>Ga0207646_10000336_pt1 | contig 63561 bp, 66 predicted proteins | sample KBSK5502metaG_FD_184343 | JGI IMG/M metagenome (GOLD analysis project Ga0207646, IMG submission 184343) | Corn, switchgrass and miscanthus rhizosphere microbial communities from Kellogg Biological Station, Michigan, USA - KBS K5-50-2 metaG... | ecosystem: Host-associated > Plants > Roots >... | reverse complement strand
CACCGAGACCATCGTTCCGCTGCCGCGTGCCCCGTTCGGGACCGTGATCTGCTACGAGGTCATCTTCCCCGAGCTGTTCCGGGGATTCGTGGTCCGCGGAGCGAGCTTCATGGCCAACATCACCAACGACGCGTGGTTCGGGGAAACGAGCGGCCCCTGGCAGCATCTGGGGACGGTATCGCTGCGCGCGGTCGAGCATCGAGTGGCCATCGCGCGCGCGGCCAACACCGGGGTCTCGGCCTTCGTGGAGCCTACCGGCCGCGTCGGCCCGATGCTCCCGCTGCTCGAGCGTGGCGTGCTCCATCGCTCGATCCCGCTCCGCGCCCGCGCCACGCTCTACACGCGGCTCGGCGATTGGCTGGTCTACGCCTGCGCCGGCCTGGGGGCGATCGGGGCCGGCGTCGCCTTCCTCAGGAGGTCACCCGCGACGTGCTAGGGGAGCTGAAGCGGGACGTGGCGGAGCTGGACAAGCGCCTCGACGACCTCCGGGGGCATCTTTGACCTCCCTGCCAAGGAGACACGCCTCGGCCTGATCGACGCCGAGATGTCCTCGCCCACGTTCTGGGAGGACAGCCGCAAGGCGCAGGCCCTCGTGCAGGAGCGCGCCGAGCTGGCCCGCACCGTCACCACCTTCAAGGACCTAGCGGGACGAGCGGAGGAGACGCGTCTACTCTGGGAGCTGGCCACCGAGGCCTCCGACGAGAGCGTGACCGTCGAGATCCAGGAAAGCCTCAAGCGGCTGAACGAAGAGGTCGAAGCCTTCGAGCTGAAGGTCATCCTCTCGCGACCCGAGGACCGGAAGAACGCGATCCTCTCCATACACCCGGGCGCGGGAGGCACCGAGTCGCAGGACTGGGCGCAGATGCTGATGCGCATGTACCTGCGCTGGGCCGAGCGCGCGGGCTTCAAGGCCGAAGTGGTGGACCTGCTCGCGGGAGAGGAAGCCGGCATCAAGTCGGCCACCATCGAGATGACCGGCGAGTACGCCTACGGCCACCTGAAGGGCGAGACGGGCGTGCACCGGCTGATCCGGATCTCGCCGTTCGACGCCTCGCGGCGGCGGCACACCTCCTTCGCGTCGGTGGCGGTGATCCCGGAGGTCGAGGACGTCGAGGTGGTGGTCCGCGACGAGGACCTCCGGGTGGACGTCTACCGATCCTCGGGGCCGGGCGGGCAGGGCGTCAACACCGCGGACTCGGCGGTGCGCATCACGCACCTGCCGAGCGGCATCGTGGTGGCGTGCCAGAACGAGCGTTCGCAGCTCCGGAACCGCGATACCGCCATGCGCATCCTCAAGGCGCGCCTGTTCCAGATCTACGAGCAGAAGCAGAAGCAGGAGCTGGCCGACCTGACCGGCGAGAAGAAGGAGATCGCCTTCGGCAGCCAGATCCGCACCTACACCTTCGCGCCCTACCAGATCATCAAGGACCACCGGACCGGAGTCGAGGTGGGCAACGTGGAGGCGGTGATGGACGGCGGACTCGACCCCTTCCTCCGCGCGTTCCTGACCGCGGCCCGGCCGGCCGCACAACCGTGACCACGACCCCGCCCGGCCGCCCGCCCGACGCCAACGAGCTGATGCGCCGCCGACGCGAGAAGCTCGAGGCGTGGCAGGCGCGCGGAGCCAACCCCTTCGGCTCACGCTTCCCGGTCACCCACTGGGCCGGCACGCTCCAGACGCGCTTCAAGGACGCGGACGAGGCCCTGCTGCAGAGCGCGGGGGCGGTCTCCCTGGCCGGTCGCGTGATGGCGATGCGCCACCACGGCAAGAGCTGCTTCGCGGTGCTCCGGGACCAGTCGGGCCAGATCCAACTCTACGCGCGCGCCGACGTGCTCGGCTCCGCGTACGCGGCTTTCGTCGACCTGGACGTGGGCGACTTCGTCGGCGTCACCGGCGAGCTCTTCCGCACCCGCACCGGCGAGCTGACGGTCGCGGTGAAGCAGTTCGAGTTCCTCACCAAGGCCCTGCGCCCGCTGCCCGAGAAGTGGCACGGCCTCAAGGACGTGGAGACCCGCTATCGGCGCCGCTACGTGGACCTGATCGTGAATCCGGAGGTCCGCCAGGCCTTCGTCATGAAGAGCCGCCTCATCGCCGCCCTCCGCGCCTTCCTCGACGCGCGCGCCTTCCTCGAGGTGGAAACGCCCATGATGCAGCCGATCCCGGGGGGCGCCGCCGCCAAGCCCTTCGTCACGCACCACAACGCGCTCGATATGCCTCTCTACCTGCGCGTCGCGCCCGAGCTGTACCTCAAGCGTCTCGTGGTGGGCGGCCTCGACCGCGTCTACGAGATCAACCGCAGCTTCAGGAACGAAGGGATCTCCACCCAGCACAACCCCGAGTTCACGATGCTGGAGTTCTACCAGGCCTACGCGGACTACCACGATCTGATGCAGCTCACCGAGGAGATGTTCCTGTATCTCGGCCAGACGCTCCTGGGCCGCGACACGCTGACCTACCAGGGCGAGACGGTCCGGCTCGCCCCGCCCTGGCCGCGGCTGCAGTTCTTCGACGCCCTCGGCCTGGCGGTGGGCGCGCCGGTCACGCCGGATACGGATGCGAAGACCCTCGGGGCGGCCGCGGGGCGCCACGGCGGCTTCGCGACCGATCGGAAGACGCGGGCGATCCTTCGGGGCGACGAGGGCGCGGTGACCTTGTGGAAGGAGATCTTCGACACGCTCGTGGAGCCGACCCTCGTGCAGCCGACCTTCGTGGTGGACTTCCCGATCGAGTTGTCCCCGCTCTCCAAGCAGAAGGCGGGCCAGCCACGGCTGGTCGACCGCTTCGAGCTGTACGTCTGCCGGCGTGAGATCGCCAACGCCTACTCCGAGCTCAACGACCCCATCGACCAGCGCCGCCGGTTCGAGGAGCAGGCGGCGGAGCGCGAGCGGGGGGACGAGGAGGCGCACTGGATGGACGAGGACTTCGTCCGCGCGCTCGAGTACGGGCTGCCGCCCACCGCGGGCGAGGGGATCGGCATCGACCGGCTCGCCATGCTGCTCACGGACACCCCCTCCATCCGGGACGTGATCCTGTTTCCGCATCTGCGGCCCGAGCTTCGCCGCGGCGAGGCCGACGAGGGCGGGGAGGTCCAGTCCTGATGCCGTACCGGCGCCTGCCCTTCGAGCTGTTCCTGGGCCTGCGCTACCTCCGCGCGCGGGGTCACCGGATCAACCTCTCGCTCTTCGTCTGGATCGGCATCGGGGGCGTCTTCCTCGGCGTGAGTGCGCTCATCGTGGTGCTGGCGGTGATGACCGGCTTCCAGGACGGCATCCGCGACAAGATCATCTCCGCCAATCCGCACGTGCTGATCATGGAGGCGGGCGGGCGCGGGGTAGCCAATGGGGGAGCGCTCGCCGAGCGGGTCGCCCCGGTCGCGGGGGTGATCTCCGCGACCCCCTTCGTGCTCCAGCAGGCCCTCTTCACCTCGCCGGGCGGGGGGGCCACCGGCGGGCTCCTGCGGGGTGTCGACCTGGGCTCCCCCGCGGTGCGCGACGCCATCTCGGCCCAGGTGCGCTTCGGCAGCCTCACGCCCCTCATCGGTGGATCGGAGCCGGCGCTGCTGCTCGGTCGCGAGCTGGCGCGGAGCCTCGGGGTCGTGCCGGGCGACCACATCACCGTGATCTCTCCGCAGGGGGCGATGACCGCGGTGGGCCTCGTGCCCAAGATGCGGCGCTTCCTCGTGGCCGGCTTCGTCGAGGTCGGGATGTACGAGTACGACGTGTCGCTGGCCTACACGACCCTCGGCGCGGCCCAGGAATTCGCGGGGCTCGGCGACCGGGTGACGGGGGTGGAGGTGAAGCTCGCCAACCCCTTCGACGCCAAGGACGCGGGACGGGCGATCATGGCGCGCCTCAACGGAGCCTACTGGATCCGCGACTGGATGGACATGAACCGCAACCTGTTTGCGGCCCTGCAACTCGAGAAGCTCGCCCTCTTCGTGATCGTCACGATCATCGTGCTGGTGGCCGCCTTCGCGATCATCGGCCACCTGGTGCTGCTGGTGGCCGAGAAGCGCAAGGAGATCGGGATCCTCAAGGCGATGGGGGCCGGGGCCGGAAGCATCGGGGCGGTGTTCCTCGTGGCCGGCATGCTGATCGGGGTGGTGGGCACGGTGGCGGGGAGCGCCTTCGGGCTCCTGCTGATCTGGGTGCAGAACACCTACAAGATCATCCGGCTGGCCGGCGACGTTTACCAGATCAGTTATCTGCCGATGAAGCTCACCGGCTCGGATTTCGCGATGATCGTGGGGGCGACACTGGTCATCTCCTTCCTGGCGACCCTGTCGCCGGCGCGGCGAGCCGCGCGCATGGACCCGGTCGACGTGCTCCGGTATGAGTGAGCCGCTGCTCGTCGCGCAGGAGCTGGAGCGGGAGTACCACATGGGACCGGAGGCGGTCCGGGTCCTGCGCGGGGTGAGCCTCTCCGTCAACCCGGGGGAGAGCGTGGCCATCATCGGGGCCTCCGGGGTCGGGAAGTCCACCCTGCTGCACCTGCTCGGCACGCTCGACCGTCCGACCGGCGGGCGGGTGCTCTTCGATGGCGCGGACCTCTCCTCGTGGACGGACGCAGCGCTGGCGAGACTGCGCCGCACCGAGGTGGGCTTCGTCTTCCAGTTCTACAACCTCCTCGGCGAGATGACCGCGCTGGAGAACGCCATGCTGCCGGCGCTCATCCAGCGGGCGAGCGTGCCGGAGGCGCGCGAGCGCGCGGCGGCGGCGCTGCACGAGGTCGGGCTCGGCGATCGGCAGGCCCACCGCCCCGGCGAGCTCTCCGGCGGCGAGCAGCAGCGTGTCGCCATCGCCCGCGCACTCGTCGGCCGGCCGCGGGTCATCCTCGCCGACGAGCCCACCGGCAACCTGGATCCGAAGACGAGCGAAGTGATCTGGGACCTCTTTCTCCGGCTGCAGGCCGAGCGCGGCCTCGCCTTCGTGGTCGCCACCCACAACCACGACCTGGCCCGGAGGGCGGACCGGGGCTACCGGCTGGTGGATGGCCGGGCGGTCTCCTGGCCGTGAGCTCACGTGTTTCAATGAGTTACAGCGAGGCGACGGGGACCGCCACAAGAAATCCCTAGGCCGGCGGCGCCGGAAGGCATATACTGATCGCAGGTTTAGAGTGCATCGGGGCAGATAGTGCCCCTGACGCAGGACACCCGAAATCGAAAGGCATAACCGAAGCCCGAAGTCATAACCCGAAGTAGAAAGGGCAAGGTCACCCACAGTGTTCGAGCGATTCACGGAGCGGGCGCGTCGGGTCATCATCCTGGCCAGGGAAGAGGCAGGGCGGTTCCGTCATGACTTCGTCGGGACCGAGCACATCCTCCTCGGTCTCATCCGCGATGGCGAGGGCATCGCGACCGCCGTGCTGCAGCGGCTGGGGCTGCGCCTGGAGACGGTGAAGGCGGAGGTCGAGCGGGCGCTGGCGGGCTTCCCCAAGACGCTGACCTTCGGCGAAGTGCCGTTCACTCCGCAGGCCAAGCGCGTGCTCGAGCTGTCCATCGAGGAAGCGCGCCAGCTCGGGCACAACTACATCGGCACCGAGCACCTGCTGCTCGGCCTGATGAAGGAAGGCCAGTCCATCGCGGCCAAGATCCTCGAATCGCTCGGAGCCCGGCTGGACGAGGTCCGGCAGGAGACCCTGGCGCTGCTCGGCGACCAGTACTACCCGCGCCCGAAGAAGCGCTCCCAGACCCCCGTCCTCGACGAGTTCGCGCGCGACCTCACCCAGCTCGCCCGGGAGAGCAAGCTCGACCCGGTCATCGGCCGGGAAACCGAGATCGAGCGGGTCATTCAGATCCTCGCCCGCCGCACCAAGAACAACCCGGTCCTGATCGGCGAGCCCGGCGTGGGCAAGACCGCCATCGTCGAGGGCCTGGCCCAGCGGATCGTGGGGCACGAGGTGCCGGACGTGCTGGCCCAGAAGCGCCTGCTCCAGCTCGATCTGGGTGCGCTCGTGGCGGGCACCAAGTACCGCGGCCAGTTCGAGGAGCGCTTGAAGGCGGTCATGAAGGAGATCCGGCAGTCCGAGAACGTGGTCCTGTTCCTGGACGAGCTCCACACCCTGATCGGGGCGGGAGCCGCCGAGGGGGCCATCGACGCCTCCAACATGCTGAAGCCCGCCCTGTCCCGGGGCGAGATCCAGACCATCGGGGCCACCACGCTGGACGAGTACCGGAAGTACATCGAGAAGGACGGGGCGCTCGAGCGGCGGTTCCAGCCGGTCATCGTGCGGGCGCCTTCGGTGACCGAGGCGGTCGAGATCATCAAGGGCCTGCGCCACAAGTACGAGGCGCACCATCGGGTCAAGATCACCGACGGGGCCATCGACGCGGCGGTCAAGCTCGCCGACCGCTACATCACCGACCGGCAGCTCCCCGACAAGGCTATCGACGTCATCGACGAGGCCTCCTCCCGCACCCGTCTCATGGCCCTGACCCCGCCCCCCGAGATCAAGGAGCTGGGCAAGGAGGTCGAGCGGGTCGTCCGCGAGAAGGACATGTACCTCGAGGCTCAGGAGTTCGAGAAGGCCGCCTCGCTCCGGGAGAAAGAGAAGCTGCTGCGCGGGCGGGACGAGGACATGAAGCGCGAGTGGGACAAGCGCAAGGGCAAGGGGCCGCAGACGGTGGGCGAGGAGGACATCGAGTACATCGTCTCCCGCTGGACCGGCATCCCGCTTTCGAAGCTCGAGGAGAAGGAGTCGGCCAAGCTCGCCCGGATGGAAGAGGCCCTGCACGGCCGCATCGTGGGCCAGCGGGACGCGGTGACCGCGGTGTCGCGGGCCATCCGCCGCTCCCGGGCGGGCCTGAAGGACAGCCGCCGGCCGGTGGGCTCGTTCATCTTCCTGGGCCCCACCGGGGTGGGGAAGACCGAGCTGGCGCGCACGCTCGCCGAGTATCTTTTTGGCGACGAGAATGCCCTGATCCGCGTAGACATGTCCGAGTACATGGAGAAGTTCTCGGTGTCGCGGCTCCTGGGGGCGCCTCCCGGCTACGTGGGCTACGAAGAGGGGGGCTTCCTGACCGAGAAGGTCCGCCGGCGCCCGTACTCGGTAGTGCTCTTCGACGAGATCGAGAAGGCACACCCCGACGTCTTCAATATGCTGCTGCAGGTGCTGGACGACGGCCGCCTCACCGACTCGGTGGGCCACGTGGTGGACTTCAAGAACACCATCCTGATCATGACCTCGAACCTGGGCACGAGCTTCATCGGCAAGCGCACCTCGCCCGGCTTCCTGCCCGAGGGAGAGGACAGCACCCACGACAAGATGAAGGAGCGGGTGCTCGATGAGCTGAAGCGGGCGTTCCGGCCCGAGTTCATCAACCGCATCGACGACACCATCGTCTTCCACGCCTTGAGCAAGGAGGACATCACGAGTATCGTGCGGATGATGATCACCCGGATCAACGCGCAGCTCGGCGAGAAGAGCATCCAGATCGAGCCGACCGAGGCCGCCCTCGACCTCCTGGTCGAGAAGGGGTACGACGCGACCTACGGCGCGCGGCAGCTCCGGCGCACGATCCAGAAGCACGTCGAGGACCCTCTGGCCGAGGCCATCGTCCGCGGCCAGTTCGGCGACGGCGCGCGGATCGAGGTGGACGCGCAGGGGCAAGATCTCGTCTTCCGGGAGATCCAGGTGGCGGAGCCCCGGTTGGCGCTGGCGGAACACTGAACCCAGGCGACCGAACCCACGTCCTTCATGACCGCTCGGGGGAGATACGCTCTCTCCATTTTTTTTGCCCTCCTTTTAGGGCCCTTCCCGGCGCTTGCGCAGACCCCCGCCCCCTCTGACCGCCAGATCCTCATCAAGGAGATCAACGTCCAGGGCAACCGCCGGGTCCAGGAGGCGGTGATTCTGGGCCGGGTCGGCGCCAAGATCGGCAGCCCGTTCGTCGCCAACCGCACCGCTGAGGACATCCGCGCGATCTTCGCCCTCGGCTTCTTCGACGACGTCCAGGTGAAGGTCGAGGACTTCGAGGGCGGGGTCAAGCTCACCTACGTGGTCGTGGAGCGCCCCTTCGTCCGCGACATCGTCTTCTCCGGGAACAAGAAATACGACGCGGCCACCCTGCAGGAGAAGTTCGATCTCAAGCTGGGCAGTGTGTACAACCCGGTGGAGGTCAACCGCACCGCCGACAAGCTCAAGGAGTTCTACGAGCAGGAAGGCTATTTCGAGGTCGGGATCACCCCGGAAGTGGAGAAGCTCCCGGACGGCGACGTGACGATCACCTTCAAGATCGCCGAGGGCCGCCTCATCTCCATCGATCAGATCGTGGTCGAAGGCGCCCAGGGGCTCCCCCCCCAACAGATCAGGGCGGTCATGGAGACGAAGGAGCGCGAGTACATCGTCCTGCGGGGCACCGTGCAACGCCAGCGGCTCGACGAGGACGTCGACCGCATCATCCAGCTCTACAACGACCACGGCTACGTGCAGGCCCGGGTGGAGTCCTCCGAGACGGTGGTCGACCGCGAGAAGGCGCGGGCCACCATCCGCATCGTGGTGGTGGAGGGGCCCCAGTTCAAGGTGGGCGGGGTGGACGTCACCGGCAACCAGGTCCTGCCCGCGGAAGAGATCCGGAAGCGGATCGAGCTCAAGACCGCCGACGTCTTCTCCCGGTCCAAGCTCCGCGACAGCGTCACCAAGATCACCGAGCTCTACAGCGCGGTCGGCCGCGCCTCCGCCGACGTCAACCCGCTCACCATGCAGGATCTCCCCAACCGGCTCGTCAACCTCGTCTTCGAGATCACCGAGGGGCCGGAGACCTACGTGGAGCGGATCAACATCTCGGGCAACACCCGCAGCGAGGAGAAGATCCTGCGCCGCGAGATCCCGATGGCCGAGGGCGACCTCTTCACGAGCCAGAAGCTCACGCGGGCCAAGCAGCGGCTGACGAACCTCAACTACTTCGACAAGGTCGAAGCCAAGACCGTCCCCGGCTCGTCCAAGGACAAGATCATCGTCAACATCGAGGTGACCGAGAAGCCCACCGGGCTCTTCTCGATCGGCGGCGGCTACAGCTCCCAGGACGGCGTGCTCGGTACCCTCGACCTCTCGCAGCGGAACTTCCTCGGCAAGGGCTGGGAAGTGTTCCTCCGCCTTCGGGGAGGCGCGAATGTACAGTCCGGCACCATCGGCTTCACCGAGCCTTGGCTCTTCGACCGTCCCCTGGCCGCCGGGTTCGACATCTTCAACAATCGGCGAATCCTCCCCGACTACACGGTCGACTCACTGGGCGGCGACATCCGGCTCGGGCATCCCATCGGAGAGTACTCGCGCTGGAACGCGCTCTACCGGGTCAGCCAGGACCGGATCAGCGGCGTGAACCCGCTCGGCAGCCCGGAGCTCTTGTCGCAGGAGGGCACCCACCTCACGTCCCTGGTCGGCGCGAGCCTCGCCCGCGACACCCGGGACAGTGTCTTCGACCCCACCCGGGGTAGCACCCAGTCCATCGGGGTCGACTTCGCGGGCGTCGGCTTCGGCAGCCGGTTCGCCCGGAGCGTCGCCAGCGCGACCTACTTCCAGCCGCTGCCGTGGCTCGAGCACGTGCTCAGCTTCCGGTTCATGGCCGGTTATGCGTTCGGCTGGAGCAAGGACCCGCTACCGCTGTTCGAGCGCTTCTACCTGGGCGGCTCGAACTCTCTCCGCCAGTTCAAGTCTCTCCAGGTGTCTCCCAAGGACAGCACGGGTACCCGCATCGGCGGCAACAGCGAGCTCCTGGGCACGATCGAATACCAGATCCCGCTTTTCTTCGGGATCAAGGCGGCGATCTTCTACGATGTAGGCAACGTGTGGGGACCCGACCTGGCCGCCGGCACCCGGATCGACATCACGGACCTCCGGCACGGAGTGGGCGCGGGGTTTCGGTGGAGCTCGCCCTTCGGCCCCATCCGCGTGGACTACGGAGTCAAACTCGACCAGAGGAAGGGCGAGAGCTTCGGCAGCTTCAACTTCTCGGCCGGCTCCTCGTTCTAGCTGAGGAGGCAGGGATGATGCAGCGGATGGCAGTGTGGTGGACGGCCGCCGGCCTGGCGCTCGTCCTGGGCGCCGCCAGCGCGGGGTGGGCTCAGGCCCCGGCTCCCGCCTCGAACGGGCGGGTGGCCATCGTCGACATCCAGCGGATCCTCGCCCGCTCGGTCGCGGGCGCGGCGGCGCGGGAGCAGCTGGAGAAGGACAAGGCGACCATGCAGCGCCAGCTCGACGGCCAGAAGACCGAGCTGGAGAAGATGCGGGACGACCTGGAGAAGAAGGGCCAGCTACTTTCCGCGGACGCCCGGCGGGAGAAGCAGGAGGCGCTCGAGCGCAAGGTCCGCGACGTGCGGCGTCTCGTGGACGACCTCCAGGCCCAGCTCCAGAAGCGGGAGGACGCGCTCCTGCAGAAGGTCCTCCAGGACGTGGCGGGGCTCATCCAGCGACTGGGGAAGGAGCGCGGGTTCGCGGTGGTCCTCGAGCGGCAGCGCGCGGGCGTGCTCTACGCCTCCGTCGACACCGACCTCACCGACGACGTCCTCAAGGCCTACGACGACCAGACCAAGAAGGCCACGAAGTAAGTGAGCTCCGGCGCCTCGTTCACGCTCGGCCGGCTCGCCGACGCGCTCGGGGCGTCCCTGGAGGGTGACGCCGCCCGGATCGTGACGGGCGTTGCGCCGCTGGAGGCGGCGGGCCCCGATCAGGTCTCCTTCCTGACCGACCGCAAGTACCTGAAGCAGGCCGAGGAGAGCCGCGCGGGAGCCTTCCTGGTGCCGCGGGACGTCTCCGGCCTGTCTGGCCCCCTCCTGCGAGTGGACCACCCCCAGCAGGCCCTCATCGCGCTGCTCGGGCTCTTCCATCCCGAGCCGCCGAGTCGGCCGGGCGTACATCCGGCCGCCTGCGTGGCCGACGGCGCCCATGTCGACCGCAGTGCCTCGGTGGGACCGCTGGCGGTGGTGGAAGCGGGAGCGGTCGTCGGCCCGCGCAGCCGGGTCGACGCGCTGTCGTTCGTGGGAGCCCACGCCGTGCTCGGTGAGGACGTCCGCCTGTACCCCCGCGTCGTCGTGCGCGAGGGCGTTCGGATCGGCGACCGGGTCATCGTCCATTCCGGGGCCGTCCTCGGGGCCGACGGCTTCGGCTACGCCTTCGACGGCCGGACGCACCGCAAGATCCCGCAGGTGGGCGGCCTTCGCATCGAGGACGACGTGGAGATCGGGGCCAACTCGACCATCGACCGCGCCACCCTCGGCGAGACGGTGGTGCGCCGCGGCACCAAGATCGACAACCTGGTCCAGATCGGGCACAACTGTGACATCGGCGAGGACGTGATCCTGGTCGCCCAGGTGGGCATCGCCGGCTCGTCCCGTGTCGGTAACCGTGCCATGCTGGCGGGGCAGGTCGGCGTGGCCGACCACGTGACGATCGGGGCGGGGGCCATCCTCACGGCAAAGTCGGGCGTGCCCAGCGACGTCCCGGACGGGGAAGTCTGGGGCGGACTGCCGAGCCGCCCGGTGGCCGACACGCGGCGAATCTGGGCGAGCGAGAACCAGCTGCCCGAGCTGATCAAGCGGGTGCGGGCGCTGGAGAAGCGGGTACGCGAGCTGGAGGGGCGGCGGGCATGATCCATCCCACCGCGGTGATCGATCCCGGGGCCGAGCTGGCCCGCGACGTGCGGGTGGGCCCGTTCTCGGTGATCGGTCCCGACGTGACGATCGCGCCGGGCGCCGAGATCGGGGCGCACGTGGTGCTGGAGGGCCGCGTGCGTGTCGGGGCGCGCTGCCGCGTCGGCCACGGCGCGATCATCGGCGGCATGCCTCAGGACTTGAAATTCCGCGAGGGCACCCCGGTGGGAGTCTCCCTGGGCGACGACACGGTGGTGCGCGAATACGTGACCATTCACCGGGCCACCCACGAGGGCCACGACACGAGGGTGGGCCGCCACTGTCTCGTGATGGCCTCGAGCCACATCGCCCACGATTGTGTGCTCGGTGACCATGTCGTCGTCATCAACTACGCGGGGCTGACCGGCCACATCACGGTCGAGGACCGGGTGACCATCGGCGGGCTCACCGGCATCCACCCGTTCAGCCGCATCGGCACCTACGCCTATATCGGCGGCTGTTCGAAGGTGATCCAGGACGTGCCGCCCTTCATCATCGCGGCCGGGACCCCCGCGGTCGCGCGCGCGGTCAACGTCGTGGGCATGCGCCGCGGGGGCATCGACGCCGGCTCGCGGCGCCAGGTGCAGTCGGCCTTCCGCCTGCTCTACCGCTCGGGCATGGCCCCCGGCGCCGCGGTCAAGCGGCTGAAGGCGGAACTGGGCGGCCACCCGCTGGTGGCGCGCCTCGTCGAGTTCGTGGAAGGATCCAAGCGCGGCATCGTTCCCGCGGCGGGCCGGGCCGATCGTGAGCCCGCCGAGATCATCGAGGAGGGCATCTCGTGATCCACTCGGGCGAGCCCAAGATCCGGGGCGCGGTGGTGGGAGCCGGGCACATGGGCCAGTACCACATCCTCGCTCTCGCCGAGATCTGGGGCGTGGAGCTGGTCGGCGTGGTGGACTCCGACTTCGCGCGGGCGCAGCGGGTGGCCGCCCCGTACGGGGCCCGCGCCTTCCGCGATCACCGCGAGCTCGCCGGCTTGGCGGACTTCGCGACGGTGGCCGTCCCCACCGAGCTGCACTTCGCGGTGACCCGGGACCTCCTGGAGGCGGGAGCCCACGTGCTCGTCGAGAAGCCCATGACCTCGAGCCTCGAGGAGGCGAAGGAGCTGTTCCGCATCGCCCGCCAGCAGAACCGCGTGCTCCACGTGGGACACGTCGAGCGCTTCAACGGGGCGGTGCAGGAGCTGCGCAAGATCGTCGAGCGGCCCATCCTCATCGAGTCTCGTCGGCTCGGCCCCTTCGTGCCCCGCGTGCAGAACGACTCGGTGGTGATGGACCTGATGATCCACGACATCGACATCGTGCTGGGCCTCGTGGACGGCGAGCCTCGCAAGATCACCGCGGTGGGCTCCTCCGTGCACTCGTCCGTCACCGACGTGGCCACCGTGCAGATCGTGTTCGACTCGGGGGCGATGGCCACCATCACGGCCAGCCGCGCCACCGAGGAGAAGATCCGCACGCTCGCCATCACCCAGCCCGACGCCTACATCGTGCTCGACTACGCGCATCAGGACATCCAGATCCACCGTCGGGCCGCCCAGGAATACACCCTGAACCGCGAGTCCATCCGCTACCGGCAGGCCTCCTTCGTGGAGCACCTCCTGGTCCACAAGGACAATCCGTTGAAGCTGGAGATCCGCCATCTGATCTCGGCGGCCCGGGCCGCCGACGGCAGCGGGCCGGTCGAGCTGCCCGAGGCGGACGATCTGCGATCGCTGGCCGTCGCGCTGGAGATCGAGCGGATGATCCGCGAGGGCCGGGGCGAGACCGCCTGGCCGGAGGATCTTCCGTGGAGCGTTCGCTCGGCCTGATAGCCGGGGCCGGGATCCTTCCCGGCCGCGCCGCCGCGGAGGCCAAGCGTCGCGGGTGGCGCGTCGCGGCCTTCGCCTTCGAGGAGGCTCCCGGCCTCGCCGAAGCGGCCGACGAGCTGATCCCGTCCAGCATCACCGACATCCAGGTCGTGCTCGCCGCGCTGTCGGCGCATCGGGTGAAGGCCGTCGTCTTCGTCGGCAAGTTCTGGAAGTCGACCGCGTTCTCCCACTACGTGCAGGCGGATGCCGTCGGGCGCGGGCTCGCGCGCGGGGGTCTCTCGGACGCGGCGCTGGCCCGGATGGTGGTGGCCACGCTCGACTCCATGGGCATCGAGGTGCTGGACCAGCGCGAGTTCCTGTCCCCGTGGCTCCTGCCCGCCGGCACGCTCACCGGGCGCACCCCGTCAGCGGCCGAGTGGGAGGAGATCCGCGACGGCTTCCAGCTGGCGGCCCGGCTCGCCGCCGACGGCATCGGCCAGACGGTGGTGCGGGCGCGCGGCGTGACGGTGGCGGTCGAGGCGGCCGAGGGCACCGACGAGACCATCCGGCGCGGCGGCCGGCTGGCCGGACCCGGCGCGGTGGTGGTGAAAACGGTAGCCGCCTCGCACGACTACCGCTTCGACATTCCCACCGTCGGCGCGGCCACGCTCGAGTCGATGCGCGAGGGCGGCGCCACCGCGCTGGCCGTCCCGGCCGACCGAGTGCTGCTCCTCGATCGCGAGCAGGTGGTGCGCCTCGCCGACCAGTCCGACATCGCGGTGGTAAGCGTCGATGGCTCGGCCTGAGCCGCCGCCGGCCCGCGGGCCCATCATGCTCTCGGCCGGCGAGGCCTCGGGCGATCTCCACGGCGCCGTGCTCTGCCGCGCGCTGCGCGAGCTCGAGCCAGGGGTGCGCCTGGTCGGGATGGGCGGCGCCCACATGGCGGCGGCCGGCATGGACGTGATCGTGGATCCGACCGGCCAGGCGGCGGTGGGCACCAGCGAGGCGCTGGGCCGCATCCCGGCGCTCTACCGCGCCTACCGCGCGCTGGTGAAGCGGCTCCGACTGGAGCGGCCGGGCGCCCTCGTGCTGATCGATTTCCCGGAGTTCAACCTGCGGCTCGCGCGTCGGGCGCGCCGCGCTGGCGTGCCGGTGGTCTACTTCATCCCCCCCCAGCTCTGGGCGTGGCGGCGGGGGCGCGTCCACCTGATGGCGCGACGGGTGAGCCGGGTGCTCGCGGTGTTCCCGTTCGAGCCCGCCCTGTACGAGCAGGCGCGGGTCCCGGTCGAGTTCGTCGGGCACCCGCTGCTCGACGTGGTCCCGCTCGATCTCACCCGCGACGAGGCGCGCCGCCGCCTGGGCGCGGATCCCGGCCACTCGCTCATCGGCCTGCTGCCGGGCAGCCGGCGGGAAGAGATAGAGCACCTGCTGCCCCCCATGCTCGAGGCGGCGGGTCGCCTGGCCGCCGACGACGGACGCCGGCGCTTCGTGCTGGGGCTGGCGCCCACCGTCCCGCGCGAGCAGGTGCAGGCGCATCTCCTCCGCACCGCCGGCGGCCCCGCGGTCGACATCGTGAGCGGGCGGACCTACGAGGTGATGGCGGCGGCCGACACGCTGCTGATCGCCTCGGGCACCGCCACGCTCGAGGCCGCGCTGCTCGGCACGCCGATGGTCGTCTGCTACCGCGTCTCGCGCACGACCGAGATCATCGCTCGGCTGCTCGCGCGCGTGCAGTGGATCGGCCTGCCCAACCTCGTCTCCGGCCGCGCGGTGGTGCCCGAGCTGATCCAGAAGGACGTGACCGGCGCCCGAATCGCCGCGGAGGCATCGCGGCTGCTCGACAATCCGGTGATCGCCACCGCGCAGCGGGCGGCCTTCAAGGAGCTGCGGGCGCGGCTGGGCGAGCCGGGCGTCGGGCGGCGCGCCGCGCGCGCGGTGCTCGCGACGGCGAGGCCGGGATGAAGGTCCCGCCGCCGCTCGCGCTGGCGGTGGGGCCGGCCCTGGGCGCGGTCGCCCTGCGCGCGCTCGGGCGGACTCTTCGCCTGCGGCGTGAGGAGGCGGCGGTGGCGCCGCTCTGGGCCGCCCGGGCGCCCCTGATCTACGCGGTGTGGCACGGACGCGTCCTGCTCCTTCCGTATCTCTACGGCGATCGCGGCTGCCATGTGCTCGCGAGCCGCTCCCGTGACGGCGAGCTGGTGGCGCGCTGGATCCGGCGCTTCGGCCTCGACCCCGTGCGCGGCTCCTCCACCCGCGGGGGCGGGGAGGCGCTACGTCGGCTGACCGGCGCGCTCCGCCGCGGCCGGGAGGTCGTGGTCGTGCCGGACGGCCCCACCGGACCGCGCGAAGTGTTGAAGGCGGGCGTGATCGCGCTGGCTCGGCTCTCCGGCGCGCCCATCGTGCCAGTGGCGGTGGGCGCCTCGCGGCAGTGGCGGCTCGGCTCGTGGGACGAATTCCGGATCCCGAAGCCGTTCGCCCGCTGCGTGGTGCGCTTCGGCGAGCCCATCCGGGTCCCGGCCGCTCCTGACCGGGCCGGGCAGGAGGCCGCGCGCAAGGAGGTCGAGGCCGCGCTGCGCAGCCTCACCTGGCAGGTGGACGAGGAGGCCCGCGGGTGATGTACGCGCTCTACTCCGCGATGCTGGGCGTGGGTCTCCTCGCGTACCTCCCCGCCCTCCTCGTCCGGCGCCGGGGCGCCGGCTACGGGCGTCACCTGGCGCAGCGCTTGGGCCGACTCGGCGACGGGCTGCCCCCGGAGCCGCGCTGCTGGATCCACGCGGTGTCGGTCGGGGAGTCGGCGGTCGCGGTGCCGCTGGTCGAAGGTATCCGGCGGCGCTGGCCCGAGCTGGGCATCGTGGTCAGCACGATCACTCCGACGGGCGCCCGCATCGTGGCCGATCGGCTCGCGACCGCGGCGGTGCACCGCTATTTCCCGATCGACCTCCCGGGCCCGGTGCGACGGGCGCTGGACGCGGCGCGGCCGCGCTTCTTCATCGCGATCGAGACGGAGCTCTGGCCCAATTTCCTGCGAGCGCTGGCGCAACGCCGCGTCCCGGCCATGATCGCCAACGGCCGCATCTCCGACCGCTCCTTTCGCCGCTACCGGCGGGTGCGCTGGCTCATGCGGCGCATGCTCGCCGACGTCTCCGTGTTCGCGATGCAGAGCGAGGAGGACGCCCGGCGCATCGTCGCCCTTGGGGCTCCCCTCGAGCGGGTGGTGGTCACCGGCAATCTCAAGAGCGACCTGGTGCCGGAGGAGGGCGAGACCGCCGCCCGCTGGCGGGAGCGGCTTGGACTCGGGGCGCATGACCGGCTGTGGGTCGCCGGCAGCACGCACCGGGGCGAGGAGGCGGTCGTCCTCGACGCCTTCCTCCGGGCGCGGGCGCGCTGGCCAGGCCTCATCCTGCTCGTGGCCCCCCGGCACCCGGAGCGCGCCGACGAGGTCGAAGAGCTGATCCAGGCGCGCGGCCTCGTGCCGGCGCGGCGCAGCCGACCGCCGGGGGAGCGCCTCCCCGGGGCGGTCCTCATTCTCGACACGGTGGGCGAGCTGGCGGAGATCTACTCCCTGGCCGAGGTCGTGTTCGTCGGGGGCAGTCTCGTCCCGGTGGGCGGGCACAACGTGCTGGAGCCGGCGATGCGGGGCAAGCCGGTGCTGTTCGGCCCGCACACGAGCAATTTCCGCGAGGGCGCGGAGCTGTTGCAGCGGAGCGGCGGCGGGCTCGTCGTCAAGGACGGCCCAGAGCTCGCGCGCGAGCTCGCGCGGCTGCTCGAGCACGGAGACCTCGCGCGGCGCATGGGCGAGGCGGCCCGCGGCGCCTTCACCGGACAGGGGGGCGCGGTCGGCGCCACGCTCGAGCTGGTCGCCCGGCATCTATGGCGTCGGCCCGAACATGAGGCGGCCACATGACGACGCCGCGGCGGGCGCCCGAGGTGCTCCTGCGCCGGTACTGGGAGGATCCCGACACGCCGGTGGTGACGGCCGGGCTCTCCGCGCTCAGCGTGGCGTACCGCGCGGCGCTGGCGATCCGCGACCAGGCGTACCGCTGGCGCCTGCTCCGCACGGGCCGCCTGCACTGCCCGGTGGTCTCGGTGGGGAACCTGACGCTGGGCGGCAGCGGCAAGACGCCGACGGTCGAGCTGGCGGTGCGGACGCTGCAGGAGCTGGGCGCCTTCCCGGCGGTGGTGAGCCGGGGCTACGGCCGGGCGACCCGCGGCGTGCGCGTGGTGGCCGATCGAGACGGCGTGCGGGTCGACACTCGAACCGCGGGCGACGAGCCCATGCTGCTCGCCGAGCGCCTGCCCGGCGTCCCGGTCGTGGTGGGCGAGAACCGCCTCGAAGCCGGCCGCGTGGCCGTCGAGCGATGCGGAGCCACCGCGCTCGTTCTGGACGACGGCTTCCAACACCGCATGTTGGCCAAGGATCTCGAGATCCTCGTCGTGCCGGGTCGCGCCCCGTGGGGCAACGCGCGCGTCTTCCCGCGCGGCATGCTGCGCGAGCCGCTCTCGGCGCTGGCCCGCGCCCACCTCGTGATCGTGACCAATCCGACCGGCGCCGAGCCGGTGGCGGCGGTGACCGCCCAGGTCAGGCGCTTCAACCCGAGCGCGGGGGTCTTGTCCGCTCGCTATCAGGTCCAGGACGCGCTCGAGACGCAGAGCGGTCGACGCCTGCCGGTGTCCGAGCTGGCGGGCCGACGGCTCATCGCGTTCGCGGGTCTCGGCTCGCCCCAGAGCTTCGCCGACACCCTGGATGGTGCCGCGGTCCGAAGAGTCGGCTTCGTGGAGTTCCCCGACCACCATTGGTTCACCGAGCGCGATCTCTCCGAGCTGGCCGGCGACGCGCGCGCGGCCGGGGCGCAGGGACTCATCACGACCGAGAAGGACTGGGTGCGCGTGCGCGACCTGCCCCCGCCGCGGCTGCCGCTGTGGGTGCTGCCGGTGCGCCTGGTGCTCGAGTCCGGGTTCGAGACCTGGCAGCGGCGGCTCGCCGGTGCCCTGGCCCATGCAGAGCGAAGCCGCCCCTACCCATGACCCCGCCTCTCGCCACCCGCATCGTGGTCAGGACTCCGAACTGGCTCGGCGACACGGTGATGGCGCTGCCAACGCTGGCCGCGCTCCGGGCCGCGGAGCCGCACGCGCGCATCACGCTGGTCGGGCGCTGGGCGCCGCTCCTGGCCGGGCAGGGGGTGGCCGACGTGCTGCTTCTCTATCCGAAGCCGCTCGCCGCGCGGCGACACCTGGCGCGCGCGCTCGCCGCGGAGCGCCCGGACCTCGCCATCCTGCTGCCGAACTCGCTCGAATCCGCGCTCGCCGCCTGGCGCTGGCGCGCTCCGCGCCGGCTGGGCTACGTCGTCGACGGGCGTGGCCTGTTCCTCACGGACCGCGTCCCGCTGCCATCGCCGCGGCTCCATCAGGTGGACGAGTACGCCGCGCTCCTGAGCCCGCTCGGCACGGAAGAGGCCGCCGCGGTGCCGGTGTGGAAGCTTCCCAGGAGCGAGCCGGCGGACCGCGAGGTCGATCAGCTCCTGGCCGAGGCCTCTCTCGAGCCGGGAGCGCCGGTGGTCGGCCTGCATCTGGGCGCCGCGTTCGGGAGCTCCAAGCTCTGGCCGCCCCACGCCTTCGGCCGCCTCGCCCGACAGCTTACCGGCGCCGGGTTCCAGCCGGTGCTCCTCGGCACCGCGGACGACACGGAGGCGGCTGCTCTCGTGATGGCCGCCTCCGGCGGCCCGGTTGCCTCACTGGTCGGGCGCGACCGCCCCGCGCTGCTGCCCCGGCTCCTGTCGCGTCTCCGCTGCCTCGTGAGCGGGGACACCGGGGTCGCGCACCTGACCGCGGCGGTAGGCGTGGCCACCGTGACGCTGTTCGGGCCAACCGACCGTCGCCTCACCGCGCCGCGCGGGCCGGCGGCCCGCGCTCTCGACCGCGCGGTGCCCTGCGCGCCCTGCTTCTTGCCGACGTGTCCCATCGATCACGTCTGCCTCACCCGGATCGAGCCGGACGCGGTCCTGCGCGAGGTAAGGCTCGCCGTGACATGAAGACCGTGCTCCACACCGAGGCCTCGCCGGGGCTCGGGGGCCAGGAGGTGCGCACCCTGAACGAAGCGCGCTGGACGGTGGAGCGCGGCTGGCGCGTGCTGCTCGCCTGCCAGCCGGACGGCCGCCTCCTCGAGCGGGCCCACGCGGCGGGCCTCGAGACGGCGCCGCTGCGCATGGCGGGAGCCTTCGATCTACGGGCCCTCGCCCGCCTGGTCCGGCTCATCCGGCGCGAGCGCGTGAGCCTGGTGCACACCCATAGCTCGGTGGACGCCTGGCTCGGTGGCATGGCGGCCCGGCTCTGTCGGGTGCCGGTGGTGCGCACGCGCCACGTCTCGATCGCGATCCGCCGGGGCGCGAATCCCGTGTATCGCTGGCTCGCGGACCGGGTCATCACGAGTGGCGAGGCGATTCGTCGGATGGTGCTGGAGGTCGGGGTGCCGCCCGAGCGCGTCGTCGCGATCCCGGCCGGGGTGAACCTGGAGGCGTTCCCGTTCGGCGTCCGTGCTCCGGAGACCGCGCGCGAGCTGGGCCTGGGATCCCCGGTGATCGGCTCGGTGGCGATGTTCCGCGGCTCGAAGGGTCATCCCGAGCTCCTCTCCGCTTTCGCGATGGTCCGGGCGAAGCGGCCGGGCGCCTCGCTGCTCCTGGTCGGCGACGGCATCCGGCGCGCGTGGGTGCAGCAGCTCGCGCGCGACGCGAAGCTCTCGGACGCGGTGGTGTTCACCGGCTTCCGGCCGGACGTGCCGGCGCTGCTGGGGACCATGGATTGCTTCGCGCTCGCCTCGACCCGCACCGAGGGCGTCCCGCAGGCGCTGCTGCAGGCCTTCGCGTCCGGCGCACCGGTGGTGGCGACCCGGATCGGCGGCATCCCCGAGGTGGTCACGGACGGCGAGACCGGGCTGCTGGTCGCGAGCGAGTCTGCGCCGGCTCTCGCGGCGGCGATCGAGCGCGTGCTCGACGATCCGGAGGCGGCCGCGCGCCGCGCGCGGGCCGCGCGCGCCCTGGTCGAGGAGCGCTTCTCCCACACGAACGCGGTGGGACGGCTCCTGCACCTCTACGGCGAGCTGCTCGCATGAGCGGGTCGCGGCCGCTCACCGTGCTCCACCTCGTGGCGAACCGCTGGTGGACGGGCAGCGCCGAGCCGGTCATCCGCCTGCTCACCGGGCTCCGGGCGCGCGGCCACCGCGTGCGGCTCGGGCTCATCGCGGGGGACCGGTTCGAGCAGAAGGCGCGGGAAGCCGGTCTCGAGCCGGTCGAGGGTCTCTCTCTCGAGCTGCGGGGCAATCCGGTCCGGGCGCTGGCCGACCTGCGGCGCGTGCGAGAGCTCGTGCGCGTCGAAAGAGTGGACGTAATCCACGTGCATCACTCCCACGACCACTGGCTCGGCTGGCTCGGCCACGGGCGGGCCGCGCTCGTCCGGACCTTCCACAACGCCCGCGCGGTCCGGCTCGGCTGGCCCACCAACGCGCTGTACCGCCGAACCGACGCACTGATCGCGGTGAGCCGCGAGATCGAGGAGCGCGCGCGCCGCGCCGGCATCGCCGCCGATCGCCTGGCGCGCCTCGAGGGCGTGGTCGACCTCACCCGCTTCGAGAGCGGCGACGACGGCGCCGCCATCCGCAAGGAGTTCGACCTCGGAGCCGCGCCGGTGCTGGGCTGCGTGGCCCGCCTGGCCCCGCGTCGCGGACACGAGCTGCTGATCCGCGGCTTCCGCCTGCTGCTGACCGACTATCCGCACTCACGGCTCCTGCTCGTGGGCAAGGGCGAGGCGCGCACCCGGCTCGAGGGGCTGGTGGGCGAGCTGGGGCTCGCCCGCGAGGTCCTGTTCACCGGTTATCGCGACGCCGATCTGCCCGGCGTGCTCCAGGCCATCGACGCCTTCGCGCTCATGGGTGCGGGCTCCGACGAGTCCTGCCGGGCCGCGCTCGAAGCCATGGCCGCCGGCCGGCCGGTGGTCGGACGGCGGGTGGGCGCGCTACCGGAGACCGTGGTCCACGGCGTCACGGGACTGCTCGTGGACGACGACCGGCCCGAGTCGGTGGCGGCGGCACTGCGCGCGCTGCTGGCCGAGCCCGAGCGGGCGGCGGCCATGGGTCGGGCCGGCCGTGAGCGGGCGCGGCAACTCTACGGCACCGGCGCACATGCAGAGCGGGTGGAGAAGATATACCGGGCTGCGCTCGAGCGGCGGGGGACGGGGAGGGCGTACGCTCGTTGAAGATCTTGCAGATCGTGTCATGTCGGGGGTGGTCGTCGGACGCGTACTGGGCCGCCCGCGCCACCGTCGAGTTGGAGCGGGCCGGACACACCGTCGCGCTCGTCTGCAAGCGGCGGAGCGAGACGCGGGTCATCCGCCGCGCGAGGGACGAGGGTGTGAGCCGCATCGAGATGCTCGAGCTCGTGAGCGGCGTCGACCCGGTCGCGGACGTGCTCGACCTGCGGAGCCTCGTGACGTGGCTGCCCGCGACGCAGGTGCTCCACGTCCACCGCGGCAAGGAGCACTGGCTGGGCGCGCTGGCGAACCGGCTCTCGTACTCCCGCCGGCCGCTCGTGCGCACCCGCCATATCGTCCAGCCGGTGAGGCCGCACGCGCTCAATCGGTGGCTCTACCGCCACGCCACCGACCACGTGGTGACCGTGACGGAGGCGATCCGAGGTCAGCTCGTCGCCTCCGGACTCGCGGCGGCCGACCGGGTCGTGGCGATTCCGGGCGGCGTCGACGCCGAGCGCTTTCGCCCCGACGCGGGCTCCGCGCGCGACGGCGGGCTCCGGTCGCGGCTCGCCCTGCCGCCCGGGATCCCGCTCATCGGCCTCGTGTCGGGGTTCCGCGTCATGAAGGGCCACCAGACCGTGATCGAGGCGGCGGCCCGACTCGCGGGCGGCGGCCACCGCTTCCACCTCCTCTTCATCGGTCAGGGCCCTCTGCTGGCACGGGTGCGCGCGCAGGTTGAAGCGGCCGGGCTCGGCCGCCACATCTCGATGCTGGGCTTCGTCGACGACCTGCCCGCCACGATGGCCGCGCTCGACGTGGCGCTGTATTCAGCGCTCGAGTCCGACGGCATGTCGCGCGTGCTGTTCGAGTACCTGGCCTCCGGGGTGCCGGTGGTGGCGAGCCGGGTCGGCGTGGTGGTCGAGGTGCTGGAGGACGGCCGGACCGCGCTGCTCGTGCCGGCGGGCGAGCCCGAGCCACTCGCCGCTGCCATCGCGCGGCTCCTGGAGGATCAAACCCTGCGTCTCCGTCTGGGCGCGGCCGGATCCGAGCTCGCCCGCGCAAGCCTATCCGGGGCCCGGCTCGCCGAACGGCTGAGCGCGCTCTACCTCTCGCTCGCCGCCGCCGCGGCTCAGACATCCCCGTGACGCGTCCACGCCCATGAAGGTCTCGATCCTGTGCTTCGACGTCTCCGACAACGCGATCGGCCGCGCCTGGCTCCTCGCGCGGCTCCTGGATCCGCTCGGGCCGGTCGAGATCATCGGGCCATGCTTCGGGCCGTCGGTCTGGGAGCCGGTGGCCCAGGAGAGCGTACCCGTACGCTCGGTGCCGGGTGGGCGATTCCCGGCCTTTGCCGCGCGGATGCCGGCGCTCGCGCGGCTGGCCGACGGTGACCTGATCTATGCCTCGAAGCCACGGTTGACGAGTGCCGGTATCGGCTATCTGGTGCGCCTGGCGCGCGGGCGGCCTCTGCTGCTCGACATCGATGACTGGGAGACGGGCTTCTTCCTTCGCGGCGGCATATGGGGCACCATTGGACGAGCCCTGAATATCTCAAATCCACGAGGTCTTGCCTGGACGTGGCTCATGGAACAGCTCAGGTTCATCGCCGGCGGCATCACGGTGGCCTCCCGCTTCCTGGAGCAGCGATTTGGCGGGGTGCTCATCCCGCACGTGCGGGACACGGACCGATGGGCGCCCGGGCGGGCGGACCCGCAGCCGGCGCGCGACCGGCTCTCGGTGGACAAGGAGCGGGTCGTGATGTTCCTCGGCACGCCGCGCGCGTACAAGGGCGTCGAGGACCTGGCGGCGGCGGTGGCGCGGCTCGGGCGCCCCGACGTGGCGCTGGCGGTGGTGGGCGCCGAGCCGGGCTCGGGAGCCGGACGGGCGCTCGCCGCGCGGCTTCCCGGCGTGCGCCTCGTGGGTCCCGTGCCGATCGCCGAGGTGCCGGCCTATCTCTCCGCGGCGGACGTGGTCGTGGTCCCCCAGCGCGCGAGCAGCGACACGCGCGGCCAGGTGCCGGCGAAGCTCTTCGACGCGATGGCCCTCGGCCGGCCGCTCGTCTCCACGCGCGTCTCGATGATCCCCGAAATCCTCGAGGGCTGCGGGCTGCTGGTGGAGCCGGGCGATGTCCCCGGGATTGCCGGCGCCATCGGGCGCCTGCTCGACCATCCCGACGAGGCCCGCGCGCTGGGCGCCGCGGCCCGGCGCCGCGCGATCGACCGCTACAGCTTCGAGTCGGCCCGGCGCACGCTGTTCCCCCTGGTGGAGCGCGCGCGGGCCCGCCCGTCTGGCGGGCCGCCGCCGAAGGCGAGGTGAGCGGATAGATGAGGCTCGGCCTGGTTTGCCGGCCTTTCTCCTTCCACGGGGGCGTCGAGACCGCCACCGCCGGCTTGCTGGGAGCTCTGCTTCGGGCTGGCCACGACGTCGAGCTGATCAGCACGCGCCGGCAGCCCGACGTGCCCGGCGTCGTCGTGCGACGCGTGCGGACGATCCGCCATCCCTCCGCGCTGCGGCTCCTCTCCTTCGCGCTGGCGGCGCGGGGCGTGGCCGCCCGGCGCGGGTACGACCTCGTGCAGAGCCACGAGCGCGGGCTCCGGCAGGACCTCTACCGCGCGGGAGAGGGCTGCCATCGGGCCTACCTCGACGCGATGGGACGTCCGCCTGGCGGCAGCCCCTATCACCGGCTCGTCTGCGCACTCGAGGGCCGGATCTTCCGGCTGGAGGCGGCGCGACACGTGGTGGCGATCTCACGGCAGGGCAAGGAGGAGATCGAGCGGCGTTACGGCACGGACCCCGGCCGCGTCACCCTCATCTACAACGGCGTCGATCTCGAGCGCTTCCATCCCGACAATCGGGCCCGGCATCGCAAGCGCGTCCGTGATGGGCTCGGCATTTCCGACGACGTCTGGACCGTGCTCTTCGTGGGCTCCGGCTTCGAGCGCAAGGGCCTGGATCCGCTCCTCGAGGCCTTCGCGCGCCTCGCGGATCGTGACAGCCGGTTGATCGTCGCGGGCAAGGGGAACGTGCCGCGCTATCAGAGCCTCGCGGCCCGCCTGGGGGTGGCCGACCGCGTGCTGTGGACGGGGCCGCGGCCGGACGTGGAAGGCCTCTACGCAGCCGCCGACGCCGTCGCCTTGCCGGCCCGATATGAGCCCTTCGGCAATGTGCACCTCGAGGCCCTCGCCTCGGGCGTGCCCGTGCTCAGCAGCGCGCGTGCAGGGGGCTCGGAGGTCGTACGCCAGGGCGCCAACGGCTGGGTGGTCGCCGAGCCCATCGCCGCCGAGATCGCCCGGGGCCTCGCCGCGCTCCACGAGCCGCCCGCCGGCGGGTGGGCCACGCGGGCCCGGGCCTCGGTCGAGTCCTTCACCTACGCCGCCCAGGCACAGGCCTTCGCGGCCCTCTACCACCTCCTCCGCGGCTGACTCCGCGCGTTCGCGCGCCAAACCCCCGATTTTCATTGATCATTCGGGGGCCTGGCATTACACTGCGAATCAATGCCCGGCGATCGCGCTTCGCTCAGGCCAGCCGTGTTCATGGACCGCGACGGCTGTATCACCGAGGAGGTCGGCTACGTCAACCACCCGAGCCGGATCCGGCTGCTGCCGCGCACCGCGGAGGCCGTGCGCCGCCTCAACCGGGCGGGGGTAGCCGCGGTGATGGTCACGAACCAGACGGGGATCGCGCGCGGCTACTTCACGGAGGAGATCCTGCACGCCGCGAACGCCCGCATGCGGGAGGCGCTCGAAGCCGGAGGCGGGCGCCTCGACGGTCTCTACGTGTGCATGCACCACCCGAGCGAGGGCGAGCCGCCCTACCGTGCGGAGTGTGATTGCCGCAAGCCGCGGCCCGGTCTGCTCCACCGCGCGGCCGCCGAGCTCGGCCTCGACCTGCGCACGTCGGTGATGGTGGGGGACAAGTTCTCCGACGTGGCGGCGGGGCATGCGGTCGGCGCCGCCGGGGTGCTCGTGCTCACCGGCTACGGCCGCGGCGAGTGGGAGTACGCCCGTCACGCCCAGGACGTCAAGCCGGACCACGTGGCCGAGGACCTGCTCGACGCCGTCGAGTGGGCGCTCGGGCGCGCGGCGAGCTCGCGGAGCTGACGTGTTCCCGCTGCGGCGCCTCCAGGATTCGCTCGCGCGAGTGCCGGGCAAGCGCGTGGTGGTGGTGGGCGATCTCATCGCGGACGAGTACCTCTACGGCAAGCCGGCCCGCATCTCCCGCGAGGCGCCGGTCCTGATCCTGCGCTTCACCGACCGCGAGGTTCGGCTGGGCGGCGCGGCCAACGCGGCCCACAACGTCCACGCCCTCGGCGCCACCGTCCTGCCGATGGGCCTGCTCGGCCAGGACGGTGCGGGGGACGAGGTGCAGGCCCTCTTTCGCCAGGCCGGCATGAGCACGGAGGGCATCTCCCGCGAGCCCGGGAGGCCCACGCCGGTGAAGACCCGGATCATGGCCGGCGGCTATCAGTCCACCCGCCAGCAGGTGGTGCGCCTGGACCGGGAGCCAGACGGCGGGATCAGCGGCGCCGCCGAGGCGCGGCTGCTCGAGCGGCTCCGCTCGATCGGCGCCGCCGCCGATGGCTTCCTGGTCTCTGACTATGGCTACGGCACGGTGACGCCGCGGGTCTACGAGACCGTCCTCGAGCTCGCCCTCGGCCGGCAGGTACCGGTCTCGGTGGACAGCCGTTACGAGCTGCCCCGGTTCAAAGGGGCCACCGCGGCCACGCCCAACGAGCCGGAGGTGGAGGCGCTCACCGGCCAGGAGCTGACCGATGAGCCCGCGGTGGAGAAGGCGGGCCGCGCCGTGCTCGAGCGGCTCGACGCGCGGCTACTCCTGCTCACGCGGGGCAGTCGGGGCATGGCCCTCTTCGAGCGCGAGGGACCGGTCACCTTCATGCCCATCCACGGCGTCGACGAGATCGCCGACGTCACCGGAGCGGGAGACACCGTGATCAGCACCTTCACGGTGGCGCTGGCCGCCCGCGCCACGCCCGGCGAGGCGGCGTGGCTGGCCAACGTCGCGGGCGGCGTGGTGGTCATGAAGCGCGGGACCGCCACGGTTTCCGTCCCCGAGCTGCTGGCCGCGCTCGCGAGCGATGGCGGCCGTCGTCAGCGTTGAGGAGGCGGGCCGCCTCGTCTCCAGCTGGCGCGCGCAGGGCAAGCGTCTCGTGCTCGCCAACGGCTGCTTCGATCTGCTCCACGTGGGCCACGTCCGCTACCTGCAGGCCGCCCGCGCGCTCGGGGATGCCCTCGTGGTGGGCCTAAACTCGGACGCCTCGGTCCGCCGTCTCAAGGGGCCGGGCCGTCCAGTGATGCCGGCCGCGGAGCGGGCGGAGCTGGTGGCGGCGGTGAGCGGGGTGGACGCAGTGGTCGTCTTCGACGAGGACAGCGCCGACGCGCTCATCGCCCGCCTGCGCCCCGACGTGCACGCCAAGGGCACCGACTACACCGAGCAGAGCGTGCCCGAACGCGGTACCGTCGAAGCGGTGGGCGCGCAGGTGGCGATCGCAGGCGATCCGAAGACGCACTCGACGAAGGATCTGATCGCCATGATCCTGGATCGGTTCGGCCAGGCTTCTCGATGACAGCGAATGTCCGCGGCTGGGGGAGTGCGGGGGCCATGTCGGGGCGCTCGCATGTGACAACCAAGATCGCGATCATCAAGCTGTCGTCCCTGGGCGACGTCATCCACGCGCTCCCGGTCGCACGGGCCCTGCGGCGCGCCCTGCGCGGCGTCCACCTCACCTGGATCGTGGAGGCACGCGAGTACGCGCTCCTCAAGGACCATCCCGACCTCGACGTGGTGGTGCCGGTGGACACCCGGCTCTGGCGCCGGCTCATCTGGCGTCCCGCCGGCGCCCGCCAGGTGCTGGGCAAGGTGGGTCGCCTGCGCCACCGCATCCGGGCGGCCCGCTTCGACGTCGCGATCGACCTGCAGGGCCTCATGAAGAGCGGCCTGCTCATCGCGTACACCGGCACGCCGGTGCGCATCGGCTTCAGCGCCGATCACTGCCGTGAGCGCCTGAATTGCCTGTTCACCAACCGGCGGGTGCGCCCGCCCGCGGCCGCGGTGCACGTGGTGGATCAATACCTGGCCCTCCTCGCCCCGCTCGGCATCGCGCCCGGCCCGGTCGAGTTCCACGTCCCGGTCCCGGCCGCGGCCGAGCGGCGCATGGACGAGTTCCTGGGCGAGCAGGGCGTGAAGAGCCGGGACCTGCTCGTGGCGATCAACCCGGGCGCGGGCCGCGACAACAAGCGATGGCCGGTGGAGCATTTCCGCCGCCTCGCCGACCGGCTGGCCCAGGAGCCGGACGTGCGGATCCTGCTGCTGTGGGGACCCGACGAGGTCCACATGGCCCGGCAGATCCGCGATGGCCTCCAGACGAGCGCCATCCTGGCGCCGCCCACCGATCTCCACGAGCTGGCGAGCCTGCTCCGCCGCTCCGCCCTCATGGTGGCCAACGACACCGGCCCGCTGCACCTCGCGGCCGCCCTCGGCACGCCCTCCCTCGGACTGTTCGGCCCGACGCGCGCGGAGCGCAACGGTCCCTACGGCCCCCGCTGCTGCGGCGTGCAGAGCCCCGACGGGACCATGGCGAGCCTCGACCCGCAGGCCGCGGCCGACGCCGCGCTGGCCCTGCTCGCCCGCCGAGGCCCCTGAGCCGTGAGCCGGCTCACCGTCACGGTCATCGCCTGGAACGAGGAAGAGCGGCTGCGCGCCTGTCTCGACAGCGCGGCGTGGGCCGAGGAGATCGTGGTGGTGGACGCCGAGTCCGGCGACAAGACGGTGCAGATCGCGCGCGAGTTCACCGACAAGGTCTCGGTGCGGGTGTGGCCCGGCTTCGCCGCCCAGAAGAACTTCGCGATCGAGCAGGCGACCGGCGACTGGATCCTGTCCCTCGACGCCGACGAGCGGGTGACGCCCGAGCTGCGCGAGCGCATCCGTTCCATCTTGAAGGACGACGGACCCGCCGACGGCTACGCCATCCCCCGGCGCAACATCTTCTGGGGCCGGTGGGTGCGGCACGGCGGGCTCTATCCCGACTACCAGCTCCGGCTCTTCCGGCGCAGCGCCGGCCGCTTCGTGGAGAACTCGGTCCACGAGTCGGTCACCGTCTCGGGCCGCGTGGACGCCCTGACCGAGCCGCTGCTCCACCACTCCTATCGGGACCTCGAGGACTTCGTGCGCCGCTCGAACCGCTACTCGACCCTGTCCGCCCAGGACTGGATCCGGCGGGGCCGGCGCGGGGGGCTGCTGGGCCTGGTGACTCGTCCGCTCGGCCGCTTCTTTTCCATGTACATTGTTCACCGGGGCTTCCTGGACGGGTGGCGCGGATTCGTGCTCGCCGTCCTGTACGCCGAGTACGTCTTCCTGCGCATGGCCAAGGTGTGGGAGACGCAGCGAGGACCGAAGCCCGGAGGGAGTGACTAGCGCGTCATGGCGGGATCGCGGGACCGCGTGCTGTCAGGGATGCGGCCGACCGGACAGCTCCATCTCGGCAACTTTCTGGGCGCGCTCGAGAACTGGGTCAAGCTCCAGGACCAGTACCAGTGCTTCTACTTCGTGGCCAACTGGCACGTGCTCACCACGAATCCGGGAGGCACCCGCGAGATCCCGGGTGACACCATCGAGATGGGCGCGGACTGGCTCGGGGCCGGGCTCGACCCCGAGCGCTCCGTCCTCTTTATCCAGTCCCTGGTGCCCGAGCACGCCGAGCTGCACCTGCTCTTCTCCATGGCCACGCCGGTGGGTTGGCTCGAGCGGGTCCCGACCTACAAGGAGATGGTGGAGCAGCTCGGACTCGAGTCGCCGTCCTACGGGCTGCTCGGCTATCCGCTGCTGCAGTCCGCCGACATCCTGATGTACAAGGCGCAGTGGGTGCCGGTCGGGGCCGACCAGGTGCCGCACATCGAGCTGACCCGCGAGGTGGCCCGCCGATTCAACAACACCTGGAAGCCGGTGTTCCCGGAGCCGCAGGCCAAGCTCACCCAGATCCCGAAGGTGCCGGGGACGGACGGGCGAAAGATGTCGAAGTCCTACGGCAACGCCATCTACCTCTCGGACTCGACGGAGGAGATCACGGCCAAGGTGAAGCCGATGGTGACGGACCCGGCGCGCAAGCGGCGCTCCGATCCGGGCAACCCCGACGTCTGCCCGGTCTTCGACCTGCATCGGATCTTCTCGCCCGAGGTTGACCGGCAGGCGTGCGCCACCGGCTGCCGCACCGCCGGCATCGGCTGCCTGGACTGCAAGAGCGTGCTGCTCAAGCACATGCTGCCCCCTCTCGCGGAGATCCGGGAGCGCCGGCAGCGCTTCGTGAACAAGCCGGCCGAGATCGTCGAGATCCTGCAGGAGGGTTCCAAGCGCGCTCGCCGCATCGCGCTCCAGACCATGGAAGAAGTCCACGACGCGATCAAGCTCGAGCCATGAGCACGCCCGAGACCACCCAGACTTCCGCGCCAGAATCAGGCCTCACGGTCCGCGTCGAGTCATTCGTAGGGCCTCTTGATCTGCTCCTCCATCTCTGCCGCACCAACGAGATGGACCTGTCGCGGCTCACCCTGCGCACCATCACCGACCAGTACCTGGGCCACCTGGAGTCGGTCCGCTTCCAGGATCTGGAGATGGCCGGCTCCTTCATGGTCATGGCCGCGACCTTGATCTACCTCAAGTCAAAGCTGCTGCTGCCCGCCAGCCCGGACGATCCGGACGAGATGCTGGACGAGGAAGGGGAGCTCCTCAAGCGCGAGCTGGAGGAGCGCCTGCGCGAGTACGCGCGGGTGAAAGCCCTCGGCAGCTGGCTCGCCGAGCGCGAGGCGGAGCAGACGCTGATCTTCGGCCGGACCACCGCCGAGCTGCCTCCGCCCGAGGATGTCCCGCTCGAGGACCTCTCCGTCCATCTCCTCCAGCGCGCGCTCCAGCGGCTGATCGAGGATCAGAAGCGGCGCGTGCCGCGCGAGGTCGAGCCCAACCCGCTCTCCGTCCTCGAGCGCATGAGCGAGATCCTCGATCTGCTGCGCAGCACGTGGTCGCTGCTGTTCTCCTCGGTGGCCGGGGCCGAGCGCATGCGCGCGGAGTGGGTGGTGACGCTGCTCGCGCTGCTGGAGCTGGTGCGGCTGGGCCAGGCGCGGGCCCGGCAGGCCGAGCTGTTCGGCGAGATCGTCATCGAGCGGAACGCGGTCAGCGTGCGCGAGCCCGCGCGAGACTCCGAGCCGGCCCTCGATGAACCGGCCCCTCACCTCGAGACCTCTCACCCTCAACCTCTACCCGAAGGGGAGAGGGATGCAGATGAGCAAGGGGAATCCCCGCATGCCTGAGCCCATCGACGTCGTCGAAGCCCTGCTCTTCGCCTCGGACACTCCGGTGGAGGCCGAGCGCATCCAGGAGGTGCTCGATCTCGAGTCGGCCGCGGCCGCGCGCGCGCTGGTCGAGAGCCTGCGCGGCCGGCTGGACGCCGAGAGCCGCGGACTACAAGTCATGGAGGTGGGCGGCGGCTATCGCCTGGTGACGCGCCCGGAGGTCGCGCCGTGGCTCGTCAAGCTCGCGCGCAGCCGCACCCGCTCCCGCCTCTCGCGGCCGTCGCTCGAGACGCTCGCCATCATCGGCTATCGCCAGCCGGTGTCGCGGCCCGAGGTCGACGCCATCCGTGGCGTGAACTCGGAGGCGGTGCTGGACAACCTCCTCGAGCGGCGCATGATCCGCATCACCGGGCGCAAGGAGTCCCCGGGGCGCCCGTTTCTCTACGAGACGACGCGCGAGTTCCTGGTGGCCTTCGGGCTGCGCGACCTGGGCGACTTGCCGAAGGTGGAGGGTGAGCTGATCGTGCCCGAGCTGGTCGAAGCCGCGGCGGCTCAGCTCGCCGAGCCGGAGCCCGAGCAGGGGGAGACCGCCGCTGCCGACCATTCGTCTGAGCAAGATCCTGGCTCAGGCGGGGATCGCGTCACGGCGAGCAGCTGAGGGGCTGCTCGCCGAGGGACGCGTCACCGTCAACGGCAAGGTCCGGCTCGAGCCGGGCGCCCAGGCGGACCCCGAGCACGACCGCATCACGGTGGACGGGCGGCCGCTGGCCGGCCGCGCGCCGCTCCAGTACATCCTGCTGCACAAGCCGCGCGGCTACGTCACGACCCGCCGCGATCCCGCCGGTCGCCCGGTGGTGCTCGAGCTCCTGCCGCCGCCCGCCGCGGCGGTGGTGTATCCGGTGGGCCGCCTCGACTTCGACACGGAAGGGCTCCTGCTCCTCACCAACGACGGCGAGCTCGCGAACCGGCTCCTGCACCCGCGCTACGAGATCCCGCGCGTCTACGAAGTGGAGGTGGACGGGCGCGTGGCCGAGGCCGATCTGCCCCGCTGGCGGCGGGGCGTGGCCCTCGACGACGGCCCGGCGCAGCCCAAGCGCGTGACGCGCCTCTCCGGGGGCGGCGCCCGCCGCACGCGGCTCAGCGTCACGTTCGCGGAGGGGCGCTACCGGGAGGTCAAGCGCTACTGCAAGGCGCTCGGCCACCCCGTGCATCGCCTCAAGCGCGTGCAGTTCGGTCCGCTGAGGCTCGGTGACCTGGGCCCCGGCGGCCACCGCCCGCTGACGCAGGAGGAGCTGACCGCCCTCAATGACTTGCGTGGGGGGTAGCTTTCTCCTATACTGCATCGGGTTACGCGACCGACGTGCTTCAGGAGCCCCCATGAACCTGGACGATTGGCGATCCAGGATCAACAGCCTCGACGAAGAGATCCTCAAACTCCTCAACCAGCGCGGTACCGCCGCCCTCCAAATCGGCGAGCTCAAGAGGCAGCAGGATCTCCCGTACTTCATTCCCGAGCGTGAGGCTCAGGTTCTCGAGCGCCTCGTCGAGCTGAGCCCCGGACCGCTCGGCCCGGACGCCATCCGGGCCATCTGGCGCGAGATTCTCTCCGCCTCGCTCGCGCTGGAGCACCCGCTGCCCGTCGCGTACCTGGGTCCGGCCGGCACCTTCGCGCACCAGGCGGCCACGCGGCGCTTCGGCTCCTCGGCACGCTTCCGGCCCGTCCGGACCATCGCCGACGTGTTCGACGAGGTGGAGCGGGACCTCGCCGAGTTCGGAGTGGTGCCGGTGGAAAACTCCACCGAGGGACCGGTCAACATCACGCTCGACCGGCTCATCGACTCCGAGGTGACGATCACCGGCGAGATCACGCTCGACATATCCCAGCACCTGATCTCGCGCGCGAGCGAGCTCGGAGAGGTGAAGGTGGTCTGCTCGCATCCCCAGGGCCTCGCCCAGTGCCGCGCCTGGCTGGCCGCGCATCTGCCGGACGCGGTGAACGAGGAGACGCCGTCCACCGCGGCGGCGGTGGAGCGGGCGCGGGACGACGCGACGGTGGCCGCCATCGCCTCGGACATGGCCGCCCAGGTGCACGGGGTGCCGATCCTGCGACCCCGCATCGAGGACAATCCGTCGAACTCCACCCGTTTCCTCGTCATCGGCCGGCGGCCGGTGGCCCCCACCGGTCGCGACAAGACCTCGATTCTCTTCTCCATGAAGAACGAGCCGGGGGTGCTCTACAGCATCCTGCAGCCCTTCGCCACCCACCGGCTCAACCTGACGAAGATCGAATCACGACCGACCAAGCGTCGCCCGTGGGAGTACGTGAACTTCCTCGACTTCGAGGGGCACCGCGAGACCGAGAACGTCCGGAGCGTGCTGGCCGAGGTTCGGGAGCGCTGTCAGTTCCTGAAGGTCCTCGGCTCGTACCCGGCCGCCTAAGGAGTGTTCGAATGAGTGCGTCCTGGGAATCACTGGCCAACGATCACATCCTGGGCATCGCGCCCTACGAGCCCGGCAAGCCCATCGAGGAACTCGAGCGCGAGCTGGGGATCAGCGACGTCATCAAGCTCGCCTCCAACGAGAACCCGCTGGCCCCGTCCGATCGGGTCATGAAGGCGATGCAGACCGCCCTCGCCCACGTCAACCGCTACCCGGACGGCAGCGGCTACTACCTCCGCCAGGCCATCGCGCGGCGCCACGGACTCACCTCCGAGCACGTCGTCCTCGGCAACGGCTCCAACGACCTCATCGAGCTGCTGGTGCGCGCGTTCCTGAGGCCGGGCGAGGAGGCGGTGATCCCGCATCCCTCCTTCGTGGTCTACCCCATGATCGTGCAGGCGGTGGGCGGGATCCGGGTGGTGGTCACGCTGCGAGACCAGCGACTCGACCTGGAGGCGATGGCCCGCGCGATCACGCCGATGACCAAGATGGTCTTCATCGCGAACCCCAACAATCCCACCGCCACCATCGTGACCGCCGACGAGGTCGAGCACTTCATGGCGCGGGTGCCCGACAAGGTGATCGTGGTGTTCGACGAGGCCTACATCGAGTTCGCGCAGGGCCCGGACTTCCCGGACGCGCTCGCCTACCTCAAGCAGGGGCGGCGGGTGGCGGTGCTGCGCACCTTCTCCAAGGCGGCGAGCCTCGCCGGACTGCGGGTGGGCTACGCGGTGGCGGACCCGGACTGCGTCTCGCTGCTCAACCGCATCCGCCAGCCCTTCAACGTCAATTCGGTCGCGCAGGCGGCTGCGCTCGCTGCGCTGGAGGACAATTCCCACGTCCTCGAATGCCTGCGGATGATCGAGGCGGGCCGGCACTTCCTGACCCAGGAGTTCACCGCGATGGGGCTCAAGTACGCCCCCTCCCGCGCCAACTTCATCCTGGTGGACGTGGGGCGGAGCGCCAGCGAGGTCTTCCACTGGCTCCTCAAGGAAGGCGTGATCGTTCGGCCCATGACGAGCTTCGGGATGGAGAGCGCGCTGCGAGTGACGGTGGGGACTCCGGAGGAGAATCGGCGGTTCGTGAAGGCCCTCAAGAAGGTGCTGGCCGGAGCCAAGGGCGCGTGATCCGCCGTCTCGGTCTGGTCGGGCTCGGGCTGTTGGGCGGGTCGGTCGCGAAGGCGGCCCGCGCGGAGGGCCTGGCCGACGAGATCGTGGCGGTCGGGCGTGACCGGGAGCGCCTCGAGCCCGCCCTGCGCGACGGCGTGGTGGACCGGATCAGCACCCATCTCGAGGACGGCGTGGCCGGCGCCGATTTCTGCCTGCTCGCCACCCCGGTGGCCACCCTCACCGCGCTGCTCCCGGTCGTCTGGCAGGCGCTGCCCGCCGACGCGGTGGTCACCGACGTGGGCAGCACCAAGGCCGCCATCGTGGAGGCCGCGGAGGCCCTCGGCCGGCAGCAGCGGCCGCTCGCCTTCGTGGGCAGCCATCCGATGGCCGGCTCCGAGCAGAGCGGCTATCGGGTATCCCGTCGGGACCTCTTCCACGGCGCCACCGTGATCCTCACGCCCACCGAGCGCACCGAATCGCACGCGGTCAAGCGGGTGGGGGCGTTCTGGGAGGCGCTCGGCGGCCGGCTCGTGATCCTGGATCCAGTGACCCACGATCGGGCCACCGCCGCCATCAGCCACCTGCCGCACCTGGTGGCCGACGCGCTCGTGGATGCGGTGGTGCGCATGGATCCGCGCTTCTTCGAGGTCGCGGGGCGCGGCTTCAAGGACACCACCCGAATCGCGGCCTCGGACGCGCGCGTCTGGCGGGAGATCTTCCAGGAGAATCGCGGCGGGCTGCGCGAGGCCCTCGGCGCCTTCCGAGCCGCGCTCGACGAGCTGGAACGCCTGATCGACGCCGGTGACGTCACCGCAATCGAAGCCGCGCTCGACCGCATCCGCCGCACGCGTGAGAATGTAGTGTGAGGCGCAGCCATTGCAGTGCGAGCCGCAGCCGCAGGCGAGGCGAGCCTTCTAGCGGACAGCGCGAGGCGCGCCGAGCCGAACGCATTCGAGAGTGGGCCGAGTCCCGCCGAGGCGGCGCTTGAATCTCCGCATCACCCCGGTGACCCGGCTCGCGGGCGAGATCGAGGTGCCCGGCGACAAGTCCATCTCGCATCGGGCCGCGCTGTTCGGCGCGCTCGCCGAGGGACGCACCGAGATCACCGGGTATCTGGAGGGCGAGGATTGCCTCAACACCCTCGGGGCGGTGCGCGCCCTCGGGGTCGAGGTGACCCGCAAGGGCGACGGGCGCTATCTCGTCGACGGGGCGGGGCTCACCGGGCTAACCGAGCCCGACAACGTGATCGACTGCGGCAACTCGGGCACCGGAGCGCGCCTGCTCCTGGGCGTGCTCGCGGGCCAGCCCTTCACCACCGTCCTCACCGGCGACGACTCGCTGCGGCGGCGTCCGATGGGCCGCGTGGCCGAGCCGCTCACGCGCATGGGGGCCCTGGTGGCGGGCCGCGATGGCGGCCGCCGGCTGCCCCTGGCCATCACCGGGCGGCGCCCGCTCCACGCGCTCACCTACCGGTCGCCGGTGGCCTCGGCCCAGGTGAAGACGGCCCTCCTGCTGGCCGGGCTCTGGGCGGACGGGCCGGTGACGGTGGAGGAGCCCGCGCTCTCGCGCGACCACACCGAGCGCATGCTGGCCGGCTTCGGGGCGCGCCTCGACGTGACGCCGGGGCGGGTGACGATCGCCCCGGGCGCGCGCCTCACCGGTCAGCCCATCGCGGTGCCCGGCGATATCTCGTCGGCCGCGTTCTTCCTGGTGGCGGCGGCCATCGCGCGCGAGGCCCTGGTCACGCTTCGTCACGTCGGCGTCAATCCCACCCGGACCGGCGTCCTCGACGTGCTGGCCGCGATGGGCGCCAGGGTCCGGGCGGAGGCCGCGAGCACGGGCGGGGGAGAGCCGGCGAGTGATCTGGTCGTCGCGAGCGGGCCGCTCTCGGCCACCGAGATCGGCGGTCCGCTGATCCCGCGCCTCATCGACGAGGTCCCGGTGCTGGTGGTGGCCGCCTGCGTTGCCTCCGGCACCACCCGGGTGAGCGACGCCGCCGAGCTGCGCGTGAAGGAGTCCGACCGCATCGCGGTCATCGCGACCGAGCTCGGCAAGATGGGCGCGCGCATCCGGGAAACGCCCGATGGGCTCGAGATCGAGGGCGGCGCGGGGCTCACCGGCGCCCGCGTGCGCAGCGCGGGCGATCATCGCGTGGCGATGGCGCTCGCGGTGGCCGGGCTGGTCGCCGACGGCCCCACCCTGATCGAGGATACCGACTGCATCGCGACCTCGTTCCCGGGCTTCGCGGACCTCCTCAATCGCCTGGCCGGCGGCACGCCGGTGGCGGTCGTGGCGTGAAGGCCGCGGGCGGCCGCGACATCGTGATCACCATCGACGGCCCCGCGGGAGCTGGCAAGTCCACGGTGGCGGCGGGGCTCGCCGAGCGCCTCGGCTTCACCCTGATCGACACCGGCGCCCTCTATCGCGGCCTCGCGTGGGCGGTCCGGGAGTCCGGCGTGCCGCTCGAGGAGGGGCCCGCGCTGCGAGCCGTGCTCGATCGAACGAGCGTAGGGATCGATGGCGCCCGGGTCGTGGTCGACGGCCGGGACGTCACCGCCGAGATCCGGACCCCCGCGATCAGCCAGCTCACGTCACGGTTGACGATGCTGGCCGCGGTGAGAGATAAGATGACGCCCATCCAGCGGAACCTGGCCGGGGCCGGCGGCGCCATCCTCGAGGGCCGCGACACCGGCAGCGTGGTGTGGCCGGAGGCCGAGGTGAAGTTCTACCTCGACGCCGACCTCGACACGCGGGCCCGGCGGAGACGGGATGATCTGGTGGCGCGAGGGCTGGGGGGGGACCTGGCGACGGTGCGGGAAGAGATGGCGCGGCGCGACCGCCAGGACATGGAGCGCACGCTGGCGCCGCTGGTGAAGCCGGAGGGTGCGGTGGTCGTGGATACCACCGGGCTGGGCATCGCGGACGTCGTGGACACTCTGCTGCGGGTCGTCGAGCAGGCGAGATGCTGTACGCGATCCTGAAGCCGATCGCGGTGGCCCTGATGCGCCTTCTCTTCCGGATGGAGGTGGTCGACGCGGGCCGGGTCCCCGCGACCGGTCCCGTGCTGATCGTCTCCAACCACGTGAGCTTGCTCGACCCGCCGCTGGTCGGCGGCTCGGCGCCGCGGCCCCTGTTCTTCATGGCCAAGGAGGAGCTGTTCCGCATCCCGCTCTTCGGGCGACTGATTCGGAGCCTCAACGCGCGGCCGGTCCGCCGGGATGGCTCCGACATGCGGGCGCTCAAGGCGGCGCTGGCCCTGTTGCAGGAGGGACGGGCCATCCTAGTCTTCCCGGAAGGCACGCGCGGCGAGGAAGGACAGCCCCTTCGCGAAGGCAAGCCGGGGGTCGGGATGCTCGCGGTGCTGAGCGGGGCCGCGGTGGTGCCGGCATACGTCTCGGGGAGCGGCCACGCGCTGCCCCGGGGACGGGCGCTGCCCCGGCCCGGCAGGGTGCGGGTGACCTTCGGGCCGCCGCTGTTCTTCAAGACCGAGGGCAAGAGAGCGGGTGACGGGGGCCGCAAGGAAGCGTATCGTGAAGCGGCCCAGGAGATGATGCGCGCCATCGCGCAGCTCCGAGAGCAGCAGACGCAGTCCTGACGTATCGGCTTGGATGCCGGCCGCGGCACGATGGCGCGGCCGACAAAATAGATCAAGGGAGAGGTGGAGTCATGGCGGAGAGCGACAAGAAGGCGAAGACCCTCGTGGGCGGCGCGAAGGAGGTGGGTGAAGCCGCCGAGGAGAGCATGGAGTACTGGTTCAACCGGGGCGTGAGCGACGTCGAGGAGGGTGAGGTCGTCCGTGGCCGGGTGGTCGAGGTGCGAGACAGCGAAGTGCTCGTGGACATCGGGTACAAGAGCGAAGGCACGATCGCCATCGAGGAGTTCCGGCACGCGGGCAGCCTGCCCAAGGTCGGCGAGGAGATCGAGGTCTACCTCGAGTCCAAGGAGGACAACGAAGGGCTGATCGTCCTCTCCAAGGACAAGGCGGACAAGATCAAGGTCTGGGACCAGATCTCCAAGGCCCACGACAGCGGCACGCCGGTGGAGGGTCGGGTCGCCGAAGTGGTCAAGGGCGGCCTCGCGGTGGACGTCGGGGTGCGGGCGTTCCTGCCCGGCTCCCAGGTGGACCTCCGTCCGGTCAAGAACCTCGGGGCGATGGTGGGCCAATCCATCCGGGCCAAGGTCATCAAGCTCAACCGGCGCCGCGGTAACGTGGTGCTCTCGCGCCGCGCGGTCCTCGAGGAGGAGCGCGAGGAGAAGAAGAAGCACACGCTGTCCGTGCTCGCCGAGGGCATGGTGCTCACCGGCACCGTGAAGAACCTCACCGACTACGGCGCCTTCATCGACCTGGGCGGCATCGACGGGCTCCTGCACGTGACCGACATGTCGTGGGGACGGGTGGGGCACCCGTCCGAGATCTTCCAGATCGGCGATCAGGTCGAGGTGGTGGTGCTGCACTTCGACCGCGACACCGGGCGCGTGTCGCTCGGCTACAAGCAGAAGTCGTCCGACCCGTGGGCCAACGTGGACGAGCGCTATCCTCTCCACGCCAAGGTGAACGGCCGCATCGTGAGCCTGACCAACTACGGCGCCTTCGTCGAGCTGGAGCCGGGCGTCGAAGGCCTCGTGCACGTCTCCGAGATGTCGTGGACGCGGCGCGTGCGCCATCCTTCCAAGCTGGTCAACGTGGGGGACCCGGTCGAGGTGATGGTGCTGGAGGTCAACAAGGCCACCAAGCGGATTTCCCTCGGCATGAAGCAGGTGGAGAGCGATCCGTGGGCCACGATCCAGGAGCGCTACCAGCCCGGCATGCGGGTGGAGGGCAAGGTGCGCAACCTCACCGACTTCGGCGCCTTCGTGGAGCTGGAGCCGGGGGTGGACGGCCTGCTCCACATCTCGGACATGTCCTGGACGCGCAACATCGGGCACCCCTCCGAGCTGCTCAAGAAGGGCCAGCCGATCGAGACCCAGATCCTCAACGTGGACCGCGACAACAAGCGCATCTCGCTCGGGCTCAAGCAGATCCAGCCCGATCCGTGGGACAGCGTCGCCCAGCGCTACCCGATGGGCTCACGGGTCACCGGCAAGGTGGTGCGACTCACCGACTTCGGGGCCTTCGTGGAGCTGGAGCCCGGGGTGGACGGCCTCCTGCACATCTCCCAGATGTCGAACCGGCCCATCGCCACGCCGGCCGACATCCTGAACGTGGGGGACGAGCTGACCCTGATGGTGATCCGGGTGGATCCCAACGAGCGGCGCATCGGCCTCTCGCTGAAGGAGCTCGCCGCGGTGATCGAGGAGCCCGCGCACACGGAGGGCCGAGGCCGTCACAAGGGCCGCAAGCGTCGCGGCGGTGACGACTACGACGAAGAGGAGTAGCCACGGGTGGCCTCCCGTGGCCGGGCCGCCCTCATCGCCGTCGGCGCCGGGGTCGGCGTTCTCGCCCTGTTCGTCTTCACGGTCTGGCTGCTCCTGGCCGTGACCGACGACGGTCTCCCCGGCGGGGCCAAGGTGGCCGTCGTGGAGGTCGAGGGCGTCATCGGGGTGAGCGCGGAGCGGAGCCTCGACAGCGAGGGAATCGTCCGCACGCTCGGCGAGTACCGCGACGACCCGGCGGTGCGCGCGGTGGTGCTGCGTATCAACAGCCCCGGGGGCGTGGTGGCGCCTACCCAGGAGATCTTCACCGCGGTCCGCCGGCTGCGCGAGGCCAAGAAGCCGGTGGTGGCCTCGCTCGGCTCGGTGGCCGCCTCCGGGGGCTACTACGTGGCGGTGGCCGCCGACCGTATCTACGCTAGTCCCGGCACCCTCACCGGATCGATCGGCGTGGTCATGCAGCTCGCCAACCTCGAAGGGCTCCTCAAGAAGGTCGGCGTCGAATACGTCGTGGTCAAGGCGGGCGCTTACAAGGACGTGGGCAACCTGGCGCGCGCTATGACGCCGGAAGAGCGGCGCATTCTACAGGCTCTGCTCGACGACGTGTACGACCAGTTCATCCTGGCCGTCGCGGACGGGCGCGGGCTCGAGCCGAAGGACGTGCGCGCCTTCGCGGAAGGACGCATCTATTCGGGCCGGCAGGCGCACGGGCTCAAGATGGTGGACGATCTCGGCGGGCTCGAGGACGCCATCGAGGCGGCCGCGAAGATGGCGGGGCTGCCGCCCAAGCCGAAGGTCGTCTATCCACGGCGGCGCTTCTCGCTGCGCGATCTGCTACGCAACGAGCTGGGGCTGAGCCAGGTCTCCCGCATGCTGCCGGCCCTCGAGACGCTGCGGACCCCGCTCTACCTGATGCCGTAGTCGGGCGAGGGACCCAGGGGGTGCCGCCTAACTACCCAGGTTGCTTGACAAAGTTTCACCTGCCATGATACCGTCGCGACGTGGATCGGGCCGGGCCGCCGGAGATCCGGCTGGTCCGGGAGCAGTGTCGGCCCTCTGAAGGGAGTCGCCATGACGAAAGCGGAATTGATCGAGGAAGTGGCGAAGGTCGCGAGCCTGACCAAGAAGGAAACCGAGCTCATCGTCAACACGGTCTTCGACAACATCACCGACGCGTTGGGCAAGGGTGACAAGGTCGAGCTGCGCGGCTTCGGCAGCTTCCGCATCCGCCACCGCAATTCCCGCAAGGGGCGCAACCCCAAGACCGGCGACAGCGTCAGCGTGCCCGAGAAGAGGGTCCCCTTCTTCAAGGTCGGCAAGCGCCTCCGCGAGCTCGTCAACACGTAAGTCGAGTGGAGCGGCTCTGGGCGCCCTGGCGGATGTCCTATGTCTCCACCGCCGGGAGCGTCGAGACCGCCTGCGTATTCTGTGCCGCGCTGGCCGCCGGTGACGATCGCCGCGCTCTGATCCTCCACCGGGGCACGCACGCCTTCCTGATCCTGAACACCTTCCCGTACGCCTCCGGGCATCTGATGGCGGTCATCACCCGTCACGTCGGCACCATGGAGGCGGCCACCGTCGAGGAGCTGGCCGAGGCCATGACGCTCGTCCGGAGCGCCGCGCGGGCGCTCGACGCGGCCTATCATCCGGACGGCTTCAACGTGGGCTTGAACCAGGGCCGAGTGGCGGGCGCGGGCGTGCTCGGACATCTCCATATCCATCTGGTGCCCCGCTGGAACGGCGACACCAACTTCATGCCGGTGATCGGCGAGACGCGGGTGCTGCCCGAATCCCTCGAGACGACCTACGATCGGCTGGCCGCCGTGCTCCCCACGTGAGGGAAACGTCGGCCGAGCTGACGCCGATGATGCGGCAGTACGGGGAGCTCAAGCGCCGCTTCCCGGACTACCTGCTGCTCTTCCGTCTGGGTGATTTCTACGAGCTGTTTTTCGACGACGCGCACACCGCCTCGCGCCTCCTGCAGCTCACGTTGACCTCGCGGCAGAAGGGCGAGGGCGCGATCCCGATGGCGGGCATCCCGCATCACGCCGCCGACGGCTATATCGCGCGCCTCATTCGCGCCGGGCAGAAGGTCGCGGTGTGCGAGCAGCTGGAGGAGCCGGCCAAGGGACGCAAGATCGTCCGCCGCGACGTCGTGCGCGTCATCACGCCCGGCACCGTCACCGACACCCAGTTCCTCGACGGGGCCCGCAACAACTTCCTCCTGGTGGCGCACGCCACCGCCGCCGCGACCGGGGTCGCGCTGGTCGACATCTCCACCGGCGACTTCTGGGTGGGCGAGGAGCCGGGGGCGGGGGAGGCGCTGCTCGAGGCGGCGCTGCTGCGTCGTCCCGCCGAGATCCTGCTGGCCCAGAGCGCGGAGGCCGCGTGGGTCGCGCGCTGGGCCCCGGCGGGCATCCCGATCACGCGCGTGGACGGCGGCGCCTTCGGCGCGCGGGCCGCCCGCGAAGTGCTCGAGGCCCACTTCCGCGGCGCGAGCCTCGACGGACTCGGCGTGGGCGCCCTCACCGCCGGCCTCCAGGCGGCCGGGGCCGCGCTCGCCTACCTCCGGGAGACGCAGGGCGAGTCGCTGGCGCACCTCGCGCGCATCCAGCGGCTGCTCACCGGCGAGGCGATGCTGCTCGACCCGACCGCGGTCGCCACCCTCGAGCTGTTCGAGACTGCCCAGGAGCGGACCGCCCGGGGGTCGCTGTTCGCAACGCTCGATGCGACCACCACTCCGATGGGGGCGCGGCTCCTGCGCCAGTGGGTGCTCCGTCCCCTCCTCGACCGGGAGGCGATCACGCGCCGCCAGGAGGCCGTCGCGGCCCTGGTGGAGGCCCCCGCGGCACGGGCCGGGCTGCGGCAGCGCCTGGAAGGAGTGGGAGATCTCGAGCGACTCACCAGCCGGGCCGCGCTCGGCGTGGCTCACGCCCGCGATCTCATCGCCCTCCGGGGCTTCCTGGCCCGGCTTCCGGGCCTGGCCGAGGACCTGGGCGCCCTCGGCGCCCCGCTGCTCGCCACGCTCGCCGACGAGGTCACCCCCCTGCCCGACCTTCAGAAACTACTTGAAGAGGCGCTGGAGGACGAGCCCCCCCTCGCGCTCCGAGACGGCGGGCTGATCCGGGAGGGCTGGAACGCGGAGCTGCGGGAGTTGAGGCAGGCCGCGCGCCAGGGCAAGGAGTGGATCGCCTCGCTCGAGCAGCGGGAGCGAGCGCGCACCGGCATCCCCTCGCTCAAGGTCCGCTTCAACCGCGTCTTCGGCTACGCCATCGAGGTGAGCAACGCCCACGGCGCCAAGGTCCCCGGCGACTACCTGCGCCGGCAGACCCTGGTCGGCGCCGAGCGCTACGTCACGACCGAGCTCAAGGAGTACGAGAGCCGCGTGCTCGGGGCCGAGGAGGGGATCGCGCGGCTCGAATTCGAGCTGTTCGGCCAGGTGCGGGCCGAGGTGGCCGCCGAGGCCGGCCCGCTGCTCCGCACCGCCCGCGCGGTCGGGACGATCGATGCGCTCGCTTCGCTGGCCGCGGTGGCCCACGAGCGAGGCTACGCGCGCCCCGAGGTGGATGACGGTTTGGCGATCGAGATCGTGGACGGCCGCCACCCGGTGCTGGAGGCGGACGGGGGAGCGTTCACCCCGAACGACGCGGTCCTGGATCCGAGCGGCTGCCAGATCATGATCCTGACCGGGCCCAACATGAGCGGCAAGAGCGTGTTCATGCGCCAGGTCGCGCTGCTCACCCTCATGGCCCAGATGGGCGGCTTCGTGCCCGCCCGCTCCGCCCGCATCGGGCTGGTGGACCGGATCCTGACCCGGGTCGGGGCCCAGGACAACTTGGCCCGCGGTCAGTCCACCTTCCTGGTGGAGATGGTCGAAACCGCGAGCATCCTCCACCACGCGACGCCACGGAGCCTGATTCTCCTCGACGAGGTCGGGCGCGGGACCTCCACGTTCGACGGCCTCGCGATCGCGTGGGCGGTCACGGAGGAGCTGCACGAGCGCGGGCGCGGGGCCAAGGTGCTCTTCGCCACCCACTATCACGAGCTGACCGCGCTGGCCGAGCGGCTCCCGCGGGTGCACAATTTCCACGTGGCGGTCCGGGAGTGGAACGACGAGATCATCTTCCTGCACAAGGTGCGGCCGGGCGGCACCGACCGCTCCTACGGCATCCAGGTGGCGCGGCTGGCCGGCCTGCCACCGGCCGTGATCGCGCGGGCCAAGGCCATCCTCGGTGAGCTGGAGCGCGAGCGCAGCGGGCTCCAGGCGGCGGTGGCGCCCGCCGCCGATGCCGGGACGGGGCCCGCCCAGCTCGGGCTCTTCCCACCCGCCCACGACCCGCTGCTCCGCGAGCTGGCCACGCTCGATCTGGGATCCATGACTCCACTGCAGGCGCTCAACCTGCTCGCGGAGTGGCAGCAGCGCTTGAAGGCGCGCTCGTGACCACCTCCCGCATCCGACGGCTCCCCGACCATCTCGTCAACAAGATCGCGGCCGGCGAGGTGGTGGAGCGCCCAGCCTCGGTCGTGAAGGAGCTGGTGGAGAATGCGCTCGACGCCCTCAGCACCCAGGTGACGGTGGATCTGCGCGACGCCGGCCGCGCCCTGATCCGCGTCACCGACGACGGAGTGGGGATGTCGAGCGACGAGGTGGACCTGGCCTTGCTGCGCCACGCGACCTCCAAGCTCGCCACCGACGCAGACCTCGACGCCATCGTCACCCTGGGCTTCCGGGGCGAGGCGCTGCCCGCCATCTGCGCGGTCACCCGCTTCTCGGTGCTCTCCTGCCCGCGCGGCTCCGACACCGGCACCCTCGTTCGCGGCGAGGGTGGCGCGGTCGCCGAGAAGCTCCTGGTGCCGGCGCCCGCCGGGACCACGGTCGAGGCGCAGGACCTGTTCTTCAACACCCCGGCCCGCCTCAAGTTCCTCAAGAGCGCGCCGAGCGAGGTAGCGGCCGCGCTGCGCCTGCTCGAGGCCACCGCGCTGGCCCACCTCGAGGTGCACTTCCGCGTCTCGCACAACGGCCGCCCCGCCCTCGGGGCTCCGCGTGCCCGCACGCTGCGCGATCGGATCGGCGCGCTCTGGGGCTTCGAGCGCGCGGGCAAGCTGCTCGACGTCCTACGCAAGGACGGCCCGCTCGCCGTCTCGGGGCTGATCGCGCCGCCCCAGCTCGCCCGCGGAAGCCGGGACGAGATCGTTCTCATCGTCAACGGTCGGCCGGTGCGCGACACCCAGCTCAGCCAGACCCTGATCGAGGCCTACCGACCCCTCCTGGCGCGCGACCAGTTCCCGGTGGCGGTGCTCCACCTCGAGCTCCCGCCCCAGGAGGTGGACGTCAACGTGCACCCGACCAAGGCCTGGGTCCGCTTCCGCTCCCCGCGCCAGGTCCAGGAGATCCTCTTCCGGTCCGTGCAGGACGCCCTGCGCTCGAGCAACGTCGTTCAGGGCCAACGCGGGTTGGCCGTGACCGATGACCGCGCGCCAGGCGACGCCACCGGAAGCTTCTCTTTTGCAAGCGGGGGCCCAGAAATGGCCCCCGCACTCCCCCAGTCCGCGGACGCTGCGGCTCCTGCCGGCCAAACTTCGCTCTTTCGCGAAACGCCGGCTCCATTCTCGACCGCCGACTTCGGCAGCGTCATCGGCCAGCTCCAGGACACGTTCATCGTCTCCGCGAGCGAGGACGAGATCTTCTTCCTGGACCAGCACGTCGCTCACGAGCGGGTGCTGTTCGAGCGGCTGCTCCGCGAGCTGGACGCGGGGCCGCTCGCCTCGCAGGAGCTGCTCTTCCCGCAGCCGGTCGAGCTGGGCGCGGGCCAGGCGGCGCTGGTGCGAGAGTGGGCCCCGACGCTCGAGGGCTTGGGCTTCCGGCTCGAAGGCTGGAGCGGCTCCACCGTCGTGCTGCGCGCGGTGCCCGTCCTGCTCAAGGGCCAGGAGGCGCGGCGCCTGATCGAGTCGCTGGTGGAAGACGTGAACCGCCCGCGCAAGGGGGAGCCGGTTCCGCTCCTGCATCGTGCCTTGTCTTTCGTGGCCTGCCACGCCGCCATCAAGGCGCACGCTCCGCTGCAGCGCGAGGAGATGGCGCGTCTCGTCGCGGATCTGGCGACGACGCAGACCCCGTACTTCTGCCCGCACGGCCGGCCCATCGTCAGCCGGCTGTCCTTGCGCGACATCAAACGGGAGCTCGGTCGGACGTGGTGAACCACGCGCTCCGCCTGCGGTCACGCGACATCAAACGGGAGCTCGGTCGGACGTGGTGAACCACGCGCTCCGCCTGCGGTCACGCGACATCAAACGGGAGCTCGGTCGGACGTGGTGAACCACGCGCTCCGCCTGCGGTCACGCGACATCAAACGGGAGCTCGGTCGGACGTGGTGAGCCGGCTCCCGCTGCTGGTCCTGGTGGGCCCGACCGGCGTCGGAAAGACCGCGGTGGCGGTGCGCCTCGCCGGCCAGGTCGCGATGGAGGTGGTGAGCGCGGACTCCCGGCAGGTCTACCGGGGCATGGACATCGGCACCGGCAAGCCCACCGCGGAGGAGCGCGCCGCCGTGCCGCATCATCTCCTGGACATCGTGGACCCCGACCAGCGCTACCACGCCGCCCGTTTCCGCGCCGAGGCGCTCGCCGCGGTCGCGGCCATCCATGGGCGTGGGCGCCTGCCGGTCGTCGTGGGGGGCACCGGCCTCTACGTCCGGGCGCTGCTCAAGGGCCTCGTCCCGGCGCCGCCGGCCGACCCGGCTCTCCGCCGGGAGCTGGAAGCCTACGCCACCGCGCACGGCACCCGCGCGCTGCACGCGCGGCTCGTCGCCCTCGCACCCGGGATCGCGCGCCGCCTGCATCCCAACGACCGCGTCCGTGTCGTCCGCGCGCTCGAGGTGCACGCGCGGGGCGCCGGGGAACCGCGGGACCCGGGGGCCGGGGACTGGGCCACCGCCCCCAGCGCCTGGCGGCTCGTGATGATCGGTCTCGGTCGCGTCCGCGCCGCGCTCAACGCCGCGATCGCCGAGCGGGCGCGCGGGATGGTCGCCCGTGGCATGATGGATGAAGTGAGACGTCTGCTCGAGGCGGGATACGATCCGGAGCGGCCGCCGATGGACGGCATCGGCTACCGGCACTTCGCGCGGGCGATGCAGGCGCGCATGACCCCGGAGGAGGCACTCCGGCTCATGATCCGCGACACCACGCGCTACGCCAAGCGCCAGATGACCTGGTTCGCCCGAGATCCCGAGATCCGCTGGCTCGATGTGGACGGGGCGGGGGGCATCGAGGGCGCGGCCGAGACCGTGCACAAGCACATCACGAAGGAGGGACTCATCGAGTGAAGTCACGCGAGAAGGCGGTGCTGGCGGCCCTGCGGCTGCCCAGCCAGGCGCGGGTAGTGGTGGAGGAGAGCCTGGACGAGCTGGGGCGGCTGGCCGAATCGGCGGGCGCGCTCGTGGTGGGCCGGGCCACCCAGGAGCGCCGGGCCCCGACTCCCGGCCTCTACTTCGGGAAGGGAAAGGTCGAAGAGCTCAAGACGCTCTCGAGGCGGCAGGGCGCCGATCTCATGATCTCCGACGACTCGCTCTCGCCCATCCAGGAGCGCAACCTCGGGGGCTCGCTCGGGGTGCGGGTCATCGACCGCACCGCGCTCATCCTCGACATCTTCGCCCAGCGCGCCCGCACCATGGAGGGCAAGCTGCAGGTGGAGCTGGCCCAGCTCTCCTACCTGCTGCCGCGCCTCGTGGGCCAGTGGAAGCACCTCGAGCGCACCGGCGGTGGGATCGGCACGCGGGGCCCGGGCGAGATGCAGATCGAGTCCGACCGACGGATCATCCGCCACCGCATCCAGAAGATCCGCGACGCGTTGCAGCGCGTGCGGGTGCACCGGCGGCTCCTGCGTGACCGGCGCAAGGCGAGCGGGGTGCCGGTGGTTGCCCTCGTCGGCTACACCAACGCGGGCAAGACCACGCTGCTCAATCACCTGACCGGCGCCGACCGCGTGGCCGCCGACGCGCTCTTCGTCACCCTGGACCCGACCGCCCGGCTGGTGACGAGCCCGACGCACGCCTCCTTCGTCCTGACCGACACGGTGGGCTTCATCCGCAAGCTCCCGCACCAGCTGGTCGCCGCCTTCAAGGCCACGCTCGAGGAGCTGGCCGAGGCCGACGTGCTGGTGCACGTGGTGGACGCGAGCCACCCGGGCCTGGACGATCAGATGCAGGCGGTGGAGTCGCTGCTGAGCGAGCTCGAGCTGACCGGCCGGCCCACCGTGGTCGCGTTGAACAAGGTGGACCGCCTCGACGCGGGCGCGGCCCGGGCCCTGCTCGCGCGCTTCGAGGGCGTCGCGATCTCCGCGCGCACCGGGGAGGGGATGGAGGCCCTGCTCACGCGAATCGACCTCGCGCTCAGGCCGCGGGTGGCCCGGCTCACCCTGCGCATTCCCTACGCGGAGGGGCCCACGCTGGCCGCCTGCTATGAGCGCGGTCGGGTGATCTCGCGGCGCGACGAAGCGGAGGGGATTCGGCTGGAGGTCGAGATGCCGCGGCGGCTGCTCGCGTCGCTCGAGGGATATCGCATCTAGGTCGGTGCTACAATCGGGCCTCGGCCCTCGCGGACCGTCTCATGGGACTCCCCAACTGGCTCACGACGCTTCGAATTCTATTGATCCCGGTCTTCGTGACCCTTCTGGTCTACCGGCGGGCGGGCCTGGCCCTGCTCGTCTTCTGTCTCGCCAGCCTGACCGACATGCTGGACGGCTACATCGCCCGCGTCCAGGGTCGCCAGACGCGCCTCGGAGCCTTCCTCGATCCGGTCGCCGACAAGCTGCTCCTCACCTCCGGCTTCGTGACGCTCACGTGGCTCAAGGTGATCCCGTTCTGGATCGCGGCGGTGGTGGTGAGCCGTGACGTGGTGCTGACCATCGGGGTGCTCGTGATCCACGTGGCGGGGGGCACGGTGCATCCCGCCCCGACGTGGATCGGGAAGACGTCGACCGTGTTCCAGATGGCCACCGTGCTGGCCGCGATGGCGTCGGTCTACTTCCAGCTCGTCCCGCCGGCGATGACAAAGCTCCTCGTGTGGGTGACCGCCGGCTTCACGGTCACCTCCGGGCTGCAGTACATCGTGATGGGCCTGAAGCAGCTCGAGGCGCACGCCTCCGTGGACGAGCGGGTCTGACGGTGTCGCGCCGTCCGCGGTCGACCGGGGAGGGCGTGGTGGTGGCCGCGGTGAGCCCGAGGACCGCCGCGGCCCGCGCCGGGCTCCGGCCGGGGGATCGCATCGTGGCCATCAACGGCGCGCCGCTGCGCGACGTCATCGACTTTCACTTCCACGCGGGCGAGGAGCTCCTCCGCCTGTCGCTGGAGCGGGACGGCCGGGCCCGGATCGCCCGACTGACCCGCCACCGCCCGGGGCTCGGGCTCACGCTCGAGGCGCCGCGTCCCGCCGAGATCGCCACCTGCGCCAACAAGTGCGTCTTCTGCTTCATCCACCAGCTCCCGAAAGGCATGCGCAAGAGCCTCTACGTGAAGGACGACGACTTCCGGCTGTCGTTCCTCCACGGCAACTACATCACGCTCACCGATCTGGACGAGAGCGAGCTCGAGCGGATCGAGACGCAGCGGCTCTCCCCGCTCTACGTCTCCGTGCACGCCACCGATTCCGACCTGCGGCACGCGCTCCTCGGCCAGCCGAAGGCGCGGCACGAGCTGTTGCCGGTGATGGAGCGCCTGGCCAAGGCCGGCATCGCCATGCACGCCCAGATCGTGCTCTGCCCGGGCTGGAACGACGGCGTGCACCTCGCCCGGACCGTGCACGAGCTGGCCCGCCTGCATCCGGCGGTGCCCACCACCGCGGTGGTGCCGGTCGGGCTCACGCGCCACCGCGAGCGGCTTCCCGCGCTGCGCCCGGTGACCGTCGAGGAGGCGGGCCTCCTGGTTCGCACGATCGAAGGCTGGCAGGATGAGTTCCGGGCTTCGCTCGGCACGCGCTTCGTGTGGGCGGCGGACGAGCTCTATCTGCAGTCGGGCATCGCGCTGCCGCCGGCCCGCGCCTACGAAGGCTTCGCGGTGGCCGAGGACGGCATCGGCCTCGTCCGCCGCTTCGAGGACGGCTTCGCGCGAGCCCTCGCGCACCGGCCCGCCCGGCTGGAGCGCCCGCGCCGGGTGACCGTGGTGACCGGTGAGATGTTCGCCCCGCGGATGCGTGCGCTCCTCGATCGCTTGACGGTCGAGGGCCTCTCGGTGAGCCTCGTGCCCGTCGCCAACGAGTTCTTCGGACGCGGCATCGGGGTGGTCGGGCTCCTCACCGGGCGCGATATCCAGCTCCAGCTCGCGGGCCGCGAGCTGGGCGACGTGGTGCTCGTGCCCGCGGTGGCCCTCCGGGACGGCGCCGGCGTCTTTCTCGACGATCTGACCCCGGCCGATCTCTCGGCGACCCTCGGGACGCCCGTCAGCCCCGTCGAGCCCGACGCCCCGGCCCTCCTGACCGCCCTGCTCGGGCGGTAGCGGCGGCGGGAGAGACGGAGAGCCCTCGTGCTGCGCCCGATCATCGCGATCGTCGGCCGCCCCAACGTGGGCAAGTCCACGCTCTTCAACCGGCTCATCGGCCGCCGCCGCTCGCTGGTCCGCGACGTTCCGGGCGTCACGCGCGATCGCCTCTACGGCACGACCGTGTTCGAGCGCTGGCAGGCCACCGTGGTGGACACCGGCGGGTTCGACCCGAGCAGCGAGTCGGATCTGGTGCAGGGCGTGCGCCGGCAGGTGCTGCAGGCCGTCGACGAGGCCGACCTCATCGTCTTCGTGGTGGACGGCCGTGCGGGGGTGATCGGACTCGACCAGGAGATCGCGGGCATTCTACGCAAGAGCGGCCGGCCCGTCCTGCTCGCGGTCAACAAGGTGGACGCGGCTGGGCAGGACGCGCCCCTGGGTGACGCCTACCGCCTCGGCTTCGCGCCGGTGCTGACCCTCTCCGCCGAGCACGGCCGCGGCGTGGCCGAGCTGCTCGAGGCCTGCCGCGAGCGCGCTCCCGCGGTCACCCCCGAGGCGACGACGGAAGGCACGCGCGTGGCCATCATCGGCCGCCCCAACGTCGGCAAGTCGTCGCTGGTCAACGCGGTGCTCGGCCACGAGCGCGTGCTCGTACACGAGCTGCCCGGCACCACGCGCGACACGGTGGACACGCCGCTCAGCTTCCGGGGTCGCGACTACCTCCTGATCGACACCGCGGGCATCCGCCGCAAGGGAAAGGTGACCGAGGCGCTCGAGAAGCTCGCGGTGGTGATGGCGCTGAAGAGCCTCGAGCGCTGCCAGGTCGCGGTGCTCGTGGTGGACGCCTCCGAGGGCATCACCGCGCAGGACGCCCACATCGCGGGTTACGCGAACGACGCCGGGCGCGCCACCGTGGTCGCGGTCAACAAATGGGATCTGGTGCCGCCGGGCATGCTCCAGAAGGGCGACGTCACCGTCCAGATCTACGAACGGCTGCCGTTTCTCGAGCACGCGCCGATCTGCTTCACCTCGGCGGTGACCCGGCTCGGACTGCGCGATCTGTTCGATCAGGTGGACGTCGTGGCCGCGGAGGCGCAGAAGCGTCTGCAGCCGGGCGAGGTGCTCTCCACGCTGCGCCAGGCGGTGGAGCGGCGGCCCATGTCCGCGCGCGGCGTTGCCCTGCGCGTGCAATCGGCGCAGCAGGTCGCGGTGGGGCCGCCCACGTTCGCGATTCGCGTGAATCTGCCGAGCGAGATCCACTTCTCTTACGAACGCTACCTCATCAACTCGCTCCGCCACAGCCACGGCTTCGCCGGCTCGCCGGTGCGGCTGCTCTTCCGCAAGAGCACCGGCCGCGGCGCTCGCAAGAGCGGCGGGCGGGGCGCCGGCCGCCCGGGCCGGGCCGGTCGCCGGGCATGAGCCGGCATCGTCTAACTAGGCAGAACCCCTGGCGATTTCGTTTGACCGCCCCTTGCACTGGCGCTAACATTGCGTAGCCTTTCACCATCGGACAGCCAGCGAGGACTGAGCGCGTGAGCCCCGAGCGTCCAGACCAGGACGATTTTCTAGAGGACGAAGAGCAGGAAGAGTACGGCCAGCGGAGCATCTTCGCGACCGGCTGGTTCCGCGCGGTTCTCGTTCTACTGATCCTCGCGGTGATCGCGGTGATCGCGGTGCCGCTGATCGGCGGCTGGTTCGAGCCGACGCCGCCCAAGGTGGCGACGAAGCCCGGCGAGCCCTCGTCCACGCTCGTGCCCGTGCCCGCCACGCCACCCAAGACCGACGCGCCCGCACCGCCCGCGGCTCAGACGCCGAGCACGCCGCCGGCGGCCACACCGCCTTCCGTCGCTACGCCCGCGCCCACTCCGGCGCTGCCGCCCGCCACCCCGCCGCCGGCAGCGACCGCGCCGGCCCCGGCACGGCCGGAGATGCCTCCGGCCACTGCGCCCGGCAAGACCGCCGAGAAGGCGAAGGCGCCCGAGCGCATGGCCGCCGCGACGCCCGGCAAGAGCGCGGCGAAGGCCCCGGGCGCGGGCAGCTACTGGGTGCAAGTGGGCGCGTTCAAGGAGAGTCGCAACGCGGAGGGTCTCGCCAAGGCGTTGCGCTCCGAGGGCTTCGGGGTGCAGGTGAGCACCGTGACGCGGGAGGCGCCCATGCACGTCGTCCGCGTCGGCGGCTACCCGGACCGCTCCAAGGCGAGCGCGGCCCGCGAGGAATTGCAGAGCAAGGGACACGCCGGGTTCGTGACGCAGGGCCCGGCCAAGTAAATCGACGAGGGGAGGTGACGGCGCTGACCAAGAACGATCTGATCAATGCGGTGGCGGCCCACGGACTGTCCAAGCGGCAGTCGGCTTCGGTGGTGGAGTCGCTGTTCGACATCATCTTCCGATGCTTCGAGAAAGGCGAGGACGTGAAGATCGTCGGCTTCGGCCATTTCCGGATCCGCCAGAAGGCGTCGCGCCGCGGCCGCAATCCCCAGACGGGCGACAGCATCGAGATCACCGCGCGCAAGGTGCTGACGTTCAAGCCGAGCAAGGGCCTGAAGCTCCGGATCAACGTCTAGCCGGAGGTCCGCGGGGGTATGAGCACGGTTCCCGACAAGCTCTACTACCGGATCGGAGAGGTCGAGACGATCACGGAGATCCCCGCGTACGTGCTCCGCTACTGGGAGTCCGAGTTCAAGCTGCTCCGCCCGAAGAAGAACCCGGCGGGCCAGCGACTCTACCGCAAGCCCGACCTCGAGCTGGTCCTGCGCATCAAGTCCCTGCTCTACGACGAGCGCCTCACCCTCGAGGGCGCCAAGAAACGGCTGCGCAGCGAGTCCCGCGGCCTCGACCAGATGGACCTCGGCCTCCGGGGGGCCACGCTGGAAGAGGTGCTGCGGCGCACCCGCACCCGGCTCCAGGCCATCCGCCAGCGTCTCACCGCCTCCCGAACGGGCCGCTCGTCTTGAGTTTGCCCGATCCAGCCCGTACAATGCCGGATGGGTCGGGGCGTGGCGCAGCCCGGTAGCGCACTTGACTGGGGGTCAAGGGGTCGCTGGTTCAAATCCAGTCGCCCCGACCAATTTCACTCGACATGGCGCCCGTGATTCTTGTCACCAACGACGACGGGATTCACGCGCGCGGCCTCGCCGTTCTCGCGGAGGCGCTGGCGCCGCTCGGTGAAGTGCACGTGGTGGCGCCGGATCGCGAGCAGAGCGCGGTGGGGCACGCGCTGACGCTGCACCGGCCGCTCCGGGTGGAGCGAGTCGCGGAACGGAAGTTCGCGGTGAACGGCACGCCGTCGGATTGCGTGAACCTCGCCGTCCTCGGGCTCTTGCCGGAGCCTCCAGTGCTGGTAGCTTCGGGCGTCAACCACGGCACCAACCTGGGGGACGACGTGACGTACTCGGGGACGGTGTCGGCGGCGATGGAGGGCACGCTGCTGGGAGTGCCGTCCATGGCGGTCTCGCAGGCGGATCCGGAGGCGGACGGCTTCGAGGGGGCTGGCGCGGTGGCGCGGGCGGTCGCCACGCGGCTCCTGGTGGAAGGGCTGCCGGCCAAGACGCTCCTGAACGTCAACGTGCCGCGGGGCGAGATCAAGGGCGTCCGGCTCACCCGGCTCGGGCATCGGGTGTACCGCGAGAAGGTGATTCGCGAGGTCGACCCGCGGGGCCGGCCGTACTACTGGATCGGGGCGGGGCCGCCCGAATGGGCGGAGGACACCGGGTCCGATATCGCGGCGCTGCACGCGGGCTTCGCGACGGTGACGCCGCTGCACCTGGATCTCACGCATCACGGCGCCCTCGGCCGCATGACCGAGTGGGAGGGCGCGCTGAACGCCGTGCTCAAGAAGCGGAGCCGGTGACGGGCGGTCCGGACACCGCGAAGGGGTCGCCCCGCTTCGCGCGCGAGCGCGAGCGGATGGTGGAAGAGCAGCTGGTCGCACGCGGGGTGACGGACCCGCGCGTGCTCGAGGTGATGCGGCGCCTGCCGCGGCACGTGTTCGTGGACGAGGCGCTGCGCGATCGGGCCTACGGGGACCACCCGCTGCCGATCGGGGAAGGGCAGACGATCTCGCAGCCCTTCATCGTGGGCCGCATGACCGAGCTGCTGCGGGTAACCGGACGCGAGAAGGTGCTGGAGGTGGGGACGGGCTGCGGCTACCAGGCCGCGGTGCTCGCGGAGCTGGCGGCGCGGGTGTGCACGATGGAGCGCATCCCGCGGCTGGCGGTGCGGGCGCGGGAGACGCTGGAAGGGCTCGGCTACCGCAACGTGTGGGTGCGGGCGGCCAACGGGACGCTCGGGTGGCCGGATGAGGCGCCGTTCGACCGCATCCTGGTCGCGGCGGGCGGCCCGGTGGTGCCGCCCCCGCTATTCGAGCAGCTGGCGGAAGGGGGGCGCATGGTGATACCGGTGGGCGATGCCGCCAACCAGGTGCTCCAGGTGATCGAGAAGGAGAATGGCACGATGCGCGTCACCGAGGATTCGGGGTGCGTGTTCGTGAAGCTGGTCGGCAAGTACGCCTGGGAGCCTTGAGGCCCCGGGCGTGAGGGTACGGACGGGGCGTAGCGCAGCTTGGTAGCGCGCCTGCTTCGGGAGCAGGAGGTCGCTGGTTCAAATCCAGTCGCCCCGACCATTTTTTCTCGAGTCGTCGCTGGAGCGGGCATGGGCGTCACCAGACTGCGCAGCGCCGCCGAGATCGTGGTGGAAGGGCGAGTGCAGGGAGTCGGCTACCGCGACTACGTTCAGCGCAAGGCCGTCTCGCTCGGACTCGCCGGGTACGTGATGAACCTGAAGGATGGCAAGGTCCGCGTGCGGGTCGAAGGAGGGCGCGACCTCATCGAGGAGCTGATGCACGACCTGGAAAAGGGCCCGCCGCTGGCGCGGGTCGAACACCTGGCCGTCACCTGGCGGCCGCTCACGGGACGCTACACGTCCTTCGCCATTCGCTACGCGGAGTTCGATCCGTGAGGCGTCCCCACTGCCGCCGGGTCCGACGGTTCCTCGGCCCGGGGCTCCTCGTTCCCGCCCTCCTCGTCCCGGCCTTCGTCGCTCCCGCTGCCATCGCTCAGACCCAGAGCAAGCCCCCCAAGCCGCACGCGGCCCCGTTGCCGAAGTCGAGCTCCACCCAGAGGACGGCGATCACCTCGAGGACTCCGGCGCCGACGCGGAGCGTGGCCACGCTGAAACCCGCCCCGTGCACGCACACGGTACGGAGCGGCGAGTCGCTGAGCCGGATCGCCGCGCGGTACCACGTCTCACGCGCGTCGGTGATCGGCGCCAACGATCTCGCCAACCCCAGCGCGCTGCGGCTCGGCCAGATCCTGGCCGTGCCCGGCTGCCAGCCGCCTTCCGAGACGGGCCCGACCGCGGCACGCGCCGCCGAGCTCGCCGCCGACGGCATCGTGGTGAAGCGCGTGGGCCCGCGCCGCGTGCTGACCGCGCTGGTGTTGACCGCGCCCGACTTCCAGGAGCAGCGCATTCCCCTGGGGTGGCCCGTGGAGGGGCCCGTCATCTCCACCTTCGGCCAACGGGCGCGGGGCTGGCACGCCGGCATCGATATCTCCGCCGAGATAGGCTCGCAGGTCTACGCGGCGGCCCCCGGTACCGTGGTCTACAGTGGCTGGATCCGTGCCTACGGGCAGGTGGTCAAGATCGAGCATTCGAACGGCTTCATCACCCTTTACGCTCACAACCTGCAGAATCTGGTGGAGGCCGGGGAGGAGGTCGAGACCGGCCAGGTCATCGCCACCGTGGGGCGCAGCGGCCACGCCACCGGCCCCCACGTCCACTTTGAAGTCCGGCGCGACGGCCGCGCCTACAACCCGCTGCACCTGCTGGAGCCCTCCGACCAGACGCCGATCTTCGAGGGCGATGTGGCCGCCTCCAGCTCGGACCTCGATCCCCACGAGTGATCCATCATGGCCCGGGACACCGAGGCCGATGAGCTCGAGGGAGGCGACGAGCCTCTCGAGACGCTTCTGGAGAAGAACCCGGCGGAGCTCGGAGAGAAGCCCGACTCTCCCGAGGCGAGCGACCGCAGCCGCGAGCTGATCGCGCTGTACCTGCAGGAGATCTCGCGGGTCAAGCTGCTGACCGCGGAGGAAGAGCAGGAGCTGGCCCGGCGCGTCCAGGCCGGCGACCCGGAGGCGGAGCGGCGGCTGGTCGAAGCGAACCTGCGCCTCGTCGTCAAGATCGCCCGCCGGTATCTCCGCCGCGGCCTCTCGCTGCTCGACCTGATCGAGGAGGGAAACGTGGGGCTCCTGCACGCGGCTCGCAAATTCCGCCCCGATCGCGGCACCCGCTTCTCGACTTACGCCACGTGGTGGATCCGCCAGGCGGTGGTGCGCGCACTGGCCAATCAGGCGCGCACGATCCGGCTGCCCGTCCACGTCGAGGCGCTCCTGGGGCAGTACCACCGCCATCGCAACGCGCTCACCCAGAAGCTCGGGCGCCCGCCGACGGTGGAGGAGGTCGCGGCCGAGATGGGCCGGCCAGCCGCCGAGCTGGAGCAGCTCGAGAGCCTGCGGCAGCACCCGGTCTCGCTCGACAAGCCGAATCCGGGCGACGGGAAGGGGAGCCTGGGCGATACCGTCGAGGACCCGAACGCGGTGCCGGAGGCCAGCCTGGCCGCGATGCTCCGCGCCCGCGCCGATCTGGCCGGCGTGCTGCAAGACCTCCCGGATCGCGAGCGCACCGTGGTGACCCTGCGCTTCGGTCTGGGCGGCGAGGAGCCGCTGACCCTCGAGCGCATCGGCAGCCGCCTCGGCCTCACCCGCGAGCGCGTGCGCCAGATCGAGACCGCTGCGCTCGAGCACCTGCGGCGCCTGCTGGCCGCGCGTGACGTCGAGCCGTCAGACCTGCTGTGAGCCCCCAGGAGAAGAAGCTCGCCGAGGTCGTGCGAGAGCTGCGCGAGCGCCAGGGTCTCACCCAGGCCCAGCTCGCCGAGCGAGCCCAGCTCGCGCTGAGCTACATCACGCTGTGCGAGTCGGGGCAGCAGGTCAATTTCTCCCCGTCGGCTCTCGGCCGGCTCGCCCGCGCGCTCGGGGTGACCAGCAAGCACCTCACCGAGCTGGGCGGCTAGCCGTGGGCGTCGATCCGCTCCGCCAAGCCCACCACGACGGGCTGCGGCTGCAGGAAGCCATCAACACCGAGTACCGCACGGCCCGGCGGGAGGGCACCTGGGCCCGCGCGCAGCCGCAGTTCCTCGAGCGCTGGCGTACCGCGCTTTGGACCTGGACGCTGGCCGCCGAGGCCGCGCTGGGCGCGGATCAGGCGGCGCGCGGCCGCTTTCGCAGCGCGCCGGCGGCCGCCGGCACCCAGCCCGGGGAGAGCGCGGACTGGCTCGAGGTGCGCAACGCGCTCGCGGGCAAGCTGGCGGTCCTCGGCGCGATCCTCGAGGAGGGGAAGGGCGCGGCGGGTGGACGGGGCGGTGCGACGCCGCCCCGCAGCGTCTGGCGCAAGCGCTGAGGGCCGCCGCCGCGCCACCGTCACCGCAGCACGGTCAGGCGGGTAGGCGTGTCGAGAACACCGTGATCGGGTAGAGGCAGTAGTAGTCCGCGCTCCACAGCACGTTGACGGCCGAGCCCTCCTCGCAGAGCCGGGTGCGCTCCTTCCAGTCCTCCGCCGTCAGCAGCTCCCGCAGCCGGTCGCCCCAGTTGCGCGAGAAGACCGTGTGCTGGATGTAGTCGTGATCGGCCGGGACCAGCGGGGCCCGCCGCTCCAGCATGTAGGTGCGCAGGGTGACGTCGGTGAGACCGACGGCGCGGAGCGACGCCGGGGTAGTCTGCCGCCGCTCCTGGAACGAGCGGCCGCCGCCCTCGGCGAGCGTGCGGCGGATCTCCGCGAGCTGGATGCGCCGCTCCAGCTCGGGGTGCCCGGGCAGGAACAAGGCGGAGAGGACCTGCGACTCCTTGACGATGATCCGCCCGCTCGGACGGACGACCCGGCAGAGCTCGCGCAGGGCCTTCTCGGTGTCGACGATGTGGTGCAGCACGTCACCGCACCACACCCAGTCCACGCTCCGGTCGGGCAGGGGGATCGCGGTGCCGTCACCTTGCCGGAACTCCAGCCGGCCCGGCTCGACCCGCCCGCCCACGAGCTTGCGCGCCGCCTCGACCTTCTCCAGCTCCGGCTCGATGCCGAGCACGCGGCCCGATTTGCCGACGGCCTCCGCGAGCCAGAGGGCGTAGAGGCCGACCCCGCAGCCCACGTCGAGCCCGTGCGAGCCCGCCGGCAGCCCGAGGTCGCCAATGATCCGCCGCGCTTCCGGCTCCTGGAAGCGGTTCATGCGCTCGAGCGAAGCGTGCGGGCCGAGATCGCCGGTGCTCATCGCGCGCCATCGTACCAGACCGCCGGCCGCGTGGTGGTGATAGAATCCCCGCCGCCCACGGACGGGACCGCGCTCTCTCGGGTGGCTCGTCAAGGAGCTGGCGCGGCGGGCCCGCCGCCGTTTGCGGGACTCCGTGCCCGATCGCCTCGTGCTGGCCCGCCGCTACAAGCAAACGTTCGGGCGACCGCTGAACCTGCGCAATCCGAAGACCTTCAACGAGAAGCTGTATTGTGTACGCGGTGCGGAGCAACGTGGCCGAGCGCGTCCGCCCCGCGATCCTGAACGAGCTGTACGGCGTCTGGGATCGCGTCTCGGCCATCGACTTCGACACGCTCCCCGACGCTTTCGTCCTGAAGGTCAACTGGGGCTGGCGGATGAACATCTTCTGCCCCAGGAAGGCCGACCTCGACGTGCCCGGCACGAGGGAGCGGCTCACCGAATGGATGCGCCGCAGCTACTACTGGACCGCGCGGGAGTGGTGTTACAAGAACATCCAGCCGCGCATCATCTGCGAGCGCCTGCTGATCGATTCGACCTCGATCACCCCGACCGAATACGCCTTTCACTGCTTCGCGGGCGAGCCGCGCTTCATCCGGGCCAGCCGCGACCGGGCCACCCAACTGACGACCGACACGTTCGACCTGAAGTGGCAGTCCACCCCATTCAGCCTGAATCGTCCCGACTTCAGCCGGGTCGTGGCCCGCCCGAGCACCTTCGACGAGATGGTGGAGTGTGCCCGTCGTCTCTCTGCCGGCTGGCCGTTCGTCCGTGTCGACCTCTACGAGGTGGATGGGCGCACCGTCTTCAGCGAGCTCACCCTGTATCCGGGCGCGGGGGCGAGCCGCTTCATCCCGGAGGAGTATGACCGCTACTGGGGCGACGCGCTGCAGTTGCCGCGGCCGCAGTGGTAGAATCGCGCTTGCGCATGCTCCGCACCACCAGGAGGCGCGCGCATGAACTTCGATGGCATGATGTGGGAGCCGCCGGGGCTGCGCTGGCACGGTCTCACCTTCACGTTGGACCCGCGGGCCGATGGCGCCACGGAACTCGTCCTCTGGAAGTCGGCTGCGCTCGTGGCTCAGTATGAGGCCTTCTGGGCCCGAGAACCGGGCTTCACGGCGGATCACGTCTTCGAGCTGGGGGTCTGGAAGGGGGGCAGTCTGGCCTTCTGGGCGGAAGCGCTCATGCCCAAGCGCCTGGTGGGCATCGATCTCGCACCGGCAAGTCCGTCGGCCGCCTTCGATCGCTACGCCGCTGCCCGCGCCGATCACCTGCGGGTGCGGTGGGGCACCGATCAATCAGACCGCCGACGGGTCCGCGAGATACTGGACACCGACTTCGATGGGCCGATCGACCTCGCAATCGACGACGCCTCGCATTTGTACGGACCGACCCGCACGAGCTTCGAGACGATCTTTCCGCACCTGCGTCCCGGTGGACTGTACATCCTCGAAGACTGGGCGTGGGCGCACTGGATAGAATTCCAGCCGCCGACGTCGCCCTTCGCGGGGCAGATCCCGCTGACTCGCCTCGTGAGTGAGCTCGTGGCCATCGCGGGCACGGCCGATATCGTGCGGCGCCTCACGGTGCAGTAGGGGTTCGTAGCCGTCGAGCGTGGGGCGGGCCCGCTGCCCGACCCATTCACCGTCGAGACGGCTGCCTCCTGGGGCCCGTGCCCGCCGCCACAGTCGCTTCGGCGGCTCCTGCGCGACTTGCGGGCCGAGGTCTCCGCCCGGGTCCGGGCTGGCCTCAACATCAGGTGATGCTACCGCGACCCAGGAGATCCTCGGCCCCGCGAGTTCACCATGGCCCGTCGCACTGCTCGGGGGTTCAGCACAAAGTCGGCACAAGGTGCTAAAATCGAGCCCGACCGCTTCGTAAGTCCTGATGCCCCCGTAGCTCAGGTGGATAGAGCAGCAGTTTCCTAATTCGATCCGGCGGGGTTGCGCGTTTCGCTGTGTCGACGCAGCGTTGCGACGCAACCCCGCTTCATCGCTCGTGCTTCTCGCTCCCACCGACGAGAACAACGGAGGACAACCGAGGACATCTGGAACCCATCGCGGCCAAATTTTCGGAGGCCGTCAGCCCATAAATCAGCCCATAGCCAGTCCTCACCGGGCCCCGTTGCTGTCGCCCTCGGGATCGAACCGCAGTTCGGCCTCGAACCCGGCGAGGTACAGCATGATCTCTTTCTCAATCCGGACCCGCCAGGCCGGTGACACCTCCTGGATCTCACAGCCGCCGAAGGAGCGTCGTCTCAACCCACCCGAGGTAGTGGCCATCAGGCTTGATCGTGACCATCTTGATCCGAGAGCCCAGGGAGAATGCCACGACAGCATGCCCGGCCTCGTGATACGCAGTCCGCTCGCGCTCGCTCCTCGATCCAGGCCCGGCGTCGTTCACCGCCGCTCCTCCCGGATGCTGCCACCGCTCGGCGTGAGCCTGCCGCTTCCGACACGGTTCCCTCGGACGTCGTAGAAATCCACGCGCCCGGTGGTGCGGTCGACCTGGCCGTACCCGAGGCGGTTCGCGTCGCGATCGTAGACATCGACCCGGCCGGTACGCTCGTCGATGATCACGCCGCCGCTCCGGTTCGCCTTCTTGTCGAAGAGGTCGACGCGGGTCTGCGCCTGCGCCGAGGGCGCGAGGATGATGGCGGAGAGGACAAGGATGAAGAACACAGGCCGCACCATGGGCGGATTCTAGCCCGGGGCGGGCGGATAGGAAAGCCGAGTCCTCCCTGGACCGGAAAAATCGCGTCTCTTAGACTCGAAGTAGGAGAAGGCAAGCAACCCATGAATGAAATCGTAAGCCACCTACTAACGCTCCTGGCGGGTACTGTGGTTGGCGGATTGTTCAAGTTCTTTCAAGATGCCTACAACAGGCGTGAGGAAACGAGGGCCATCGCGGCAGCCTTGGAAGCCGAGCTATTTGTCTCCCTGGAAGGGATACGCGAGGGACATTACATCGACATGTGTGATCGTATCGTTGCGCACGTGTCTGTCCCGGGCCACACAGTGACGCCCGACGACTATTTCGACATTGCACTACCTGAGACGCCATGTCCTCTGTTCAATGCGCACCTTTCGCAAATGGGTCTGCTCGCGGAAGCCACGGGACCGGTCGTTAAAACTTGTCAATTGTACGAAGGGGTCTGTCTGGATTTGCGCTTTCTCCGGGAGCGGCACCAACGCTTACCCCTGACCGTCAAGCAGTTGGTCGAGGTCCACGAATCGCTGAAGGCGCGCTTTGAGGAGATCCTTAAGACCGGTGAGTTCGCAATAAGCCAGCTACAACGTCAAAGACTTTGGTGGCGGCCATGTCGCCACGCACGTTAGACCTTCTTCCCGGTCTGGAAACTCCTGCCTATGCCCGGTCGAGCGGATCACGAGCACGCGAACAGCTTATGGGCAGCAAGGCCTAGGCCAGTGGCGGGCGCCTAGCAGAATCGAATACTTAAGGAGCGGGTACGCAGAACGTGGTGCCGGGTCTCGTCAGCGCCACTGCCCTCAGTGGATCGCTGTATAAGCACAGCCAGTCCTAAGCGAGAAATCCCCGACCGGGCCATGCTGGAAGGGACCGACTCTGAGTCCCAGGAGACCCCAATGACCCTGACTCGGCTCGTGCTGCTGCTGGCGGTCGTGACCCTGCTAGGAAGCTGCGCCACGGCGACCCACCCGTGGTCCAGCGACTTGAGCGCCTGTACTCGGGGCAGCGCAGGGTGGGCGCTTGTGAGTTCCGCTGCCGCCAGCACCTCTCGTGAACAATGCATGAATGAGCGGGGCTGGGTATTTGGCAGTGAAGGGTACAAGAAGCCCAGCCCCGGAGAGCCAACGGTTGCCGAGATGATCGCCAACGCGTGCGCCACGGAGAAGCGGTACGGCGACTCCGTGTGGTTTCAGTATCACTGGGTGAAATGTCCAGATGTGGGGACGCGATAGCAGCGGAGGGCGGGGACAAGGCGAGGACGGAGAAGCTGGTACTCGGGCTCATCCCACCAGGCGTCGAGGTTCAGTGGGGCCACGGCAAGTCGCGGTCACGGAAGTAGCAGTTCACCACGTGATCGATTGCGGCAAGGGCGGGGTTCAGATCGGCCGACTTCCGGATGATCTCTATCACCTCCTTCTCCTTGTTGGTGTCACGACTGAGCGCGGCCCACAGTAGTTCCGCCCCAAACTTGTAGTGGATTTCTCCCCGCTTCCTTCCGATCTGGACCAGGCCCTCGGTCAGTGGATCCATGCCGTCTAGGGTCGCTTGAACCATCTCCTCATCCAGATGCCCGCCGATTGTGTTTCGGAGCACTCGGAGGAACTCGTCTGACCCCTTGTTTAGACTGTTCTTCAGGCCTTCAAACGCCTCACTCACTTCCGGCGGTTCCTTCGACATGGCGTCCCGAAACTCACTATGTGAGTTGAGGCGGTTCATCACGTTCTTGATCTCTTCAAGTGTCCGTAGTGAATTCCTCCAGAAATAAGTCCTGCGATAGCCGGCGTCGTTGTCGTCGAGGCGGCCGAGCTGATCGTCTACGATCCCGTATAGCTCAATCAGGAAATCCTCACGAAGCACACAGAGCATAGCGACAGCGGTTGCGACCGGGTCGTTCGGCGGGAACCACTTTCGGAGCCTGACGGGGCGGATATGAAGCCGGGCCATCGTCGGAGTCTACCAGCGTCGGCTGGCGTCTGGAGAGGCCAACCTGTCCTTACTGCGCTATCCTGCCGCCCATGGATAGGCGCTACGCGATCCGGCGGCTCGTGGTAGGGAGCGTGATGACGCTCGGGGTCGAGCTGCTATCTGGGTGCGCGGCGGGGCGGCCAACGAGCCTGATCCGGCTCCCCGAGGGGTACGAGGTGCTGACGGCGCACTGCCAGTCCTCGTCGGAGTTGTGCCAACGGATCCAGGTGACCGGGGACCCG
>Ga0207646_10000335_pt1 | contig 63591 bp, 50 predicted proteins | sample KBSK5502metaG_FD_184343 | JGI IMG/M metagenome (GOLD analysis project Ga0207646, IMG submission 184343) | Corn, switchgrass and miscanthus rhizosphere microbial communities from Kellogg Biological Station, Michigan, USA - KBS K5-50-2 metaG... | ecosystem: Host-associated > Plants > Roots >... | reverse complement strand
CTGGGAAGGAACGGACGTTTGAGGGGGTCATCGAAGCAAGCCCATACCCGACCCTAATCTCATCACCCGACGTCGCAAACAGCAGTCCATTACGTTATCTGCTCGTAATGAACGGAAAGCATGGAGTTGATAGCCAAGTGGACGCCTACGTTGGCAAAAGAGTGCGTTTACGAGGAAGGCTGATTTACCGAGATGACCAAAAAATGATCACGCTATCTGGCGGTTCAATTTCTGCGCTTGGTGACGCACAGGAGAATCAAGCGGTACCGAAAAACTTGGGCGAATTTGACCTAGTTGGTGAGATTGTTGACAGCAAATGCTACTTTGGCAACATGAATCCCGGCAACGGCAAGGTGCACCGCGACTGCGCCGTGCGTTGCATGAGCGGCGGCATCCCCCCCGTCTTCGCTACGAATGACTTCAACGGATCTCCTGCAGTGCTACAGCTGACCGGCTCGAATCAAAAGGAGTTGCCCAAGGAAGCCTTTCTCGATCGCGTGGCTCAACCAATGCGGATTCATGGAACGGTCATGCAGATCGGTAATACATTGCTGCTAGAGACGGAATCATCTGCCATTGCTTCTCGCAGTTTTCGGCATCCACCCGAGCAAGGGCGATAGGAAATCGATGACCAACTCGGGAATAACTTATGACGGCTTGCAACGACGCGTGGGACATCCCATCAGTTGCTGGCTTGGCGAGACACCTTTCGAACCATGCGTGTCACGAACTGGACGAGATCCCCTCTGTAGTGCAGCCTTTCGTAATCGACTGGACGGCCGCCTGTCGAGTACGAAGTGCGCTCAATGCGAAAGATCGGACTGCGTTGCTTGACTTTCAGCGCCGCAGCGACCTCGGGCTCAGCTTCCACAGCGTCTAGCTTATACTCGGCCTCGATCAGCGGAACATTGTATTTGCGTTCAAGAAGCGAAAAGATAGGCTCGACCTTCAGGTTGTTGGCGATGACTTTCTTGCCGATCTCCAACGGGAGGAAGGTCTCATCGAAGGAGAGTGGAATGCCATCCGCCAGGCGCACGCGACGAATTCTGACGACGCGCTCGCCCTTTGTCAGTGCGAGTTGAGTCGCCACGGTCGCATCGGCAGCCACAATCTCTTTACCAATCACGCGGGCCGTGGGCTTGCGGCCAAGAGCGTGCATATCCTCGACAAATCCGCTCAATTCTCTAAGCTCCTGCGTGATCTTCGGCGCAGCAACGAATGTGCCTTTGCCGCGACGAATCTCGACAAGGCCGCGGTTCACGAGGTTCTGAATGGCTCTCCGAACTGTGATGCGGCTGACCCCGAATCGAGCAATGAGACGGTCTTCAGTCGGCAGCTGTTCGCCGACCCTGAGGTCTCCATCGTCGATCTCGCTGGCGAGTACCGTTTCAACGCGCGAATAGAGAAGCGAATCCTGTGCGCCTGACATGACGGCATTATAACGTCGTCTTGTCACAAAGTTTACGTATCCTGCGTCCACAAAAGAGTCCTCCAGAATCTGTGACCCTTATGATATTATAACATCATAATGTATACCATGGACGTTCGAAGTCGCTCCATTTTGCTTCGCACTTCCTGAAAGGCCCAAGAGCTAGGTAATGGCAACGAATCTATTCAGTCCGGCGGCGGTCAAGCTTTTCGACATGGCTCACGAGAGTCGGCATCAATTCTGCCGTCATGATTTCGCGGAGAAGCGCAATTTCTCCGAAATTCCCGCGAAGGATTCCAGGGCCGTTGGCTGGTCTCAGGAAATTGCGCGCGGGAAGGCCCTGCGCAGAGCTCCGAGCCTGAGAAGCATCGGAGCAAGTTCGTCGCACGACGAACAACAACGAGATCGCTAACGGGGGACGCTTGGGATGCATAGCGAATTCGCGTTATGGCTGTTTGCAGTATCACTAGGTGCCAGCGCGCTGGGCAGCATGCTCGGTATGGCCGGAGGTATCTTTATCGTGCCTGTCCTGGCGGTTTTCGGTCACGTCGACATTCACGTAGCAATCGCCGCGAGCACTGTCTCCGTGATCGCCTGCTCGTGCAGCAGCGCCGCGCCCTTTCTTCGGGGCCGCTTCACAAACATCCGACTCGCCATCACATTGGAAACTGCTACGACGCTTGGCGCATTGAGCGGAGTATTTTTGTTCGGTGTGATCCCAGTATCGTATCTTTTTGTTCTCTTCGCTGCGATCCTACTGCTGTCAGCCCAGCAGATGATGTCCCGCCGCAACGATCTCCCCGGCGCTTCCACGTTAGCCGACGCTGAGCGATGGACCGCTGCACTGCGCTTGGATTCGAGCTATCCAGAGGGTGCTCTCGGACGTGACATTGCCTATCGCGTGCAGCGTTTGCCAACAGGCATGATGCTGATGTTCGGCGCCGGCCTCGTTTCCGCACTGTTGGGCATCGGCAGTGGCGTCCTCAAGATTCCAGCCATGGATACGGCTCTTCGTCTGCCTATTAAGGTTTCCTCAGCCACGTCCAATTTCATGATTTCAGTAACCGCCGCCGCGAGCGCAGGTGCTTATTTCATGCGTGGTGACATTGTTACCTCCGTCGCTGGGCCGGTCGCCCTTGGTTCGGTGGTAGGTGCGCTACTCGGCGCGCGGATTTTGATGCGCGCGTCGAATGCCAGTGTCCGTCTGCTGTTCGTGGTGGTGCTCATTTTGTTCGCTGCACAGATGCTCCTACAAGCGTTCGGTATCCGCCTCTTAAAAGGTTCGCTATGAATCACGCCATGCAGGGATCTGCTAAATTGGAATGGCTGTTGGCAGGCACACTGCGCTACGGCACCTCCTTGGCATCGGCAGTTATTAGTCTCGGGCTAGGCCTGGCACTGATCGACTCGCGGTTTAGCGCGCCTAGTCTGGCGATCCTGCGCGATATGCGCATCGTCACCATCGGGATCGCGATGCTGATTCTGCTGCCAGTCGTCCGCGTAATAGTGATGCTCATCGTTTACTTTCGGCAGCGCGATTATCGCTTGGCCGCCATCGCTCTGCTCGTACTCACGATCATTTTGCTGGGATTCACTGTGGGATTGGCAGAAAGCAGGCATCGCGATGCACCCACATCTCCGATACAGGCACGAGCCACCTGTTCGTTCAATACCTGCCAAGCCCGTCGGGGGTGGTTCGCGTCGAAAATACGCTTGCGCTCATTCCATTCGTATGTCTTGGGAATCCGCCCACAAAGCCTATATATAAAGGACCAACCTTCGTAGCCAATTTCTAACTGGATCTATGAGACTTATGATCTAGGTAATTGCTCGCATCGGGTCCGCTGAACTTACTGTATCCACGGATGTGCAACGGTTTCAAACACCGTTGGACTCCGGAGCGCAACGGTTGCACAGACCGTTGCTGAAACATCCGCACCAGATCTGACAAGGTGGCGGTTTTCCAAACCGCCCCCTACTAGAGCAAGTTTCACGGATGAAATCTCGGTACCAGATGCTGACCTGCTCAAGAAAATCGCTTGCAACACTGTTGCGTGAACTTGATTGGACCGAAGGTCGGATATTTCCAGGTCTCGTGTTCGGTCTCGTGGAGTGACCCCCTGGATTGAGACATTCTCCTAAGGCACACTTTGCAGGAAAGGAGTTGCAAGTGCCAAAGAGACGACTGTTCAGATTGTTGGGACCGGTTCGCCGTCGGTATAAGCTCTGTGGGGCTTCGCGAGTTCGCTTGAGAGATTCGTCTCACGGTCGACTAGCCTGCTCACGATGGCGAACAGGAAGCTCGCGGACAACCCGCACATCAGGACACCGATGATGCTTTCCAGTGGACCCAAGGTCCGCCACATCTGCGGCAGAACGATGTCGCCATAGCCTACGGTGGCATAACTGCTTGTCGAGAAGTAAAACGCGGACTCCCACAATGGAAAACAAAACCAGCGATAAAACGCGGCCCAAAGCAGAATCTCGAATATGTGTAAGACGATGAAGGCAGTCATCAATCGCACCATGAGCAGAGCGGAACGGAGAGGCCCTAGTCTGAGATCGTCAGGTGCCAGACTAGGTTTAGCAAAGGAAATCAGCGCGGCCATCCCAGCACACTGCAAACAAAGTGTGAACATTACCAGAAAGACCGCTGTGCCGGCTTCCCGCACGAAACTACTCATTGTTCTCGCCAGCCTCCACCGAGGTTTCTGTAAATGCGAACCAGACCCAGGAGCTCATTCAACTGAGCCTGAGCGAGTCCCAACTCAGCATCAAAATAGTTGGTCTCGTTTGTTAGCACCTCCAAGTAGCTTGTGGCGCCGCCTCGATAGCGCGTCTCTGAAAGTCGCGCCGCATCTTGAGCGGACAATGTGAGTTGCTCCTGCTCCTCTCGAAACTCCCTGTCTTTCCGATATTCCACTAGCGCGTCCGAAACTCCGCGAAAAGCCTGCTGAATGGTCTGCTGATAAACCAACGCCGCTTCCTGTTGCCGCGCCTCCGTGAACTTTACATTGGAGCGAATTCTTCCCCCGGTAAAGATGGGCTGCACCAGAGAGCCTCCGAAACTCCACAACCCGGCTGGACCCGTGAACAGGCTTGTAAGCGCTGAACTCTGATATCCGCCGCTCGCGGTCAAGTTGATTTGCGGGAAGTACGCTGCCTTCGCTACTCCAATTTGCGCGTTGGCCGCGACCAACTGTGCTTCGGCCTGGCGAATGTCGGGCCGCCGCTCCAAGAGGCTGGAGGGTAGACCTGCCGGAATTTCAGGCGCATGCGGTTGCTCCGTCAACTTCGTACCACGTGTGATCGGACCGGGATTGTTTCCGAGAAGAGTGCTTAGGAAGTTTTCCTGCTGCTCAATTCGTCGTTCCAGATCGGGAATGGTTTCGGCTGCGGTGAACACCAACTGCTCCGCTTGCCGGACATCGAGCATAGAGGTAGCCCCGCCGCTTGCCAACGTTTGTGTGAGCTGCAGCGAATCGCGGCGCGAGGCCAGAGTTCGTCGCGAGATTTCGAGTTCCAAGTCGAGCTCACGAAGCTGGAAATAGGCTGCGGCAACATCGCTGATGAGTGTGCTGATGACAGCCTGGCGGGCCCATTGCGTTGCCAAGAGATTTGCCCGCGCCGACTCGTTGGCTCGGCGATATTTCCCCCAGAAATCAAGCTCCCACGCCAGCGAGAGATCGACTTGGTTCGAACTCGTTTCGAACGCAGGAAAAAACTTTGAGCGTGCCGAGCGCTGATTGACTGCCTCAACTCCGCCGCTGATCGTCGGCAACTGGTCGGCGCGAGTGATGCCGACTTGTGCCTGGGCCTGCAACATTCGCATTGCCGCAATGCGAACATCGTAATTCTGTTGGAGGGCCGTGCGGATTAGGTCTTGGAGCTGCGGGTCCTGGAAGACCTCCCACCATTTTTGGTCTCCGATTGATTCCGCCGCAGGCTGGGTAGCCTCTTGCGGAATAGCTCCACGGTACGTCCCGGGAACATTTACGCTCGGTCTTTTATAGTTGGGCCCCACGGCGCAGCCCGAAAGCAGGAGCGCAATTAGCGAAAGAGCGATCAGTCTTCTCACTTAGTCTGCCTCCGATGGGCTCGGCTGCGGAACAGAGGGACTGAGCGCGGCACCGCGGCGTTGCGCCAGGCGCTCGACCAGGACAAACAGAGCCGGAATAATGAAGATGGCAATGGCGGTTGCGGCTGCCATGCCGCCGATTACCGTGGTCCCCATGATCTGACGAGCCACCGATCCCGCGCCGGTCGCTATCCAGAGCGGCACGCAACCGAGAATGAACGCAAAGGAGGTCATCAGAATGGGACGCAAACGAAGCCTTGCCCCTTCGAGCGCAGCATCGACCAGAGGTTTTCCCTTCTCGTACTCCTCCTTGGCGAACTCAACGATAAGAATCGCGTTCTTTGCGGCCAGACCGATCAGCATCACCAATCCGATTTGCGAGTAGACATCGCTCTCGATCTGCACCATGTAGGCGGGATAGAAAACGCTGAGCACAACCCGGCGGAGCCACAACACGGCGAAAGCACCAAACACAGCGACCGGGGTGCTCAGTAACACGCTGAATGGCAGCGACCAGCTTTCGTACAACGCCGCCAGAATCAGAAAGACAAACAACAGTGACAATCCGAAGATCGCCCAGGCCGGAACTCCCTGCCGTGCCTTTTGCTCTTGATAGGACATGCCCATGTAATCGAAGCCCATTTCTCGGGGCATCGTCTGCCTGAAGACCTCTTCGAGAGCCGCCGTCGCCTGGTCGGAGCTATAGCCCGGCGCGGCGCTGCCGTTGATTTGCGCTGACCGATACTCGTTGTAACGCATGGTGAATTCCGGACCGGAACGCGGCTCAAAATTCGTTAGCGCAGAAAGAGGAACCCTCTGGCCAGCGCTGTTACGCACGTAGAATTGCCCCAGATTCTCCATATTCGACCGGTAAGGGGCTTCGGCCTCCACGTATACTTGCCAGGTGCGGCCGAAATCGTTGAAGTAGTTGATGAACAGTCCGCCCATGAACGCCTGAATGGTTTGGTACACGTCGCTGATGGCGACGCCTTGCTTCAGAACTTTCTCCTGATTAACGTCCAAGAACTTTTGCGGCACGCTCGGCATAAAGGAGGTGGATAGCGAACCAATCTCGGGACGCTTGCGAGCGGCCGCCAAGAATTTGTCCAGGTTGCCTGCTAGAAATTGGACGTCCCGCCCGGCGCGGTCTTCGAGGACAAACTGAAATCCGCCGGAAGTGCCGACTCCAGGAATTGCCGGTGGCGAAAAGCTGAAAGCGGTTCCTTGCGGGAGTTTGCTGAGCTGCTGGTTCAAGCGCTGCTTGATTTCCTGATACTGTTCCGCTCTTGTTTCACGATTACTCCATGGCTTCAAAGTGACGAAAAAGAAGCCGTTGTAACTGGTCCTGACAAAACTGAGCAAGCTGAAGCCAACCACGCTTGTCGTGTATTCCACGCCTGGCGTGTTGGCGAGAATATCCTCAACCTGTCTCGCCGCTTCGCTGGTACGTTCAAGCGAAGCCGCGTTAGGCAGATCCATATTGATGTACAGGTAGCCCTGGTCTTCATCGGGCAGAAAGCTCGAAGGCAATCGGCTGCCAAAAAATCCCGCCGCAACGCTCAAGACCACGAGCACCACTAGTGCAACGGCACTCTTGCGCATCAGCCCGCCACATAACCGGACATATCCCTCCGTGGCGAGTCCAAACACACGGTTGAACCAATCGAAAAATCGGTTTAGCAATCCTCTGCTCTGTTTCTTGGGTCGAAGCAGCAGAGCCGCGAGTGCCGGGCTGAGAGTAAGCGCGTTGAACGCGGAGAGCAGAACCGAAATCGCGATGGTCACGGCAAATTGCTGGTAGAGGCGTCCCGTGATGCCCGGGATAAAGGCTGTGGGCACGAATACGGCAGACAGAACTAGCGCGATACCGACGACTGGGCCGGAGAGCTCTTGCATTGCTTTTCGAGCTGCATCCTTGGGTGCAAGACCCTCCTCGATGTGGCGCTGTACACCCTCGACGACGACGATAGCATCGTCCACCACCAGTCCGACGGCCAGGACCAGCCCGAACATGGAAAGTGTATTGATAGAAAAACCGAACAGCGGGAAGAGCGCAAATGTACCGACGAGCGAGACGGGCACGGCAAGAAGGGGGATCAGCGTAGCGCGCCAGTCTTGCAGGAAGAGATAGACCACAAGGATGACCAGCGCGATGGCGATCAAAAGCGTTTGAATGATCTCTTTCATGCCTTCTGTAACGGCGGCGGTCTGGTCGAGCGATATGGCGTAATCCATGTCTTGCGGGAAGCTCCGCTTCATCTCCGCCATCAGTTTCCGAACGCCCGCAGCTGTTTGGACCGCATTGGAACCGGGCAACTGGTAAACCGGGATGACGATGGCGGGCTTGCCGTTTAAGCGGCTGACGATGCTGTAGTCCTGTGCGCCAAGCTCGACGCGGGCGACGTCTTTCACCCGAACCGTTCCGCCATGCGGTGCCTCGCGTACGATCACATTTTCGAATTGTTCCGGGGACGTCAGGCGGCCCCGCGCGAGGACGGAATAGGTGAATTGTTGGTTCACGGCAGCGGGTTCACCTCCCACCTGACCCGCAGGATTGACCTTGTTCTGCGCCTGCACGGCATTGACGATGTCCGTAACCGTGATGCCTAGCTTCGCCAGTTTGTCGGGCCGCACCCAGAGCCTCATCGCATACTGCCCGGCCCCGAAAACCTGCGTCTGGCCCACACCGTACAAGCGGGCGATCGGGTCGTTGAGGTTGATGTAGGCGTAGTTGCCGAGAAACTTCGTATCGAAAGTGCCCTTCGGGGAAAACAGGCCGACTAACATGAGCGGAGCGGTCACGGACTTTCGGATCGTCACACCGTAGCTGGTAACGTCAGGCGGAAGCTGACCGACAGCCAGTTGTTGGCGCGACTGCGTGAGGATGAGATCCGTGTTCGGGTCCGTCTTCAGGTCGAAGTTCACGACCATGGTGGTTTGCGAGTTGGCGGTGGCATTCAGGGAATACATGTAGTTCATGTTGTCCACGCCGTTGATTTGCTGTTCGATCGGCGTGGCGACCGATTGCTCCAGGGCCTGAGCGTCCGCCCCGACAAAGGAAGCTTGCAGCTGAATTTCCGGTGGAACGATGTTGGGAAACTGCGCCACGGGCAGGCTCGCGATGGTGACCGCGCCCACAATCACCATGAGGATGGCAACGACCATCGCCACGATCGGACGGTTGATGAAGAACTTGGACATCGTTCAGTTTCCTTCCCCGGAAAGATGCACCGGCTTGGGCGTGACGAGAGTTCCTTCCCGGATTTGTTGCACTCCTCCGACGACAACCTGCTCACCCGGCTTGAGGCCCTCGTCGATCACCCACATCGTCCCGACCGTTACGCCGGGCTTGACCGCGCGCATACTCACTCTGTGATCGCCGCCGACAACCGCGACCTGATAGCTTCCCTGCAAATACACGACAGCGCTCTGCGGTAACAGCAGCGCGTCTCTCTTCGTGCTGGTTTCCACGCGTACACGTCCATACTGGCCGGGGCGCAGAACGTTGCCGGGATTGGGAAAGGCGGCAACGATGCGAATCGTGCCGGTGCCAGGATCTACTTGCCTGTCGGCTAGCAGGATTGTGCCTTTTTGAGCGTAGATGCTGCCGTCGGTCAGGATCAGTTGAAGCGAATTCCCGAAGAAACTGATGGTGTGTTTGCTGGAAATAGCTTTGCTCCTGCTTTGCGCGAGGAGATACTCATGTTCGCTAATCGGGAAAAACGCTTTGATGGGATCCACTTGCGAGACGGAAGTCAAAATAGAAGTGGACCCGACCAGGTTGCCCATCTGGACCTGAGCGATTCCCGCGATGCCATCTACCAGCGAGGTAACTTTGGTCCACTCCAGGTTGAGTTCCGCCTGTTCCACCGCGGCCTTGGCCGATTCGACAGCCGCCTGTGCGCCTAGCTTGGCTTGTACCTCGTTATCCAATTGGCTCTTGGCGATGGCCCGGGCGTCGGCAAGTGGCGTGTCGCGCTCCACGTCAAGCGTGCTTTTGCCAAGTTGCGCCTGCGCTTGCGCAAGGTCGCCTTTAGCGCGATCGAGCGTCGCCTGAAAGGGCCTTGGATCTATTTCGAACAGCACCTGGCCCTTGCGTACGAGCGAACCTTCTGTGTAGTTCTGCTTGATGATGTAGCCTGAGACTTGGGGGCGAATCTCTGCGTTGACGTAACCGTCCAAGGTCGCCACCCATTCGCCATAGATTGGGACATCGCGCGTTTCTACCGTGGCTACTTGGACTTCCGGTATTGGCACCGCTGCTGCTGCCTGACCCTTGTTGCAACCTGAGGCAAAAATACCGAGGGCCAGCACTAAGATGAGTGTTGGCATAGTGAAGTTCCCGCGTGTGAGCAAAGGCGGAAGGGTCATTCGGCCGGTAAATAAAAGGTTCCTCGTTTGAGTGTGAAATGTCACGGTTTGTGCTTTTCTCCTATCGTGGCTCGCATGAAGTGCGCTGCACTTTCGATTTCTCGCTCAGCCTGGAACCAGTCCTTAAGCTCTTGGCCCGGGAGGCCGCCACGCTCCAAATAAATTTCGTAAGCGCGACGCCTAACCTCGTCGTGATTTGGTGCGCGGCTTTCAGAAATACCGTTCGTATGAGACGGGACGGTGTTTGCGTGAAGCTCCAACGCGTCAGTTGTCTTGTCTTTTAACTTCATATTCGAATCCTTCCTTCGCAGGCTGAATTAGCATTCGATCTCCGCGAACTCCTGATCTCTCCGAGCCACGAATCAGCGACGCTGCCTTGGGCCGGCAACGCCATCCGGGCCGGTGAAACACAGGAATCCCAAAATCGCCAATACTGCGACAAACAAAAGCGCCATGATGAAGGCCTCCCTTCGTCGCCGATCTAACCACACACATTGCAGGCGATCTGATCCTGGGAGAGATGTCTGGTGTTGCCGATAGTTCCTGAAGCAACTCTCCCGGAGGTCCACGCTGATCCGACAAAATGATTCAATCTCTCGCGCAATTTCTTTCGTCCGTGAAACACTCGAGCTTTTACCGCACTGACGGAAATTCCCATGATTCGTGCGGTCTCCTCGGTCGATCGCTCGTCAAGCTCCCGCAGCTCGATTGCTTTCCGCATTCCTGGCGTTAACTGATTCATGGCCTCGGAAAGAATTCGTTGCTGTTCCTGTTGGGCGTAGAGCTGTTCGGGACTCGGGCCTTGGTCTTCGACTTCAATCCGGGCAGACGGCTCTTCGGTTTCGGCCGATTCATCCAGTGACACATCCCACAGACGGTGCTTCTTGCGCAGTTTCATCAGGGCGGCGTTGATGGCAATGCGGGACAGCCACGTTGAAAACCGGGAATCGCCGTTGAAGCTCTTGAGATGGATAAACGCCTGTTGAAACGACTCCTGGACCACATCTTCCGCGTCTTCGGTATTCCGCATCATTCGCCGTGCCACGTGGAAAACCGTGTTTGCAGACTGTTTGCAGAGCGTCTCGAACGCGGCCGAATCTCCGCGTTTTGCAGCGGCCAGAAACGGATATTCCTCTCTTGCGATTGTGAGTCGTTGGCTCGCCCAGCCCGTTCCTCTCCTTTTACGATTTTTCAAGTTTTGCGCGTGCATGCGGTTGCTCCTTTCAGGCAATTGCAACTGGTAATTCCTCACACCTGACGATTCGATTTTTTTCTATTGAGGTTCTGTATGACGTGCAAGGTGTAACAACCGGTCGCGATTAGTTCCGCACCTTCTTTGGACAACTCGGCGAGCACCTTCTCCCCGTTCTTGTCGATGAAGGTCACGCCGGCAAGATCCACGACGCACTTGCGTTCACGGCGAGCGTTTTCGGTTTTCGTCCAGGCGGATTTAAGTTCCGAAATCCAAGGCTGAACGAGTTGCCCTTCTAGCGTCCACTTTTGTTCGGTCAGTGTCTCCATGACAGTGATTCGTAGCATTCCCATGACTCGTGTTTCGTCCAGTGGCCTTTACGAATGGGACGTGGTTCGCGCTCGCTTGCGCATGTGAACTTCCGACCCGCCTCGTTCAAAGTGCACGTCGTCCATGTACGCTTTCATCAGTGGGATGCCGCGCCCGTGTTCGGAATCGGGTTCCGTTGTGATGCCGTTACCGACTGTCTTTTCGAAATCGAATCCCTTTCCCTGATCTGTCACGACGATTGATATTTCCTTGCCGGGTTGGCAGCGGCAGCGGACGTGTACTTTTCTTTCGGGGTCTTCCTGATTGCCATGCACGACTGCATTTTCCAGCGCTTCCCGGAGCGCCAACTCAACATCGAACTCCTCTCCCGGAACGCACTCCGACCCTTCAATCAACCTCATCAAGCGGTCCACCAGTGGTGAGATCGCTTGAATCTTGCTGGGCATCCAGGAGTCAATTTCCAGAACGGAAGTACGAGAGCGTTTTCTGGAGAACCGCGATTGAGAATCTGTCGCTGGGCTCGGGCGTCGCATTCCATTCATGGCAAGCGCCTCACACTTAGGAGAAATGCATCGTGGGTGCCAAAACGCGGAAGACTGCAGGGGCCACGGAAGTTATTGATTTGGAATGGGATGGCGAATCGAAGACCGCTCTTAGATCAAGATGCCAGCGTGCCAGTGCCAGCAAGATGGTAGGCTGCCAGTTTTCTGGCACAGGAAAGAGGAAAGGCGATTAGGACGAAAGCATTTCAAAAGGAGTATGGCAAAGACAGGTCAGAGGGCTAAGCAGAACCGCGCGTAATTCCGAGCTTTTGCATTCTCAACTGCAATGTGGATCGCTTCATGGCAAGATGTGCCGCTGCGCCGTTCGGGCCGGACACAACCCAATCGGATTCCTTGAGAGCCTTAAGAATCTCTTGGCGTTCCGTTTCCTCCAGAACGCTGCGAAGTGCGCCATTTGTTGATTTCGGAGAAGCGGGTTTTTTCGCCGGAAGGTCGGCCTTTGAAAATTTGAGATCGCTAACGTCGATATTTAGGGCAGGGCCCGTCGAGATAATTACGGCGCGCTCGATCACATTCTGAAGTTCCCGTATGTTCCCCGGCCAATGATACCGGGCCAGGGCATCCATTGCCGCGGACGGAATCGTTTCAATCACCCTGTTCATGCGCCGGGAAAACAGCTGCGTGAAGTGCCGCACCAGCAGCGGAATATCTCCCTGGCGTTCCCGCAAGGACGGAACGCGCACGGGAAAAACATTCAAGCGAAAGAAGAGGTCGGATCGGAATTTCTGCTCACTCACCATCGCCTCTAAATCGCGGTTCGTCGCGGCAATCAAACGCGCGTCGGTTCGAAGCGTGCGCGAGCTGCCCAGCCGCTCGAACTCCCTCTCTTGCAACACGCGGAGCAGTTTGGTCTGCAATTCGAGAGGAATCTCGCCAATCTCGTCCAGAAAAATCGTGCCGCCATTGGCCACTTCGAAACGGCCGATGCGTTGCGCGATTGCTCCCGTGAATGCACCTTTTTCGTGTCCGAACAGCTCGCTTTCCAGCAAACCTGTCGGAATCGCCGCGCAGTTGAGCTTGACGAAGGGTTTCGAGCGCCGAGGGCTCAAATCATGAATGGCTCGCGCAATCAGTTCTTTTCCTGTGCCCGTGTCTCCGTAGATGAGCACCGTCGAGTCTGTCGGAGAGACCGTTTCCACTTGCCTCAGTACACGCCGCAGGGAAGCACTTTTTCCGATGATTTGCGCAAAATTCATTTCGCTGCGGATTTCGTCTTCAAGATAGAGCTTTTCCTGCGCGAGCTTGTCTTTCAGCTTTCGAATCTCCCCAAAGGCGGATGCATTCTCCACGGCAATCGCAACCTGATTTGCGATTTGGGTCAGAAACTCGATATCGTTGCTGGTGAACGCAGCGTCCTGATATTTGACCACGCCGAATATCCCCAGCACGCGACCTCGAGTAACAAGAGGAAGGATGGAGACCGTTCCAACTTCGGCTCGCGCGGTGTCCTTCATTCCCTGACGTCTCGCCTCCTGGACGCTACCGCACCAGGGTTTGCCCGTGCGAAAGACCGCTCCGGAAATATCTTCATCCATGGAGATAAGGCTCTCTTCTTGGACGGATTCGTCGCTGAAGGGGAAATCCATGGCGTAGATCCGCAAGTGTGCATTGTCGGTATCGGGAAGAGTAATGCCGACGCCATCACAGCCCATAACCCGGCGCGTGCTGGCCACTACGGCTCGGAGGAGGTCCCGGAACTCGAGATTGGAGACCACATGATTGGTCAATTCAAGCAGAAGTCCGAGACGCTCGTTCTTTCTCACCAACTGCTGCTGCGAGGCTCGCGACGCATCAAAATGCAGCGCGTTGTCGAATGCGAGAGCGATCTGCTCAGCCACTACCGAAAGAAATTGAACTTCCTCGGCGGTATAGACATCGGGAGCCTTACTGCCAAAGGTGAGGGTTCCGACTTTGCTGTGGGCTGTCGTTAGAGGGAGAGTGCACAGACAGTGGACACCGTACTTCTTTAAAATCTCTTGGAGTTTGGAAAACCGAGCGTCGCGGGTTTCGAGCGAAGTGACCAAAGGCTCTTGATTCTGATAGACCCACCAGGCATCCGATTCCTCCATGGCTAGTTCCGGGTCTGGAAGGATAGCTGCTTTTGTTTCCGCGTCGACAACATGCCGGTGAAAGGTATTCGATTTCTCGTCACGAATCGACACACAGACATAATCAAACCGGACGACCCTGTGCAACTCCCTCACCAGCGCGCTAAATAGATCCTGTGGATCTCGATGCGTTCCGATTGCATTCGATACGCGGACGAGCGATTCATATCGTGTGGCCACAGAAAGTCGAGGCCGGTCGGCGACTTCTTCCGCTCGCATGGGCAAACCTCTCAGAAGCTTCCCCTGGATGCTTGGATGCGCGACTTGAGCGTAGGTTAGAACCTGCCTAGATACTTCCAGGTCTAGTGTTCGGTCTCGATTGTGCCGGCTTTTGTGCCCACCCAACAGACAGATGGGCACATCTGCGCGCACGGCCAGCCACATGCTACGACTACGACTAAGTTGTTTTGTTTCAGCGGAAACACTGGAAACAGGAGGCTTGTTTTGAGCAGACCTCCTGCCTTGGGCGCAGGAGGTCCCGAGTTCAAATCTCGGCGCCCCGACCAATCTTTTCTGCGACTTACAGGCATCTCTAAAAAGTCCTTCCCCTCATTATGGGGGAAATTCAGGGGACTCTATTGCAACATCCCCAGCTTTTCCTCTTCTTGCTGCATTTTCACTACTGCTTCTTGCATCTGCACTGCCCGATACTTCTCTAGCTTCTCTACTGCTTCTACTTTGTAATGCTCTGCGATTTTCACGTACCGCATGGTCATCCCGATTTCCGAATGCCCCAGGATCTTCTGCAAGATCGTCACATCGGTACCCGACAAAATGGAACCGGTAGCGAACGTGTGGCGGAGATTGTAGAGGTCGATTGCGCCCCTCAATCCCAATTTCTCACAAACGTTATCATGGGCTTTTCGGACGGACCCGAGATGGGTACCTGGTTTTCTGGGACTAGGAAAGACCCAGTAGTCGTCTGGATGGCTCTGCCTACGCGCCTTGAGAAGTTCGAAAACTTCCTGACTCATCGACAGAGTACGTTTGGCGTTCTTGGTTTTTCCACGCACAATCAGGATGGTGCGGTTGAAGAAGTCGAGGTTCGAGAGCGACGGAAGATACGCCCGGAATGCTTGCTATCGAATCGTGGATGCGCCGATAAAGTGTGGGAAGCTGATCCGATCGGTAACCGGCTAACCGAGGATCAATGTTGGCAACGATGCGGCGGTCCTGAGCGAATCCTAAATCGTTATTCTCCAAGGTCTGCAAAGCGGCCGTGAGCAGCGCTGCTTCTTGACTGTACCCACCCTGGTAGCAACAACGGGACTCTTTACCCAGACGGTACAGTTCACCGGGGTTGGCCACCGGCAGCGACTTTAACAAAACAGCGTGAACCAATGTGAAAATCGAAGTAGTCGCGCCCATGCCAAGCGCCAACGTCAGGACTGTCGCGATGGTGAATGTCGGGACCATTCGCAACCGCCGTTGCGCGTAGCGCAAATCCTGCCAGCACGTCTCCACGAAAGATTCCCGGCCACCAGAACGCACGACTTCCTTCGTAATTTCGAAACTGCCTCGCTCCAAGCGCACCGCGCGAAGGGCATCCTTTGGGCTCATCCCCTGCTTCATCTTTTCTTCGGCAGCCATCTCCTGGTAGGGCGCGAAGCTCCTCATCCAACTGCCGGTCCACCTGCTCCTTTCGGAAAAGCGAGCGAAGCCCGCTCGTAATGTTGCGCAACAAGGAGACGAGTTATCTCCTACTCATAACGCAGGGCCACAAGGGGATCGACGCGCATCGCACGGCGCGCGGGGATGATTGAAGCCGCGAGCGCAACAAGAATTACGCCGAACAAAGCGAGCAGAAACGAGATCATATCGCCGGGCTGGACGCCAAAGAGCATGGAGCGCATGAGGCGTGCGCCAGCAATGGCAACAGGAACGCCAGCGAGAATGGCGGCCCCGCTGACCAGCAGACTTTCACGCAAAATCAACCACAGCACTTGCCCGTGCTGTGCGCCGAGCGCCATGCGGACGCCGATTTCCGAAGTGCGGCGGTCGACGCGATAGGCGAGCGTGCCGTACAGGCCAGTGGCAACCAGCAACACGGCGATGACGCCAAAAAAGATGGAGAGGCGGGCAAAGAGGCGGGCCTGCGAGTAAGACTCATCGAATTGGGCGCGCTGGGTCATGGGCTTCTGTATGGGAAGATTGGGATCGAGGCCGTGGAGAACGGCATGGACGTTGGGAATGAGAGCTTCGGGATTGCCGTGGGTGCGCAACTCGACTTGCATGTTGGGGATCGGAGTGTGTTGCGCGAAGGGGAAGTAGAGAGTGGGCTTCGATTTTTCGTCGACACGCTTATACTTGCTGTCGCCGATGACGCCGACGATGGTGAACCTGTTCTCTGGTTCGTTTTTTCCGACCGAATGGCCCAACGCATCTCCCTTGGGGAAAAAGCGTTTTGAGAAGGTTTCGTTGACGAGAACCACTTTGGGCGCGGACCGCGTGTCGGCGTCCGTAACGTCGCGGCCGCGGAGAATGGGGATGCCAAGAGTGTGGCAGAAGTCGGGGCCGACGTGGTTCGCGCTCATGCCGATTTCAGAAAAAGGCCTTTGGAGCTCCACGCCGTCGATGGTCCAAACGCTATTCCAGCCCCAGCCGGAACCTAGGCGGTGCGAGACGAGCGTAGCGGACTCAACGCCGGGAGCTTCACGCAAGCGGGCAAGCAGATTTTGATAAAAATGCTCCTTTTCCTCGTCGCTGTGCACCGAGAAGGGATCCGTGCCGAACACGAGAAGCCCATCCACGCGAAGCCCCAAAGACAAGGTCTGATAGTTGCGTAGAGAACGCACGAGCAGTCCCGAGCCAACCAGCAAGATGAGGCATAAGGCCATCTGCGAGGCGACGACAACTTTTCCTGACCAGGAGCTCCTCTGGTCGCGATAGGCGGTGGCGTTGGAGGTCTTGAGTGTAAATCCGACGGGGACGCTGACAGCCCTCCGAAGCGGGGCCAGCCCGAAGATAATGGCGCAGCTGATCGAGATTGTCAAAGTGAAGAGCAAAACGCGCGAATCAAGCACGAACGGAATTTCCATGCCTGACCAGGCGGCGAGTGCTTGACTGCCGGAAATCGCAAACATCCAACCGAAGGCCGCCCCACCGGCGACTAGGAGGAAGCTCTCCGTCAGCGTCTGCCGCAAAAGACGGCCGCGGCCAGCGCCAAGAGCCATGCGCACCGAAAATTCGCGGGCGCGAGTGGAATTGCGGGCGACGAGGAGCATCGACACGTTGGCACAAGCAATTGCAAGAACGAGTCCGACCATGGCCAAGAGAATTTGGATGGGCTTTTGATAGTCGTCGCGCAGACCTTGAATTCCCTGCGTGGAACTGAAGGCCAAAATGTTTTTCTTCGCCTTTGGATCGGGAGTGCCCAGGCCGATAAGCGCGGCGCTTTGAAAGACAGGATCTAACTTCGCCAGTGCCTGAGATTCCGTGACACCTGGAACGAGACGGCCGATCAGCTGAATGCACCACCAATTCGGAGTGCCATAGAGAGTGTTCAGCGAGGGCTCCTCGTCCCATGCAGTGAGCTCGGGGCGATTCTGAAGCGGAATCCAGAAATCGGTGGAAGAGGCAGGCTCGACGCCATAGAAGCCTTGAGCGGTCACGCCGATCACGGTGAATGGAACGCCTTTTACGTAAATGGTTTGGCCGATGGCGGAGGGACTGCGGCCGAAGCGCGTGGTCCAGTAGGAATAGCTGAGAACGACGACGCTGGCGTGCGCGGTCTCGTCTTCGAGCGCGAACCCGCGGCCGCGCGTAAAGGAAACGCCGAGCCCGGAAAAGAAGTTGCCGCTGACCATGTCGCCTTCCGCTTCTTCGGGATCCTCGCCGATGCGCACGGCCACTTTGTCGACGGCTAAAGGCACATAGGCCATCAAGTCAGAAAAAACGGCGTGCTCTTTGCGAAGCGCTTCAAACACCGGGTAGGAGAAAGACCTGTCGCCGTCACCGGTGCTGCTCACGCCGTCGGGCTGCGCATTGGGAAGGCGCAAGAATACGAGTTGCTGAGGGTTGGGCAGAGGAAGGTAACGAAGGAGAACGGTGTTCATGACGCTGAAGACCGCGGTGTTTCCACCGATGCCAAGAGCGAGGGTGAGCATCGCGACGAGCGTGAAGCCGGGGCTTTTGCGCAGCATGCGGGCGGCGAAGAGCAGATCCCGCAACAACGTGTCCACTACGGACTCCCAGCCACCAGAGCGGACGATTTCTTTCGTGCCATCGAGACTCCCACCCTCCAACCGCACTGCCCGAAGCGCATCCTGGCGGCTCATGCCCTGCTTCATCTTTTCGTCGGCGGCCATTTCGAGGTATTCGCCCAGTTCTTCATCTAACTCCCGGTTCACCTGCTCCTTTCGGAAAAGGGACCGCAGCCCGCTTCCAAGATTTCGCAACAAGGACATAAGCTCACCCCTACGATGCCTCGAGAATCCTGGCGACGGCTGCCGCCTGCCGGCCCCATTCTCGCGTTTCGCTACTGAGTCTCTGTCGTCCCTTCTTAGTCAGAACGTAATACCTCGCGCGGCGGTTGTTCTCGGTTGCCTTCCATTCGCCATCGATGAGTCCGTCGCGTTGTAGCCGCTGAATTGCGAGAAATAACGACCCCGCATTGGGACGAAAAACGCCCTTACTCACCTGCTCGATGCGGACAGATATCCCGTATCCATGCATCGGTTCCAGCGCGAGCGTCTTCAGAACAAGCATGTCCAAAGTCCCCTGAACGACATCGCTTGACTTATCCGGCATAAGAGTTCTCTCTTCCTACTGGCATCCAAGTGGAGCATACGCTTCTCCCTCTGGTTGTCAAGAGGAGCGACACGGTAGTCTCAAACTTTCGGAGACAATAGGTAGTGCGAAGGCCGCTCCCTCCACTACGGCCTTTTCATTAATCGCGAGTTTGCACGGGGGTAGGTATATATACCTACCCCCGTGCTTTGATCTTTAGATCAGGTGGCTGGTCTCACCATAACCCCGAGCACCGAAGGCAGACTCTTGCTTGCCATAAACGGCGGCCGCCAGCATACATTTGAAGTTCTGAACATGCCCACGCTTAGTCAGGAAAAAGCGGCAGAATTTGTGAAGAATCGCCAGAAGATCTCAAGCCAGAAATGGAAGGCACCTTTAATTGCCGTTCGGCAACTGAGTGCGCCGACTCGGGAATTGCTGCGAAAAGAAAGAATCTCCTGGGTAGAGGAAGAAACGGGAGTGTGTTTTTTGGGCGGTCCGGGACTTCTGATCGACACAAAAATCCGAGACGGGGCAGAAAGGCAAGCAAGAGGTTCCGGCCAAGCGAAATTGCGCGGACGCTCCGGATTGGTCGTGGAAACCGTTCTAAGCTTCTTTCAACATGAACGGCTCCCGGTCCCCACATGCGTGGTGATGAAATCCAAATCCCGAATTGGCTTCGCGGCACCGAGATTATCCTCGAAGCACTCAACGAAGGTGTGGTCATTGTCGACGATCAACTTCGTGTGGTGTTCGCAAACGAGGCGCTGATCCGTTTGGGCGGATATGAGCGCGGCGAAATGCGCGGCCGTACCCCTGACTCTATTTTCCCACCCGATGATCTCCCGCACCTGATGCAGCAGCATGCAGCCGCGCAGCGCCACGGGCACCACCGTCACGAGTTCTATCTTCCGCGCAAAGACGGCCAGAAGGTCCCAGTTATCTATAGTGGCCGGATAATTCCGGGACCTGACGGACAGCAGTACGGCCTTATCGTCCTTACCGATATCAGTGCCCAGAAGCGCGTTGAGGAGCAACTTCGCAACTCAAACGCGCTGCTTGAAAAGCGCCACAGAGAAATTGAAGCTGAACTCTCCCTGGCTGCCCGCGTCCAGCAATCACTCGCACCGCGTAGCCTGGTTTGGGGCAACATCGCCGTCGAGGCCTACTATAGCCCGGCGAGTACTATTGGAGGTGACTTCGGTGTGGTCCTTCCGCACGGCGACGAACTTCTCAGTCTGCTGGTCTGCGACGTGTCGGGACACGGCATCGGTTCCGCACTGGTCGCCAACCGCATTTACTCCGAGACTCTGCACGAGCTCGAACGCAATGCAGGGTTGGGCACCTTGCTTCGGCGACTCCACACTTTCGTTCATAAAGATATTGGTGTCCAGGGCTTCTACTTCACCATGGCGGCGGGTCGATTCGTCCGGCGCGGTCGCCGCATGACCTTCGCTGCTGCCGGGCATCCGCCGACAATGCTCGTCTCCGATAGTGGGAGGGCCTTGAAGAGTTGGTGCGCCGAGCGGCAAAGAAGACGCTTCCGGATATGAAACAAGCCATCCTCGATGGCGTCGCGGCATGGAGACACGGCGCTCTCACCGACGATATGTCCCTCGTCATCGTCGAGATTCGTTAGCTCGGCGTCGTGACCGGCACACGAACCGCTGAATTGGAAGTGAATCAGGAGATTTACCTCACTGAATAACCCTTCGCGTCCATGCAGGCGCTATACGCCTTCTTGAAATCGTCCAGACTGGATTGGGTTCGTGCCTTAGCTTGGGCCTGTTGCTGGGCTTGCTGTTGTGCATGTTGTTGAGCTTCCGTTTGTGCTCGCTTCTGCGCAATTTTCCCTCTGAGGCCCCCGCCAGCCGCTCCGATAGCTGCACCTTTGCCCGCATCTCCAGCGATTGCTCCGAGCGCAGCTCCTCTCGCCGCTCCCATGGCTGCGGCGGCCGCCGGTGGTGGCCCTGAAGGCGGTGCGCCCGCCGCTGTCGAGGTACTCTTCGCGGACTGCGCGGCCGTCAGAGCGGCCAGTGGGTCGAACGCTGTATCCTGCTTTGCCCAGTTGTAGCAACTGAGCTCGTCTGTCTGTTGCTGTTCCCCATTCTGGTTCTTGGCAGGAAACGCGTATAGTCCCAATTGGCTCGAAATGGTTTTTTGTGCAGGGTGCGCCGTCTGCGTCGCAGGCGCTGTCTGCTGTGCCGGCTGCGGACAAGCAAGTAACACACTTAGTAGAATGGTTCCCAGAGACTTCATGAATGTTTCTCCTTCTTTGGCATAGTGTGTTCTGTTACGACTGTTGAATTTTCAATCCCGGTCTGCATCACCGTTTGCCATTAGTGCATCCAGACGGCCAAAATCATCCGCTCATGGCGGTGAAAATCACTCCATCTTGCGGGGTTACACAAGGACAACAGGCAATCAGGGCTCAAACCTGCCAATTCAGTGCCCAAACCTTTGGCATCCTGCCAGTTTCGGCAGCCACTTGGGCAGACCACGCTTTTCAAAATCTTAGCCATGGAAAGCGCCGCACGTCTCGAGCGGTTCGCAACAGCTCGAAGTTGCACCTGACAAGATCAATTTCAGTTCGTCCTCAACCACAACGTAGCCCTCGGTAGTGTGAACGCGAACCGCGAAGCCCTTCGAGTCGGCATCAAGGTGCACAACGAATCTCGCTGGTTCGGAGATTGGGCTCCATTCAATTCCTTGCAGAAGCTCCACATATCCTCGCCGCACTCCTCATCTGGTCCAAGTAACCTCTGCTCAGTTCCTCGAACGCTGGGTCGAAGCCGTATTACCAGGCGGATCATCAACTGCTCTATCCCGCCGGGACCAGAATCACCGGGACGGTCCAGAAAGCCTCCTCGGCAGGGTGGATGAAGAGAAACGGAAGAATCGTGTTTGCCTTCAGCTCGGTCCGGATGCCGGACGGCACGACAAGAGAGATCCATTCCACCGTCGGAGGCATTCAAGCCGAGCGTTCGGAAGGTTTGGACGTCGGCAAGGAGGGCGAAATTAAAGCTACGACTTCGACTTTCGCGCGGTTTCTCGCTCCCGTTTCACTTATTGGCCCATCGAGAGCAGTTGCGGACACGACGCTGTAGAAGACAGCATGGTCTCGGGCCGGCGAAGGCCGGAAAGGCTTCGGCTTGCTCGGTGCCGGCGCAGCGCAGGCATCTGCAGGCACGGCAATTGGGTTCGGATACTTTGGCGCCGCAAAGAGACTTTGCGATGCATTCATCACGAAGGGTTCAAACGTCGAACTGCCGTTAAATACTCCGATTTTCCTGCGACTGGATTCCAATGATCCCTCGCTAGCGCTCGCAACGCGATAGGGGCCGGGTCTGTTCTTGCTGCCGCGCTCGGCGGATCATACCCTTCTAATGAACGACACAATCTCTAGCCGAAGGAAAACCGCAGTGAACTGGTATCGCTACGTCGCTTGTTTCTTCGCCGGAATGTTTCTCGCAAATGTCGTGCCTCATTTCGTGCATGGCATTTCCGGTGACCGTTTCCCGACACCATTCGCTCACCCTTCGGGAAAAGGATTGTCATCGCCAACGGCGAACGTTGTCTGGGCACTACTTAATCTGATCGTCGGTTACATCCTGTTTCGGGTCGGAAAGGTTTCAAGCGGAGACGGCTCAGCACTTGCTATTTTCTTCGCAGGTATCGTTGTAATAAGCACGTTGTTGAGCATGCGATTTGCAAAGAAACAAGCTAAGTAACCGCCCGAGCGAAAACCGGCGCGATGCACCCTACAACTAAGTTTGTCGGCGAGTCTTTTTTTTCAAAAGCAGCGTTGCTAAGGAGGGACTTCCAAAAGGTAACCCGGCAGGCTTCGGGCGCAGGAGATCCCGAGTTCGAATCTCTGCTCCCCGACCACTTCCTGCTTTGTCCAACCAATCGCCGCTGACGATCTAGCGACCTTGCTTCGCTTGAATGTGGTTATGCGGATTGTTTCAGTGAAGCCATGTCGATGACGAATCGATATTTCACGTCGCTCTTGAGGAGTCTGTCGTAGGCTTCATTAATTTGCGGAATGCGGATTAATTCGATATCTGCAGTGATTCCGTGCTCCGCGCAGAAATCGAGCATCTCCTGTGTTTCGCGGATACCGCCGATCGCGGAGCCGGCGAGCCGACGGCGCTTCATCAGGAAATTAAAGGCGTAGACTGGCGCCGGTTTCTCGGGTGCCCCGACCAACGTCAGCGTGCCATCGAGCTTCAGCAATCGAAGATAAGCGTTCAGGTCGTGGTCCGCGGACACTGCGTCGAGGATGAAGTTGAAACTACCAGCGTGTTTCTGCATTTCAGCTTCGTTTTTTGAGATGACGACTTCATCGGCACCGAGGCGTAGAGCGTCCGCGGTCTTGTTGGCGGAGGTGGTGAAGAGAACTACATGAGCACCAAAGGCATGCGCAAATTTCACGCCCATGTGTCCCAAGCCGCCCAGTCCTACGATTCCGACTTTCTGTCCTTTGCCGACATTCCAATGGCGAAGGGGCGAATAGGTAGTGATTCCAGCGCAAAGGAGGGGAGCGGTGCCAGCCGGATCCAGTTTATTCGACACGCGAAGGACATACGGTTCCTCGACCACGATGCTGTCGGAGTAGCCACCGTAGGTGACGCCTCCGAGAATTTTGTCTTCACCGTTATAGGTCAAAGTCATGAAATTTTCGCAATACTGCTCTTCGCCAGCGCGGCAATTGGTGCAGACCCGGCAGGAATCCACCATGCAACCGACTGCGGCGATGTCGCCTTCCTTGAACTTCTTGACCGCACTGCCAACCTTGACGACGCGTCCAACGATTTCGTGGCCGGGTACGCAGGGATACACTGTTGGCATCACATCTTTCCACTCATTGCGAACCTGGTGCAGATCCGAATGACAGACGCCGCAAAAGAGAATTTCAATCTGGACGTCTTGCGGTCGCGGGGAGCGGCGTGGAAGCGTAAACGGCGCCAGTGGAGCCGCTGCGCTGTGAGCCGCATAGGCTTTCGCGGCAAACGTTTCGGGCTTTTGAGTTTCTTTGACTGCTTTCTGAGCTGCTTCGGTCATGGTTCTGCTCCTTCGTGACGAATTGCGAGGGAATTGTAGCGCTCTCAAGTGGGCGGGTCACTAGCAGCTCGCGCCAATCTACCTGCAAGTCGTGCCACGCGCAAGGCACTGGTATAACTTCCCCATGGGCAGCACACAGCTTCGTGGACATGAACTTCTCCCGCCTGAGAAGGGATTCTCAGGTGGAAAAGACTTTGTTAGTTTGGAACTCCGCCGAGCGCTTTATACAGTGCGATTACCGCGACATAGGCGTCCCGTTCGCTCTGAGCGACGGAATCTTCCGCTTGAAGCTGGGTGCGCTCGGCATCGAGCAGTTGGAGAAAATCGATTACACCTTCGCGGTAGCGCAGGCGGGCGATGTCCGCGGCACGTTTGCTCTCGCGGGCTTGATCATCGAGCTTGATCAGCTGAGCTTGTTGCGCGTGGTAGTTCGCCAGCGAATTGTCCGTCTCTTCCAACGCGCGGAGAACTGTGTCTTCATAGGATGCCAAAGCTTCTTCGGTTGCGGCGCTTGAGCCCCTGACGCGCGCCCGTGCTCTGCCTAAATCAAACGCGGACCACGACAATCCGGGCGATGCGGACCAGGCGCGCGAGTCTCCCGTAAAAAACAGGCTTCCGCGGCCCGCCAGGAAACCCACAAATCCGGAAACGCTGACTTGCGGAAAGAGACTCGCGACAGCGACGCCTTGGCGCTCTGTCGCTGCCGCGAGCCTGCGCTCCGCCGAACGCACATCGGGTCGGCGCTGCAGCAACTCACCGGGATTGCCGATGGGGAGGGTTTTTGCGATTGCCGGATAGTTGCGCGGGGCGAGATCGGCGTTGAGTTCGCCGGGCCGCGTCCCGGTGAGCACGGCCAAGTGGTATCCAGCACTGGTTATTTCGTATTCGATGGCCGGAATCGTGGCTTCCGTCGCCGCGACGCGCGCCGCAGCGCTGGCCACGTCCTGCTCTTCTCCCACACCCGCGTCGCGACGGAGTTGTGTCAGGCGAAGGGTTTCGCGTTGGTTGGTAAGACTGCGCGCGGCGACGGCAAGACGCCACTGCGCTCCACGCAGCTCGAAATAATTGCGCGCGAGTTCGGAGACAACGCTGACCTGCACATCGTGAAGATCTGCTTCGACGGCCTGGTTATCAGCTCGCGCTGCCGCGACGCCGTGACGGACCCTTCCGAAGAGATCAGCTTCCCAAGTTGCGTCGAATCCGGACTGAAAAGTGTTGATCGTGCGCCGTCCATCGCCAAAGCCGGGAATCTCTTGTTTGCTGTATTGGTAGGACGCCTCGACAGGTACGGTCGGTACGCGATCGAGTTTTCTCTCATCAAAGATGGCGCGGGATTCGGCGAGCCTGGCGCGCGCGATGCGGATACTGTTGTTGTAACGAAGCGTGCGCTCGACCAGGGAATCAAGAACGGGATCTTCAAATTGCTTCCACCAACGGGCGTCGAATGGCGCCTCGCTGACCAGATTCCGGTCCACGGAGTGATACTGCACCGCGGCGGGCTGTGGAGCTTTATAGTGAGGGCCAACGGCGCAGCCGTTTGCCAAAAATAGCGCAATTGGAACCGCGAGAATTCGGGGTAAGCGCATCGAATTACGCCTCCACCGAAGTCGCGGCGGAAAGCTTCGCGGATGCGGCGGATTTCTTATTCTCGCGTCCTTCGGCCAATCTCTGAATGACAACGTAGAAGACGGGAGTCAATACCAGACCGAAAGCGGTAACTCCCAGCATCCCGAAGAACACTGCAACTCCGATGGCTTGGCGCATTTCGGAGCCTGCTCCGGAAGAAAGGACGAGAGGAATTACGCCCATCGTGAATGCGAGCGAGGTCATCAAGATGGGACGCAAGCGCAAACGGCAGGCTTCGAGCACTGCATCGACTCTGTTCATGCCCTCTTGCAGCTGTTTTTCGCGCGCAAATTCCACGATAAGGATGGCGTTTTTGCACGCGAGTCCGACGAGCACGATCAAACTGATCTGGGTGAATACGTTATTGTCACCATGCAGCAGCCAAACGCCTGCGATGGCGGAAAACAGAGTCATAGGAACGATCAAAATAATGACGAGAGGAAGTGACCAGCTTTCGTATTGAGCGGCGAGCACGAGGTAGACGAGAAAAACAGATAGCGGGAAGATGTAGACCATGGTGTTGCCCGCCAGAATGTTCTGGTAAGTGAGTTCGGTCCACTCGAACTTCATGCCGTTCGGCAGTTGGTCATTCAAGACCTTGGCCATGGCAGTTTCGGATTGGCCAGAACTGTAACCCGGTGCAGCCGCGCCATTTATTTCCGCCGCGGGAAATCCGTTGTAGTGCATAACGCGGTCTGGTCCGTAGATCGGCCGAACGTTTACAACAGAGCCGAGAGGGATCATTTCTCCTGCGGTGTTTCTCGTTCTGAGATGGCTGATGTCTTCAGGCTGCAGGCGGTAAGGCGATTCGGCCTGCACATTTACCTGGTACGTTCGACCGAAGCGGTTGAAATCGTTCACGTAAAGCGAGCCGAGGTACACCTGCATGGTGTCGAAGACGTCGTTCAGAGGAATTCCGTAAGTCTTGGCTTTTTCGCGATCCACGTGGGAATCGATTTGCGGAACGTTCACGTCGAAGCTGGAGAACAATCCAGTTAGCTCTTTCGTTTGATAACCCTTGTGTATTGCGGAAGTGGTTTCCTTATACAGGGAATCCAATCCCAGGCCAGACCTGTCTTCGACGTAAAGTTTGAAACCTCCTATGGTGCCCAAGCCTTGGACTGGCGGCGGGGGAAAAATGGCGATAAACGCTTCCTGAATCGAGCTGTACTCTTTATTCAGATCGGCAGCAATCGCGTTCGCCGAGAGTTGGCGCGACTTCCGCTCTTCAGAAGGTTTTAGTGTGGCGAAAACGATTCCGGAGTTCGGACTGTTTGTGAATCCATTGATGGACAAACCGGGGAACGCGACGGCGCTCTGCACGCCCGGATGCTTCATTGCGATGTCCGACATTCTGCGGATTACGTCTTCTGTACGATCGAGAGTCGCGCCATTTGGCAGCTGCGCAAACGAAACGAGATAGCCTTTGTCCTGGGTGGGGACGAAACCCGTTGGCACGCGCGAGAAACCGAAAATGGTGAGGCCAATCAACCCGGCGTAAACCACAAGAGCAATGGCGCTTGAACGCAACGTGTGTGTGACAAGTTTTCCGTAACTTCTGGAAGCGCGGCCAAAGAAGCGGTTAAAAAGATTGAAGAACCAGCCAAACACAAAATCGATGCCGCGCGTGAAACGATCTTTTTTTGCGCCGTGTGGCTTCAGCAGGAGCGCCGCCAGGGCCGGACTCAGCGTGAGCGAGTTGAACGCCGAAATTATTGTCGAGATGGCAATGGTCAGCGCGAACTGTTTGTAGAACTGGCCCGAGAGCCCGACGATGAATGCAGTGGGAATAAACACCGCCGACAAGACGAGTGCAATTGCCACGATGGGGCCGCTAACCTCTTGCATTGCGCGGCGCGTGGCTTCATGCGGTTCGTAGCCCAACTCGATGTTTCGTTCCACGTTTTCGACGACCACGATCGCATCGTCCACCACAATGCCAATCGCGAGAACCAGGCCGAACAGCGACAAGGTATTCAGGGAAAAACCGAGCAACAGCATGATGGAAAAAGTTCCAACAAGGGAAACCGGAAGCGCGAGCAGCGGGATGATGGACGCGCGCCACGTTTGCAGGAAGACGAGCACCACGATGACGACCAGGATAAGCGCTTCGACAAAAGTATGTCCTACTGCCTGAATGGACTCGCGTACGAAAACCGTGGGGTCGTAAACAATGCTGTAGTTGACACCTTCCGGAAAGCTTTTCTTCAGGCGTTCCATGGTTTCGCGGACTTGTGTTGATGTTTCGAGCGCGTTTGAGCCGGGGCGCTGCGAAATGGGCAAAGCTGCAGCCGATTTGTTGTTCAGCAAGCTACGCAGTGCATACGTGCTGGAGCCGAGTTCCACGCGGCCCAAATCGCGGATACGCGTGATCTGACCATCTTTTGCGGCACGTACAATGATATTGCCGAATTCTTCTTCGGTCGTGAGGCGACCCTGTGTGTTCACGAGCAATTGAAACGCCGTGCTTCCGGTATTCGTAGGCGGAGCGCCAAGTACACCTGCTGCGACTTGCACGTTTTGCTCGCGAATCGCCTGGACCACATCTGTCGCCGTCAAGTTATGCGAGGCGAGTTTGTTGGGGTTGAGCCACACGCGCATGCTGAAATCTCCCGCGCCGAAGACCTGTACGTTGCCGACACCCGGGAGGCGGCCTAACTCGTCCTTCACCTGGAGGATGGCCAGATTCGCCAGGTACAACATGTCATAGCGATTGTCCGGAGACTCCAAGTGCACAACCATGAGCAGGTCCGGCGAGGTTTTTTCCGTGGTTACGCCGAGCCGCTGCACCTCTTGTGGCAAGCGCGGGAGCGCCTGCGAAACGCGGTTCTGCACCTGAACCTGAGCTTTGTCGAGGTCTGTGCCCAGTCCAAAAGTCACAGTTAGCGTCATCACTCCATCGGCAGTCGCTTGCGAAAACATGTACAACATGCCTTCAACGCCGTTGATTTGTTGTTCCAGCGGCGAAGCAACGGTGTCGGCGATGACGGTTGGATTTGCGCCGGGATAGGTGGTGCGGACGACGACGGTTGGGGGCACAACTTCCGGATATTCGCTCAGCGGCAGACGGAAGTAGGCGAGCGCTCCGATCACAAAAATCACGATCGAGACGACGGCCGCAAAAATAGGACGCTTGACGAAAAAATCAGAAATGTTCATGGATTTTACCGGTTAATTCTGCGCTTTCGATTCGCGTGCAGCGGTTGCGGATTGCACCGGCAATCCATTCGCTGGCGTGACTTGGCTTGTGATCATTGGCACGCGTCTCGGCGTAACCGCGGTTCCGGGGCGTACGCGCTGCAGTCCGTTGGTGACGATTACGTCGCCGTCGTGCAATCCCTCGCGGACGACGCGCAATCCATCCGTAATTGGGCCCAGCTTTACCGGGCGATATTCAAGCGTGTTGTTCTTGCCCAGGACGAAGACGTACTTCTGGTTTAAGTCCGTCACGACGGATTCATCTTTTGCGAGGCAACCGTCGTATGCGCCTCCGCCCTGGAGCCTTACACGGGCAAAAAGTCCCGGCGTCAGCGCGAAATTCTTGTTTGAAAAAGTTGCGCGTACGCGGATGGTACCCGTTGTGGAGCTTACCTGGTTGTCGACAAAATTCACTCGGCCAACATGGGGAAAACCGTCTTCATCGGCCAGGCCGAGGAGCGCGGCATTGGTGAGATCGTGCGAACTGGTGCCTGCCGTCCGCGATACCCGCGCGTATTTAAGATATGTTTGCTCGTCAGCGTCGAAGTAAACGTAGATGGGATCGAGCGACACCAGCGTCGTCAACGGGGTGATTTGCCCGGCGCCGCCCTGGACGAGGTTGCCTTCGGTAATTTCCGCGCGACCGACTCGGCCGGTGATCGGAGCGACGATGTGCGTGAACTCCAGATTGAGCTGGGCGCCGCGAAGTGCCGCCTCCGTCGCGGCGATGCGCGCTTCCGAGGAACTTCTTGCCGCGGACCGACGGTCATACTCTTCGGTCGACATGCCGTCGTTGTTGTGGAGGCGCTCGGCACGCTGAAAATCATTCTGCGCGCGCGCAAGTTCGGCCTTGGCCTGAGCCAACTCTCCCTTTAGACGATCAACTTCCGCCTGAAAGGGACGCGGATCGATTTCGAACAGGATGTCCCCGCGACGGACAATGGCTCCTTCTTTGAAAAATACTTTCTGCAGGTAACCTGAAACGCGCGGACGAACTTCCACCGTGTTCACCGCTTCCAAGCGGCCCGTGAATTCATCGACGTCGCCCAACTGCTTGCAAACGACTTCGGCAACGCTAACTTCAGGCGGTGCAGGAGCGGGAGCCTTCGATTGCGCGGTGCTGGAACATCCGGAAGCGACCGCGACAAGCATGGCAAAGGCCGCCGCCAACAGAAATTGGCATGCACGATGGATGGCTGCGGCTTTGTGAAGCTCCTGAATGGTGAAAGATGTCATGTATTTGTCCCGGGTAGAGCGATTTCCAGCGGTCGCCTCAGCTTTGCTTTTAGGTATGCGACTGAGCTGTCAGGAATAGATGTATGGAGGGTGCGGATGGTTATGCGGGAAAGGGCAAAAGAGGGCGCGAAATTACGACATGGTATATATTATGGAACCAGGTATGCAATCATGAAGTCTCCTCCGCCATGTCCTGTCGAGACGACGGTCCGCATCGTCGGCGGGCGCTGGAAGGCCGCCGTTCTCGAGCAACTCTTCAGGGACGCTCAACGATTTTCCGAACTTAAGCGTGCGATTCCGGGGATTACACAGCGAACCCTGTCACAGCAGCTCCGCGAGCTGCAAACGGCGGGAATCGTGGACCGCACAGTTCATCCGGACACGCCGCCTCGGGTGGTCTACGCGATCACGCCGCTCGGAGAATCTTTGCGCCCGCTCCTCGATGCGATGTGCCGTTGGGGCAAGTCGCATTCAGCAGCCATGGCACTAAAAAAGATTCGCGCCTCCGACCGGTAGCTACAGCAGATCGTCTGGCTCGCAAGTTGTCCGCTTTCGCAATCGCTCGTCCCACAAACGGTCAGTGATGGAATTCTTCGGTCAAACACCAAGCGTTCTTTCTTCTTTGCAATGAGTGCTTTATCGCAAGTCGACGAGTGGCAAAGCGGATGCGCTTGTTCCTTGCATGAGCGCCACTTTATTACAACCGTCTGAATGCTTGTTCGATGTTCTGGCAGCAGCGCGAACAGGCGACAATGAGGCCTTCGCCGCACTGATAACGCCGTATGTTCCCCGGCTCCGGCGATTGGCTCGCCGCTTCACGCGAAATGTGGAAGATGCGGAAGATGTTTGCCAGGAATCGTTATTGAAAGCCTTTACGAAGCTGCATCGGTTTACGGGAACGCAGGACGAGACGAAAGGCGATTTCCGCTCCTGGTTGATGCGAATCACGGCGAATTCCGCGATCGATTTCGTGCGGCGCAGGCAGTCTGGCAGATTTGTTCCGCTCGAAGAATGTGAGCCGGTTCTGAACGAGTCCCATAGGTTCGAGTCCCGCGTCTGGCGAGAGAATCCCGAAGCGTCATATGCGCGTAAAGAGCGGTTGCGCATCATTGCCGACAGGATTACGGAATTACCGGCAGAGCTTCGGAGGGTTTGCGTTCTCCGAAATGTAATGGAGCTTTCGACCGAAGAGGTGGCAACGAGGTTAGGAATTTCGACAGCAGCTGTGAGGCTACGTCTTTTTCGTGCGCACGGGCGGATGAAGAAAGGTGCGAGCTCGGTCTCGAAGGATGGACGGCTAGGTCGGCGGGCCGCTGGTCGGCGCAGCAGAACGAGCAGAGAGTTCTCCCGGCGGAACGAAGTCCGCGTTCTATTGCAATATGGTGGCAAAACTGAGTGTGCTCGTGGTAGCTGAGTATTGTAGGGAGTGTCCGATCCTGGGACGAGAAATCCCAACATCGCAGCGCTCCGCGTGAGAAGCTAGATTCGATTGAGGTCAAGGCTCAGAAAACAGGATGCTTAGCAAATTGTAAAGTCGGCAGCAGGTTTGCCAGAAAGAATAGAAGCTATCAATCATATGGATATTCCACGCCCATCAAACGCCCGCGCCAAGATGATTCGCAAAATCGTGTTTGTGGCGGCTGCGATTCTTCTTCTCTCCGGTCTGACACTCGGACTCTCCAGGCTGCGTCCAGCGGCTCCCACGGTAGACAAAGCCACAGTATGGACCGACGAAGTGAAGCGCGGTCCGATGCTCCGCGAGGTACGCGGGCTGGGAACTCTGATTCCAGAGGACATTCGTTGGATTGCCGCACAAACGGATTCCCACGTGGACCGCATCGTGCTGCGTCCGGGCGCCATCGTGAAGCCCGGTTCTGTGATCCTGGAATTAAGCGATCTGCAGCTTCAGCGCGAGGCACTCGACGCGGAGTATCAGCTCAAAGGGGCGCAGGCTGATTATGCAAATCTCAAAGTTCAGGTGAATAGCGAGTTGATGAATCAGAAAGCAGTCGAGGCTGCGCTTCGCAGCGACTACGAACAGGCCAAGATTCAGCACGAAGTGGATGAAAAACTCCACGCAGAAGGAATCGGATCGGACGTGACAGCAAAATTGTCCAAAGTAAAAGAGGAACAACTGGGAATTCGCCTGCAGCTGGAGAGTGAACGGACGAGAGTGGCGGCAGACTCCACGGCTGCCCGCTTGCAGGCTCAGGAATCGCGCGTTGCGCAGCAGAAAGCGCTTTATCAATTGAAGAAGAGTCAACTGGATGCGCTGCACGTCCGCGCCGGAATTGAGGGAGTGCTGCAACTCGTGCCCGTTGAGGTGGGACAGCACGTGACGCCAGGAACGAATATCGCGCGGGTTGCGGATCCGAAAAAGCTGAAAGCGGAAATCAAGATTGCGGAAACGCAGGCGAAAGACGTGACGATTGGGCAGAAAGCAACGGTCGACACACGCAACGGCGTGGTGAATGGCCACGTTTCGCGAATCGACCCATCCGTTCAAAACGGGACCGTCACAGTGGATGTCTCGATGGATGAGTCACTGCCACTTGGCGCGCGTCCGGACCTGAGCGTGGACGGCACGGTCGAACTGGAAAGACTGAAGGACGTGCTTTACGTCGGCAGACCTGTCCACGGGCAATCGGAGAGCACGATTGGCCTATTCAAGCTGGTCGACGATGGAGCGGAAGCCGTGCGTATCAATGTGAAGCTAGGCCGCAGTTCAGTGAACTTGGTGGAAGTTATGCAAGGTCTGCAGGTTGGGGACAAAGTGATCCTTTCAGACATGTCGCAGTGGGAGAACTTCGATCGGATCCGGCTGAGATAGCATGTTGCATGGAAAGGGCGGCGGGAAGCGGAATTTGTGCAGTTGGGTGGAACACCGTGCAGGGCACATTCGTTCCTAGCGTAGGAGGATGCGATGCAGACGCTCTGGCAGGATATACGCTACAGCGTGCGAATGCTTGCGAAAAACCCAGGCTTTAGCGCTGTGGCCATTCTGACCTTGGCACTGGGACTCGGTGCGAACACGTCGATTTTCAGTCTGGTGGATGGCATTCTCCTCGAACCGCTTCCGTACCCTCTTCCGAAACAGCTTGTCAGTGTGACTGGCTCCTATCCGAGGGGCGCGTTTGTTGCGATGCGTGCGCAAGTGCACACGTTGGATGTGGCGACGTACGCGGAGGGGCATGAGTTCAATCTCACCGGCCTCGGCGAGCCGGCGCGGCTGGCTGGCACGTTCGTTTCCGCCGAACTGTTTTCGGTACTTGGCGCTCGTCCAGAACGAGGGCGAACATTTTATCCGGGCGAGGATGCGGCCGGGCAAGACAATTACGTGATTCTGAGCCACGCGTTATGGCAGCAGCGGTTCGCAGAGGATCCAGCGATTGTTGGCCGGTCTATTGAACTGGAAGGTATAAGCCGGCAGGTGGTCGGTGTGATGCCGGAAAGTTTTCGGTTTCCATCCCCCAAAACGCAGCTGTGGATTCCGCTGCACAACGATCCGCGAGTCGTTTTCGATTATTGGGCGGGCGATTTCATGCCGGTGGTAGGACGGCTGCGCGGTACCGCAAAGATTTCGGAAGCTCGCGCGGAAATTCGCGCGTTTCAGTCTCAGGTGTTCGCCTTGTTTCCCTGGCCCATGCCGGCGGCCTGGAACGCGGATCTCAGTGTGCTTCCATTGCAAAGCGGTATGGTCGCGGACGTGCGTATGAGGCTGGTGCTCCTGCTGGCCGCCGTGGGGTTGGTGTTATTGATTGCTTGTGCGAACGTCGCAAATCTGACGCTCTCCCGCGCCGCCACTCGCGAGAGGGAAATCAACGTTCGCTTCGCGCTGGGCGCGGGAAGACAACGAATCGTCCGGCAGCTTCTGACGGAGAGTGTGCTGCTCGCTTCTTTGGGTGGTCTGCTCGGATTGCTTTTTGCAAGTGCGGGACTCTCATTGCTTCGGGCGGCGCTTCCCGCGGACACCCCACGGCTCGCGGATGTCCATATAAATTGGCAAGTGCTGGTATTTACGGGCGTGCTTGCCATCGTAACGGGTCTTATCTTCGGGCTCGCGCCAGCTCTACAGTCCTCACGACAAGGTTTCACGGATGCTCTGAAGTCCGGCGGGCGCGGGATGGCGATTTCCGTCTCGCAGCGTCTTCGTAACTCGCTTGTAGTCGCAGAGGTTGCCTTCGCTGTGCTTCTCGTGATTTCCGCGGGACTTCTGATCCGAAGTTTCTGGGCACTCTCGCACGTAAATCCAGGCTTTCGCCCAGAGCAGGTAGTGACGGCGCGAGTTACTCCCAACGAATCGTTTTGCAGTGATGCGGCTCGCTGCCTGGGTTTTTATCGCAGCGTTCTGGAGCAAGTGCAAAGCTCTCCTGGTGTGACGGCGGCGTCCCTTGTGAACACACTGCCTCTCGGCGGGAGGGTCAGCAAGCGTTCCCTCGAAATTGAAGGCGTGGCTTCCGGCGACGTCTCGCCGCTCTTCTGGCTCAACATAATTACTCCCGATTATTTTCGCGTGATGGGGATTGCAATGCTGGCGGGCAGGCCGTTCACCGATTCCGATCTAGCGAGTGCCCCCGTCGCGATCTTAACTGCTGAAACAGCGCGGCGATTTTGGCCCAATCAAGACGCCGTTGGAAAGCATGTTCGCCTTCTCGATGAGAAGGAGTGGCGCACCGTTGTGGGCGTGATTCAGGACGTACGCGCCTACGACCTCCAGCGGAACGTGCCCAATTGGATCGGCGGCACTGCATACGTTCCGTACAATCGCACGGCTACGCTCGAGACGAGGCGAATTCCTGCGGAGATGACTTTGGCAATCAGGACAGCCTCGGATGATCCACACATGGGAGCGATGCTTCGGCGATTGGTGAGCGATCTAAACCCGCAGGTGCCTGTCAGCGAAGTGAAGACGATGAGCACTGTGGTGTCGGAAGCCGTGGCTACTCCGGCCTCAACCACTTCGCTTTTTATTGCGTTCGCAAGCCTGGCACTGGTGCTGGGGATGATCGGCATTTACGGCGTGCTTTCATTTCTGGTTTCGAAACGTACGCGCGAGATTGGCATCCGGCTGGCGCTGGGCGCCCAGCGGCGAGATGTGCTGCTGCTGATCATGAAGGAAGGAGCGAAATTCTCCTTCGTGGGCATTGCTCTCGGAGTGGCAGGCGCAGTCGCAGTGACGCGCTTGCTGGCGAGCGAACTGTACGGCGTCAGTGCGACGGATCCGATCACGTATGCCGGTGTAGCGATGCTCATGATCTTGGTTACGTTCTTGGCATGCTATATCCCTACAAGACGCGCGATGCGGGTCGATCCGATGACTGCGTTGCGCTATGAGTAAGAGGCGTTGATGCAAACGCTTTGGCAGGACGTGCGATACGGACTTCGCATGCTGGCGAAGAGTCCGGGAGTCACCGCAATCGTGGTGCTGACGTTGGCGCTGGGCATTGGCGCGAACACGGCGATTTTCTCCCTGATGAACCAGATTCTGCTGCGGCAGCTCCCGGTGCAAAATCCAAAGGAATTGGTTGTGCTTCACGCTCCAGGACCGGTCACCGGACATGTATCCGATGATGGTGACGCGACGGAGTCATTTTCCTATCCGATGTACAAGGGACTGCGGGAAAACAGTGCGGCCGTAGGCGACATGTTAGGCCAGTACGGCTTTTCTGCGAGTATTGCCAGCCGTGGGCAAACTGAGCGTGGGTCGGGCGAGCTCGTTTCTGGGAATTATTTTGAGGTGCTTGGCGTTCCACCTGCAATCGGCCGTGTATTCAGCCTCGATGATGAACGGGTACCCGGAGGGCATCCCGTGGTTGTGCTGAGCCATGGGTATTGGACAAGGCATTTTGGTGGCGATGAGAGCATCCTCAACAAGAGTCTGCTTATCGACAACGTTGAGATGACCGTTGTGGGCGTCGCGCGTGAGGGGTTTATGGGCGCGCAAGTGGGAAAATCCCCGGACGTTTTTGTACCGCTGATGATGACCCCGGAATTGACGCTTGGCCGGAATACGCTCGACCAGTGGAACGATTACTGGCTGCGGGTTCTGGCGCGTCGCAAACCAGGCGTTTCCGAGCGGCAGCTTGCCGCCGGCTTGAACGCGGCGTATCACCCTCTGCTCGAAGAGCAGTTGCCAAAAATTAACGGCTGGAATGAATTAAAGCGGCAGGCTTTTTTGAACAAGAAGATTGTGCTTTCTCCCGGAGCGCGGGGCCGCCTTGTGGTCCAACGCGATGTCGGGGGCGGGTTGATCACGCTGTTCGTGATGGTGGCGCTGGTGTTGCTGATCGCTTGCACAAATGTGGCGAACCTGCTGCTGGCTCGAGGCGCGGCGCGGCAACGTGAATTTGCCATCCGCGCGGCGCTCGGGGCGAGCCGTGGAAGGATGATTCGCCAGCTCCTGGTGGAGAGCCTGCTGTGCGCCGTCGGCGGCGGCATACTAGGCGTGGTTCTCGGCTCGTGGCTGATCAGCGGTCTAACACCAATCGTGATCGCGAATGAGGGAATTCATGGACTGACACCGAACCTCGATTCCACTGTTCTGGTGTTTGCGGCGGGAACCAGTTTGGTTTGTGGTCCTTTCTTCGGAATCGTTCCTGCGCTGCGTGTCACGCGGTCTTCGGTCTCTGAGGTGATCAAGGATCAGGGATCAACCTCCTCGGCCAGCGTTTCCCACGTTCGTTTTCGAAAGGTGTTGGTTGCGGGACAAGTCGCTTTCACTATGTTGCTTCTTGCAGGCGCGGCGCTGTTCGTTCGCACCCTGTGGAACTTGCGTAACCTCGACCTCGGGCTCAGAACAGATAATGTAATCTCCTTTTCGATCGCACCCGCTCTCAACGGCTACGACACGCAGCGCAGCATCGCGTTGGTCGATCAGCTGCGCGGCCGCATCGCTGCTATACCTGGGGTGCGTTCGGTCGGCACAGCCGAAATTGCCACGCTTACCGGTGACGATGAGGGCACGAATATCACCGCCGAGGGAGGCATACAGCTCCCAGAGGACCTCCAGCACGTTAACTACGTTTCCGTCAGCTCTGAATACTTTTCAACCCTTGGAATACCTCTGCTGTCCGGCCGTGAATTTACCGATGCCGACAGCGCGAGAAGTCCCAAATGCGCAGTCGCAAGCGAAGCGATGGTCAAGCGATTCTTCCCCGGCCGTAATCCCATTGGCATGCATTTCGGTTTCGGAGGCGGTAGCAAGGTCAAGGTAGAGATTGAGATCATAGGCGTGGTCAAGGATGTGAAGCAGGACCATGTGCGAAGCACCACGTCAAATCCTTATGTGTACATTCCGTATTCGCAGAAACCCAAGCTGGCGGGCATGACCTTTTACGTGAGCTCGATCCGGGATCCTCTGCTACTCGGTCCCGAATTGCAAAGTCAGGTCCGACAGCTCGATGCGACCTTGCCGGTAGACAATGTGAAAACAATGGAACGGATCGTGGATGAGGATTTGTTTCCGGCACGAATGGTGGCGGTTCTGTCAGCGAGCTTCGCCGCATTGGCGGCGCTACTGGCGGCACTGGGCATCTACGGCGTTTTGGCGTATTTGGTGGTGCAACGCACCAGGGAGATCGGAATTCGCATGGCTCTTGGGGCGGAAGCCGGCAATGTGCGATGGCTGATCGCGAAGGAAGTTGGCCTAATGGTAGTCGCTGGAGCCGTTGTCGGATTGCCGCTGGCCTATGTTCTTGCGCGTCTGAGTGAATCGTTGCTGTTTGGAGTGAAGGCAGGGAATCCCACGGCTTATGGGCTAGGACTTGGATTGATAGCGCTGGTGGCGCTGGCGGCTTGCTGGATTCCGGCGCGCCGCGCGACACAGGTCGATCCGTTGGTGGCGTTGCGCTATGAATAGGAGGACCTGATGCGAGCACTTTGGCAGGATATGCGCTACGGACTTCGCATGCTGGCGAAGAGTCCGGGGTTTAGCGCGCTAGTGATTTTGACGTTAGCGTTGGGGATTGGCGCGAACACGGCGATCTTTAGTGTGGTCAACGCGGTGTTGCTGCGGCCTTTACCATTTGAGGAGCCAGATCGACTGGTGCAGATCTGGCACACGCCACCGCAGGCAAGCTTTCCCGGAATACCGACGTTTAGTGTATCGCCAGCCAATTTCCTCGATTGGCGTGCTCGAAGCCAGGCATTCGAGGGGATGTCGGCTTACGGATTTGGCCAATACACGCTGACTGGCACAGGACATCCTGAAGCAGTCCGCATGGTCGCCGTTACGAGTGGCTTCTTTTCGATTTTACGGGCACAGCCCTTGTTGGGCCGCGCGTTCCTTGCAGAAGAAGATTCGCCAGGTCGCGAGCACGAAGTAGTTTTGAGTTACAACTTGTGGCGCGGCCGGTTCGGGGCTGATCGCGACATAGTGGGCAAGAATATCGCATTGAATGGGCAGGCGTTCACAGTCATCGGTGTGATGGGGCCGAATTTTGAGTTTCCGATTTCTACCGATCCGAACTATAGCCCGCAGATGTGGAAGCCGCTAGCCTGGACGGATCAAGAACGCGCCATACGCGACAATCATAACTATGCGGTGGTGGCCCGCCTAAAGGATGGCGTGACCTTGCAGCAAGCTCGGGCCGAATTGGACAGCGTGTCCAACCAACTGGCTCAGCAATATCCGGCAGACGACAAAGGTTGGGGCGCAACGGCGATTCCACTTCGCGAAGATTTGGTTGGCGATGTGCGGCCGGCGTTGCTGATTCTGCTTGGCGCGGTAGCGCTGGTGCTACTTATCGCGTGCGCGAACGTGGCGAATCTTCTGCTGGCGAAAGCGATGTCACGGCGGAAAGAGATTGCCATCCGCGTTGCGATGGGCGCCAGCCGGCCCCGTTTGTTACAGCAGGGAATTTCTGAAACCGTTTTGATGGCGCTAGCTGGGGGCGCACTGGGATTGGTCTTTGCGCACTACGGCGTGATCCTAATCGTGAGGTTTTTGGCACAGCGGCTGCCGCGCTCCACGGAAATTGGGTTGGATGGCTGGGTATTCACGTTTGCGTTAGGCATTTCGCTGTTGACTGGAATTGCTGTTGGACTATTGTCCTCCTTACGTTTTGCAAAAAATGACGTAAGCGAGTCGCTGAAGCAAGGCCTTGGCCGAACGTCCTCGGACTCAGGTGGAACGCGAACGCGCAACATACTGGTGGTATCCGAAGTTGCGCTTTCTCTGATGCTTTTGATCGGCGCCGGTTTGTTGATTCGCAGCTTATCCGTATTGCGGCACGTGAATCCTGGTTTTGACGCGAGCCGTCTCCTGACCTTGGAAGTGGCAATTCCATCGACCAAATTTTCAGAACCGATGCAACAGGTTCGATATTTCGACCGTGTACTTGATCAGGTCCGCGGTTTACCGGGAGTTCAATCGGCTGGCCTCATTGACAGCCTGCCCCTGAGTGGCGGCTCGCACCAGCCCGTTTCTGTGGAAGGACGGCCGGTAGTTCCCATGGCGGACCAGCCGGAAGTGGATGTGCGGCTGATCAGTCCCGGATACATCAGCGCGATGCATATCGCCCTGTTGAGTGGGCGCGACATCGATCAATCGGATGTCCAGGGCCGGCCTGGAGCGGTCCTGATTAGCCAATCCTTTGCGAAGCTTTTCTGGCCTAACGAAAATCCTATCGGCAAACACTTGACGCTGTACTTCTTCCGAGATCTGCCGCGCGTAGTTGTCGGCGTTGTTGCGGACGTCAAGCTCGATGCACTGAACGAAACACGACCAACGCCGGCGCTGTACACTCCTCTGGCTCAGGTCGCGCCCACAACCGGCGGAACCTGGCACTCTTTCGGGCTGAATCTTGCCGTGCGGACGAATGCAGATCCGTTAAATGTCGCGTCGATGGTTGCAAATTCGATCCGCGAAGTGGATGCGGAAGTACCTCTGCTGAATATCCAAACCATGGAGGAGTCGGTCTCGGCCTCGCTGTCACCACAACGGTTCACAATGCTACTTCTTGTTGTGTTCGCGGGAACGGCTCTGTTGCTGGCAGCGGCTGGTATCTATGGTGTGATGGCTTACATGGTGACTCGCCGAACGCAAGAAATCGGCGTGCGCATGGCTCTCGGAGCCGCCGCAAGCGATGTGCTTCGGCTGGTGATAGGACAAGGAATGTGGACGACGGCGATTGGCGTGGCCATCGGAATCGGCGGCGCATTCGCGCTGACTCGGACGATGCAGTCGCTGCTGTTCGGCGTGAGCACAACGGATCCGATGACACTTGCGGGAGTCGTGCTATTGCTCGCAGCTGTTTCGGTTTTTGCGTGCTGGGTTCCGGCGCGCAGGGCGACCAAAGTCGATCCATTGGTTGCGTTGCGGTATGAATAGTTTTTGCGAGTGTGCGGAAACGGAGAATTTTTGCTGCTTGAGATTTCGGATATGAAGGAGAAAAGATGGCGGACATGAACAGTACGCTGATCAAAATGGAAGGCGTGAAGAAAGTCTTCCTGACGGACGAGGTGGAGACACACGCGCTTTCGGAAATCCACTTGGAAATTCACAGGGGACAATACGTTTCGATTTCCGGACCGTCCGGTTGCGGTAAATCGACGCTACTGTCGATCCTTGGGTTGCTGGATTCACCGAGTGAAGGGAACTACCTGCTGAACGGACAGCCGGTAGCCACTCTGACTTCGAGCGAGCGCACTCGCATTCGCAATCGCGAAATAGGATTTATCTTTCAGGCGTTCAATTTGATTGGCGATCTGACGGTTTATGAAAACGTTGAATTGCCGCTTACCTATCGTGGCACGAGTTCAGCAGAGCGCAAACAAAAAGTCGAGCACGCTCTGGAGCGCGTCGGCATGGCTCATCGTGTCCGGCATTATCCATCGCAACTCTCCGGCGGTCAGCAACAGCGCGTGGCCGTCGCGCGGGCCCTTGTCGGTGACCCTTTGATTTTGATGGCCGATGAGCCTACTGGAAATTTGGATTCGCGGAACGGCGAAGCGGTGATGGAGCTGCTTCGCGACCTGCACCGCAGCGGCGCGACGATTTGCATGGTTACGCACGACGAGCGCTACTCGCATTTCGCGGAGCGCACCATTCGATTGTTTGACGGGCGCATCGTCGAAGAGAGTGCGGAAGTTCACACAGCCGTGTAGCAAAATTTTACTGTCTGCTGAAATTTCGACCTGATTTATGACGGGGTTCAAAGACGAAGGAGAACGATGACGCCACTCATTCAGCTTAAGAATTTGGAGAAATCTTACGATTTGGCTGGCGGCAAATACTTCGTGCTTCGCCGCATTTCTTTGGAGATTCAGCCGGGCGAGTTTGTCACGGTCATGGGTCCGTCTGGGGCTGGCAAGTCTACGCTGCTGAGCATTCTTGGAATGCTCGACGGAGCGTGGTCCGGCGAATATTTTTTCCTCGAACAACCGGTGCACAAACTCAGCGTCAAACAGCGGAACGAACTGCACAAGTACAACATCGGATTCGTCTTTCAGAGCTATCACCTGATCGACAGCCTGACGGTTTACGAAAATCTGGAAATACCCCTGTCGTACAAGAATATTCCGCATAAAGAGCGGTCAAGCCTGGTCTGCGACGCCCTGGATCGCTTCAACATTGTTGGCAAGAAAGACCTGTTCCCGAATCAACTCTCCGGGGGACAGCAACAGCTGGTCGGCGTGGCGCGGGCCGTAATTCAGAGACCCAAGCTTATCCTCGCTGACGAGCCGACGGGCAATCTCCATTCCGCGCAAGGCGAAGAGATCATGGAGCTTTTCAAAAAACTGAATGAAGAGGGAACGACCATCATTCAGGTCACGCACTCCGAAAAAAATGCGACCTACGGGAACCGCATCGTGCAGCTGGGCGATGGTTGGGTGGTCGGCGAGAACGCAACGGCAGCCACGCGCAGCGCGTGAAAGTCTTTCAGGCTCTGGTTACCGGCATATTTTCGCGGGCGTCGTGCACGTGTCGAACCCTATTATCGCACTGCGATACGAGCAGGAGGTTCTAATGCTCAATTTTTTCAAGGACTTCAGGTACGCAATACGAATGCTCGCCAAGTATCCCGGTTTCACCGCTGTTGCGGTACTTACGCTGGCGCTGGGCATTGGAGCCAACACGGCGATATTTAGTTTTGTGAATGCTGCTCTCTTGAAGCCTCTTCCATATGCATCGCCGGAAAGACTATACGTGCTGGGTGAACCACGAGAGCAAATGGAAGAGGTGGATGTCGCAGTTTCCTATCCGGATTTTCAGGATTGGCGGCGAGCGGCAAAATCTTTTGAGTCACTCGCCGGTTACACGCCGTACAGCTTGACGCTCTCTGGCAACAGCGCTCCCGAAAGTCTCGATGTGGCGCGTGTCACTCCTGATTTCTTTCCTACACTTGGCGTTTCACCCGTGCTGGGGAGAGATTTTGAGCCTGCTGACGATCAAGGACAAGGCGCCCGAGTCGTCATTCTCTCGCATGAATTTTGGAAGTCGCACTATGCCAATAGTTCCACAGCGCTCGGACAAGTGCTTCATCTTGATGGAGCTGCATACAATATCGTTGGTGTCTTGCCAAAAAACTTCGAGTTTGCTCCCGCCGGTTCTCCACAGCTCTGGCTGCCGCTGAATGCGACAGGCGACATGGCCACACGACGAGGTCTTCGCTGGCTCCGCGTCGTGGGCCGTACACGATCGGGTATTTCGTTTACACAGGCGTTTGCCGAAATGCAAACGATTAATGCTTCATTGGCTGCAGCGCATCCTACCGAAAATGGATCCATTCAAATCGCAATGCGCAGCCTGCGAGAGTCGATTACGGGCAGAATCCGGCCCTTGCTACTCGTTCTTTTTGGAGCGGTTGGTTTCGTTTTGATGATTGCGTGTGCCAATGTCGCGCACCTGACATTGGCAAGAGCTACCACGCGTAAAAAGGAGATTGCGGTGCGAGTCGCGTTGGGAGCCGGGCGCTTTCAGATTGTGCGCCAACTGCTAACCGAGAGTCTGTTGCTTTCCTTGATCGGAGGCGCGTTAGGTTTGTTGTGGGCAGTGTGGGGCATCCGTGCGCTCATCTCCTTCGTTCCCGAGCGCACTCGTTTGGAAATGCCGTACCTGAGTTCTGTACATGCCGACGTGACGACGCTTTTCTTCCTGTTCGTGGTAATCGTGCTGACAGGCATTGCGTTTGGCATTGTGCCAGCACTCGAAGTATCCAAATCCGAATGCGCCGACTCTCTCAGAGAGGAGTCCAGAACCTCTGCGGGAACCCGCTCCACATGGCTCCGCGATGGCCTTGTCATGGCTGAGCTTTCCGTGTCCATCGTATTGCTGACAGGCGCCGGGCTGATGGTTCGAAGCCTGAGTGCGCTACTGCACCAGAATCCTGGTTTCGACAGAACGAACCTGTTGACATTTGTGGTCAACCTGCCCGCGGCATCTTATAAGGACGATGCTGCTGTTCGGCAGTTTGCAAAACGACTGAACAATGCACTTCAGGAACTTCCGGGAGTGAAGGAAACTGCCGTCATCAGCAAATTGCCGGTTACCGGCACTGGAAACACCATTCGTTTTCTCATCGAAGGCCGCCCAAAACCAAAAGGCGCCGAAGACGAAGGCAGCATCCGCGACGTTTCCTCAAGCTACTTCTCTGTCATGAAGATTCCAGTTCTGAAGGGGCGTACCTACGAGCCCCAAGACGCGGAAAGCTCAGCGCCCCAGCGGATCGTAATAAACCAGGCATTTGCGGATCGCTATCTGCCGGGTGAAAATCCCATCGGGAAACGAGTGCGTTTCACGTTTTCGGATGCGCAGCCTTACCAGGAAATTATTGGCGTCGTCGCGAACGAAAACACGGAAGGCCTGGATGCGGCCATGCAGCCAATTATGTACTCTTCGTTTGAGCGGGGCCCGGACTCAGGATTTTACGTCGTGATGCGCACGCCCGAGGATCCCCAGAGAATGATTTCCAGTGCACGGATTGCTTTACGCGGAATCGATCCGGAAGTTCCAATGATCGAACCACGATCGATGGAAGGAGTCATTTCCGATTCATATGCAGTTTTCTTGCGGCGTTTTCCCTCGCGTTTGATCACAGGGTTCGCCGTGCTGGCTTTGATTCTTGCCGTTATCGGCCTTTATGGACAAATCTCTTTCGGGGTTGCTCAGCGCACACGTGAAATAGGAGTGCGTATGGCGTTGGGCGCGGAGTATCGCGATGTTTTAAGTCTGATCGTCGGCAAAGGTCTGCTGTTGACCTCAGCTGGCGTGTTAATCGGGATTGCAGCCTCTCTTGCCCTCACTCGGCTGCTTACGGGACTGCTTTTTGGAGTTACGCCGAACGATCCTGCAACGTTTGTAGTTGTAGTCGTGTTGCTTGCCACTGTGTCTCTGGCAGCGAGTCTTGTACCGGCACGACGGGCCGCACAGATTGATCCTATCGTGGCCTTGCGCTACGAATGATTCTTCGCATCCCGTCAGAAGCGCAGCCGTAGCCAAGATTTGACTCGGGCGAATGCAAAGAACTGCGTCTCATTCGTGAATCACAGTAGAATGACGCTGCTTTCCAATTCTCATGAAGACTGACAACACTCACCGCTATCGAGTTCTGCTGGCGGACGACCAGCCAGACATTCGCGACGCGCTGCGCCTTCTACTGAAGAACGAAGGGTACGAAACGCAACCTGCCTCTTCGCCCGCCGAAGCTCTTGCGGCGATCGAGAACCGCGAATTCGATGCAATCTTAATGGATTTGAACTACACACGCGATACCACTTCCGGTCAAGAAGGACTGGACCTGCTAAGCCGAATCCAAGTTGTGGACAGCGCGCTTCCAGTCATTGTCATGACCGCCTGGAGCAGCATCGAAGTCGCCGTCGAAGCAATGCGTCGCGGCGCGCGCGATTTTCTTCAGAAACCATGGGAAAACGCGCGGCTCCTGAGTATCCTGCGCACTCAGATCGACCTTCGCCGAGCGCTGCGCCATGCATCGCGCCTCGAAGCCGAGAACCGGCTTCTGCGCGCGGAGTCGCGTCCGACTCTGATCGCCGAATCCGCCGCAATGCAACCTGTACTGGAATTGATTTCGCGCATTGGACCCTCCGATGCCAATGTTCTCATTACCGGCGAGCATGGTACTGGCAAAGAGGTTGTCGCGCAGACTCTTCATGCATTATCGTCGCGCGCGAACAAGCCCATGGTGACGGTGAATGCAGGTGGACTCTCAGAGGGTATTTTCGAAAGCGAGCTGTTTGGCCATGTGAAGGGCGCTTTCACTGACGCGCGCGCTGATCGCATCGGCCGTTTTGAACTTGCCGATGGCAGCACACTCTTTCTTGACGAGATCGCAAACGTTCCTTTGAATTTGCAGGCAAAGCTGCTTCGCGTGCTGGAGACGGGAGAAATGGAGCGTGTCGGCTCTTCGCATACTCGACGCGTTAGCGCGCGCGTCATCGCTGCCACAAACGCAGACGTGAATGCAGAAGCTGAAGCTGGCCGCTTCCGTCAGGACTTGTTGTTTCGGCTAAACACAATCGAAGTTCATCTCCCTCCACTGCGCGAACGGCGCGGCGATGTTGAGTTGCTGGCTATTCATTTTCTCCGAGGTTATGCCCAACGCTATCGAAAGAACCTTGTTGGATTTGAGCCGGCCGCATTGCAGGTTATGCAGGAGCATCCTTGGCCCGGCAACGTGCGCGAGCTCGATCACGCGGTGGAGCGCGGCGTTCTGCTTTCGAATAGTCCACTTGTTCGGAGCTCCGATCTTGGTTTGCGATCAAGTCCACCAGCCGGCGTTGGGCGTTTGGAAGACATGAGTCTCGAAGAGGTGGAACGTCACCTGATCCAGCGCACGCTCGGCCGTCACGAAGGCAATGTGAGCCAAGCCGCAAGAGCTCTTGGGCTGAGCAGAAGCGCCATGTACCGTCGGTTACAAAAGTACGGTCTCGAATGAAGCGCCTCAGGTACGAGCGTCGCATCCAGTTATTGGGGCTGGCCGCGGGCTTCCCGGGATCCCTGATTGCCCTGCTCTTGCTATGGTTTGGTGACTATTCCTCGCAAACGGCCTGGACGCTTACGATCCTCATCGTTATTTTTTGGCTGGGCTTCGCATTTTCCCTCCGGCAACGTGTTGTCTTCTCTCTGCAAACTCTGTCCAATCTGCTCGCAGCAATGCGCGAGGAAGATTTTTCCATCCGCGCACGGGGCGCGCGCAACGACGATGCTCTCGGCGAAGTGATGCTCGAAGTAAACGCGCTGAGCGAGACTCTGCGCGAACAGCGCCTGGGCGCGCTGGAGGCCACGGCTCTGCTGCGCACGGTGATCGAAGAAATCGACGTGGCGATTTTCACGTTCGACAGTTCTCGCACTCTGAAGCTAGTCAATCGCGCCGGAGAGCGCCTCCTCGCTCGCTCTTCGGAAAGGCTCATTGGCTTCACTGCTGGGGAGCTCGGTCTCGCGGCCTGCCTTGAAGGAGAACCGGCTCGTACTGTGGAGCTGGCTTTTCCAGGTGGCGGGGGCCGGTGGGGATTGCGGCGTGGTTGCTTCCGTCAGGACGGGCTTCCGCATGACCTGGTTGTGCTAAGCGATCTCAGTCGCGCCCTGCGAGAGGAGGAACGCCAAGCCTGGCAACGTCTGATCCGCGTTCTCGGGCACGAACTAAATAATTCGCTTGCGCCCATTCAGTCGGTGGCACAAAGCCTGGAGAGCAGTTTGCAGCGTCTCGAGCGCGCGCAATCGGAAGCGGCGTTCTCGGCCAAGTCAACGGACAGCGTTCTCGATGATCTTCGGCAGGGATTAGCGATTATTCGATCTCGCACTGAAGCTCTTGGTCGCTTCATGGCGGCATATGCGCGGCTGGCACGCTTGCCGCCGCCTACACTTGTGCCCATCGACCTCCACGAATTGGTTCGTCGCGTTGCTGGACTCGAAAAGCGCGTGCGCGTACAAGTCCTCGAAGGCCCCCCGGCGATGATTTCTGCGGATCGCGATCAGCTTGAACAACTATTGATCAATCTGCTCCGCAATGCCGCCGAAGCGGTTCTGGAATGCGGCGAAGAAGTGCTCATTAAGTGGTCGCTCGAGCGGTCGCGCCTCCAACTCTCGATCATTGATGACGGCCCGGGATTGTCGAATACGACGAACCTGTTCGTGCCATTTTTTACAACGAAGCCCGGAGGGTCGGGAATCGGGCTCCTTCTGTGTCGACAGATTGCGGAAGCCCATGGTGGCTCGCTGACCCTCGAAAATAGGCAGGGACACCGCGGCTGTGAAGCCCGCTTAGTGATGAACGCTTTGTGAATTGCGAGCCGGAGCGCTCTAATAATCTGACGCGTTCGCGTTGCTGACAATTCTTGCGGCCATCAAGTTTCGAGATGAGGCGATACGCAAAACCTGACGGCTCGGACGTTCCACTCCGTTCGCCGTAGACTGGCCAGCAGTGCGAGCGGCCTTCGCAGAAATTGGCTACGCCGGTAGCGTCATCGCAGAACTCGAACCCGGCGACGAAGCATACCTCGGCGACGTCAGCTGTCGCATCGACCGTATTCTCCTCGACCGCGCATAACCACAAATGTCTCTTGCTCAGACGGTTTTGTCCTTGGAATTGCAGATGGATTCAAGATTGCACTGGATGCATTTCGGGTTGCGCGCCACGCACACGCGGCGGCCATGCCAGATGAGTTGGTGCGAGAACTGAATCCATTTGTCCTTGGGAAGAATCTTCATTAAATCTTGCTCGACATTTTTGGGGTCCTCGTGCGTCGTCAGTTCGAGACGCCGCGAGAGCCGCAGGACATGGGTGTCCACCACAACGCCGCCGGGAATTCCGTACGCCGTGCCCAGCACCACATTGGCGGTTTTTCGTGCGACACCTGGCAACGTCAGCATCTCTTCCATTGTCCGTGGCACTTCGCCGCCGAATTTCTCCACGATGGCTTTGCTTGCGCCAATAACCGACTTCGTTTTGTTACGAAAAAATCCTGTGGGGCGAATCTCCTGCTCGAGTTCCGCAGGATTTGCGTACGCGAACGCTTTTGCGTTCGGGTATTTCTTGTAGAGAGATTCCGTTACCTGATTTACGCGCACGTCGGTACACTGCGCTGAAAGGATCGTCGAGATCACCAGTTGCAATGGATTTGCGTGCTTCAATTCGCAGATCGCTTCTGGATACGCTTCATCCAGCCTGGCAAGAATGGCCGCCACGCGTTTCGGATTGGTTGGATCGGGCGTTCCACCGCGAGACGCAGCTCTGCTCTTCGTGCGAGCCTTTGATCCGCGCTTGAGTTTCGCGTACCGGGAGGTTTTCTTCTTCTTGCCTTTGCCCATGTTCGCCAGACTATAGCATCCCCGGCAAAACCTCCAGCAACCGCCGAAATGCCTTTCCGCGATGACTGTCGAGATTTTTTTCCGCGCTCGAAAGTTCCGCAAATGTCTTGTCGAGTGAAGGGAAGTAAAATACGGGGTCGTAGCCGAAGCCACCCGATCCACGCGGCACTTCGAGAATGACGCCGTCCGCGCGATTCGTGATGACAGCGACGATCCGCCCCATTTTCGCGACGGCAAGCGCGCAAACAAAATACGCTTGGCGCTCATTACTTTTCTTTCCGGCCAGCGCGCCGAGGAGTTTGTCGATATTTTGTGCGCCGGTTGCGTTCGGCCCCGCATAGCGCGCCGAATGCACGCCAGGCTGACCGCCGAGCGCAGGTACAACGAGACCTGAATCATCGGCGCATACGGTGTCTTCCGTAATCGTTGCGGCACGAAGCGCTTTGCCTACTGCATTCTCCGCAAACGTCGGCGCATCTTCTGGAAATTCCGCAAGTTCGGAAAAACCGGGGAGAAGCGCTAACTCAATTGGTGAGTTGACTTCCGCCGCGATGGCAGAGAACTCTCTAAGCTTTCCGGAATTCGAAGATGCCAGATAAAGCCTTTTCGTCGAGTGCATTTGCGTTGGGCGAATTCTTTAGCGGCCGCGCGCCAGAAGCTTCGCGGGCAAAATCGTGCGTTGCGCCTCCGAAAGGCGGCGAATCCCTGCCGCGGCCAAGGCCAGCAAATCTTGCATCTCGCCTCCCGTGAACGGCCGTCCCTCAGCTGTCGCTTGAATCTCTACGAAGTCGCCGCTGCCGGTCATGACCACGTTCATATCCACCTCGGCGTGCGCATCCTCTTCGTACATAAGATCCAGCAACGCGACATCTTCCACGATGCCAACGCTCGTGGCAGCCACGGTGTCGATCAACGGCGAGCTTTTCAGGATCCCAGCGGCCACCATACGCTCCATTGCCAGAGCCAGCGCGACAAATGCCCCGGTGATCGATGCTGTTCGTGTTCCGCCGTCCGCTTCAATCACATCGCAATCGAGCCACACGGTGCGTTCGCCCAGCGCCTCCTGGTCGGTGACGGCGCGCAGCGAGCGCCCAATCAGCCGTTGAATTTCCTGCGTGCGGCCGGACTGCTTTCCTCGCGCCGCTTCGCGCGCCGTTCTCTCTTCTGTCGCCCGCGGCAGCATTCCATATTCGCCGGTGACCCACCCTTTACCAGCACCCTTCAGGAATCCCGGCACTCCATCATTCACGCTGGCGGTGCAAATCACGCGGGTCTTGCCAAGCTCAATCAGCACGCTGCCCTCAGCCGTGGAAATAAAATCTGGCGTAATCTTTAACGCCCGCAACTGATCTGCGCCACGTCCGTCGGGTCTCACTCTGCCTCCTCCGAAAAGCTTCGTCCATCTTCCTGAACAAGGGGTCGGGCGGCGCTAGCTACTGATGCCGCTGGTCGAACCCATTCTGGTTGCGCCAGTGTGCCGGGTAAGAGATACGAGTGTCAACGCCGCGATTCTTTCGCCACGCTTGAGTTGGGAGCCGCAGCTGTGGAGGCCGGGGGAAATGCGAGTCGGGCCGGCAAGTCAAGAGTGATCGCACCGCGTTGTGCCGTTTTGCTATCGACAACGAAAATCTGCGTCAGGTCGACGTGACCCGCGAGTGTGTCCAGTTCCTGTCCGTGAATCAGTATCTTGAGCCGTTTGACTTGCGGAACGTTCGACTCAAGCGTACGTGCAATCGAATCAACGGCCATCTGTTCGCTTTGTATGCCAGAAGGTGTTGAAGTGGCCAGCGCTTCGGAGAAGTCAGCAACTGCCGTACCGTCCGGCAGGATGTAGAAGGCAAGCAACGCGGCGTCGGGCGGCAGCGTGCGCAGATCCGAGTCAACTGGTCCGGCAAGCAGCGTGTTCAGTACCTGCTTTGCGCGCAGCACCGGATCTTTCGAAAGCGCCAGTTCGATCGTTACCGGAGCCAGCGCGCTTTCATCTTCGCTCGAGGTCCAGAACAGTTTTGTCTTGACGACAGCATCGAGCGGGCTTTGCGCGACAGCTTGCGTCAACTCTCGCCGTGCCTGTTCTTCCGTAGGCTGCGGAATTTTTGCCGTTGTCTTTACGCGCCGCTGCAGGACGGGAAAATAAATCGCTGCAATTACCACCGCGAAGCCAAGTCCGACGAGCACCCAAGTACGCCAGTTCCCATTCATGGCCGCGAGCCTGGCTCTCCCGGCAAAACATAAGACGGCCGAAAAGTTGCGAGGCCACGGGCAATCGCGTCAGCTACGCCCGGCATCATTCTGTCCAAATCGCTGCGATCTTGCACACTGACACTGCAAATCTCTACGGCAATCGCCGGCGCGCCTGTCGTGCGCAGCTGGCGGATAGCAGCGCTCTGAGCATTGTTTGGCGAACCTTTGAATCTTTGCGCGAGCTGTCCTTGCACGGCATCGCCGAATCTCCGGCTAAGCGTGACGTAAGGAGCCTGTGCATGGTCCCAACCGAGTACTCCGCCGGTAGGCGCCGTTGCCGCGGACTCCGGCATGGTGTACACGCGTGCCGTACCCGGAAGGCCCGTCGAAGCAATATGCAGCGTCACGAACACAGCGCCGCGCTGCGCGTTCGCCAGCGTCGAGCGATCGTCGAAGGAAGGATTTTCGTTGCCACTCCGCGTTTGCAGAACTTGAAAACCTTGCGCCTCGAGCGCGCGGCGGACCTGAAACGTCAAGTCCAACACCAGGTCGCTTTCGCGAATGCCTTGCGCTCCCCGTGCGCCTGGATCGGTGCCGCCATGTGCAGGATCGATCACGACGATGTTGAGTCCAGTTCGTTGCGGTGCCGGCGCGGGGATGGTGGGGTACGGTGGAGTCGCAATCGGTGAAGCCGATTGTTGTGCGATAACCGCTGCGCCAGATGCGGGTTGCTGCGGTGACTTTGCGCTCGAAAGGAAAAGCGGGGCCCCCGCGAGCAGCGCAGTCGCCGACGAGATCAAAATAATTCGAAAGAAGAGGCGGCCGTTCGAAATATGCACAATAAGCAGAATACCAAATCTGCGCGCGATGTTGCGTATTCCGGACGGCTAAGCGCGGCTTAAAAGAGACGGTCCTCCGTCTCGGACATCATAGTTCACATTGCGGAGGGCTGTGTGTGCTCCGCGCGGCGCTCGCGCATTTTTGCTTTTAGTTGCTCCCGCTGTTCCGGCGTCAGAAGCGCATGGGCTTGCTTCATCGCGGCGCGGTGAATCGCTTTCACTTTGGCTTGTTTGTCCGCATCCGAAAGGGAAGAATCCGCCTTCACCGCATCTGCTTTCGCTTTGGCATCTTCGTGGATTTTCTTGATCTGCGCCTTCTGGTCATCGGTCAAATTCAGGCCGGCGAAACGGTCTCCACGGTGTTCATGCATGCGTGGCGCAGGCTGCGAAGCCGGCGGAGGCGCGCTCTGCTCCTGACCCTGCCCGAACGCGGTTGGCGCAAACGTTCCGGCCAACAACAATCCGGAGATACCCAAAATCGATTGGAAAAACTTGTTCGTCTTCATCGGTCAAAAACCTTTCTCCGCCGTCCGTGGACGACTGGAACCAATATGAATATGAACACTTGCGGCGGGAAAAAGTCTCTGCAAAACACAAACCCTTGAATCTCAAGCGTTCCATGGGCCGTCTTTACGATTTAATGGATTAAGTCGCTTCGATTGCACCAGCAGGCGCAGGCCGCGCCGTCACGCGAAACCTGCGAGAGACGGAATAGACCACAAAACCTGACGCGATGATGATCGCGCCGAAAAGTAGGCCGTTGATTCCTAGTACCGTCTCCGAGCGGCTTTTGACTACCGCCAAAATGAGCAGGGCAAGAGGGAAGAGACCAGCTAGAACAGCCCCGGTCAGGCCGCCAGGCACTCGGAATGCGCGCTTTAGATGCGGCTCCCTAATTCGCAGCACAACCAAGGTAATAAATTCGAGCATCAGGCTTGCGCCGTAGAGCATGATGTCGAGCGTAATCAGGCGCTCAAAACCGAGTCCCAGGCAAAGTGCCCAGCCACTCGCGCAGACGAGAATGGCGACCCAGGGAGCGTTTGTCCGGTTGCTGGTTTTCGCAAAGAATTTCGGCAGCATTCCTTCGCCTGCCATCGCGAGAGGAAGCCGGGAATAGCTCATCACCAAAGCGTTAAACATGCCGAACGCGCTCATCATTCCGCCCAACACAATCAGGAAGCGCAGCCACTCAATGCCAAGAAGCTTGCCGCCGATCAAGCCGCCTATGGTCGCCCATGCGCCGCCTTCACCGAAACTCGATGCCGGGATGCCCGTGAAGTACACCGCAACGAATGGAAGAACATAGGTGAGCGAGACCAGAATCACCGCCGCAATCATGGCTTTGGGATACGTACGCTGAGGGCGTTCCACTTCTTGTGCAATCGTCGAAGCATTGTCCCAGCCCATGTAGTTCCACATGGCGACAAGAACACCGCCGAGCAGACCGAGACTGGTCCTGGCAGCAGCAGCATGCGGTGTCGCGAATGCGCTCAATTTCAGCGGCGTCATCAGAACAACCAGCGCGAAGGGCAACGAGAGCAGGAAGAACAGCCATAGCGAAGTGATTCCCACAACGCGGATGCCCCCAAGATTCAGCGCGGTGCACGCCGCAACCACGAAAAGCCCGGCCCACACGCCGTGACTTCCTTCACCGAACCAGGGAACCATCTGCTTGAGGTAGAAAACGAAAAGCGTTGGATAGATCGCCATATCAAAGATGCTCGCGGCGAGCGAGATCCACGCCTCCTGAAAGCCCCAGAAATTCCCCAGGCCACGGCGAACCCACGCGTAGTAACCGCCCTCATGCGGCAATGCGCTCGAAAGTTCGCCGATCATGAAAGCGGTCGGCAGGCTCCAGAAAATCGGCAGAAACAGCAGAATCAGTATCCCGTGACCATACCCGGCGCCGTGGATGATCTCTTCCGTGCCGTATGTGCCGCCGGACACCATAAAGAATGTGGCGGCAACCAGAGGCCAGAGCGTAAGCTTTGCCGATTTCTTTTTAGCGGAAGAGATGACACGGGAAGGAAAATTGGCGGGAACGGATATGCTGCTCAATTTGTACCGTCGTCCTCCTGAGCGAATCTCATCGCCGGCAGTGCGCGAATGTTTACGAGTTCGCTTTTGAAGAATACAGTGTCTGCCTTTGCATGCAACAAAAAAATGCATTGTGGCGAATATTTTTTCAAACGCTGGATTCTTGGCCGGTTGCCTGAGAGCCACTGAATTCGCGCGGCGCCACCCGAGCGGAAATTCAGACCGCTTGTGCTACACTTCGCCCGTTTATCGCGCGCGCTTTTTCGCATTCGGAGACAGCTCTGATGAGTTCCTTCCGTTGGGTCGCAGGTAACGTTCTTTCCGTTCTGGCTTTTTCCACTCCGTCGCTTGATGCTCAACAGGCCGCTCCGGTTCCGCGACCGGTGACCATCACCGACGTGTTCTCATTTCGAGACCTGCACGATCCTCAGATCAGCCCCGACGGCAAATGGGTTGCGTACACCATAGGCGCCGTGAATCGGGACGAGGACAAGAATGAAGAACGTATATGGATGGTGCCTTCAGCTGGGGGAGAAGCCATCCCGCTGACTGCCGAACACGTTTCGTCATCCCATTCCCGCTGGAGTCCGGACGGCAAATACCTGGCGTTCCTTTCCGCGCGGAACAAAGGGAAAATTCAGGTCTGGCTGCTGAATCGCGTGGGCGGTGAAGCGCAGAAAGCCACGGACACTCCACAGGATGTTGACGATTTCGACTGGTCTCCCGACGGCAAACGGCTCGTGCTGGTGCTTCGCGATCCGAAGCCCGAAGAAATCGAGGAGGCGAAGAACAAAGATAAGGATAAGGACGGCGCCGCCAAGGAGAAGAAGGCAAAGACGCCAAAACCCTGGGTGGTAGACCGGCTGCAGTTCAAACGAGACACGGTCGGGTATCTGGATCATCGCCGTACCCATCTTTATATTTTGGACTTGGCAGCAAAGTCTTTGACCCAGGTCACGTCGGGCGATTTTGACGACGACGAGCCGACGTGGTCACCCGACGGAACACGCATCGCCTTCACCAGCAACCGCTCGTCGCCTGACCCCGACCGCACCTACAACTCAGACATCTGGGTCGTGGCTGCGTACAACCAGGACAAAGGCGCCAGTCCCACGCAAGTGACGACAAACCCCGGCGAAGATCATCAGGCCGCATGGTCACCCGACGGGAAGTGGATTGCATGTTCAAGCCAGCTTGACCCGAAGCTTTTCCAGTACGCGACCAAACATATCGCAGTAGTTCCGGTGCCAGATCTGGGCGGTAAGCCGGGCGAAGCGAAAGTGCTGACTCTAGCCTTAGACCGCATGGCGACACAGCCCACATTCGCTCCCGATGGCAAGTCAATCTATTTCATCGCGGACGATGACGGAACGCTGAACCTTTGCCGCATCGATCTCGCCACTAAAAAAATTACGCGCCCAATCGGCGGGCGGTTCATGCTCTATGACTACTCGCTCTCAAAAACAGGCGAGATTGCGGCGCAAATTACAACGCTTGATCGTCCGAATGAGATTTTCACGGTTCCAGGCGGCAAGCTCACCCGCATTACTCATGCGAACGATGACGTTTTGGAGCAATTGAAGCTGGTGCAAGCTGAATACGTCAAATTCAAAAGCAAGGACGGGACAACCGTTTCGGGCTACATGTACAAGCCTTTAGACTATACACCCGGAAAGAAATATCCCGCGATATTGCGGCCGCACGGCGGTCCGGTGTGGGCCTACTACGCGGAATTTGATCACTTGCCGCAATTGCTCGCCGCGAACGGCTATGTAGTACTGCTTCCAAATCCACGTGGATCGACCGGCTATGGTGAGTACTACTGCAAAGCCATCTGGGCTGACTGGGGGAACAAGGATTTTCAGGATGACATGGCGATGGTGGATTATGCCATCGCGCAGGGGATCGCCGATCCGGACAAACTTGGCGTCGGCGGCTGGTCCTACGGAGGAATTTCCACCGACTTCATCATTGGCCAGACGCAGCGATTCAAGGCGGCAATTTCCGGCGCCGGAGCGGCGGAGTTCACGAGCTTGTTTGGCCACGATCAGTATCAGAAGGACTACTTCACGGAGCTAGGATATCCGTGGGAAGCCCAGGCGGTGTGGACCAAGGTGGCGCCCTTCTACCGTGTGAAGGACATTATGACGCCGGCGCTATTTATGGGTGGAAATATCGATTGGAATGTGCCGATCCTTGGCGGCGAGCAAATGTATCAGGCACTAAAATCGCTGGGGCGCGAAACGCAACTGGTGGTCTATCCGAACGAGTATCACGAGTTCACCGCGCCGTCGCACATCGAAGACCGGCTGAAGAGATACCTCGCATGGTACGGACATTACGTTAAAGGTGACGCGGCACCTGCTGTGCTTCCGCAAGACACCAGCCTGCCAGCGCAAAAAGCTGGCGACAAATAGAGACAACGGAGTGGCGAACATCCGTGCGCCAGGAACAATTCAACGAGCGCTCAGCGACGGCTAACGGCTTCGCGTTGGGAGGCCGGAGGTGTATAGTACAGCGCCTATACGCGATGGCAACAGAACTGAAGGCCGAAGTCGACAGGACGAACTCGAATGCAGTCCTGAGTCTATCGGTAGTGAAGCGCGCAAGACATTGAGAAGTTGGCGAAGCAAATCAGAGATCGCGCCAAGCGATAAGAATCCAGGGCCAAAGTCCAAGCTGTTCCGGCGAAGTCCAATAAAAATTTCTGCGCAGATCTAAATTGCCCGATCTGGAATGGCGGGTTATGCTTTCGAGTTTCGGGAGGCGCACATGCGGCTGCGTTCAATGGCGAAAGTGTGGTTTGTGGTGGCGATGCTTGCATTTGGGGTTTTCGCGGCGCGCGCGCAGACTTATGACCAAAAGCTGTTTCAAGAAATGCGGTGGAGGTGCATTGGGCCATTCCGAGCCGGAAGGACGGTGGCGATTACGGGAGTGCAGGGCCAGCCAAATCTTTTTTATATGGCGGCGGTGAACGGCGGCGTGTGGAAGACGACGGATTTTGGAAATACCTGGACGCCGATTTTTGATGATGCGGCCAGCAGCGGATCCGTGGGAGCTATTGCTGTTGCGCCGTCAAACCCCAATATTCTCTATGTCGGCAGCGGAGAAGGATTGCAGCGGCCCGATCTAGCAACCGGCGATGGAATGTATAAGTCAACCGACGCAGGAAAAACCTGGACACACCTGGGATTGCGCGACGCGCAGCAGATCACCGCGATAGTTGTGGATCCGAAAGACGCGCAGCGCGTGTACGTTGCGGCGCAGGGCCATCCCTATGGACCGAACGCGGAGCGAGGCGTTTTTCGCTCAGCCAATGGCGGGGAGAGTTGGGAGAAGGTCCTATATAAGGACGAAAACACAGGCGCGGCAGAATTAGTAATGGATCCTGCGAATCCGCAGGTGCTCTACGCGGCTCTGTGGGCGGCACGCGTCGCGCCATGGGAAGTGCGAAGTGGAGCGTCGATTGAGATTGCTGGAAGCGGGCTGTACAAGTCCACCGATGGGGGAACGAACTGGAGGGTGTTGAGCAAAGGATTGCCCGGCGCGGGCGAGGGCGTCGCGCGGATTGGATTGGCGGTTGCCCCGAGTGATCCAAAACGAGTTTACGCGTCAGTGGAAGCGGACAAAAAAGCGGGAGTGTATCGCTCGGATGACGCAGGCGAAACATGGACGCTCGTCAATGACGATCGCCGGATCGGCGGACGCGGCCCGGGTGCAATGGGAATTGCCGTGGCGCCGGACAATCCGGATGAGATTTATGTGGCGAACACAACCACGTGGAAATCGAACGATAGTGGGAAAACGTTTGTGGGATGGAAGGGTGCACCGGGCGGCGACGATTACCAGCGAATCTGGATCAATCGCGCCAACGGACAGATCATCGCTCTGTCGAGCGACCAGGGCGCGGTGATCAGCGTAAACGGCGGCGCGTCGTGGAGCAGTTGGTATAACCAACCCACCGCGCAGTTTTATCACGTTACGACGGACAACCGTTTTCCCTACTGGGTCTATGGCGCACAGCAGGAGAGCGGATCTGCAGCGACGGCCAGCCGCAGCGACTACGGAGAAATCACATTTCGCGACTGGCGATTGCTCGGAGTGGAAGAGTACGGCACGATCGCGATCGATCCACTCAATCAAAATTTGGTTTACGGCGCGCGGGTAACGCGCACGAGCCTGGAAGTGGGCGAAGTGCAGGACGTTGCGCCGGAGCCCGTGCGGCGCGGCGAGTATCGCTACGATCGCACTCTGCCGCTGGTGTTTTCTCCGACTGACCCGCACAAATTGTTTTTCGCCGCAAACGTTGTGTTCGAAACGATTGATGGCGGTAAGAGCTGGAAGGTAATCAGCCCGGACCTGACACGCGAGTCGTACGAAACGCCCGCGAATCTTGGTGTGTTTGCGGCAGGCGATCCCGAAAAAGGCAAGCATCGCGGCGTAGTGTATGCGCTCGCGCCCTCGTATCTGGAAAAGACAACAATCTGGGCTGGCACGGATGATGGGCTGATTCATCTGACGCGGGATGGCGGTAAGAACTGGACGAATGTCACGCCGCCCTCCCTGACGCCTTGGAGCAAAGTTTCCATTCTCGAGGCGTCGCGCACCGAACCTGGCACGATGTATGCAGCCGTAAATCGGTTCCGTCTTGACGATTTAAGACCGCACGTTTATCGCACACGAGATTTTGGGAAAAGCTGGCAAGAGATCGTGAACGGCCTGCCGGAAAGCGCTCCCGTAAACGTGATACGCGAGGATCCGGCACGGAAGGGCTTGCTGTTCGCGGGCACGGAAACGAGCGTGCACGTGTCATTCGACTCAGGCGATCATTGGCAGCCATTGCAATTAAATTTACCGCACACGTCGATGCGCGACTTAGTAATTCATGGCGATGATCTGGTAGTCGGTACGCACGGCAGGTCATTCTGGATTCTCGATAACATTACGCCTCTGCGACAGCTGAAAGATGAAGTCGCGAAGTCGAGCGCGCATTTGTACGCTCCGCAGGAAGCAGTGCGTGTGCGATGGAACAGAAATCCAGACACTCCGCTGCCGCCGGAAATACCGGCGGGAAAAAATCCACCGGATGGCGCGATCATCGATTATTTTCTTGCGCAAGATTCCTCCGCACCCGTGACGCTGGAAATTCTGGATGCCAGCGGAAATTTGGTGCGCAAATACTCCAGCGCGGACATCATCGAACCACTCGATAAGGTTGCGCCGAAGCATCCGATTCCGATGTATTGGGTACGACAGGAAAAAATGTTGTCGGCCGAAGCGGGAATGCACCGTTTTGTCTGGGATGTTCGCTACTCTGCGGCGAAATCATTAGGACATAGTTATCCGATCTCGGCAATTCTTCACGATACTCCGCTCGAGCCGCGCGGTCCGTGGGCACTGCCCGGGCGCTACACCGCGAAGCTGACTGTTGATGGAAGATCGTACGCGCGACCATTGGTCTTGAAGATGGATCCGCGCGTGAAGATTTCGGCTGCGGATCTTGCGAAACAATTCGCGATGCAACAGGCGGCTGCCGGAGGAATGAACGAGAGTTTTGAAGCTCTGACCGAGGTGCAAACCTCGCGAGCGCAAGTGAAGATAGCTATGGAAAAAGTTTCTTCCGCAGAAGCCAAGCAGAAGCTGGCGGACTTTGATAAAAAGGCGTCAGGACTCGAGGGCACCGTTGTTCCCGGATTTTTTGGCACTCCGTTGACGGGGAAACAACCGGAGAATTTCTCAACGCTCAACCAGCGTTTCGGACGGATCCTTGCAATCGCGGACTCTGCCGATGCCGCGCCCACGACGCAGACGGAAACCGTCGCGATGGAATTAGGAAGTTCGCTTAGGGAAACTTCTGCCCTCTGGAAAGAAATCAAAAAGACGGACATGGCTGCTCTGAATCGCCTCTTGGAGGAAGAAAAAGTAGCAAAGATCGATCCTGAACGCCAACAGGGCGAAGGTCCTTCAGCCGATACAGACGGAGACGATGAGCCGTAACACAGTAACCCTTTACTTTCGACGCCAGGTGGCGCGGAACCGCCGCATCGCATAAACCCCGGTCTCTCTGCTTGCAGTTTTGCGAGAATTGGGCGAAGCGAGCGGCGGAGTTGGCCGAACTTGAGAGCTTTCGATGACTCGAACACTTTTGATTGATACCGATGGCGGTTCCGACGACGTAGTCGCTCTGATCATGGCGCTGCGGTCTTCGGATGTTCGTGTATTGGCGATTACGGTCGTTGCCGGCAACATTCCGGTCGAGCAGGCGACTCGCAACGTGCTGTGCGCAGCGGAATTGTGTGGGGCTCAGACTCCTGTATACACCGGTGCCGAGAGGCCGCTCCTGCGAGAGCTAGTGACTGCCCAGTGGTTTCACGGGAAGGACGGCCTGGGAGATCACGGATACGCTCCAGCGTCGAGACAGGCGGACTCACGGCACGCCGTAGACGCGATTATCGAGACCGTCCTTTCGAATCCAGGAATCGACGTCGTTACCTTGGGGCCCTTGACGAATCTTGCCTTGGCGATGAGCCGGGAGCCAAGGATCATCAATGCGATTGGGCGTTGCGTCGTAATGGGTGGCGCTCCGTGTTGCGAGGGGAACGTCACGCCTGCTGCTGAATTCAATATTTGGGTGGATCCGGAAGCGGCAAAAATTGTCTTCCGAGCGGGCTTGCCGCTGGAGATGGTCGGGTGGCATCTCTGTCGCGGTCCAGCTGCGCTGAATCAGGAGGACATTTCTAAAATTCTGGCACTCGGAACGCCAGTGGCCGAATTCGTGATCTACTCCAACAGTGTTGCGGCAGATGCTTATCATGCACAAACTGGAGACTACGGCATTTCGCTGCCGGATCCAGTAGCTATGGCGATCGCACTCCAGCCGGAACTGTGCACGGCTTCGAGCATGCATTACGTCGATGTTGAAACGATGAGTGATCTGACGCGGGGTATGACGGTTGTGGACCGCCTGGCTGTAGCAGAGGACGAGCGAAACAGGGGCCTCTGGGAATGGGCATGGAAGGGACAAGTGAGGACGCGAGTCTGCTGGACCCTGGATGTCACGGGCTGGAAGGCGGCGCTTTACGCTCTCTTGCATGGCCAAGATAGCGCGCATGCTTAGGAACGGTAAACCGATTGTCGTGGTTGGTAGTATCAACATCGACCTCGTCGCGCGTGCGGAGCGCGTTCCTGTTGCGGGAGAGACCGTTCACAGCAGCGATTTCCAAATGCATCCAGGCGGGAAGGGCGCGAATCAGGCCGTTGCTGTGGCCCGACTTGGCTATCCGGTTCGCATGATCGGGCATGTAGGGTCCGACGCGTTTGGTGAGGAGCTGCGAGCGCAGTTGGTAAGCAGCGGCGTTGATGCTAGCAGCGTTCAAACTTCGAAAGGTCCCTCCGGCGTTGCGATGATAGCAGTCGCTCCGAACGGGAATAACGCAATTGTCGTGACGCCGGGCGCGAATGCCTTCGTCTCCCCGAGAGACGTTGACGACAATGCTGATGCGATCAGCGAAGCAGGCGTGGTGCTCACTCAGCTCGAGATCCCCCTGGAGACGGTAGAGTATTTGGGGACACTTTGCGCCCGTCTGGAAATTCCGCTGATTCTGGATCCCGCCCCAGCAAGGGCGCTGCCCGCAGACCTGCTTCATAGCGTCAGCTGGCTCACACCCAACGAAACGGAAATTGCTTGCTGCGTCACCGGAATGAGTCATTCTTCGAATCGGCGGGAAACCTTCGAAATTCTCGATGCTTTGCTGGAGCAGTGCCGCAATGGCGTAGTGCTGAAGATGGGTTCGCGGGGCTCGTATCTCGCTACGAAGGACGGATTTCGCCAGCACGTGAACGCCTTCCCTGTATCCGCCGTTGACACCACGGCGGCTGGGGATGCTTTCAATGGTGCGTTTGCCGTTGCACTGATGCTGGGAAGATCGCCCCTCGAGAGTGCACAGTTCGCAGCCGCGGCCGGTGCAGTGTCTGTCACGCGGGCTGGTGCTCAGCCGTCTATGCCGACGATGGAGGAAGTGAACCTCATGCTTACTCGTAGCGCTCGCGCAGATTAGAAATGAGAGCGATGCCCCGGGAAAATTTGGAGGCACGGGAAGGTAATCATGCGGAGCTAAGTGGGGGCATAATTTTGAGGGGCTGGGTCTTGGCGGCTCAGGTGGGCAGGGCCTTGCTCTTCAGGGCTGTGAACCGGCGCGGCAAAATTCGTCGGGTTCGCTGATGCTGCTATGCGTATCGCAGCAGGCCCTCAACGCATTTCGAAAGTTCGGAGATGCTCGCCATCTTGGAAACGACCAAGGTAATCCCGGCGGCGGAAGCGTCGGAATCTGAAATCGCTTCCGCGTGCATCGTAAATAAAATTATCGGAAGTTCACTGCCCATGGATCGAAGGATGCGCGCTGCCTGCAGGCCGTTCATGCGCGGCATGGACGCATCCAAAATGATCAGATCGGGATTCAGCAGTGTGAATTTTTCAACCGCATCCAATCCGTCGACCGCTTCACCGCAAACTTCGAACTCCGTTTCACAATCAAAATAACTGCGAATGAGTTTTCGAATCTGAGGGCTGTCATCGACAATGAGAATGGACTTCGGCATGTTCAGCTTCCCTGCTGGAGGTGACAGCCAAAACGCTGGAGAGCACCTGGACGGAGAACCTCAATAGTACGCTAGCGTACGAATTTGCGATTGCATGCGCAATGAGGGTTTTGCCGTATGTGAGGAAGCGGCGTCCTAGTACACCGAACTTCTTACTCTTTTAAACTCAGCTCAGGAAAGTGCAAGCCTTCGATTTGCAGGCGAAGGATCGCCGCCATTGTGTGCTCAATTTCGTCAAGCTCAGCTTGAGAGACCGGCCCTTCCTCCAACGTTTGCAGGCGCAGGAAAATTGCCGCTTCGGTTTCGTAAATTCGATCGCTTAATTTCTGCGGGTCACGTTCCGATAGGGCCAAGTCGTAGAACTTTCGCCAGATTCGCTCGTTCACGGAGCACCTCCTCCGTTGCAATCAAATATTCTGTCAGCTACAGAGATTCCGATTTCCATGTGTCCAGTCTCTGTTTCAAGGTTCCGTAGCACTCGCAAACCGTGCTCTCCAGGCGGGCACGGTCCTCAATCTTCAATTGGCCGCGGACATAGCTGATCAGGCCCGCCTTTTGCAACATTCCGGCCGCAACGGTCACGCTTGCCCGGCGAGTGCCGAGCATGTGCGCCAAAAATTCTTGTGTTAATGGAACCAAGTCGTTATCGATTCGATCCTGGCTCATCAGCAGCCATCGGGCCAGCCGCTGATCGATCTCGTGCACTCGGTTGCAGACCGCAGTCTGAGCAGCTTGCAAGGCAATTTCCTGCGAGTACCTTTGTAAGGTTCTATCCAGCGCTGGATAGTCTTTTAAGAACACCTTAATGTCTTTGGTGGCGATCCGGAACGCTGTTCCTCCGACTTGCATGATGACGCGCGTGGGACTTGTTTTGAAACCGGCGATGAGCGGTACGCCGACAAAACCTTCCTTGCCGGTGAGCCCGACTTCAACACTTTTTCCGTTTTGCAATACGTTCAGAATCGAAGAAAGTCCGCTTTCAAGGAAATACGCGTGCTGAATCGGCGCGCCTACCTCATTCAGAACATAGGGAGTGGGCAATTGGATAAATTGCGATTTCGCGAGCATGGCACTGCGAACGCTGCGCGGAAGGGCCAACAGAATATGATTCTGTATCGACTGGCTGCCATTGCCATCGGAACCGATTTGGACAGAGGCTTTAGTGCGTCGAATATCGGATTTCTCATTCGGCAAACCGCGGCTCCTTGCGAGGCTAAAACCGTCTATTCGCAGGACCGTCGTAGTGGAGTCATGCGATTGGACAACCTAACCATACTCCTGACTAACGCCCATGACTAGTAGGGAATGATAGACTGCCAAGAAGCCCACCTGCCTGTCCTTGCCAAAGTTGGGTACGCTGGCGTACCTTCAATAATCGTGGCGTGGAACGGCCGGGGGCGGGAGAATGTGGAAGTGATGGCGAAATCGAGGCACAAATCGAGTGCTTCGTTCCAGCCGGAGTGGGCGAAGGCGATTGTCCGCCTACGCAACAGACTTGGACTAAATCAAGTTGTTTTTGGTGATGCATTTCATTGCTCCGCCATGGCGGTGTCGCGATGGGAGCGGGGAATTTCGGAACCGCCGTCGCACATCTACATCGAGATGGGAAATCTCGCGGGCGATCCAGTGTGCTGGTACTTTTGGGGACAAGCAGGTCTTAGCAAGGAAGACTTGCTACGCGTCGTACCGCGCTTGCAAAAACGCTTGCGGCAGGCACAGATCCCCGAGCTTGAAATCGCAGGTGCTGG
>Ga0207646_10000334_pt1 | contig 63767 bp, 56 predicted proteins | sample KBSK5502metaG_FD_184343 | JGI IMG/M metagenome (GOLD analysis project Ga0207646, IMG submission 184343) | Corn, switchgrass and miscanthus rhizosphere microbial communities from Kellogg Biological Station, Michigan, USA - KBS K5-50-2 metaG... | ecosystem: Host-associated > Plants > Roots >... | reverse complement strand
TCATGGGTATCTGGCTGCAAAGGCTGTTTGCCGCTGGCTCCAGCTTGAGCGGCTGCGGGAGCGTTCTGATCAGCTGGGGCGGCTTGAGCCGGTTGAGCTGGGGCGGCTTGAGCCGGTTGAGCGGCCGCGGGAGCATTCTGGTCAGCCGGAGCGGCTTGAGCCGGTTGAGCTGGGGCGGCTTGAGCCGGTTGAGCGGCCGCGGGAGCATTCTGGTCAGCCGGAGCGGCTTGAGAATTCTGAGCCGGTTGACTGGCTGCGGGTTGACTCGGCGTGGTCGAGGTGGTTTGCTGCGCGAAGGCCGGCAATGCGAGGACAACGGCCAAGAGCAACGCTACGATGAGTCTGTTCTTCATTTCAACTTCCTCCGAATGGGGGAGCATTGTTGGCTCCACTCCAGCACGCCTTACGGGCGTGTTGCGTTTTTTTTGCGTCCCCTAACGGGTGAACTAAAGGCAAGCTTTTCAGCATTGCTGGCTCTACGCTGACGCGGCATGGAGCCAAACCCTAAAATAATCGGTACCCAATGGTGCTGATACCTACGTCTATCTATAACAGGTCAAATGCCAAACCGCTGGAAAGCTAAACCCTTGGTTTTCAACAAGATTGTAGACCCTTGCGGGATTCCGCGGGGCAGAAAACGTCTGCGCAGAGTAATTTTGGCAAAAACTGATATAAAAACTGCGTGGGCCACAAAGCCGAAAATCATGTGAGGGAACGAATGCACAAGAGCCATAGACTTGGCTGTCTGATCGCGATTTTCTGGTTGGTGACTGTCAGTTTGGGTTCGTCGCAAGCGGCTTCGCCGACGCCTGATCAGAACTTTGCGTCGGCTAAGATTTCTGCCGACCGTCTGAAACAGTACTCTGACTTGGCCCTGCAATGGGAGCAGGAGTATCTGCGTATCGATACCACGAATCCTCCTGGCAATGAGACGCGGTCGGCGGCTTTCTTCAAAAAGATTTTCGATGCCGAAGGAATCGAAAACCGCGTATTTGAGTATGTACCCGGTCGGGCCGATATATGGGCCAGGGTTCCACACAATACGACGGAGGCAAAACGTCCGATCATTTTGTTGAACCATATGGACGTGGTCACCAGCGATGCCTCGCACTGGAAGGCGCCGCCGTTCAGCGCTGCAATCCTCGGCGACTCGATCTATGGACGCGGTGCGCAGGACATGAAAAGCGAAGGCTTGGCTCAGTTGGTCGTAATGGTCATGCTGAAGCGTGAGAAGGCGGCCCTTGATCGCGACATCATCTTTTTGGCGGTGAGCGACGAGGAAGCGGCCGGCACTGGCACGGATTGGATGATCGCCCACCAGCGAGACCTGCTGGGGAATGCCGAGTTTCTGATTAATGAAGGCGGCGAGAACCTGCTGGAAAACGGGAAGGTAAAGTACATTGGAGTGGATGTCGGCGAGAAATCACCATTTTGGCTTCATGTGGTGGCACATGGCCGGCCCGGCCACGGATCGCGTCCTATTCCAGACTCGGCACCTAACCGGCTGGTAAAGGCGCTGGACCAGATCATTGCCTATCGCACTCCGTTTAAAGTTCTGCCGGTGGTGGAGGAATTTCTGCAGGTCATGGCGCCGTATGAGCCGCCTGAACGGGCACGCCGGTTCCAGAATATCCAGCAATCTCTGCAAGACAAGAATTTCCAAAACGAGGTGGAACGCGACGAATCGCTCAACTTCCTTCTCCGCAACACGATTTCATTAACCATGTTGGGCGGCTCGGCGCAGACGAACGTCATTCCCTCGGAGGCGTGGGCGAATGTCGACGTCCGATTGCTGCCGGGAGAGGAGCCGAAAGAGTTCCTGGAATCCATCCGCCAGGTGGTGAGTGATCCCCAGGTGGGCGTGGAACCATTGAATGCCGAGTTCCGCAAAGCCAACTACTCTCCCACGGACACCGTTTTGTATAGCGCGATTCGTCAAGTCTCGTCACATTATTTTCCGGGCACTCCAGTCGCTCCGCGGTTGACCAGCGGGTACACCGAAAACCAGCGCTACCGTCCGTTGGGAATTAATGCCTATGGATTCTCTCCGTACACCGCGACGGCGCAGGAAGGCAGCACCGAGCATGGGAATGACGAGCGCATACGCGTGGAAGAGGTGCGACGCGGGTACCGGGTACTGTATGACGTAGTAACACTGGTAGCAAAGTGATGAGCAACAGACGCAACTGAAATAACTAGTGCATCCTGCGCTCAAAAGCGTGGCACATCGGCCGTGGCGTTTGCCGGCCGGGCCGTGGATCATGGCGCAGACCTGGCATGATCTGTTATTTGCCCATTGGCCGATAGAGTCCGCCGTTTTGAGAAAGCTGGTTCCGCAAGCGCTGGCGCTGGATACTTTTAACGGCCAGGCGTGGATTGCGGTAACTCCTTTCCACATGAGCGGGATTCATCTTCGCGGCTTGCCGGCGCTGCCTGGCCTGTCACGTTTTCCCGAGCTGAACGTCCGCACCTACGTGACATTCGACGACAAGCCGGGTGTCTACTTTTTCAGCCTTGATGCCGCTAGCGCCGCCGCGGTTTGGGGCGCAAGAACCTTCTACCATTTGCCTTACTTTGCTTCGAACATGTCGGTGGAAACCCGCGAGCAATGGATTAGGTATCTATGTCGACGTAGGCAGTCGAGCGCGGAATTCCACGGTCGATATCGCCCGATTGGCGCGGTGCAACTCCGGCAGGAGGGCAGCCTCGAGGCCTGGTTGACGGAGCGCTACTGCCTCTACAGTGTGGCCGAAGGGCATGTCTATCGCGCCGAAATCCACCACGAGCCATGGCCCTTGCAAGACGCCGAAGCTGAGATCGAGATCAATACCATGGCGGCGCCTTCCGGCATTTCACTATCGGGAAGACCCGCCCTCTTGCATTTCGCGCGAAAATTGGGGGTTCTGGTGTGGCGGCCCCATCGTGCAGGTTCCTCCTGAAAACACATAGCAGTGAACCTGGCCAGTGCTGGAGTTTTGTTGCGACCATCTCTGCCTTCCCATATTCTGCATTTAAGTTATGAATGGTCCCGAAGAACTCCTCCTGGAACTATTTGCCATCTTTGTGGCGGCAAAGGTGATGGGAGAAGTATTCGAACGGCTGAGCCTGTCTGCCGTGCTGGGCGAAATTCTGGCAGGGATTTGCCTGGGCCCCTATGCCCTGGGCTTGATTCATCCCAGCGACACACTGCATTCGCTGGCCGAACTGGGCGCCATTTTCGTGCTGTTCAGCGCCGGCTTGCAAACCAGTCCACGCGACTTGATAAGCGTAGGTAATAAGGCGCTGCAGGTGGCAGTGGCGGGCGTTATCGTGCCTTTTGTTCTGGGCTTCACATATATGAAGCTCCGCGGAGATGCTACCCGCGAAGCGGTCTTCGTAGGCGCGGCCATGGTAGCCACGAGTGTGGGCATCACCGCGCGCGTGCTCGGTGACTTGCGCGTACTCGCCACCCGAACGGCCAAAATCATCATGGGCGCGGCAGTCTTTGACGACATCCTCGGCATGGTGCTGCTGGCGGTTGTAGCTGGTCTTGCCTCTGGGAACGGATTGGGTTGGCTGCATCTGAGTGTGCTGATCGTTGAAGCCGCCACTTTTGCGCTGTTCATGATCTTTATTGCTCCCCGGATCGTGCATCGCATGCAGCCCCGAGTTGAGCATCTTTCCACACAGAATGCTTCGCTTGTGGTTGCGCTTGCCTTGTGCCTGTTCCTTTCCTGGCTAGCCTCAAAGATTGGGATGGCCGCTATCATCGGCGCATTTTTTGCGGGTTTGATGTTCGCCGATTACGCTCCAGAATGGAATCTGATGCCGCGCGTGGGAGGTATTAATGAGTTCTTGTCGCCTTACTTTTTCTTTATCATTGGCACGCGGCTGAACCCGCAATTGTTCACTAGCAAGGTGCTGGACGCGGCGATCATCGTGTCTCTGCTGGCGATTGTTTCCAAAGTAGCCGGGTGCGGACTACCTCTGCTACGCGAAGGGCGGGCGACGGTTTTGCGAGTGGGATTTGGCATGATGCCGCGAGGCGAAGTCGCTTTGATCGTCGCCCTGATGGGTTTGCAGTCGCAAATCGTTACTCCGACGACCTATGGCATTGTGGTTTTCATGACCGGTATCACTACCCTGCTGGCTCCGCCCATATTGCGTTATCTGTTCCATGGCGAGACCCGCGAACTCGAAGAACACGCCAATGCTGCTCACGTACATTTATAATTCCGGGTTTCTACCGCAAGGAGAGATCCATGTCCCTCGCAGGACGAGTGGCGCTGGTCACTGGTGCATCCCAAGGGATTGGGCGGGCCTGCGCTGTGAGGTTGGCCGGCGAGGGAGTTACTGTGGCGGTAGCGTCTCGCAATCAGGAAAAGCTTAATGAACTGGTGAGCCAGATTAAGGCAAGGGGTGGAAATGCCGCGGCCTTTCCTCTGGATGTTTCTGATGAAGAGCAGATCAAGGGCACCTTCAAAGCGGCATTGGGAGAGTTCAGTAAGATCGATATCCTGGTGAACAACGCCGGAATCACACGCGATCAGTTAGTCATGCGGATGAAGCGTACGGACTGGGACATGGTCCTAAACACAAACCTCACATCAGCCTATTGCTGCATTCAGCAAGTGATCGGTTCCATGCTCAAGCAGCGCTGGGGACGCATTATCAATGTCAGTTCGATCTTCGGGCAGATGGGACAGGCTGGACAAGCCAATTACGCTGCCTCGAAAGCAGGTCTCATTGGATTGACCATGGCGATCGCCCGGGAAGTCGCATCGCGAAGCATTACTTGTAACGCTGTGGCCCCGGGATTCGTCGAAACGGCTATGACCTCGGGGCTCCCGGATGACCTCAAGCAGACCGCGCTGAAGCTCATCCCCCTGGGTCGCATTGGCACGCCGGAAGATGTGGCAAACGCGGTGGCGTTTCTTGCATCGGACGAAGCTTCCTACATCACCGGGCATGTGTTGAACGTGAATGGAGGAATGCTGATGGGGTAGCGCGTGCCATCTCCGGGCTGTCAATTGTGCGGGTGGAGTCGCCGGTTCACATTGCCCAGGCTCGCGAACTTTTTCTGGAATATGGGAACTCGCTCGGTTTCAACCTTTGCTTCCAAAGCTTTGATCAGGAACTCGCGGGACTGCCAGGTGACTACGCTTTTCCAGAAGGAAGGTTGCTGCTGGCGCAATATGACGGCGCATTGGCTGGATGTGTCGCGCTGCATCAGCTCGAGCCGTATGTGTGCGAGATGAAGCGGCTGTATTTGCGTCCTCAATTTCGGGGCAAGGGTGCGGGACGCGCGTTAGCTGAAACCATAATCTGGGAAGCCCGCGCCATCGGATATCGTCGCATGCGACTCGATACGGTTGAGCCGGTCATGCAGGCTGCAGTGGCAATGTATCGTCGCTTGGGATTTACCGAGATTGCGGCCTATCGTCCGAACCCGATCCCAGGGGCGATGTACATGGAGCTGGAACTCTAATCTCAAGTCCATCTTTAAGCAGGAGTGCGATATGAAAGTTCTTTTGCTGATCCTCACGTTTCTTTTTGCCATCTCCTCATTTGCGGCTACTGGCAAGTCTGTCTCTTACAAAAGCAGTGACGAAACGGTGCAAGGCAGGCTGTACACACCAAGCGGTAAAGGTCCGTTCCCTGGCATCGTTGTCATCCACGAATGGTGGGGGCTGAACGACTGGGTAAAGGAACAGGCCTCGAAACTTGCTGATCAGGGATATGAAGCACTGGCTGTCGATCTCTACCGCGGAAAAGTTGCGACCACGCCCGATGAGGCCCATGAATTGATGCGTGGAGTTCCGGAAGATCGCGCCACTCGCGACTTACACGCTGCCTTTGAATTTCTGAAGTCCCAATCCAATGTGAAGAAAGACCGGATTGCCTCGATTGGCTGGTGTATGGGCGGAGGTTACTCGCTTGATGTGGCAATTCAAGAACCGACCTTGACTGCTGCCGTGATCCACTACGGCCACCTCGCCGTCGATGCTGACTCGTTAAAAAAGATCAATGCGTCAATACTCGGCATTTTTGGCGGACAGGACCGTGGTATCCCTGTGGATGACGTAAAGAAATTTGAACAAAGTCTGAAGCAGCTGGGCAAGAAGGTCGAGATAGTTATTTATCCCAATGCCGGACACGCCTTCGAGAATCCCAACAATAAAGACGGGTATCGCCCAGATGACGCCGCCGACGCTTGGAAACGCACTATTAAGTTTCTGGAGAGCACACTGAAAAAATGAACGAACCTCAATCTTTAATTCCAAAAGCTTCTGGCGAGTGCTGAGTACTATTGATTTACACGCTCGCACTTTTTCCACGAGATGAGGGTTGAATTTCCACTTGCCAGAAGGTACTACTCTGGTTACTATTCGAGCCATCCACGGGAGCCTCACTTGGAAGTTTTTTCTATGAATATCGGCGAAACCATCCGGAACTTCCGGTTGCATAGAGGGATGTCCCAGGGAGACATTGAAAAGCGCACCGGCCTGCTGCGCTGCTATTTGTCGCGGGTGGAGAACGGGCATACCATCCCGTCGCTCGACACACTGGCCAAGATCGCAGGCGCGATGGAGCTGCCTCTTTCTCAGTTCTTCTCGGAATCCGGGCACAGCAATGGTAGCAAGGGGCTTCCCCAACTGTCGGATGATGAACTCCGCTTCCTCAGCCAGATTCGGCGCTACTCCGTAAGTCTTAACGACAGTGACCGCAAGTTGGTGCTGGCCATGGTTAAGAAAATGGCGTCGAATGCGGTGAAGTAAGTAACGCAGCATTCAGCACTCAGCCAACCCTCAGCGACAGCATTTAGCGCTTGGCACTTAGACACGCCAGGTCCGCCTTCTTCCCTTTCCTAGATCGATGACTGAATGCAGAATGCTGAATGCTGACCGCTGAGTGCTGTTTTTGAGTACTTTGGTTCTATGCCCTCTTGTGCCCAACGGGAACCTCGTCTGCTTGTTCTTTAAGCTCTACACTATCTGCTGGAGAATTTGTGACCATCGATGAAGAATTGTCCTTGCTCGATACGCAACTGCGCCGATTGAAGATCGAGTACGAGATCTACTTCAGCAATCCCACGAAAAGGCCGCCCACGGACGTTGAGTGGAAGGTGCTGAGCTTACTGCGCAAATTCAGCGATGGGACGCGAATGAGTTTCGCGCAACGATTCCGCTACAACGAAATTGCCCAGCGCTACGCCATCTATAGCGATCTATGGAGAAAGAAAGCTCGCATACGTGAGGAAGGCTACCGTCGTCCCCAGGATGCACTGCTCTCGGTGCAGGGTGTTCGTCCGGAGGAGCATGAGCCAGAGCACAAAGTATACGGAGTGCGACACAAAACATCTGAAGAGCAGCCTTTCGCCGTGGAATGGTCGGATGCTCACGCGGAACAAGATCAAGTAGAGAAGCTTTACAAAGTGCTTACGGAAGCTAAGAAAAAAGCGGGCGAAGCGGTCTCGGGCAACATCGATAGCTTTACCACCTTCGTCCAAAAGAAAACCAGCCAGATTCGGAAGCAGTACAAATGCGAAAAGGTGGAATATTCAGTCGAGGTGCAGGACGGCCACGTCAAGCTGAAGGCTAAGGCAAAGGTTTAGCGTTATCCCGCCCGTTCCATTCTGTTTTATTCCATCGAACAAATTGGCGACTACTCCTTTCGTGAGCCGGTAAGTGTTAGAATGCGTTTTTCCAGAACAAACCATGTTTGCATCGGTCACCCGCCTGCGCGTTCGATCTCTGAGGTATGTGCCAGGATTCCTATGGATGACTTTTCTAAGTCAACGCCAGGTTGTGCGCGCGCTTGAGTTTGTTGGTGGAAAACTGCTGATAGACGCACGTCGAACATTCTGGACGCTGACGGCCTGGGGGAGAGAGCGGGCCATGAAGGCATTCCGTGGCTCTGGGCCGCATGCCAAGGTTTTGCCAAAGCTCCTAGAATGGTGTGATGAAGCCTCCTATGCTCATTCGATCTCAGAGAGCGATGCCATCCCGTCCTGGCCGGAGGCCTATGAACACTTGCAGAGTGAGGGACGCCTATCGCGAGTGGCACATCCCTCGCGCAATCACGAAGCCCGTGAATTTGCGAGGCCTCGTCTCAGTCCTCTGATCGGGCAGGATTTGAAGCCAGTGCGTTCAAGCGAGGCGGTGTCCGCACGCTAGGACTGCCCCCGGACACCTCTCTCTGCTGATAAAATTTCCAGTTGCTCGTTCCAGCACTTATCTTTCAGCATTCGAGGCGGTGAATGTCCAAAATCCAGCGTGCCATTCTCAGTGTCACCGACAAGACAGGATTGGTTGACTTTGCCCGCAAGCTCGAGGGTATGGGCGTAGAGCTCATTTCGACCGGAGGGACTGCAAAACTTCTGCGGGATTCCGGGGTTGGCGTGAAGGATATTTCGGAACTCACCGGATTTCCCGAGATGCTCGATGGGCGAGTTAAAACACTCCATCCCAACGTGCACGGAGGCATCTTGCATCGGCGCGAGAATGCGTCGCACCGGACCGCGGTGGCGGAACACGGTATTGAACCGATCGACATGGTGGTGGTCAATCTGTATGCCTTCGAGAAAACTGCGGCCAAGCCAGACGTTCATTTTGAGGAACTGATCGAGAACATCGACATTGGTGGGCCTTCGATGATCCGTTCTGCGGCTAAGAATTTTCAGGATGTCGCTGTGGTCACTTCGCCTGCAAACTACGACGCCATTGCAGAGGAACTGGCTAAATCATCTGGCGAGTTATCTCCCGCGACCAAGTGGCGTTTGGCGCAGAAAGCATTTGCGACCACGGCGGCTTACGATTCCGCCATTGCTTCCACCTTGGAGCGAGTCAGCGCCAACGGCCGCTTCGAATTTCACTCGGAAAGTGGATTTCCAGAGACCCTGCGTCTTTCTTTCCACAAGATTACCGATCTTCGTTACGGAGAAAACCCTCACCAGGAGGCCGCAATGTATTCCGACGGCTCCGGCGTCGGCGTAGCGAATGGACGGCAGCTCCAGGGGAAAGAGCTTTCTTACAACAATATTGTGGATTTGCAGGCGTCGTGGGATCTGGCTCAGGAATTCGAGGAGCCGGTTTGCGCCATTATCAAGCACACCAATCCTTGCGGAACCGCGACGGCCAAAACGCTGGTGGAGGCTTACAAAAAAGCGCTGGAGTGCGATCCGGTTTCTGCTTTCGGAGGAGTTATTGGTGTGAACCGAACCGTCGATGGCGAAGCGGCGGAAGAAATGGCCAAGCTTTTCCTGGAAGTGATTGCGGCGCCTTCGTTCGACGATGCGGCTAAAGCTAAATTCGCCTCCAAGAAGAATCTGCGCCTGGTGGAGATAAACCATGCCCCGCAAAAATGGGTATTGAAGAATGTTTCCGGCGGGATTCTGGTACAGGATGCGGATCTGCGGTCATTGCAAGAAGGTGACTTGAAAGTCGTTACCAAACGCCCGCCGACGGCGGAAGAAAAGCGTGCTCTGCTGTTTGCATGGAAGGTTAGCAAGCACGTGAAGTCGAATGCCATTCTCTATGCCCGGGACGGGCAGACGGTTGGGGTTGGGGCAGGACAGATGAGCCGGGTGGATTCCTGCCGCATCGGCGCCATGAAAGCCGTGTTGCCATTGAAGGGCACCGTCGCCGCTTCCGACGCCTTTTTCCCCTTCCCTGATGGTGTGGAGGAGATCGCCAAGGTCGGGGCCACTGCCATCATCCAGCCCGGAGGTTCAGTCCGCGATAAGGAAGTGATTGAAGCGGCCGACCGGTTGGGAATGGCCATGATATTTACCGGAGTCAGGCACTTCAGGCACTGATTTGAGGGTCGATGGCGAGCTGAGAATCTCGATTTTCAGTTTGTCAATCGTAAATGCCAGCAGCTCACCCCAGCAGTCCTTGTACCCTGGTCATTGCCTGTTCCGGTTCAACCGCCTCCCGTGCCATCCGCCATCGGCGGCTAAGGTTTACAATATTCAAGCACCCACCCGTGGCGGTTCAGCATCCAATCGCTTTGGTTTTGGGAACTCGGAAGGTCCTTGATGAAAAGCATTTATCGCCCTTTTTTCTTAATGTTGGTCGCCGCCACCGCTTTTGCCCAGCAAGCCGCACCGGTCTCCAATGCCAAATCGGCCACACAGACTCCCGCGCACAAGCCGGACAGGGCTGCCGCTTACTACCATTACGCCATGGCCCACATGTACGAAGAGCAAGTGGCGATGTATGGCCGCAGCGAACTGGCGAACAAAGCGATCGAGGAATATCGCCAAGCGATTGATGCTGATCCCACTTCAGAGTACTTGACTTCGGGACTGGCGGAACTCTATGCCAAGACTGGGCGAATCAAGGACGCAGTGGTCGAGGCCCAGGATATCCTCAAGCGCGATCCCAACAATCTGGAAGCACATAAACTACTGGGGCGCATTTATTTGCGGTCCTTAGGCGATGTGCAAGCTGGCAGCGGATCGCAGAACATGCTCAAGCTGGCCATCGACCAATACGAACAGATGGTCAAGATCGAACCTGACAACGTAGATAACCACCTGCTTTTAGGCCGGCTTTACCGCCTCAACAATGACCTGCAAAAAGCGGAGAACGAGTTCAAGATCGCGGTCAAGATGCAGCCGGATTCCGAGGAAGCGGTCACCACGCTTGCGTATCTCTACAACGAGGAGGGAGACACCAACCGCGCTGCCCAAGTGCTGGCTTCCATCCCCGACGCGGCGCGTTCGGCCAAGTTGTATTCCGCGCTTGGATACACCTATGAGCAGCAAAAGCAGTACAAGAATGCGATCGATTCTTACAAGCGGGCGATTGAACTGGATCGCGACAATCTCGATGCCATTCGGGGCTTGGCCCAGAACTTGATGAATGATGGTCAAACCAACGCTGCGCTCGAGCAATACAAGATTATCGCCGATGCCAATCCTGAAGATGCGCAGACTTATCTGAAGATGGCGGAGATTTATCGCAAGACCGGAAAGTTCGATCTGGCGCTGGAAAATTTGAAAAAAGCCGAGTCCATGGTGCAGGACTCGATCGAGGTTCCGTACAACATCGCTGCGGTTTATCAGGCACAGGGGCGCTACGACGAGGCGATCCAAGTGCTTCAGAACCTGCTCAAGAAAACCGAGAAGGCGGATAACAGTTACACCCAGGGCGAGAAAAACAATCGAGCCGTGTTTTTGGAACGCCTGGGAACGATTTATCGCGAAAACAACAACAACCAGCTCGCGATCGACACGTTCCGCAAGATGCTGGCACTAGCCGATGAGAATGCGGTACGCGGCTATCAGCAAATCATCGACACCTATCGTGAAGCCAAGCAGTGGCAACAGGCTACGGAGGCGGCGAGAGAAGCTTCGCAGAAGCTGCCCAAAGACCGCGGCCTGAAGATGGTGTATGCCGCCCAACTGGCGGATATGGGAAAAGCGGACGAGGGCTTACAGCAGGTAAAGGCGCTGCTCACCGGCAAACCTGACGACCGCGAGGTATATATCACGCTGGCCCAGATGTATAGCCGGCTAAGACGTTGGCCGGAGGCCGAAGAAGCTGTGGACAAGGCAGAACAGCTTTCCACTAAGGCGGATGACAAGAAAGACGTGTACTTTCTGCGTGGGTCCATCTACGAGCGTCAGAAGAAATATGAGCAGGCGGAAGAAGTGTTCCGTAAAGTTCTGGTCGGCGATCCCCAAAATGCAAACGTTCTGAACTATCTTGGTTACATGCTTGCGGACCGGGGGATGAGGCTGGACGAAGCGCTGAATATGATCAAGAAGGCCGTGGACCTGGATCCGGCGAATGGCGCCTACCTTGATTCACTGGGTTGGGCTTACTACAAGCTGGGAAAATATGACTTGGCGGAAGATACGCTGATGAAGGCTTCGCAGCGGATCGGCACTGATCCTACCGTCCAGGACCACCTCGGAGATCTCTATCAGAAGACCGGGCGCTTGAAGCTGGCGGCGGCACATTGGGAGCGGGCTCTGCTGGAGTGGAACAAGACCGTGGCTGCGGAAGTGGATCAAAATGATGTAGCACGGGTGCAGAAAAAGCTTGAGTCAGCCAAGATGAAGCTGGCCAGGGAAGATTCTCAGAACAAGTAAGGCCTTTGTATCGGCGCTACGGTTGCAATGCTAGACTCACTGCATGCTCGCCGAATATGCGGTGCGAGTGGAGCAATCCGGCGGACGCCGTTTTGCTGAACCAAGCCATCCTTATCGCAACGATTTTCAGCGCGACCGCGACCGCGTAATCCACTCCCGCGCTTTTCGCCGGCTGGAAGCCAAGACACAGGTTTTCACTCGCCGCTACTCCGATCATTTCCGTAATCGCCTTACCCACACCATCGAAGTAGCGCAGATCGCACGAACCATTGCCTTACAACTAGGCTTGAATGGGGATTTAGTGGAAGCTCTGGCGCTGGTGCACGATGTCGGGCATCCGCCTTTCGGTCACGCCGGGGAAAAAGCTCTCGACTCCGCCATGCGCGCCCACGGGTCGTTCTTTGACCACAACTTGCACGCGTTGCGGATTGTGGAAGATTTCGAAATGCGTTATGCCGCTTTTCGAGGATTGAATCTGACATTTGAGGTGCGCGAAGGCATCATTAAGCATTCGCACGACTATGATGCCAGCCAGTTTCCTGAACTGGCGGAGTATCTGCTCGATCAACGTCCGCCGCTGGAAGCTCAACTGATTGATCTGGCGGATGAGATTGCCTATTACACCGCCGACTTGGACGACGGTTACGAAGCTCATCTGCTTAGGCTCGAAGATATTTGCGAGGGCCTTCCCGTCTTTGCCCGTTTCTATCGCGAAGCCGAGCGAACGTATCCGAGTGTGATGGAAAAATTGAAGTTCAACGAGGCGCTCAAGCGTTTGCTCGACCACATGGTCGGAGACCTGATCCGCAACATCGAGAAACGAATTCGGAACGCAGGGATAAAGTGCCTGGAAGACGTGCGAGCCTGTCGCCACCGGCTTGCCGCGTTCAGCTCGGCAGTGGAAAAGGAACGAAGTGAGACCAAGAAGTTTCTCTACGCCAATCTGTATTTCAGCGCGGCTCTGGATCCGGAGAAGAACGACGCTGAACGTGTCATCAGCGAATTGTTCGACCTATGGATGGCGCATCCAGAAAACCTGCCGTCCAGTTATCAAGAAAAGGCCAAGCAGGAACCTTTGTCGCGGGTGGTGTGCGACTACATTGCGGGGATGACCGACAACTATATTTACGAGCAATATGAAAAATATTGCCCCAAACTTAACGTTGCGGCGGGGACCACAGAGAAAGGGTGAATGCCAGGATTAGAATCTTGTGATCTGCGTAGCCATTGTGGCATTACCGACCGGCCGATAGTCACTGTGGTAGATGTCCACGATGGTACGTCCGACCAGACGGGTGCTGGCTTCGGAGTGGATGTGCATCGGCAAGGTGAAGGAACCGATATCAGTGTAATCCTGCACGAATTCAATCTTCTTGATGAAGAAAGACGGCGATTTGACCGCGCTCCCCTCGGCCCGAACCAGGCTTCCGGTATAGACATCCAGGTAGAGGCGGCCTTTAAACAATCCGACACGCTTCTTGCGCGGCTTCAGTTGATAGACGTGCACGATGCGTCCGTCCAACTGGCTCGTCCCCTTAAAAGAAAATTTGTAATTCGCGGGGGTCATCGCGGTTAATGAGGTGTCGTCCTTCTGAACGTGATCGACTTCGGATTGCAGCAAGCGGGTAATGATGTTGCTCTTGACGAAGCCATCTCCCGTAAAATTCACTGCCTTAAATTCCAGAGTGTGGGGCGCGGAGTAGTGCCGTTCGAGCTCGAACTCTCCATATTGTGAAGTGTCAGGAAGCTGAGCGCTAATCCGCGTGTTTGCGGAATAGGAAATCAGTGCCGCTGCCTGCAAAACGGATCTCCCTTGGTATGTTTGCAGGGCCAACTCGGGAGACATCCGGGGCAGCGAGACCGGAGCCGCCAGCACGGCCGCAGTACGATCGGCTGCTGGACCGCTGGTGGCAAACATACTTGAACCCTCGCCATATAGAAGAGCGATCGGGGACAGACCATCGACAGCGTTGCCCTTAGCAACCAGAACTGGGGCTTGCGCAGCCGCGCCAACCGTCAGACACAAAAACAGCGCCGTAATGAAAAAAAACTTCATGAGCTAAAGTGAGTGCTTACCTTATAATTGATTCACCCACCCAAGGAAAAGTAACAAAAGTTAGTCCAGGTGCGCCCGACGGTACCCTTGCGCATTCGTACTTTGCGACGATTTCGAAACCCAAGAGGCTGCACTTAATGCGTATGTCGTTGATACGAGGCCATGCTGCGCTTTGGTCCGCAATCCTGTTCCGCAGGGCTGTTGTGTATCGGGGTGAGAGCAATTAAGATTCGTAGTCTCAATCAAACTGAGGTCACCATTCGGCATGCCTGAAGTCATCGTCACGCCCAGTTCTGCCAACAGCGACATCGAGACCGCGGATGCGCCAAGCGTAGAGGTTTTTGCTGTGTACGGCGTGGAGCCTGAGGTCCAGGCCTATGCCATGGCGAAGTATTCGCGTTCGGCGCTGTCCATGAAGGAGTCGCTGCAGGAGATCAACCAGCAGAAGGCGGAGAAGTTTCTCAATACCTTCTACTTCCAGTACGGACATCGTTCGATTGCGGATCTGGCGCATATTGCGCTCGCTATCGAGAAGCTTTCCATTCTCGCTGCCATTACAGTTGCCGACGAGCAACGTTGGGACGGGCAGGAACGCTCTACGCGCTATCAGGATTTCAAGAAGAGTGGCTACTTCACCCCTAGCTTTGGGGAAGACGAGCCGGCGTGCTCTTTGTACAAGAACACAGTCGATAACCTTTTTGCGGAGTACGAATCGCTCTCCGAGCAGATGTTTCGTTACCTGATGGGGATAACTCCGAAGCCGACGGAGATGAAGCAAGAGGGCTATGAACGTACGCTTCGGGCCAGGGCGTTCGACATCTCACGCTATCTGCTGCCGCTGGCGACGAACACGTCGCTGGGAGAGATCGTCAATGCGCGAACGTTGGAGGGTCAGGTTTCCCACCTGCTCGCGCATACCCATCAGGAAGTCCGGCGCCTCGGGGAATTATTGAAACGCGCTGCCATTTCGCCGGCGTACAACGTGAATCGTGAATCGCTGGAGCGGTTGGTGGAAGACATTCGCGCGGTGTCGGCCGAACTGGGTATGCGTGCGGAGCAGGAACTTTTGCGGGAAGTCCGTGTAGCGCCGACACTGGTCAAATATGCCGACCCGAACAAGTATGAAATCGAGACTCGGCAAGAACTGCAAGAAGCAGCGGCAGCCCTGATGGGGAACTCGCCTATCGATGTCATGAAACCCGTTGATCTTCAAGACGACGAACCGCTTGAAGTGGAACTCGCGAGCACAGTTCTCTACGAGCACTGTCATTATCCCTATCGCCAGATTCGTCAAGAGGTGGAAGCGGCAGGCGAGAAGAAACGACGAGAAATTATTGACTTAGGTCTTCGCCATCGCGGCAGTCACGATGAAGTGTTGCGCACGTTCTGTGCCGGGCAACAGTTTCGCTTCGATATCTTGATGGATATTGGCGGCTTCCGCGATATGCATCGGCATCGGCGCTGTATCCAGGTCGGCCAGGGATTCACCATCAAACATGGCTACGACTCGCCTCCAGAGCTGGCAGCTGCGGGATTGCAGAAAAACTACGACGGCATCATGCGACGCACGGCCGATTCAGTGAAGGACCTGAAGAAACGTTCCGGGGCGGAGGCGAAGGAAGATTCGCAGTATGCAATTCCGTTGGGATTTCGCAAACGGACGCTCTTTAAGATGGACTTCGCCGAGGTCGTGTACATCTCCGAACTCCGGAGCGGTCCCGCCGGACATATGTCGTATCGCAAGGTTGCCTATGCGATGTATGAAGCCGTGGTGAGGAAATATCCGGCGCTAGCGAAGTATTTTCGGGTACATGACGTGCGAGAGCCAGTGGATTTGCTGAGACGCTGATGAAATCAGCACTCAGCATTTGGCACTTAGCATTTAGCCATTCGAGAACAGTGCAAGATGTCCAATAAATCCGCACAAAAATGCCAAGCGGTCAGTTGCGGGGCCTTGCCAGCCATGTACTGGCTAAATGCTAAATGCTAAGCGCCAAGTTGCTCACGTATACAGCACCTTGCGATCGCCCTTCACGATACGTCCCACCGTGTAGCCTTTTTCTCCGGCGCGTTCCAGAACAGTCTGTGCCTTTTTAAATTTCTTCGATGGCACCACCAGCAGCATCCCTAAACCCATGTTGAAGGTGCGGAGCATCTCGTCCTGAGGAACGTTTCCCAGGTTCTGCAGGTGCTCGAAGATCGGCAGCACAGGCCAGGAACCCAGGTCGATGACGGCGGCTACGCCACGCGGAAGAACGCGCGGCAGATTCTCGGTAATGCCTCCTCCAGTAATGTGGGCCATGGCGGAGACGCATTCTGCATCCACCAATCTTTTTATTGCCGGCCAATAACTCTTGTGTGAGCGCATGAGTTCATTGCCGACCTTGCCTTTGAGTTCGTTGACGTAGGTTTCGGGAGTGTAGTGCGCGACTTCAAAGAGCAGCTTGCGGGCCAGCGAATAGCCGTTGGTGTGCAGTCCATTGGATAGAAGTCCTAGAATGACGTCCCCGACTTCCACGGTCTTGCCTATCACCATTCGTTCGCGTTCGACGACGCCAACGATGAAGCCGGCGAGATCGTACTCGCCCTCTTCATAGAAACCGGGCATCTCCGCCGTCTCGCCGCCGATCAGCGCGCATCCGTTGTGCTTGCACGCCTCGGCTAAGCCTTCGATGATTTTCTCGGTCACTTCGGGCTCGAGCTTTCCGGTGGCCAGGTAGTCCATGAAGAACAGGGGCGCGGCGCCTTGCACCGCAATATCGTTTACGCAGTGGTTGACCAGGTCGGCGCCCACGGTGTGGTGAACGTTCATCTCGAAAGCGACTTTTAGCTTGGTACCCACGCCATCGACGCTTGAGACCAGCACTGGATTGAGATATTTCTTGGTGTCGATGGAAAACAAGCCGCTGAAGCCGCCAACCTGACTAAGCACACCACGAGTGAAGGTCTTATGGGCAAGATACTTGATTCGCTTCTTGGTACGGTTGGCGCGGTCGATGTCTACGCCAGCGTCGGCATAGGTGATAGTGCTATTCGAGGGGTCGTGGGCCACGGCAACCAATCCGTCTTTATGAGACGTGGGGAATGCGCTGGGTGTCCGTCAAACGGGAGAAACGTTCAAGCGCGGCTCATTGTAGCACGTTCGAGTCAGCACCCGATTCGCACAGAAGCCTTAGCCATTGCTTCATGGCAGCAGACCAATGCCGCAGCTATCGAGTGATGAAGTCGGAAAAGTAATACGCCAGAATGCCAAACAGCGCCAGAGCGCAAGCTCCGTAGGCGGTCAGGACCCAGACATTGCGGTCCTCCTGCCTCGACTGGCTAGATTGACGACTTGCCACGTTAGTCGACGAGCTTTCAAAGTTCCGATCGTCCATGAATTCCCTCCAGACGCAGCGTCGTTTTGCCACGAGCCAGCATCCTACATTGCCGGATAGCGAATCGACGAGAAATTTTACTCCCGATGCAGAGCTGGAAGTGCGGAAATTCGAGCTCAGGATGGCGCGGGCAGACTCACCCCTCACAACAGAGCCTGGGGTTTTTCAATTTGGGAACGTTTTCCTCAGTTTTCTGAACTGTATCTTCATAATTCGCCTTTTCTTCGCTCTCGTCCCGTTATATAATCCGGCCATAAATCATTCTGCATTCATAAAAGGAGACCCATGGCCGACGAACGGACCAAAGCGATTGACCTGGCATTTGCTCAGATTGAGAAGCAGTTTGGCAAAGGATCCATTATGCGGCTGGGGTCCAAGGAAGCGATCGTCCCCATCTCAGTGATCCCTACGGGCGCGATTTCTTTCGACGCGGCATTGGGCGTTGGAGGATTCCCGCGGGGACGGGTGGTGGAGATCTTCGGACCGGAGTCGTCAGGTAAGACGACGATTGCATTGCAAGTGATTGCCGAGGCGCAGAAAACCGGCGGCATGGCTGCGTTTGTGGACGCGGAGCATGCGCTTGACCCGGCCTATGCCAAAAAACTGGGTGTGGACGTAGACAATTTGCTGGTCTCGCAGCCGGACTATGGCGAACAGGCTCTGGAAATAGCCGAGGCGTTGGTTCGCTCGGGAGCAATCGACGTGCTGGTCGTGGATTCAGTCGCGGCATTGGTGCCCAAGGCCGAACTTGATGGAGAAATGGGCGACAGCCACATGGGGCTTCAGGCGCGTTTGATGTCGCAAGCTCTACGCAAGCTGACCGGCATTGTTTCCAAATCGCGCACCTGCCTGATTTTCATCAACCAAATCCGGGAAAAAATTGGCGTGATGTTCGGCAATCCCGAGACTACGACTGGCGGTCGCGCGCTTAAGTTTTACGCGTCCGTCCGGATTGATATCCGTCGAATCGCTGCCATTAAGGAAGGCGACATAGTGACTGGTTCGCGAACCAGAGTGAAAGTGGTGAAAAATAAAGTGGCCGCGCCATTCCGCGAAGCTGAGTTCGACATTATGTACGGCGAAGGAATCTCGCGCGAGGGAGACCTCATTGACCTGGCGGCGAACAACGGCATAGTGGAAAAATCGGGGGCCTGGTACAGCTACAAGAGTGAGCGCATCGGCCAGGGACGAGAAAACGCCCGTCAGTTCCTCAAAGACAACAAAGACACGATGGCAAAGTTGGAAGCTGAAATTCGAAAACACCTGGGCCTGACGCCACCTGCGGCTCAGGCGGCAGCGGCTTCCGCGCAGAGTCCGGCCCAGGTTAGCCGGGTGACAACCATGCCGAGCGCTGCCCCGGAGATGGCGAGCAAGGTTCCGGCGGCGAGGCGCTAGATTTGTAACTCGGGCAAACTGGCGTCATTTGGATTCCACTGTTCATACGGGACGACTTATCGGAAAACGGGTCGTCCCCTCTTCTCCAACTCTGCGATTGCTAGCCGAACGCAGCATCGATTTATTCAGCCTTCACCTACAATGATTCGTGACAGTCGGGTAGAAGTCCCTTGTCAGGCTGATCTGCGTCCGAATGCAGGTTCAGGAGCCGGTTCATGGAACGACGGTCTTTTCTAAAACGCACGGGCGCGATTTCTATCCTCCTGGCTGGAGGAATCGTGTGGCGTGCCTGTGACCAGGGCGTTTTCAGTACCGGCAAGGGACAAGCTTATGAGCCGTGGCAAGGGTGGCGCAGCAACCCAGGGGCCGGACCGATTGCCTTGGTGCGTGCCGCCATTCTGGCCGCCAGTCCGCACAACACGCAACCATGGTTGTTTCGGATAACCGATGGCAGTGTGGAACTCTTTGCGGATAGTAGGCGCAACCTGGGGATGTTCGATCCTTACCTTCGTGAAATGTACGTTGGGTTGGGCTGCGCCGTCGAAAACATGATGCTCACCGCGGCCGCGCAAGGCTACAAGGTGGAACTAAATCTCACGTCCGGAGTCTTAAGTCACATTCCTGAAAAGCCTGAGCCGGTGCTGGCGGCACAGCTAGGTCTCACTTTTGGGGGCGCGCAGAGGAGCAGTTTGCAGCAGGCCATTCCGCGACGACACACCAATCGGGCGGGCTACGATATGAGCAGACCTTTACCCCCAGAGACACTCCGAAGCCTCGCCAATCTTGCGAAAGACGAAACTGACTTGAAACTGTTCGTGTACGACAGCGACGCCGACCGGAAGAGAGTGGGCGAAGTCCTGGTGGAAGCTACCAAGACAATAATTTCCGACCAACAAATGGAGGCGGACAGCCAGCGCTGGATCAGAAATCGTTGGCCCGATGTGCAGAAATATCGCGATGGATTGACCTTGGATTGTCTGGGATTACCACGCCTCGCGGTAGCCGCTGCCAAGATCATGCCCGCGCTGCCTGCAAAAACCGCAGGTAAATACTGGCTGGATCAGACCCGTGAGGTGCACGCGGTGAGGTCGCCATTATTTGGCATCATCGCGGTGCGGGACCGTTATGACCGCGCGCAGAGCATGCGGACTGGACGCGTGTGGCAACGGGTACACCTATGGGCAACAACTCAAGGCTTGGCCGCGCAACCCGTTAATCAGCCGGCCGAGGTAGTGGATCGGCAGCGTACCCTCAACCGCTCGCCTCAAATGGCGCAAGCTTTGGCGGGAATTACCGGCGATTCCTCTTGGCAGGCCACATTTATTTTTCGCATGGGCTATCCCACAACCGAAGCACCGCCTAGCCCGAGGCGTCCGGTTGAAGATGTGATCGTGTGATATCGGAAATCAGCCTGCGGCAAACAACAATTGCTATCCTTTTTCATGCCGAATAGAATCTTCTTTAACTCCAGCCGTCGCTCTGTTGCCCGCACAAATTGAAAGAGGACTATTGAGAAAAGTCATTGCGATCTATCCCGGCTCGTTCGATCCACCGACCAACGGGCATCTGGACTTGATCGAACGCGGGAGCAAGATTTTCGACGAGCTGGTGGTGGCGATCTTGCGGAATCCGGACAAGGATCCACTATTCAGTCTGCATGAGCGGCGGCACATGCTGGAAGCTTTGACGGGGAACTTTAAGAATGTGCGGGTGGACGTGTTTGATGGATTAACCGTGGACTATGCGGCCAGAGTGAAGGCCAGCGCGGTATTGCGCGGTATCCGGGCGCTCAGCGACTACGAATATGAACTGCAGATGGCATTGATGAATCGCAAATTACAGCCCGAACTGGAAACCGTGTTTATGATGCCGGCAGAACAGTATTCTTATCTCAGTTCACGTCTGGTGCGCGAAGTTGCACAACTCGGGGGATCGATCGAAGATCTGGTTCCGGAAATGGTAGAACGCAGATTGAAAGAAAAGTTGGATCCCGCTCTCAAACTACAGAACGCAAGAAAATCCAGAACAGGAAAGCGAGCATGACACCAGTAACGGAAGCACCTTTGGCAGTGAAACTTACTGAGCGAATCAACCGCATCGAACCCTCGGCTACCATGGCAGTCGTCGCCGAAGCTGACAAGCTCCGCCAGCAAGGCATTGACGTGGTGGACTTCGGCGCGGGCGAGCCCCATTTTTCGACGCCGCAGCACATCAAGGATGGCGCCATCGCCGCTATCCAGGCGAATTTCAGCAAATACACGGCGGTGGGAGGCACGGCGGAACTTCGAGATGCAATCGTGTGTCGTCACGCAGCCGATTTTGGTTCGGACTATCGGCGCGAGGAGTCGATTGCCTCAGTGGGCGGCAAGCATGCGCTGTTCAATGCTATTCAGGTGCTGGTGGATCATGGAGACGAAGTTATTCTGCCGGTGCCGTATTGGGTTTCGTTCAAGGACATCGTGCGATACGCGGGTGGCAACTGCGTGTTGCTGGAAACGGACGAGCAAGACGGCTTTCGCGTAACAGCGGAGATGATTGAGCGGCTAGTAACTCCACGCACCAAGCTCATCATTCTGAATTCGCCGTCGAATCCTTCGGGCGCTGTGATGTCGCCGGAAGATCTCGCAAATGTGGTGCGGCTCGCGGCGCAGCGAGGGATCTGGGTGATCTCCGACGAGTGCTACGTTTACCTGAACTACGCAGGAAAGAATTTCTCGGTGGGATCGTTGCGTGAGTACCGCGACCGGATGGTGGTTGTAGGTTCCCTGTCCAAAACGTACGCCATGACCGGCTGGCGGTTAGGCTATGCGCTGGCGCCGGCGCAGATTGTGGCCGCTATGCAGAAATTGCAAAGTCAGTCCACTTCTAACCCCACGTCGATCATCCAGAAAGCGGCCGTTGCCGCCCTGAATGGGCCGCAGCAGTGTGTCGAAAGCATGCGTCTGGAATACATCCAGCTGCGCGATCATGTGGTCAAAGGGCTGCGCTCGATTCCTGGGGTGAAGTGCACGCTTCCCGAAGGAGCGTTCTACGCTTATCCGAACATTTCGGCATTCCTGGGGCGCGGCGGGATAAAAACTGCGTCCGATCTAGCAGGAAATTTGTTGCGCCAGGGGCACGTCGCGACGGTCCCAGGGGAAGGCTTTGGAACGCACGAGCACATACGGGTTTCCTATGCCACGTCTGTCGCAGAACTCGATCGCGGACTAGAGCGGATGCGTAACTTTCTTTCGGCGCTATAAGCTATTTTTGCAGGCAGCCTCTCTGCCCTAGTAGGCCTCTAAGGGGAGTGACTGAACCGGTCTACTCCCCTACGGCCGGGTTTCCCTCACATCTCGTCTCGCATGAGCGAACTATATCCATTGTTGATGACGCCCGCCTTCGACGCTCGCCCTTGGGGAACGCTGGATCTGTCTCCCATCTACACCAATCAGCGTTTCGAAGAAAAAATCGGGGAAGCATGGCTGACCGGAGACGCCTGCAAGGTCGCGAACGGACCGTTGCGTGGAAAATCGTTAGCCGAAGTAAGTACGGAATTTGGACGGGAACTGGTCGGGGAAGCTGCCAGAGATCCGAAACGTTTTCCCCTGTTGCTGAAATTTTTGTTTCCGCACGAGAAACTTTCTGTACAAGTCCATCCCGATGACGAAGCAGCGCGCCGGGTGGGCGAGCCATGGGGAAAAACAGAATGTTGGTATGTGGCACATGCCAAGCCGGGCGCGCAAATCGCGCTAGGATTAAAGCCCGGAGTCACGCGCCAACAATTCGAAAAAGCGATCCGGGAGAATCGCGCCGAAGACCTTCTAAACTGGATCAATGTTTTTCCTGGGGAAATGATTTACGTGGCCGGAGGCACGGTTCATACTCTGGGACCGAATTCGATCATCGTCGAAACTCAGCAACAGTCAGACACGACTTATCGGCTGTACGACTACGGCCGTCCGCGCGAGTTGCATCTCAAGGAAGGATTGGCGGCAGTGAAGGAGAACGTAAAGTCGGGCAAAGTGGTTCGTCCTGCGCCTACGCAGGTGAACGGAAATCGACGGGGTTCATTGATTGCCGCGCCCTATTTTTCAGTTGATATGTTCGAACTTAAAGAGCCCTACAAGTTTGAAGCAGAATCGGGCAAGAGCTCAGTACAGATTTTAGTGGCGGTGGAGGGTTGTGGGGTGGTCGAGGCAGACGGGACGGAACCGGTTACGCTGGCAAAAGGCGATGCCGTGGTGATACCTGCATCGATCGGTGAATTTCGGGTGCGGCCGCAGTGGGCCGTGGAATTTTTGCAAGCGAAAGTTCCAGGGAAGATGCTGCCGGAACCGATGACCAGGATGTAAGCTCGCGGCGTATCAGTCTTTTAATTCTTGAACATTTGAACGTGGCCAAATCTAATTTTTATCCGGTAGTCCTCGCAGGCGGACGCGGTACGCGCTTCTGGCCGCTGAGTCGCAAGCGCCGCGCTAAGCAGCTGCTCGCGCTCGACGGCAAGCAAACCATGATTCAGCAGACTGTGTCGCGTCTGCTGCCGCTCGCGCCCGCCCGCCAATTTTCGGTAATTACCAACGAAGATCTGCTGAGGGAAATTTCGCGTCAACTTCCGAAGTTGGGCAGAGCGCAAATTATCGCTGAGCCAGTAGGACGCAACACCGCACCTGCAATCGGCCTGGCGGCATTCATCCTCATGCGAAATGATCCGGATGCAGTTATCGGTATGTTTCCGTCCGATCATGTGATCGGAGATGAACAAAGATATCGTGAAGTTCTGAAAAGAGGGATTGCAATCGCCGCTTCGGGGGAAAACATTGTGGTGCTCGGAATCCGCCCTACGCGCGCGGAAACTGGCTACGGCTACATCGAGGCCGGATCTGTATGCGATGCAGACGCGCTGCCGATCCGCCGCTTCACCGAAAAGCCTGATGCGGAGCGTGCAGCCGGATTCCTGAGCGCAGGAAATTATTTCTGGAACAGTGGGATGTTCCTGTGGAGCGCGCGGACGCTGGCGAATGCATTGCTTGAGCATTTGCCCAAAACCGCGACCATTTTAGAAACGATTGCCGCCGCATTCGGCACGCGAAGGTTTGCCGATACGTTTCGACGGCTTTATCCCCGCTGCGAGAACATCAGTGTTGACTATGCCATTCTGGAGCCGCGTTCAGCGAAGGGAGAGCGGCAGTCCAATATTATTTGTCTGTCGTCGGATTTCGGGTGGAATGATCTTGGCTCGTGGACGGCTCTGCATGAACATCACGTGCGGAAGAGTCAACCGCTCAATGGCAACCTCATCTCCGGCGATGGCATCTTCACCCTGAATTCGGAGGGGAATTACATTCATGCGCCGGGGAAGTTCGTGGCCGCCGTGGGCGTGAATAATCTAGTCGTGGTCGAAACGGACGATGCGCTACTGATCACCACCCGCGAGCAGGCCCAGGATGTAGGAAAGGTTGTGAAGTATCTCGATGAGAAGAAGCTCTCAAAGCTGGTGTGAAACAGGTGGTCAACGCTCCTATTAAATGGAGCCCAGGCTGATCACTGACCACTGGCTGCTGACCACAGCTCTTAATGACACAGGAAATCAAATTCGGCACCGATGGATGGCGCGGGATAATCGCCGACGACTTCACCTTCGACAACGTCCGCCGGGTCGCCGGTGCGATCGCCTCTTACGTTTTGGATCATGAAGAGCCGGGCCGTGGAGTTGTGGTCGGGTATGACACTCGTTTTGCGTCACAGCGTGCTGCACGTATAGCCGCCGAGGTCGTCGCGGGCGCAGGAATCGCGATCAAACTAGCCAACGATTACACGCCGACTCCGGCCATTTCGCTGGCTGTAAAGAGTATGGGAGCCGCAGGCGGAGTCGTCATCACTTCCAGCCATAATCCGTGGAACTGGAACGGTGTGAAGTTCAAAGGTAAGTTCGGAGGCTCGGCCACCCCGGCAATGATGAAAGTGATCGAAGCCAAAGTGCGAGCCGGAGCCATGCCCAATGGGAAGAAGGGCAGCATCGAAGAAGTAGATTTAAAACGGGCTTACATTGAAGCGGTTTGTGGCTTTGCGGATATGGAATTAATCCGCAAAGCCAATTTCAAATTCGCAATCGATTCGATGTATGGTTCGGGACGAGGCGTGCTGGCTCAGATCTTCAACGATCATGGCATCCAGCACGTTGCCATTCGTCAAGAATTGAATCCACTCTTCCCCGGCATCAACCCTGAACCTATCGAGCCACATATTGCGTTGCTACAGCAGACAGTGGTTAAACATGGCTGTCATGCGGGGTTTGCCACAGACGGAGACGCGGATCGCATCGGCGCAGTGGCAGAAGATGGCAGCTTTGTGGATTCGCATAAGATTTTTGCCGTCCTGCTCCGTTGGTTGCTGGAACGTAAGAAATGGCCGGGTGATGTGGTACGAGCTTTCAATACCACTCTCATGCTGGACCGGATTGCCGCCAAGCACCGCCGCAAGCTTCATGAGTGTCCCATCGGATTTAAGTACATCGCAGATCTGATGATGGAACGCGAAATTGTGATCGGCGGAGAGGAATCGGGAGGCATCGGCTATTCCCGCTATCTGCCGGAGCGTGACGGCATTCTGAATTCTTTGCTGTTGGCCAATGTGATGGCCGAAGAAGGAAAGCCTCTCGGGCAATTGGTAGCCGATCTGCAGCGTGAGTTTGGGCCGCATCACTACGGCCGCCGGGATTTGCATATTCCGGAAGATATAAAACAGTCGGCGATTCAACGTGCGCGATCCGAACAGACGAAACGTTTGGGACGTTATTCCGTCTTAAGGAAAGACGGGTTGGACGGAATAAAGTTCTTTCTGGACGCGTCTAGCAATGGAAACGGTGCAGAGCCATGGATTCTCTTCCGCGCGTCAGGCACAGAGCCGTTGCTGCGGGTGTATGTGGAAGCTGCCTCGCCTGAACTGGTAGAGGAAATCCTGAGCAGCGCCGAGGCCTTTGTGAATGGCCAGTGATTGACACTGATAACCGCAAAGCCGCACGGCGCGCCGGGTCATTGTACTTTCAGTGCTCGCACCGCGCGGGCTTAACCCGTAGGATAATCAACTAGACAATGGGCGCAGCAAGCATCACAACTACCATTCCCGTCGACTCTCCGCAGACCCGGCGGTACAACCGCATCCGCCGCTGGCTGGGGATTGCCGACTTTATACTCGGCACGGTTGTGCTCGTCGTGCTTCTGGCCACCGGTTGGAGTGGGACTCTTCGGGATATTGCGCTCGGTGACGCCGCTCAGAACTATGTACTGGCAGTGTTCTTGTACGTATCAATGCTGATGACGATCACGAAACTGCTTGGACTGGGCCTGGATTATTACGGTTTTCGTTTAGAGCATCGTTTTCAACTTTCGAACCAGAGACTGCGGGCATGGTTGTGGGACGAGGCGAAAGGATTCCTGGTTGGCTTGGTCTTGGCAGCGATCGTCGCCGAATTGTTGTACTTCATCATGCGCCAAGCGCCGCAGCATTGGTGGCTGATTGCCTGGGCTGTTTTTCTCGGACTCTTTGTGCTAATGGCGCAGCTGGCGCCTCTGATCCTGTTTCCCATCTTCTATAAATTCGAACCACTGCAGAATGAGGAGCTAAAGGCTCGGCTGGTACGGCTCAGCGAGCGGGCGGGAACAAAGGTGCGTGGGGTTTATCAGTGGAAGCTTTCTGAAAAGAGCAAAAAGGCCAATGCGGCATTGACCGGATTGGGCAATACGCGGCGCATCATCCTGGCCGATACACTGCTCGACAATTACTCTCCCGATGAGATCGAGGCCGTGCTGGCGCACGAACTGGGACATCACGCTCATCGCCATATCATGAAGAGCATTGCTGTCCAAGCAGGGACCACATTGCTTGGGTTTTGGGCCGCCAACTGGGCGCTGCACTATGCGGTAGACCGGCTTCACATGTTCGAGACGCTGTCGGATTTCGCAAACTTGCCATTGCTTGTATTGGTTACGATGCTGCTCTCATTCCTGCTTTTGCCGGCGTTGAACGCCTATTCGCGCTTTAACGAACGGCAGGCAGACCGCTACGCTTTTCAATCCATCGCCCGGGTGGGGCCGTTTATTTCATCTATGAACAAGCTCGCCGAGCAGAATCTGGCGGAGCGCGCTCCGTCGCGATGGGTGGAGTGGTTCTTTCATTCGCATCCCGCGATTTCGAAACGGGTGCAAGCCGCCGAAACCTGGGCGAAAGTCAGGTCGGCCGCAGATGCAGGCGGATAGAAGCATTAAGCTCGCGAAGAGCATGTCCCCTCCGGCGGTCAATTCTCAGCGGCCCCGCAGGAGCATCTCCACGCGGCGCAAATCCTCTTCGGTATCAATTCCAATCGTGTCGTAAGGCGTATCTCCCACAAAGATTGGAATTCCGTTCTCCAAGAACCGCAACTGCTCGAGGCGTTCGCTGCGCTCGAGTGACGACTCGGGCAAGGCTACAAAGCGATCTAACGCGGGTTTGCGGTAGGCATACAAGCCGAGATGCTTGTAGTATTGCGAACCCATCCCATCGCGATCATGCGGAATCGTGGCACGAGAGAAATAGAGCGCCCGTTCCATCGTGTCAGTCACGACTTTCACGGCGTTTGGGTTGGTGATGTCCGCAGCGGACGCGGTTGTTTTCAGGGTTCCGACGTGGACACTCGAATCTTGCATCACATCGATCAAGGTGGCGATGTGCTCCGGCCGGGTCAGGGGCTCATCTCCCTGTACATTGAGGTAAATGTCAGCAGCAATCGAATTGGACACTTCGTGTACGCGCTGAGTACCGCTGCTGTGCGCAGCAGAAGTCATTTGCGCCTTCCAACCGTTGCGGCGGCAGACTTGGAGGATTTCGTCAGAATCCGTGGCAATGATTACGTCGTTGAGCAGAGGGGAGAAACGAACGACCTCGTAAACAGCGCCCACCAGGGGCTTGCCGGCGATCTCGCGCAACATTTTGCGCGGCAGACGAGTGGAAGCGAGCCGGGCGGGGATGACGGCGATGGCTCTCATGCGGTCCTAGTGTCATTTTTTTGAACGATAGTTGCAAGACCTGCCCGAAATGCGATGGCGCTATCCGAAAGCTATTCTCCGATCCAGGTTCCGAATGGCTTCAGAGATTCCACGTGGTCGAAAACAATCTTCATCGCGGCCGTAATAGGAATGGCAAGCAAGAGACCCATTGCTCCCCACAACCAACCCCAGACCAGCAACGCCATCGTGACTGCCAGAGGGTTCAGCTGCAAACGGTTGCCCAGGAACTTTGGGTAGAGAACGTTTAGAGCAATCATGTGCAGACTCAGTACAGTGACTACGATCCCGATCAAACCTCCGGAGCTGGTGTGTCCGATTCCCATGAAAACCGGGGGCGCCATTGCGAGCAGCACTCCCATGTAGGGAACCAGGCTCAGGAATCCGCTCATAAAGCCGATGAAATAAAAGAACGGCACATGCAAGAAGCCAAAAACAATGGTGCTGATCCCTCCCATGAAAAAGCCGATGATCAGATTTCCGACCATGAATCTGCGAATCATGGCGGAAATCAGCCCCAGGGTTTTGTAGGCAACATTGCGGCTCTCCAAGGGGAACAGCATTACGGTAGCTGAGCGCACGTGGTGTACCCAGGTCAGCATGAAAAACACAAGGAAAGGAATAAAGGAAGCTGCCAGCACAGCCTGGCTAACGGAACCGAATCCCCGAGTGAGGATGTCGGTCCAGTTGGAAGTGGTGTGAACGTTCATCACTCCTTTATCTTGCCCGGGATTCAAAGCTTGTAGAGTTTCTGCTTTCTTACGAAATTTCATAATCTGTTCGCGGATTGTGCTGGTGTATTTCGGCAAGTCCTCCAAAAAATTCGCGGCCTGGTTATAGGAGAACGAGATGATGCAAGACACAATGACGAGCAGCAGAAGAACAGCGACAGCAGCAGCGACGCCTCGAGGCAAACGAAGCCGCATCAGCAACTCGACAACGGGCGCGAGGATGAACGCGAGCAGCACCGATACCAGCATCACAGCCAGGACAAGCTCAGCCCAGTAGCAGAACCCCAGAATGGCACCGATTCCGATCACTGTAAGCGCCCAATGAGGCCTCCGGGGCTGACGCCGTCGCGCGGTCGCTCGTTCTTTGCTCGTCAGTTGCGATTCGTCGCTGGCCATCACGGTATCGTAATCCAGTTCGTGTATTTTGCATGGGACATATAATTGCCGGGTGCCTTCTCCTCCAACTGGATCTGATCCAAAGCCACATTCCCTGCGAATCCTGGGGCTGGATGTAGGGTCAAAAACCATTGGCCTGGCAGTTTCCGATCCGCTGGGAATAACCGCCCAGGGACTGGAAACCATTCGCCGGCAGAATAAGCGTCTGGATTTCGAGCAATTGGACCGTGTGATACACGAGTATCAAGTGACAGAAATTGTCGTCGGCCTGCCGCTGAGGATGAGCGGCGCCGAGGGCATACAAGCGGAGAAGATGCAGGGCTTCGCCGAGCAACTGCGGCAACGTTTTCAAGTTCCCGTACACTTGTGGGACGAACGTTTGAGTTCCGCTCAAGCCAACCGTGTGCTTAGAGATTCAGAAATGTCTATCAAGCGAAGAGGAGAGGTGGTAGACCGGTTGGCCGCGGTTCTAATTTTGCAGTCATGGATGGACCATCGCGAAATGAAGCAGAATTCTCAATCGCCGCCCGCCTAGCCTACGCGCAAGAGAACGTGACTTCCGGTCACGAACCAGTGGGTAACGCCCACGCGCTACCCTTCATCTAAACTACTTAGCTTGCGCACCTTTTTCGCACTTTTATTGCTGGTTGCCCTTGCCATCGGCGGATGGCTGGCTTGGGCGCTACGGATGCCGCTTCAACCGGAGGGGCAGAAATTTGTGCTGTTGCGGCCGGGATATTCAACCTGGCGAATTGCATCTGAACTGAAGTCCGCGCAGGTAATCCGCAGCACGAACGCATTTGTTCTTTGGCATTATTTTCACCATAAACATTCCCTGAAGGCCGGTGAGTATCTGTTTGATCGTTCCGCGACCGCGATTAAGGTCCACGATCGCGTGGCCCGTGGTGACATTTACGTGCACACATTGGTGATTCCTGAGGGATACACCATCTTTGACATCGCGCAGGCAGTGCAGGATGCCGGCTTGGGGTCGAAACAGGAGTTCCTTCAACTCTGCACAGCAGACATCACGCTGATTTCCGACATCGCACCAAACGCCAAGTCTCTCGAAGGATATCTGTTTCCGGCAACGTATGAGTTCACGCGCACCGAAAGCATGCACGATATGCTGGCGGCGATGGTGAAACAATTTCGCGAGGTCGCAGCTTCGATCGGCTTGAACGCTAATGTGCAAGAAATGGTAATCATGGCGTCAATTATTGAAAAAGAGACGGCGGTTTCCGAGGAACGTCCCCTGGTGGCCAGCGTTTATTACAATCGCCTGGCCCGGAACATCGCGCTGCAAGCCGATCCCAGCGTGATTTATGCGGAGCTGCTTGCCGGAACTTATAGGGGAGCGTTGCATCACGAAGACCTGCAAGTTAAATCGGCCTACAACACCTATCGCTATCCTGGGCTTCCGCCGGGGCCGATCGGGAACCCCGGGAAGACGTCGCTGCAAGCCGCCATGCAACCCGCGTCAACCGACTATTACTATTTCGTGAGCGATGGCAATGGTCACCATCGCTTCGCCAACAGTCTGGAAGAGCACAACCGGAACGTCGTTAAATTGCGCCAAGTGACGAGCAAAAGATAAGCGCGAGACCGCCTATGCGTCGTTTGATGCGCTGTATACTATTTTTTAGTCTGGCGTATACTTTTCGTGAGCTTCCTCTACCGTTTCCGTGCTCTCCTTATTTTGCTGGCCATTCTGCCCTTAAGCGGCTGCTTATTCCGGTCGCGCAAAGTCGAGCGGCAATACAGCACCGCTCCTCTGAAAACCGCGACCCAGGCCCAACTCATCGAATACATCAACACGCAGTCGAGCAAGATCCACTCCCTACAAGCCACGGTGGATATTGATACCTCAGTCGGGGGATCCAAGAAGGGGACAGTCACGGACTATAAGCAGATCCGCGGATATGTGCTGATTCGCAGGCCGGCCATGCTGCGGATGATTGGTCTAATGCCGATTGTCCGCAATCGCGCTTTCGACATGGTTAGTGATGGGCACATCTTTAAACTTTGGATCCCGCCCAAGAACCGATTCATAATCGGGCGCAACGATATCGAGACCCACAATCCAAACCAGGCGTTGGAAAGCCTGCGTCCTCAGGTTATTTACGACGCTCTGCTTTTACGGGAGGTCGATCCCAAGTCCGAAATCGCCGTCATGGAAAGCGGTTATGAAACCGTGACCGACGCGAAACGGCACCACCTCCAACAACCTGACTATGAGCTTGAAATTATTCGAAAAGGAGGAAATGGCTGGTTCCTTTCCCGCAAAATTATCTTCAGCCGGACCGACTTGCTGCCGCACCGCCAACTGATCTACGACGAGAATGGAAATGTTGCTACAGACACTCGCTATGAAAGGTACAAAGATTACAACGGAATAAATTTTCCAAACCAAATCCAGATAGATCGCCCGCAGGAGGAGTACAGCATCACGCTTACCATTGTGAAGTTGCAGATCAACGAACCTCTTCCCGATGACAAGTTCGCGCTGGAACAGCCCCCGGGAGCTGAGGTAGTACGCCTCGACCGGCCCCAAACTCCTCCGACAAAGGGAGGAGATAGCCGGTAGCGAGTCTCGGCACTCAACGCTCATCATGATGAACCGAATGATTGTTGCGAATCTGGTTCACCGGCCCATACGGTCGATGATCAGTATCGTTGCCATTGCGCTTGAGGTCACGCTGATTTTGCTCATCGTCGGACTTTCCATGGGCATCCTGAACGACGCCAAACAGCGGCAGGTTGGAATCGGCGCCGATGTGATGGTTCAGCCACCTGGCTCTTCCTATATGGCGGGGGTAACCGGGGCTCCGATTTCGATTAAAGTAGGAGATATTCTGGCGAAACTTCCTCACGTGGTGGCAGTGGCTCCGGTGATCTGGCAGCTTTCGACCGCGGGTGCTGTGGAAGTGATTTACGGCATCGATCTGAAATCGTTTGAACGATTGTCAGGCCCGTTCCACTATCTGAGCGGCGGACTTTTTCAGGGTCCAAATGACGCGTTGGTGGATGACTTCTTCGCCCAGTCCCAGCATGTGAAAGTGGGCGACACTCTCGAAATCCTGAACCATAATTTTCGCGTGGCGGGGATCGTGGAGCACGGCAAGGGGGCGCGCAAGTTTGTCCCCATGGCCACTATGCAGGACCTGATTGGCGCCCAGGGCAAGGCGTCAGTCTTCTATTTAAAACTCGACGATCCGAACAACGCCGATGCAGTCGTCAAAGAAGTTAAAAGCGTTCCTGGCATGGAGCGTTATTCGGTTCGCTCGATGAAGGAGTATCTCTCCATGATGACGCCCAGCAACCTGCCGGGATTTTCCAGCTTCATCAATGTGGTGATTGGCGTATCTGTGATTATCGGCTTCATTGTCATCTTCCAGGCCATGTACACGGCAGTGATGGAACGCACGCGCGAGATCGGTATTTTGAAATCGATGGGTGCGTCCAAGTTTTACATCGTGAACGTGATTCTGCGAGAGACGGCACTTTTGGCAGCCACGGGAATTGTGGTCGGAATTATTTTCAGCTTGGCCGCGCGCGGGGCGATCGTTAATCGGTTGCCGCTGCTGCGAGTAGTGGTCAGCGGCGAGTGGATCCTGAATGCAACGATAATTGCTCTTGTGGGAGCGCTCATGGGGGCGCTTTATCCCGCTTACAAGGCGGCCCAGAAAGATCCGATCGAGGCGCTGGCCTACGAGTAGCAATTACATTGGTTCTGGGCGACAACCGCGTCTTAGCGCCTTGACAAGAGCCGGCGGGACGCCGGCGCTACCGTTGACAATCACCGCTATCCTACGGTATCTTTAGCCTTTAGCAGTCCTGCGGTTGCCCGCCTGATCCCTTGCGCTTTCGACGCGAGGGGGCACTCAGCGGTCTTCTTTGCTTTTTTAATTTTCTGGGAGACTCGTAATGTCAACCTATTTCCCCAAAGCGGGGGAAATTGCGCGCAAGTGGTACGTCGTGGATGCTTCGGGACAGACTCTGGGCCGATTGGCCTCGCAAGTCGCCCACATCCTGATGGGGAAGGAAAACCCCAGGTACACGCCGTTTCTTGATACTGGCGATCATGTGGTGATCATCAACGCCGACAAGGTGAAGGTGACGGGCATGAAAGCGGAGCAGAAGTCGTATCAGCATTACACCGGATATCCGGGTGGGCTGCGTTCTGAGGATTTCCGTGAGCGCTTCGCGCGTAGACCGGAGATGGTAGTTGAGGACGCGATCAAGCGCATGCTCCCCAAGAGCAAACTGGGGCGGCAAATGATCAGCAAGCTGAAAATCTATCGCGGCGACAAGCATCCGCATGAGGCTCAGAAGCCTGAGACACGGAAGCTGGCGGTGCGAGCTTAGGATCCTGTTGGATTGATGTAAGAATTTTTTGGAAAGGTTTGAAGCACCGGGTTAGCTGAAGGCTGACTGCTGAGTGCTGAATGCTATCAATGGCAGAGCTTGTGCAATATTACGGTACGGGACGCCGCAAGTCGGCAATCGCGCGCGTCTATCTGCGTCCGGGCAGCGGTGAGTTCAAGGTTAACGGGCGTCCATTTGAACAATATTTCGTGACGCCGGCGCAGCGTTCCGCAGCCAAGCAGCCGTTGCTGTCGACCGACACGGCCGCTGGGTTCAATGTCATCGCCAGGGTTTCCGGAGGCGGAGTGAACGGCCAGGCCGATGCGGTGAAGCTTGGCATCGCTCGTGCGCTCATGCTGTTCGATGCCGAGCTGCGCAAGAAACTTAAGGCCGAGGGATTGGTTAGCCGGGACTCGCGCTCCAAAGAACGCAAGAAGTATGGACAAAAAGGCGCGAGAAAGCGATTCCAGTACAGCAAGAGGTAGAGCAGTGTCTAGTTTCTGGTTTCTAGTTTCCGGACTAGAAACAAGAAGCTGGAAACAAGAAACTGGTGTTAAATTCTTCCCGTACCGCGCGTGCGGGGACGGGAATGGCAATCTGGAGCAGCCGCAAGGTATGCGAAAGATGCAGACCAAATGAGGAGGTTGATTGGCTAACATCACCATGAAGGAGTTGCTTGAAGCGGGCGTCCACTTCGGGCATCAGACCAAGCGCTGGAATCCCAAGATGAAGGAATACATCTTCGGAGAGCGCAACGGGATTTACATCATTGACCTGCAGAAGACGCTGAAGATGTTCAAGGAGGCGTCGAAATTCATCCAAGAGCTGGCAGCCGAAGGCAAGATTGTGTTGTTCGTGGGCACCAAGCGCCAAGCCCAGGACGCAATCGCCGAAGAAGCGCAGCGCTGCGGTGGTTTCTACGTGAACCAGCGCTGGCTGGGCGGATTGCTCACCAATTGGGTGACGGTTCAAAAGTCGGTGAAGCGGCTTAAGGAACTCGACGAGATGGCCACCGACGGCCGTTACGAGTTGCTGCCCAAAAAAGAAGTCATCAAACTGGAGCGCGAGCGCAAGCACTTGCAGGCCAATTTGGCCGGCATCAAGGACATGAATCGCTTGCCCGACACGGTTTTTGTGATTGACTCCAACAAAGAGCAGATCGCGGTGCGCGAAGCGCGCAAGCTTGGAATTCCTGTGGTCGCCGTGGTGGACACGAATTGCGATCCGAGCGAAGTGGATTATGTAATTCCGGGCAATGACGACGCATTGCGTGCGATCCGGCTGTTTGCCTCTAAGATTGCGGATTCGGTTGTAGAAGGCGCTCAGGCTATGAACGACAAGCAGACAGCGGAATTGGCTGCGGGCGTGGCCCGGCAGGCCGAACTGGCTGCGAGCGAGGCCCCGGCTGAAGGATCGCCAGACGTGGGTGGAGATTCTTCCGCGGAAGACATCAGCATGGAAGATGTCCTTGGCGCTGGCACGCGCAGGAAGGCTGCCGCAGCCAAAGAAGAAGCGGGCGAGGACGTCCCGCAGGTTGAAACCCAGGCATACTAAGTTCAAGTCAACTCGCTTGAACGGAAGAAAGACCCGCGCGGGTCGTCTGGCGCGGGTCAAAGTTTGTAAGGAAGGTTTTTGAGAGGAAGATTTTTAGCAATGGGCACATCTACCGTGAATATTTCCGCCAACCAAGTGAAAGAGCTCCGGGAGAAAACCGGAGCGCCAATGATGGACTGCAAACAGGCGCTGACTGAAGCCAAGGGCGATCTGGAACAGGCCGTGATCCTGCTCCGCAAGCGTGGTGTGTCGGTCGCGGCCAAGAAGGCGACCCGTGTGACCAGCGAAGGATCGGTCGCCAGCTACATTCATGCTGGAGGCAAAATCGGAGTACTGCTCGAAGTGAACTGCGAAAGCGACTTTGTGGCACGCACCGAAGACTTCAAGGAGATGGTGCACGATATTGCCATGCACATTGCGGCCAGCGATCCGAAGTTTGTCCGCAAAGAGGACGTTACGTCCGAAGCTTACGAGCGAGAAAAAGATATCTACCGTGCTCAGGCCGCTGCCACGGGCAAGCCCCCACAGGTGGTGGAAAAGATCGTGGAAGGCAAGATGAGCAAATTCTATGAAGAGGTCTGCCTCTATGAGCAGCCCTTTATCAAGGACCAGACCATCAGCATCGGACAGCTCATCGCGACCAAGATTGGCAAGCTGGGCGAGAACATTGCGGTGAGTCGTTTCGCGCGCTTCAAGGTCGGTGATGCAGGCGCCACGGTTGCCTTCAGTAGTAACAAAGGCGAAGAACCCGGAGAATCCGCGCCAGTCGGCAAGTGAGATTTAGAAACTGGAGATCTGATGTCCGCACCGGTATTCAAGCGCATCCTGCTTAAGCTCTCCGGAGAGGCTCTGGCGGCAAACCAGGGTTTCGGCGTGGATCCGCTGCGAATTCACGAGATCGCTGCGGAGCTGGCGGATGTTCATTCGCTTGGGGTGCAGATCGCGATTGTGGTCGGAGGCGGGAACTTCTTTCGGGGAGTCACTGAACAGGCCCGAGAGATGGATCGCGTTTCGACCGATCACATGGGCATGTTGGCCACGGTCATCAACGCGCTAGCGTTGCAGGATGCGCTGGAAAAGCAGGGCGTCTTCACTCGTGTGCAATCTGCAATCGAGATGAACCAGGTAGCTGAGCCGTTTATCCGACGCCGCGCGATACGACATCTGGAAAAGGACCGGATAGTGATATTCGCCGGTGGTACGGGGAATCCATACTTTTCGACCGATACCGCGGCATCGTTACGGGCGATGGAGATCAAAGCTGACGCTATCCTGAAAGCCACGAAGGTGGACGGGATTTACGACGCTGACCCGATGTTAGTGAAAGACGCCAAGAAATTTGCAGTGATCAGCTACATGGAAGTGCTGAAGCAAGGCCTGAAAGTGATGGACTCCACCGCCATCTCGCTGTGTAAAGACAACAATCTGCCGATTATTATTTTCAATCTGAATCAGCGCGGGAACATTCGCAAGGTGGTCATCGGAGAGAAAATCGGGTCGCTGGTGAGTGCTTAAAATCCCGCGCCGCGTTTATAATTCAGAGTTTTGATTCCTTCATTTTGCGGAGCTGACTATGGCTCAAGCCACAATGGCCGCAATTCCTGGGCTTCGAGAGATTTATTCTCAACTTAAGTCGCGCATGGACAAGGCGGTCGAGGATTTCCGCAAGGCCATGGCGGCCACCCGGACCGGGCGCGCCTCGGTGCACATGCTGGATTCTGTCACCGTCGATTACTACGGTTCGCAGATGCCGTTGAATCAGATCGCGCAGGTGCACGCGCCAGAAGCACAGCTCATTACAGTGCAGCCCTTCGATCCCACTTCGCTGGCGGCCATCGAAAAGGCAATCCGCACCGGCGATCTCGGATTAAATCCCATGAACGACGGCAAGATTATCCGCGTCCCGGTCCCGGCGCTCACCGAAGAGCGCCGGAAGGACATGGTGAAACATCTGCACAAGGTGCTGGAAGAGCACCGGACAGCAGTCCGCAACATTCGCCGCGACGGTAATGACGCCATCAAGAAGGCGATGAAGGACAAAAAGATTACGGAAGATGAAGAGAAGCGCGGATTGGACGAAATCCAGAGGCTCACCGATGACGAAATCAAGAAAATGGAAGAGTTGAGTAAAGGAAAAGAGAAAGAAGTGATGGAAATAAAGTAGGCAGCCAGCAGTCCTGAGGAAGCCGCGGGTTAGAACGCGGCTTTTATCTTTTGGCGGACCTTATAATTGCAGGGACCATGAAGAAAGTTGTCCACGCTGCCTGTCCGCATGATTGCCCCGACGCCTGTGGGGTGCTCATTACAGTCGAGGACGGGCATGCGACGCGAATCCAGGGTGATCCTTCCCATCCGGTAACGCGCGGCTTTCTTTGCGCCAAAGTAGCCAAGTATCTCGATCGTGTCTATTCACCCCAGCGAGTGTTGTATCCCATGCGGCGGGTTGCACCGAAGGGGACAAACGGTCCGCAGACAACTGACTTCGAACGCATCACCTGGCAGCAGGCTCTTGAGGAAATTGCTGACCGCTTCAAGGGCATAGTCGCCGAGTTCGGCAGCGAGGCAATTCTCCCGTACTCCTATGGTGGGACTTTGGGAGTGCTCAACGGCGCTTCCATGGATCGCCGTTTCTTTCATCGGTTAGGAGCTTCACAACTGGCCCGTAACATCTGTTCGGCGGCAGGCGAGGCGGGGCTCAAATCGGTGATCGGAGTAAAACTCGGCACTGAGCCGGAACAATTCCGGCACTCGCGTTACATCATTGCCTGGGCATCGAATATTCATGGCAACAACGTGCATTTGTGGCCCTTTATTCAGGAAGCCCGCCGTGCCGGCGCGAAACTGGTGGTGATTGATCCCTACCGCACTCGGACGGCGACCTGCGCGGACTGGTTCTTGCCCATCAATCCAGGAACAGATGCGGCGCTCGCGTTGGGCATGATGCACGTCATCATCAACCAGGGACTTCACGACGCCGATTACGTTGAACAACACACGCTCGGCTTCGAACCGCTACGGCAAAAGGTGCAGGAGTATCCGCCAGAGCGCGTGGCGAAGTGGACGGGGATATCTGTATCCGACATAGTGAAACTGGCCCGCGAATACGCTACAGTACGTCCGGCCGTGATCCGTGTGAATTACGGAGTGCAGCGCTCGGAAGGTGGCGGCATGGCAACTCGGGCAATCGCCATGCTGCCTTGCATTACAGGCTCATGGAAAGAGGTTGGTGGGGGGGTGCAGCTCTCCACAAGTGGCGCCTATGGCCTGAATCGCGAGTCGCTGGAGCGTCCTGACCTGATGGTTCAATCGCTGGGCCGGCCGGCACGCACCGTGAACATGGTGGGATTGGGCACGGCACTGAATGCGCTCGAGGATCCGCCTATTAAGGCCTTGTTCGTTTACAACTCCAACCCTGCGGCAGTTTGTCCTAACCACAACGAAGTTGTGCGTGGACTGCGGCGCCCGGATCTTTTTACGGTTGTCCACGAACAGTTTTTCACCGATACAACAGATTATGCCGACATCGTTTTGCCAGCAACTACGTTTTTCGAGCACAAGGAGTTGCAAACAGCATACGGACATTACTATCTGCAAATGTCCCATCAGGCGATCGAGCCGCCAGGTGAGTGTCGTTCCAACGTCGAACTCTTCCGTGCGCTGGCTGAACACATGGGATTTGAAGATGAGTGCTTCAAGGATTCAGTGGACCAGATGATGGATGGCGCGCTCGCGTCAGAGAACCCATGGCTGAGAGCCATCAACCGGGATCGATTGGAGCGAGAAGGGCATGTGAGACTTAGTTTCGAAGAGCCGAGAGGCGATCAGAGTTCCAAGAAGTTCAGCTTCTTTCTTCCTTTTGCGAAGGGTAACTTTGCCACACCGAGCGGAAAGGCAGAGCTGTACAGCGAATCGATTAAAGCTCAGGGCTTGGATCCCATGGTGGAGTACAGGCCGCCCGGCGAATCACGACACGGCGTCGAATTCGAATCGTTTCCACTGGAGCTGTTGGCGCGTAAAGCAGACAATTTTCTCAACTCCATTTTCTCGAACTTGCCAGTAACACAACAAATGGAAGAAATTGGCCTGCTGGAAATGAATGGCACAGATGCGCGAGCGCGGGGAATTGCAGATGGAGACCGGGTACGAGCTTTCAATCGACGAGGAGATATAGTGCTCACTGCTCGAGTAGACGGTGCGGTGCAGCCTGGTGTAGTGTCCGCCAAACTTTTTTGGGCCAAACTCAGTGCCGGCGGAAAAAACATAAACGTTCTCACTTCCGAAAAACTTACCGACCTAGGCAACTCCGCCACGTTTTATTCCGTCTTGGTTGAAGTAGAGCTCGCAAAATCGACTTCCTGAGGGCAACTGAGAGGTCAGTTTTTGGACGGTCTCTGCGGCACTACCGTATAATTGCGCTTTTCCATCATCCCAGAATTTGAGGTAGTCGCGATTCTTCGTTTTCATCAGGATAGCCCTGTCGCAACGAAGAGCGGGCACGGCCCGGTGTGGCCTGACCCGACTTCTGGGCCGACCCCATCCCATTCATTTACAAAGTTTTACATAGTAGACAGAAGATTTCTGATGGGATGGTTGATATGCCTTCTAGGGCTTTGCTCCCTCGGCAGTGGGCAGCAGGACGTCATCACGGAAATTGTAGTTCATGGCAACCGACGCATTCCGGCGGAGACGGTTCGTGCCCGCGTCTTTAGCCGATCCGGCGATGTGTATGATCCCGCCGCAATCGAGCGCGACTTCAATTCTCTTTGGAACACCGGATATTTCGAAGACATTAGGTTCGAACGTGAGCAGACGCCCAAGGGTTGGCGCATTCACATCTACGTGAAGGAACGGCCGACAATTCGTGAGATCGATTACACCGGCCTGAGTTCGGTCTCGAGAAGTGACGTGCTCGATCGCTTCAAGGAAAGGAAAGTTGGGCTGACCCCGGAGAGCCAGTACGATCCAACCAAGGTGAAAAAGGCCGAAGTCACCCTGAAAGAATTGCTTTCCGAGCATGGACGGCAGTTTGCGACGGTCCGCACTGAGGTTCGCCCTATTCCACCGGCTGCCGTAAGTCTTACCTTTGTAGTCAAAGAAGGGCCCAAGGTGAAGGTGGGCAAAATCCGTTTCGAAGGCAATAAGCACATAAACAGCCGCACCTTGCGCGCGGCAATGAAGAACCTGCGACCAATAGGAGTTCCGCACTCAATTTTCTTGGAAAATCTGTTCTCAAAGACATATGACGCCACCAAGCTCGAGGAGGACGCCGAGCGGGTTCGCAATCAATTTCAGAATCGCGGCTATTTTAAGGTGGTGGTGCAGGAACCCAAGACGGCGATTCGCGATTCCGGACACAAAGGTTTTCATATCCCCCTGATCATGAAGGGCGCCGGCAAGTCCGTGGACATAACCATCCCAATCGAGGAAGGCGATCAGTATCGCCTGGGCGGCATTACCTTCAAGAACAACAAGGCAGTGAGTAACGTGAAGGCATTGCGCGCGCTGTTTCCTCTCAAGGACGGCGAAATTTTAAATCGGGAGAAGATCGCCAAAGGGCTGGAAAGCTTGCGCAAGGCTTATGGTGAACTGGGATACATCAACTTCACTTCGATTCCCAACACGACCTTTGACGAGAATAAAAAGCTGGTCTTCCTCGACATCGACGTGGACGAGGGCAAGCAATATTATGTCCGGCGAATTGAATTCGCAGGAAATACCACCACACGCGATAAGGTGATCCGGCGCGAAATCGCTCTGGAAGAAGGCCAGGTTTACAACCGACGTCTTTGGGAGCTCAGCCTGCTTCGCCTGAACCAGCTAGGTTATTTCGAGCAGCTGAAACCCGATGATCCCAACGTCACTGAGCAGCATCTGAACGAAAAGGATGGCACGGTTGACCTAACCCTCAAGCTCAAGGAAAAAGGCAAGAATCAGATCGGATTGACTGGGGGGGTAAGTGGTTTGTCGGGGTCTTTCATCGGACTTAGTTACAGCACGAATAATTTTCTTGGTCTCGGCGAGACTCTTACTGTCCAGGCCAACATCGGCAACCGCCAACGCGACCTGATGTTCGGCTTCACCGAACCCTACCTGCGCGACCGGCCGTTGCAACTGGGTTTTACGGTTTACACGCGAAAGTTTAATTTTGACCAGGCACGAAATGCGGAGATTTTCAGCGGCCAAAGACTAAACTTGCCTTCGCCATTCCTGCAGAATTTGCAGAATTACACGCAGGCCAGCACAGGTTTTTCCCTGTCCCTGAGCTATCCGCTGCATCGCTCATTCAAGCGCGTGGGTTTGACTTACGCGTACGACCGTTCGTCCGTAATTGCGGTCAGCGACGCCTCCAAGATTCTGTTTACAAACCTGGCCTTTCGCGGCATCTCCGGCCCAAATTCTCTCTCTGGCATCGTCACGAGCAAGATTCTGCCGAGTTTTTCGTTTAATACAGTGGACAGCCCGTATTTCCCAAAGACCGGGACCAGTTTGTACCTGGGAGGTGAAATCTCGGGACTGGGTGGGACGGTGCGGGTGGTGCGCCCAATCGTACAGTACAAGCACTTCATCCCCATGCAGAACCGACGAAACACCATCGGGTTTAATCTTCAAGCTTCTTTTCTCAGCGGCTATGGCGGGCTGGTCGCGCCTCCGTTCGAGCGCTTTTACATGGGCGGCGACAACGATCTGCGAGGCTTCGATATCCGCTCCATCTCACCGGTCGCATTCCTTCCCGACAAGAGTGTGATCAGTCTGCGCAACCCCGACGGCTCTATCGTTCCCAAGGATCCGAGTAATCCTCTACGCGGCGCCTACACGATTCCACTGCCACTGCAGCGGATTGTCTTCCCTGGGGGCGACACCAATGTGGTCACCAACCTGGAATACCGAATCACTATTGCTGGCCCGGTTGCGCTGGCTCCGTTCGTGGATATAGGCATCAACCCGATTCTCAGAAACTCACAATTGCGCATCAACCCGGGTCAACTGAGCGATATTAATAACACGGCGTTTGGATGTCCCGCGCTGGATGTTGCTCTCAACTGTCTCGGGGGACAGTTTCAAAATTTCTCAGAGTTCCTGAAGCCGGTCAGCAACACAAACTGGATTCCGCGGATGTCTACCGGACTGGAATTGCAAGTTTTTATGCCGGTGATCAATGCCCCGTTCCGCCTTTACTGGGCATACAATCCGCTGCGCCTGGATACCATCACCTCGGCCGCAGTTCCCATAACTAGGGACATGTTCCCGCCCGGGGCCGCGGGCGACTTTACTTTCCAAAATGCTGCCGCGGCGTTTTCTCCCAAGTTCTTTTTGAGAGAACCGCGCAAGACGTTTCGGTTCTCGGTTGCAACCACGTTCTAGAAGCTCGGATCGCGCGGTTTGACGATGGGGCGCAACTGTTCCTATAATGGTAAACACTCACCCCTGCAATTCGCATGATAGGGTGGTTATTACGCCTTGAATTCTGGCGTGGGACGCTGGTACGTCCGGCGATCCTCTCCAAGGAGTCTAGCAACCTCATGACAAGTAAGTTTTTACGATGTCTTACGCTTACCGCCTTCACGTTCTCACTGGCAGCCGTGGCCCAGACAGGGAGTCCTTCGGCGGCACTACCCGCAGCTCCCAGTGCCGCAGTGCCTAGCACCGCAGGTCCCATGGCCACTAGCGCCGGGGGAACCAAAATCGGGACCATCAACGTTGAGCAAGCCATCTTTGCCAGCAATGAAGGCCAGCGCGATTTCGATGCCCTCAGCAAGAAACTGGAACCGAAGCAGAACGAGCTGAAGGGGCTGAACGACGAAGTAGACAATTTGAAGAAGCAGCTCAATACTCAGGGAGAGAAGCTCAACGAGCAGGCTCGGGCCACACTAGTGAAACAGATTGAGCAGAAACAAAAATCTCTTGAGCGCGCCGTTCAAGACGCGCGGGATGATGCCCAGAATCAACAGAACGAGATCGCACAACGCATATTGCAGAAGATGGCGCCCCTGTTAGTGAAGTACGCTGGGGATAACGGCTTTGGAGTGATCATTGATACTTCCAACCCATGGCCCAATGGACCGGTGCTTTGGGCTGGGCCATCGGTGGACATCACCAAGCCCGTTGTGGAAGCCTACAATGTGCAATCTGGTGTGCCTGCGCCTGCTCGCCCTGTCACGGCACCGAAGCCAACCGGAGCGGCGACCAAGCCTGCGGTCCCGCCGGCGGCCAAACCACAAGGTGCGCAGCCTCCGAAATAACGGCGACACTTCTGCCGTCAAAAAAGTTCCCGCCGGCCGCGTTTCGACGCGGCCTTTTTTCTTTCCCTAAGCAGGCCAGAAGACTGTTAGACGGTGTCCTTAGAGATGAGCTTCCCTATCTCAGGAGGATACGATGTTCGCCGATTCTGTTTGGCAGTCTCAGGGGAGTGATTCGCATCGCGGCTGGATAACGCTGGCCTCTTTCGTTGTGCAGACGCTCGCTGTTGCCACGTTGCTGGTTCTGCCGCTTCTTCATACCGAAGGGCTCCTGCCAATGCATTCAATAGTAGAATCAGTTTTTTCGCCGTCACTGGCAGGCGGGACATCAGACATTCGGCGCCCGAGGAACCAGCGCAGCAACCTTGCCAATACCACGCTGGTGGTGCCCAGGCCGACTTCTCACGAGATGAAGTTGATCTCGCCGGAGGATTCCCAGCCGCAGCTTGATGTCAGGCAGTTCGGCGTTCCAGGCGGAACCAGTAATCGCTGGAGCGACAACTCAATCATCAATTCGATTGCGAATCCGGCTTCTAATTTCGCTCTGCCCCCAACGCCTGTGGTCCAACGGCCGCGGATTTCCCGGATGATGGAAGGCAACCTCATCAATCGTGTGCAGCCGCTATATCCGCCGCTCGCAAAACAGGCGCGCATACAGGGACAAGTCGTATTACGCGCGGTCATCAGCCGTAGCGGCGCGATTGAAAATCTGCAGGTGCTCAGCGGTCATCCCATGCTGGTGCAGGCTGCCATGGATGCGGTGAAGCAATGGCGGTACCGTCCGTACTCTCTCAACGGAGAAGCCGTGGAAGTGGAGACGCGGGTCACGGTGAACTTCGTACTATCGGGCGGCTAATGAACAACACCTTCGCTGGTCCGGAGACGCATAGGCGTAGCACATGGGTAACGTCGGTGGCATAGGACGCCCGGCTATAATCGACTGAAGTGGCAACCATCGAAATCTCGAAGCGGACCGCAACTCGACCGACCTGGGCCGAGATTTCACTGGCAAATCTGCGCCACAACCTTTACGTAGTCGAGCAACATTTAGGCCCTGACGTCACCGTATGTGCAGTGGTGAAGGCAGATGCTTATGGACACGGAGCTTTGGAGTGCGCCCAAACCCTTGAACAAGAAGGAACACGATGGTTGGGGGTGACATCTCTCGATGAGGCTATTCCGCTACGCGAAGCCGGGATCCGGACTCGCATTCTGTTGATGACTGGATTCTGGCGAGGCGAAGAGGAAGAAATCGTTCGTCTAGAGCTAACGCCCACCATTTGGGAAGCATCGCAAATTGAATTATTGGAAAAAGCCTCCGTCCGGCTTAGTGTTTCCAAACACCCCGTCCACTTGAAGGTGGACACCGGGATGGGACGTTTGGGTGTGACACCGGAAGAGCTACCCGGCATATGTTCGATGCTGAAGTGCTCATCCCACTTACGGCTCGAGGGGCTTTCGACTCATCTGGCCTCGTCTGAAGTGCTGGATGCACCTTCCGTAGACGAGCAATTGAAGTGTTTTGAAAATGTTCAACGACTGTTGCGAGACAACGGACTGCGACCTACACTGATTCACGCTGCCAATACCGGCGCGGTAATCTCACGCCCGAAGTCCTGGCATAACATGGTGCGGCCGGGCATCGCCTTGTACGGTTACTATCTGCCTTTTGAGCGAGCAGGCAGAGAGGTCAGCGGCAGCAAGTTGCGTCTGCCTGTGAAACCGGTTCTTACATGGAAGACACGGATTCTGTCAGTGCGTGAGGTGCCTGCGAAACAGGCGCTCGGCTACGGCGGAACCTATGTAACCAAAGCTTCTGCACGCATCGCAGTCCTTCCCGTAGGTTACGCCGATGGATTGAACCGGGGGCTTTTCTCTGGCGGCCGAGTGATTGTGCGGGAGCACTACGCCCCGATTGTCGGGCGAATTTCCATGGACCTCACGCTGGTGGACGTGACTGGTCTACCCGGCATCTCGGTGGGTGACGAAGTCGTGCTGCTGGGATCGAGTGACGGACTTAGCGTGGACGCTCGCGAGCACGCTGCGTTGGCCAAGACCATTCCCTACGAAATCCTCTGCGGAATTTCAAAGCGGGTTCCGAGGAGATACATCGTTTAGTCCGTTCAGCCGCTGGATGTTGAATCTAAATCCTGCTCGTTACCGTTCAATTGCTTTCAGGTCAATCATCCAAAACGTTTTGCTAATATTTTTACAATAAACATGTCCTCACGCTACATGCAATGGATGCACGACTGGGAAACCGGGCTCACGTCGGTAGACAACAATCGTGTTGTCCGTCCGCTGGACTGGGGCATCGAATGGGCGCGGGACTGGCCTTGCCGCAACGGATTCCCGCCCGGGCATATACCTCAGGACGGCGAGCAGTTCCTCCAGGATTTCAATCGGCGGATTGTAGCCGGGAGCGATGAATTCTATTCCCACGCCACACCCCGTGATTTTCGCCTGGAAAAACGGGAAATTCAGGTCTTCAGCACTCGCCAAAAGCCAGATCTGAAACTGGAAAGACAAGTACGTGGAACCTATGCTGAATTCTTGCGGTTCACTTCTCCTGCGCGCACGCCCTATCCCGAGAACAACCTGATGAACGCTCGCTGGTTTCCGGCACGCGGCAGGCGCGCTGTTGTGCTGCTGCCGCACTGGAACGCTGACGCGGTAGCCTATACCGGATTATGCCGCGCACTGAACTTGCTGGGCATTGCGGTTCTACGCGTGAGCCTTCCGTACCACGATATCCGCAGACCCGCTGAGATTGATCGCGCTGATTACGCAGTATCTGCCAACATTGGGCGCACGCTTGATGCCTGTCGCCAGAGCGTTATTGATGTGCGCTCCTGCTTGGATTGGCTGGAACACCAGGGGTACAACCGGTTGGGCATTCTGGGCACAAGCTTAGGCTCTTGCTACGCTTTCTTGGCGAGCGCTCACGACTCGCGCATTCGGGTGGCAGCGTTCAATCATGCTTCCACCCACTTTGCCGACGTGGTTTGGCACGGCCAGTCTACACGTCATATTCGCCAGGGCCTGGAATCCCAAATCGATCTGGATCGTCTGCGCGTACTATGGAGCGCCATTAGTCCGATGTCCTATTTCCCCCACTTTGCGCGCGCGCCGAAGAAATCGCTCATTGTATATGCGAAATATGATCTCACCTTCCTTCCTGAATTCTCGCGCCATGTGGTGGAGCAATTTGAGCGGCTTGCGCTCGATCACAAGGTAGTCATCCTTCCCTGCGGCCACTACAGCACAGGCGAGACGCCCTACAAATACATGGACGGCTGGCACATAGCATCTTTTTTCCGCACAGCATTTGAAAGCTAGACATTGGCATTCAGCATCTGGCCTGGTAAAAATGCGTGCAATCCACCCGCCTGGGTGGTCCAATGCGGAAGTGCTAATTCCTCGACGCTTAGCTAGAATGATTGGGATTTAGCATCTAGCCAAAGCTTGAGTACCGAACCTTTGATAGCTAAATGCTAATTGCTAAGTGCTAACGGCTGACTTGAGAGCTCAATCATGAAAAACATCTCCCAACCGCTGTCCGAAGTGGATCCCCAGATCGCCGCAGCCATCGATAACGAAGTACGCCGGCAGCATGAAGGCCTAGAACTGATTGCGTCGGAAAACTTCGTGAGCGAAGCGGTCCTGGAAGCCATGGGTTCGGTATTTACCAATAAGTATGCCGAGGGTTATCCCGGAAAGCGCTATTACGGAGGCTGTGAATTTGCCGATGTAGTGGAAGATCTAGCACGCGAAAGGGCCAAGAAACTTTTTGGAGCGGAACACGCAAACGTGCAGCCCCATGCCGGATCGCAGGCGAACATGGAAGCATATGCGGCGGTGTTGCAGCCTGGCGATACTATCCTTGGATTGAATTTGGCGCACGGCGGACACCTTACTCACGGTCACCATCTGAATTTCTCCGGCAAAACTTATCGGATCGTTCCTTACGGTGTCACCAAGGACAGCGAAACTATCGATTATGACGATCTCGAAAAGCTGGCGGAGAGAGAAAAGCCGAAGCTGATCATCGGAGGTGGAAGCGCATATCCACGGATTATTGATTTTGCCCGCATGCGCCAGATCGCCGACAAAGTTGGCGCACTCTATCTGGTTGACATGGCACATTTCGCCGGGCTGGTTGCGGGCGGAGTGCATCCGTCGCCGGTGCCACATGCACATATTGTGACTTCAACAACGCACAAAACGCTCCGTGGGCCCCGTGCCGGCATGATTCTTTGTCGGCAAGAGTTTGCCAGCGCCATTGATAAAGTGGTTTTTCCCGGCATGCAAGGAGGGCCACTGGTTCACATCATTGCCGCCAAAGCAGTCTGCTTTCATGAAGCAATGCATCCCGATTTCCGGGAGTATGCGCGCCAGGTCGCGCTCAATGCCAAAGTGCTGGCCGACGCTTTGGCGGGGGAAGGCTTTCGAGTGATTTCCGGCGGAACTGACACTCACCTGATGCTGATCGATGTTTTTTCGCAGGGAATGCTGGGAAGTGAGGCTGAGAAGGCGTTGGGCGAAGCGGGCATTACCGTCAACAAGAATGCGATTCCATTCGACACCAATCCTCCCATGAAGCCCAGCGGTATCCGCATCGGCACGCCGGCGCTCACCACACGTGGTATGAAGGAACCGGAGATGCGCCAGATCGGGCGGTGGATCTCTGAGACATTGCATCAGCGCAACGACGGGACGGTCCTGCGGAAAATTCGCGACCGGGTAGTGGAGATGGCAGAAGCTTTTCCCTTATATGCCGAGCGAAGGGCCAAGGCGCAGGCGGAAGTCCGCGCCTAAGACTGAAGGACGTTAGCCGCTTAAAATCTTTTCGTGAAAGTCGCCATCGATATCCGGAGGATGACCGAGTTTGGAGTGGGCACTTACACGCGCAATGTGGTGCGCGCCCTAGGCCGGCTGGATCAACATAATCAGTATTTCCTTATGGGTCCTCCGCAAAAGATGGCAGAGATCGGCCCGCTGCCGTCAAATTTCCAGTCTGTTCCGCTGCTTGATGGCGACACGACGGTAAAGGGGTCATTGGCATTCCGCAGCATTCTCAGAAATCTGAGTTGCGATCTGGTTCACATTCCCCATCTGTTCTGGTTGCCCAGAGCCCTGCCCTGCCCGTATGTGATGACGGTGCACGATGTGCTCGAACACATGTACCGCGCCCACGGCCACTCCGGGCTGCGGCGCTTTCTGCATTTTCACCTTACACGCAGGATGCTCAGAGGTGCGGCTCGGATCTTCGCAGTTTCCAGATTCACTAAGGGGGAAATCGAGAAGCTATTCGGTATTCCGGCGTCGCGGATCGAAGTTGTTTACAACGCCATTGACGAACGCTTTTTGCGTGGACATACAAACGACAGCGATCGCCAATTTCTGGCCGAGCGGTACCTCGTAAACTACCCTTTCATCCTGTATGCCGGGCGAATTAGTCCCCATAAGAACGTGGTTCGAATCATCGAAGCCTTTTCGGCTCTGAAGGCTGAACTCGATAAGGAAAGCAAATATCCCGATCTCAAGCTGATCATTATTGGGGACGAGCTCTCGAAGCATCCCGATCTACGTCGCACCGTCATCCGAGGCGGAGTGCAGAACGATGTGCGCTTCATGGGATTTGTTCCTATTGAAGTACTTCGCATTTTCTACGACTCGGCCAAGACTTTCGTCTTCCCGTCTCTGTATGAGGGATTTGGTCTGCCTCCGCTGGAGGCCATGGCGCACGGCACTCCGGTACTGACATCAAACACCTCCTCCCTCCCCGAGGTTGTGGGCAACGCGGCGGTGCTGGTCAATCCTGAAAATGTTTTCGAAATCATGCGCGCACTACATCGCGTATTGCTCGACCAGACATTGCGCGAGAGGATGAAGCAACGAGGTTACGACCAAGCCAAAAAATTCTCCTGGGACGCTTCCGCGCGGGAAATTCTTAACGTATACGAGAACGTGATAGGGCAGCGAAGCGAAAAAGTGCGATCACGCAACGATGAGGAATCGCTGCCGAAAGTAGCCAACACCTAACCAATCGCCGTGTGGCGCGGGCCCTCGCCCGCGGCCTTTGACCGGTCAGAATTGCTTCAGGGCTCAGTCTTTTTTCAGTAGCGACTGCCCAGGAGAGTTGACAGCCATCCGTTGCAGCTTTCCCGAGATGCGCGTGCGCTCCGCTTCAGTCGTAGCAGCGGCGTGACGCTTTCTCAGCTTAACAATTTTTTCGTTGCGCGTGCGACGGCGGCGAATCTCGGGGCGACGGCTTGGTGCTGACATGTATCTCTCCTCATTGTTTTGGATATGGCAGCCAATATTGATCGGGAGGGCAAACTGCCTAGCCACAGATTATAGTCCACCCCCTTTTCTAGAGCGCCGCGACTTGTGAGACTCCAGAGACAGCTCTAAGAGTCCCGGTAAATCACACGCGGAAGTGCGCCGATTTCCTCATCCATCGCGACCCGCCCATAAAGGCGGCTTATCTTCTCCATAAATTTAAGTTTTCAAAATATTTGTGATGCAAGTGAGAAGAATTATGTATTGGACTCTCACAGAGCGCGACCTGTAGTGTGCGCTCACTGGTCACGAGGTCATGAAGTCGTAGATGAGATGACCGTGCGGCCCAGGGGAGAAAGCGAGCAGTCAAAATGAATCGTGTTTCCTGGGTAATCGTGGCCGTGTTGGGATTCTGTGTCGCATTTGTGCCGCCTCCGCTATGCAGGGCTCAGAATCAGTCGTCGGCAATTGAACCCGCTCCATCGGAAATTTCGCAACGAATGCAGGAACTTGAAAAACAAGTTAGCGATCTTCGCAGCGAGCTTGCTGCACTGAAGCAAAACGACAGCATGGCCTCGAACACCAAAACTCCGACTCCAACCGAGGTTCCGCAGTCGAACCTCGTAACCACCGCGCCCGCGACTGCTTCGCCGACGCCCGCGATGTCAATTGCGAGCCTCCTGGGTCCCACTTCGGTGAGCGGGTTCGTGGATACCTATTACAACTACAACTCTAACCAACCTTCTTCGCGGACAAACGGATTCCGCAGCTTCGACGTTGCCTCGAATCAATTCGCGTTGAATCTCGTCGAGCTAGTAGTGGACAAAACTCCGGATCCGGCGAACAGCAGGACGGGATATCACATCGCACTGGGGTTTGGGCAAGCCATCAACGCCGTCAACGGAAGTGATCCCGGCGGGTTGGGTTTTGATCAGTATCTAAAGGAAGCCTATTTCTCCTACCTTGCGCCTGTCGGCAAAGGTTTGCAGATCGACGCCGGCAAATTTGTCACTCCGCATGGCGCCGAAGTGATCGAGACTAAGGACGATTGGAACTACTCACGCGGCCTGCTTTTCTCGTATGCCATTCCCTATTTCCATTATGGCTTGCGTGCGAAGTATGCATTCAACGACAAGTATTCAGTCACCGGTTTCGTGGTCAATGGTTGGAACAACATCGTGGAGAACAACACAGGGAAGACTTATGGAGCAAGTTTTGGATGGAATCCCACGAAGAAGGTCGGCTTCATTCAAAACTACATGGCTGGTCCGGAGCAGACTAACGACAACTCCAATTGGCGGCAGCTTTGGGACACCGTGATCACCTATTCGCCGACGAGCAAGCTTTCGTTCACCGTCAACGGCGACTATGGCCGGGGCGATCATCCCATTCTGGCTACGTCTCCGACTCTGATCTTCGGTCCGAAACCTGTCTTTTGGACCGGAGTTGCGGCTTACGTCAAGTACGCCCTCAATGACAAATACACGGTTGTGAGCCGGTACGAGTATTACGACGATCACGACGGATTTACTACCGGAACGCCGCAGCACTTCAACGGCATCACGGGGACCTTTCAGCGCATGATCGCAAGCCACATCATGAGCCGTCTCGAGTTCCGGCGCGATATGTCAAATCTGCCGACATTCGTGAAAGGGAATGGGTTGCCCGTTACAGCTCAGAACACCATGACCGCGGGAGTTGTGTTCATGTTCGACAGTCGCGAGGCAAGGTAAGGTGAAAGTCTTACGTATGGATCTGCATGGTGAAGCTATGGTCGCAACCGGGAATTTCGAACAGTTGCGAATCCTAACACGAGATGCGGGCAGCGCCGAAACTTGTGCTGCTCTCATGGGGGCGATCGGCTTGGGTTCAAAACCAAATTACCCCTGGGACCAGTACCCAAGCCGCGCCCGAACCAAAGATTTTGCAACTATTGCCTACATTGAACGGATATTTGTCGGACCCGACAGTGCACGAAGCTTGAACAAAATCAATTAACTCTGATTAAGGAGCGATCTATGTTTGCCAGGCTGCAAAAAGGAAGGAAGCTACCAATGGCGGAGAAGTTGACTCGCCTGAAAACTCGTTTGGGTGATCCTGAATGGCGTCGGTATGGGAAGCTCCTGTTTGCCGGCAAAGCTATGGGCATAGGTTTGGTACTGCTCATCATCACTGTAATCACCAGTCTTTTCTTTGGGCGGGTCCTTGCTGCGGATGTAGAAGTTAAAGCCACGGACGTGGTCAATCCGCTCAACACAGTCTGGACTTTAGTGGCTGCCTTCCTGGTGTTTGGAATGCAGGTTGGCTTTACCATGCTGGAAGCTGGGTTCTGCCGATCACGCGAGACTGTAAATGTCCTGATGGAATGCATCGTGGACACCTGCCTTTGCGGTTTACTTTTCTTCGCCTTTGGTTTCGCGTTCATGTTCAGCCACGGCAACGGCTTCATCGGCTATCACTGGTTTTTCCTCAAAGATGTGCCTGCTACTTATGAGAGCACCGGAGTAGCATTCCTCGCATTCTGGCTATTCCAATTTGCTTTTGCCGACACCTGCTCGACCATCACTTCGGGCGCGATGATCGGTCGCACTGGTTTTGTCGGAGATCTGCTCTATAGCGTTGCGGTGTCGGGATTCATCTACCCCATCGTCGGTCACTGGGCTTGGGGTCCAGATGGCTTCCTGGCTGCGATGGGCAGCACCGGCCATTTCTTCTCTTCGCTGGGAATGGGCTTCCACGATTTCGCGGGTTCCACCGTCGTGCATACCATTGGCGGCTTCATTGCGCTGGCAGGCGCGATCGTTCTAGGTCCGCGACTGGGCCGGAAGTTCAAGCGCGATGGTGGCGGTCCCATGATGCCCCATGATCTAACGATCGCAGCCAGCGGCGGTCTCCTTCTCTGGTTCGGATGGTATGGATTCAATCCTGGCAGCACGCTTTCCGCGATGGACTTCGAAGGCATCGGGCGGGTTGCCACCAACACCACGCTGGCGGCGTGCGGAGCCGGCTTGACCGCGATGATCTACGCTTACATCCCGAACAAGAAATGGGACGTGAGCTTCACGGTAAATGGATTCTTAGCCGGATTGGTTGCGATCACTTGTCCTTGTTACTGGGTTAGTCCGACCGGCGCCATCCTGCTTGGGGGTGTTGCTGGAGTGATTGTGGTGGCAGGCGTCGAATTGCTGGAATGGCTCCGTATTGACGATCCGATCGGTGCTGTGCCGGTGCACGGCATATGCGGCATCTGGGGCACATTGTCGCTAGGCTTGTTTGCTTGCGGCAAATATGGTGCGACCGGACCGGTCGCACCGGACAACTCCGCTCCGCTGACCGGACTCTTCTACGGTGGCGGCACACAAGTGTTGATTGCTCAGGCGATCGGCAGTTTGATTGTAACGTCCGCTACGTTTTCGGTGGCCATGGCAGTGATGTATCTGGTCAATTTAACCGGAACGCTACGCGTTTCAGCCGAAGGCGAGGTCTATGGATTGGATCTTCACGAGCATGGCATTTCGGCGTATCCGGAATATGTCATCTCAGCTCTAGCTTCACCCGCAGGTGTGACGGCGCAACCCCGCGCCGCCGAATCATCACCGAGCTTGGCAGCAGCTAAGGCGTTGCAGCGGGTGGCCATGGAGACGAAGATCTCGTGAACCAATCCGAGGATTTTTACAGCCGGTATTTCCTGTTAAGAAGTCGTGCGACTTCGAGGGAAAGGACAAGATGACCAAACTTGAAGCGATTATTCAGCCATCCAGATTTGAAACCGTGAAGGAAGTGCTTTCCGAACTTGGCGTGGAAGGCATGACCATATCCGATGTACGCGGGCACGGTCGCCAGAAAGGTCACACGGAGAATTATCGGGGCCGGGAATACAGTGTTGACCTTTTACCAAAAATCAAGCTGGAAGTGGTGTTGGCGGACAACCTGGTGGACGCCGTAGTAGACGCCATTGTGCAGACCGCCGGTAGTGGAAAGATCGGAGATGGCAAGATCTTTCTCTATAAAGTGGAGGAGGCGATCCGTATTCGAAATCAGGAACGTGGAGTCGCTGCATTGTAGTTGTTCGGCTGTCTTGAGCGGGACGGGCACGAAAATCCGCGAGCTGATGTGTGCTGGTTGGGCACGCGCGGTATTGTGTCCCATAACCTTTCCTGATAGGAGTCATAAATAGATTCAATTTCCCCAAGTTTGAGTGGCTGGTTAAAGTAACGGTCTTGCAGCGCCTTTTACCGTTTCATCCCGGCAGATAACGGTGAATCGTTAGTATATTGCGCGGACGCGGGTTTATTCGACCTCCTGAGCCAAAGGAGCAAGACGAATTGTTCGCAGACACACGGGGCCTCAAGGCACTTCTAACTTGGCTGTTCCTTTGGACTGCGGTTTATTCTGCTTTCTCTCAGACGTCTTCAAGGCTGACGCCGGCCACAGTTGAGAGTCAAACGGAACGCATCGCCCGACTTGAGCAAGCTGTCACCGAGGCCAAAAGTTCGGCAGATAACTCATGGATGCTAGTGAGTTCCGCGCTCGTACTGTTGATGACTGGCCCGGGCTTGGCTCTTTTCTATGGCGGGCTTGTACGCAAGAAAAATGTGCTGGCCACCATGATGCAGAGCTTTGCCTTAATGGCGATCGTCACAATCCTCTGGGCGCTGATTGGTTACAGTCTCTCGTTTGGATCAGGCAACAGCTTCATTGGCGCATTCGACCATATCTTCTTGCGAGGTGTGGGCGTCCAGCCGGATGCAGCTTATTCCGCCACCATTCCGCAACAGACCTTCATGGTGTACCAGTTAATGTTTGCCATCATCACCCCTGCGTTGATCACTGGAGCATTCGCCGAGCGGATGAAGTTCAGTGCCATGGTTCTCTTCATGATTTTTTGGTCGATCGTAGTGTATGACCCGATGGCCCACATGGTCTGGGGAAAGGAGGGTCTGCTGAACGCGGCTTTGGGCGGACGGTTCCCGACACTCGATTTTGCCGGAGGAACCGTGGTCCACGTGACGTCTGGAGTGTCTGCGCTGGTGTGTGCCCTGTATTTGGGAAAACGCGTCGGTTATCCGCGAGAGCCCATGCCGCCGCATAGTGTGGTATTGAGTTTTATAGGGGCCTGTTTGCTTTGGGTGGGATGGTTCGGATTCAACGCCGGAAGCGCACTGGCCGCAAGTCCACTGGCAACGAGCGCTTTTGTAGCTACGCATTTCGGAGCGGCGGCAGCTGCCCTGGGTTGGGGATCAGCGGAGTGGATCAGAAATGGCAAGCCCAGCACCCTCGGTACTATTTCTGGAGCCGTGGCTGGACTCGTGGCCATCACGCCGGCGGCGGGATTTGTCAGTCCCATGTCTGCTCTTGCGATCGGCTTGATCGCCGGAGTGGTGTGTTACCTGATGGTCGCGCAGGTAAAGTCCAGATTCGGCTACGACGATTCCCTGGATGCTTTCGGGGTTCATGGTGTAGGTGGAACCATTGGGGCCATCCTCACAGGGGTATTCGCGTCGCGCGCAATCAATCCTATTTTCAAGGACGCGCGAGGGAACGCCATGGGGCTGGGCATCCTTGATGGAAACGCCGGTCAGTTGCTTAATCAGTTTGTGGGTGTGGTGATCGGCTGGATTCTAGCCGCAGTGGGAACACTGATTATATTGAAAGTTGTCGACTTAGCGATCGGATTGCGGGTTACGGAAGGTCACGAGATTCAAGGCCTGGATCTGTCGCAGCACGGAGAAGAAGGCTACAACTTCGAAGTGTCAGCTTAAGGCGGGACGACGGAGCAGCGGCATTATTGGCGACGAGCTCTATTCTTCAGACGGAACACGATGACAAAAATTGAAGCTGTGATTCAGACGTCGAAATTGGAAGCGGTGAAAACCGCACTTCACGAGATTGGTGCGGAAGGGATGACCGTGCTCGAGGCTCGAGGTCACGGAAGGCAGAAAGGACATACGGAGTTTTATCGTGGACGAGAGTATACGGTGGATCTGATTCCCAAGATCAAGCTGGAAATGGTATTGGCTGACGACATGGTGGAGAGAGCAGTAGAAGCGATCGTGAATGCCGCGCGCACCGGACAGATCGGCGACGGCAAGATTTTCTTATCAAAGATTGACGAAGCGATCCGCATTCGAAACCAAGAGCGAGGGGTGAGCGCGCTCTAGATCCCAAGTTCTCTGCTCCGCATTCACTGGATGCTCGGCTTATCCGTTTTATTTCATACTCGCAACAAGACTGAAATCGTATGTCATTCACGGCTATCACTTTTTCAACGCAGGACTTTTTCAAAACCGAGTCCGAGAAGATCCGGGCTAGATTTGAAGATTCGCACAATGGCCAAGCCGCTGTTCGCGAGCGTTCGGATCTGGTCGACAAGGTCACAACGCAGTTGTGGGACTCTGCTATAGAGAGCTCGGAAGAGTTGGGAAACGTTTGCGTGGTGGCCCTGGGAGGTTACGGGCGCCAAACATTATTTCCGTGTTCCGATGTCGACCTCTTATTCTTGTCTCCAACATCGCCGGACGAACAGGCGCAAAAGCAGATCCGCAAGCTTTGTCAGGATCTTTGGGATTTGCACCTCCGCGTCAGCCCAACTACGCGAACCTTGGCTGATTGCGGCAAGCTTCATCGTGACAACGTGGAGTTTAATATCTCGCTTCTCGATTGCCGGTACATCTGCGGTGACAAGGATCTGTTTGAGCAACTTCGGGAACAGATCATTCCGAAGATGGTGGCCCGGGATGCCACCGAATTGATGCAGAGGCTCGCCGATCTGACGCGGGCGAGGCACCAAAAATACGGGCAGACGATTTTTCACTTGGAACCAAACATAAAAGATTGCCCAGGCGGGTTGCGCGACTATCAGGTTGCGTACTGGCTTACGCTGATTTCAGAACTTGAGAAAACGCGTGTCTGGCCCAAAGCAGAGAATATTCTACCAGCAACGCTACGCGAAGATTGCGGCACAGCTCTGGATTTCCTTTCGGCCGTGCGATGTTTCTTGCATTATCGGCAAGGGCGAGACCTCAACGGGCTTACGTACGAGCTCCAATCTGAGGCCGCCGCGGCTGGAATCGGTTCTGCGACAGCGACGCGAATTAGTCCGAGCGAGTGGATGCGAGGTTACTTCCGGCACGCTCGCGCGCTTTACCGGCTTACGGTTCTGCTGGATGAAGTGCCTCAGGCACGCTCGGGCCTGTACAGGTTTCTTGAAAACAGAAAGTCGCGGCTCTCCAATGCTGATTTTTCGGTGGTGGATAGCCGAATTTTCTTACGGCAGCTCTCCTCGGTGGAAGACCCAGCCGTGCTCTTCAGTCTTTTTGAATTTGTCGCTCGGCACGGACTGAAACTAAGTGCTGAAACTGAGCGATGCGTCGAGGCTGCAATTCCTAGCATGCAGCAGAGGGCAAATCAACATTCGGAACTGTGGGCACAATTACGCCGAATATTGATATTGCCTCATGCCGGTGCAGCTCTGCGCGCCATGCACCGGACGGGCTTGCTGGTCCTCTTCTTTTCAGAATTCGGAGCCATCGATTCGCTGGTCATACGGGACTATTACCATCGCTACACTGTGGATGAGCATTCCTTTGTCGCCATCGAAAATCTGCACGCGCTTCGCGCTCCTGGCGACGACCTGCAGCGGCGCTTCCGGGACGTTCTGGATGGAATCGAAAAGCCCGACCTCCTGTTTTTGGCTCTTCTCTTACACGATGTCGGCAAAGGCGTCGAGACGCCGAATCACATCGAAGGAAGTCTCCAGGCCGCGGACAAGATATTCCAGCGCCTTCGCCTGGAAATAGACGATCAAGACACAGTGCGCTTCCTGATTGGAAGTCATCTTCGAATGTCGGCAACAATGACAGGGCGCGACATCTTCGATCCTAAGGTCGTGCAGGAATTTTGCGATTCGGTAGGCACCACAGAACGGCTGAAGATGCTCACTTTACTAACCTATGCCGATATCAAGGCCGTGAATCCAGAAGCTCTCACTCCGTGGAAAGCGGAAATAATCTGGCAGCTCTACGCCGCCTCTTCCAACTATTTGAGCCGAACCGTAGACGACCAGCGGGTGGATGCGCAGACCTCGAACGAAGATCACATTAAGCGGATTGTTTCGGCCGCGTCGCCAGACGTCGACTCCAGACAACTGATCTCATTCCTCGAAGGATTCCCCAAGCGTTATCTGCTGACGCATACTCCGGACGAAATCGTCTCTCACTTCCGAATGCATCAGCACTGGGACGGTGTGGAACCTCAGGTTGACCTTCTGAAACAGAATGGCTACTACCAGGTTATTTTGCTGACCGTGGATCGTCCTTCGCTTTTCGCCCGGGTAGCGGGCACGCTTTCCTCCTGGGGCATGAATATCCTGAAAGCGGAAGCGTTTGCCAATAAAGCTGGAACCGTGCTGGATACGTTTCGCTTTGTCGATCTTTTCCGAACCCTGGACATGAACCCGACTGAAAAGGCACGTCTGAAACGAAGTCTGGAAGATAGCCTCTCCGGTGAAAGTGACGTCAGGGAAACGATGGAAACGAAATTCAAGCCGGCTACCAAAATCCCCAAGGTGAAAATTAAACCTAGCGTTCGCATCGACGACGAGAGTTCCTCCCACAGCACCCTTATCGAAATTACAGCGCAGGATCGTCCCGGGCTGCTGTACGACATCAGTTCCAATCTTGCTGGGCTGGGCTGCAACATCGAGGTAGCAATCATCGATACGCAGGGTCAATCGGCGATCGACGTGTTTTATGTTACGCAAGGCGGAGGAAAGCTAGACCCTTCAATAGAGAGCAGGATGCGGGACGTTCTCCTGCAACTGCTCTGAAGCAAAAATTCGCGTTTCGTGATCTATTCCGCGAGAAGGACATCCAAGGTTCGTGCCAACTCTGCTTTTTCCAGTTTCAAACCAGGGCTTTCATCGTGAGTACCGTCTGTAATTCTGGCGAGTTGTTGCGCGAACAACCGCGCGGCATCGTCGCGAGATATGTAAATGACGGCCTTCGGCAAATCCAACTGCCAAGTTGTTTGGTCGTGGTTGTTAATTGTCCAGCGTTGCCGGTCGTGGCGATTCTTCTGATCGAGCTGGCCGTCGGAAAACGTTAACGGCCCATCGATACGGATATCGACTGTTCCTTTTTTGCCTTTAACTTTTAGCCGCTCCACTTTGATCTGGTCGAACACTACCAGGGGCACCCGCAGCTTTGATAAATCCTGTGTGCGGAGAGAATCCCCATAGTCGTTGGACAGTTTGAGAAACGCATTACGAATCTGCTCCGGACTCAGACGCATCGAGTCCACTGCCAGTGTGTCCATGATCGAAAAGTTCGCGGTCTCAAGAACCGTTGAGGAGTCGGATTTTTCTTCGGCTCCGATGTCTTCCACGCTTTGGTCTCGATTCGACGACTCTGCCATCAGCGTACGTTTTACATAGCGATAAAATCGCGGTCTCCCCCGTCCTCTCCAATACGACGAATCGTAGAAATCCACTCCTACCCCCGAGCGCAGTGAACTGTAGAAAGAGTGCTGAGCCGGGCTAACTATGATTCCCACGTGTCCTGGCCAGACAATCAGGTCGGCAACTTGCGGGGTCGTTACCCGTTGAAACTCATTAATTCCGGAATAAAGATCGGAGGAGCTGGAATAACGATATGGAAATCCTGCGCGGCTATAGATCTCGTGCACCAGATGCGAGCAGTCTGGCTTGGAACGAGACACTTGGCGGCCAAGCGCCGCGCTCACCACTAATAGCCTATCGTCCGAGCTCATTAAAACCGAAGATGTCGCGTGTCGGTTGTCACTTTCACCGCGGGCTCGGGGAGCCAACATCGCGGAATTCTCACGCCTTTCAGGAGTTTGTTGGGCATGCGGAGTGGCAGCAGCAAACAATACGATCAACAACAGAGTTCGCGCTTTGACAAGAAAGTGCATAGCTCAATTTATTGTGATGCGATCCGAATGGCGAGCAGGGCTTACGGGAGTACCGAAATCAGCATGTCCTGAGGGACAATCGGAAGTGAATGATCGAATGTTTCCAACAGTTTAGACGTTGACGAAACCGGCAAAGAAAGATTAGCAGCCGGACCTGTAAGCCGAATTCGCCGGGTCACGCTGCAGCCACGTAAGTTATTGAAACGGAACCGGCGCAAACTGTCAATGATGTCAATTTTGGCAGTGTTGGCAGGTTTTGCGTCACACCGGCGTCACAGTCGGACGGGCCCGCTGCAGCAGCCGCCCCAACTTGTCTTCCGTTTTACGCGACTCAGACTCCAACAAATAAGCATCCGCAAGGGCGATGCTGTCCCTTTTGAGTCGAAAAGCTGAAAGTAGCTGGAACGAAGATGATTGCGGCTCACGCAGGGCACCACCCGACTACGGCGTGGCGTTTCGCAATTTCGATCGGTCCGATGACTGGGGGCGTCCGTCGCTCGATAGGCGTGTTGCGCACTACAACCTCGTGGCTCACGCGCCGCAAGGGTGAGTCGTTTGGTCAGATATTCTGATCCCAGGTTGCACGAATTGTTTTCAGCATGGCCGGATAGATAATCCATCTTTCCGCCCCCCTCATACCCTCGATTAAAACAACTGAGCGGACTGATTGTAATCGACTGGTCGGGAGCAGGGGGCAGAGTCGATGAGCGTTATTGGCGATGTTACGACAGTTAATGTGGTTGGCGCGATTTGAGGGAATGGACGGAACTATACGCAGGGCTTAATCCAGGCTGCCCTGCTCGATAATCACATTCTCTCTGACAATGAGCCTGTGAGCAGCCATTTCGCGCAACTTAGGCAGCACTCGATTCACGTGCTCATCAGTATCCACGAAAGTGACAACCACCGGAAGCTGGCCACCCGCCTCGACCAGATGCGCTGTCCGGACTTTGCTTCGGCCCAGAAATCCAGCCACCGAGTGCAACACCACCGCTCCCGCGACGTTTTCATCGCGCAGGTATTTGAGAATCTCCAAATGCAACGCATGGTGGTGCCATGAATCGCCTTCCGTCAGGTACATCGTGACTTGTACCGCCATAAGGCCTGCCATTCTACAACCAACGCGCTAGCGCAGCGCCCGCCAGCACTGAAGCCAAACAGAACAGGTTGCTGGCCATCACATTCCATGCCACAAGAAGCCACTGGCCTTGCTCGAACAGAGCGAACGTTTCAAATGCGTAGCTGGAAAACGTCGTATAGGAGCCACAGAAACCAATCGCGATCAGCAATCGCCATCGCGCATCAAGCAGCATGCGCTCGCTAGTTAAAACGAGAAAGAACCCAAGCAGAAGGCTACCGCTGATGTTGATGAACAGCGTGCCGTAGGGAAAGCTCGAAGCAAAGGACTTGGCAATATAACCGCTGAGAAAATACCGGGCGCTCGCGCCAAGCACAGCACCTAAGGCGATCCAGAGATAAGTCACGATGGAGTTTTCTCCTAGCTGGTCTCGTAGGAGTCATCAGCCCTATGGGCGGTTAACGGCGAACTCCATCGCCAATCGGATTATACAGGTCCACTTGACTCAACTGGCGTGATCGCTGGTCATTGAGCGCTTCTATGAGAAGGTCATAAAAGTCAAGGCCGACGTGGCGGCCCTCCTTAATTTGTTTTCCGACGTTAGCATAGACGTTCGATGGTGACTTACGGGGCTGTCAAGGGCGCCCCGAAGGGGGCGTTCATCTTGACCCTTGACAGCCCCGCAAGTCACTTCACAATCGAGCTGGGAACGAAGCGCAACGCAGTTCAGTTGAGCTTCGTTCCTTAGTGGAGTGGTTTTCGCTCTTTCTCGAGCTTGCTCGTTGGCATCCACACTCCGCCTCACCGCTCTGGCATTCTCCATCATCATCTTTTCGTTTCGGTCACAGAACATTCTGGATTTGCTTCGAACCAAGTCCTCTGGGAAACTCTGGCCGACGCCACCCCACCGTTGCCATGCTTCTATCCGCACTCTGAATGGGCCGCTTAAGGGCCCGGTGCAAGTTGGGGTTCGATCTAAATAGCCAGGTCCACCACTGCCGTGATGAACCTGGGATTGTTGGGGCTGCCATCTATCGCGAGATCTTCATAGACCAGCGCTCAAAACGCAGTCACCCGAACAAGGCGGTGGATGTCGTTGTCTGCCCAACCTCCTGGATCGACTCCGGTTCTCGCTTCATCAACTCCGGTTCTGCCCTCCGAAACCAATCGCTTGGAATCGTTGCGGCGTGTTTTCCCCTCCCCCGGCCGGCTACGCAGCCGCCGCTATCGGCACCGACTTAGCATGGTGCAGCGGCTCATACACCTCTCCACTCACCCACAGCCGGTGCAGTAGAACTGCCAGTTTCCGCGCCACCGCTACCGCCGCTCTCTTCTTCGCATTCTTTCCACCACGCTCGCAGAGCCGCAACCCATACCGTCGTAAGTCCGTGTCCGGTCCGAACGGCCCCAAGATATACTGCGCGCTCCCCACCAGCAGCTTGCGCACCATCGTATCTCCGGCTTTGCTGATTCCTAATTGCGGTTGGCTCTCTCCCGAGTCTTCCTGCTTCGGCACTAACCCCAGATACGGTCCCACATCCCGGCTCTTCACGAATCGTTGCGGATTCTCCAAGGTCAACACGTAGGCCAGCGCCGTGATCGGCCCCACCCCTTTCACCTGCCGCAATAACGCCGTGTGCCCATACTTCTCCTGGCCTAGGGTTTCAATCTTTTTGTCGTACTCCTTAATATCAGCACTCAGGGTGGCTGCCAAACGCACCAAAGGCAGCAGCGCTTCGCGCATCTCCACCGCAACTGCCTCCTCTCCCTTTTGTGCGAAGCTCCGGCTGGAACACTTGGGTAGCCGCGTGCCCATGCTCTTGACCAAACCGCGGGTGGTGTTGATGATCTCCGTCCGCGCTGCCACCAATGCATCTCGGGCTCGCAGCATCACCAGATCCTGCCGCACTTCCCGACTGCGGTGCTGGATCGGGTACAACGACTCGGGGTCCACGCGTCCCAATCGGGCCAGCTTATTCGCATCGATCCGATCATTCTTGCGCTTACGACGCTTCGATCCCTCCATTAACCGCGGGTTGGCCACCAGCACTTCGTGCCCGCAACCGCGGATGACTTCCTGCACCCAGGCCGAGTGTGTCCCCACCTCCACCACCACACGCGCCCCATTCAACCCTTGGAAAAAGGTTGCCAAATCCTCCTGCGTCGTCCGCAACTGTCCTTCCGCCAGCGTTTCTCCCTCCAGACCCAAAATGCAGTAATGGCTCCATTGGTCGCCCAGATCTACGCCCACCGTCAAACGGTCGAGATTGGGGCGAAGCTCACCCCGCTGATGCTTTTCTCCGGCGCTCGTTGCTGCCACCTTTGTCGGATCCAGCTTTTCTTTCAGCTTTCCCACCAGTTCCGCCAGCACTTCTTTCGTATCCCGCTGCTGCACCGGGCCCCGCGACTTCGTCCGTTTCGATGTTGGTTCACTCTTCTTTCCAGAATTGTTATGCTTCTTCAAGGTCGATCTCCTTAGCCGTTTTGATTGCACCTTAGAGTGCGTTGATCATCGGTAGCTTAACGCCATCCGTGATCGGGGATCGACCTTCTCATCCCATCTATGGCGAGTAGAGTCGAGAACAGGCGCAGTAACTGTAGTCTCCCGGTGGATATTTGACTGGGCTTTCGCCGCGTCACCTCAGTCCGGTTTGGCTTGGTTCTGTTTCCTGTCGCCGAGTAGGCCCGGGGAATTTCGCCCCGAGCCTCTCACAGATCCGTGCTTGACCGTCTCCGGTCACACGGCTCGTGCCATCCGTGGAAGGCCGGCGCCTTCCGCCGAGATCATCGGGTTCCTCCTGTTGACAGTTGACCCATGTCGATCCCGACTCGGTGACCCGCCCCCTTCGCTCCCCGAGAATTACCCCGGCTCATCGCTACTACGGAGCAGTCCGCCCCTGTTCGGCACATCGGTACTGTCGGCCTCGCGGGGCTTCCGCTTGGGCCTTCTCCCTTAGCATTACCGTCCAGGTTCTCAAGTTCCGTACGAAAGCCCGGATGAGAGTCACGCCTCCTATACCCCGGACATCGCATGGCCAGTAAGTAGGTCTCTTCCATGCTGCTCCCGGAACAAGCGGGACACTCCGGTTTTGATGTCGTCCGAGTTCGATTTCGATGCGTGGTCAGAGGTTCGTTTGCACTCGTCTCTCTCATCCCTACATGACGTGATCATCGTCACGCCTTTTAACCATCACGTTCACCACCGCAGCTTTTGGCTGAAGCAGCTTATGGCAGTTTGAAGCCTCTCCCCACAGAGCG
>Ga0207646_10000333_pt1 | contig 63824 bp, 66 predicted proteins | sample KBSK5502metaG_FD_184343 | JGI IMG/M metagenome (GOLD analysis project Ga0207646, IMG submission 184343) | Corn, switchgrass and miscanthus rhizosphere microbial communities from Kellogg Biological Station, Michigan, USA - KBS K5-50-2 metaG... | ecosystem: Host-associated > Plants > Roots >... | reverse complement strand
CACCTGCCCGGACCGTCGCACCTCATGGGCCTCGTCGTCCAACTCCAGGTCCGCCAGCTGGAGCCTTCCGCTCTCGGGGCCACTCGCCCCGTGACGCCTCAGCACCACACGCACGCGCGCGACCAGCTCCTCGATGCTGAACGGCTTGGTCACGTAGTCGTCGCCGCCGACGGTCAGGCCGTGGACCTTGTCGTCGGTCGCGTCCTTGGCGGTCAGGAAGATGATCGGGACCTTGTGCCCCGAGCTGTTGAGGCGGCGGAGCACCTCCAGGCCGTCGATGTCCGGCAGCATGACGTCGAGGATCACGAGGGCCGGCGAGAACTGGCTGACCGCGGTGATGGCGCCTCGACCGGTGGCCGCGGTCTTGACGCTGAAGCCCTCGTAGCGCAGCGCCATCGCCACCAGCTCCGTGATGTTCGGCTCGTCGTCCACGACGAGCACCCGGGCGCCGTTCTGCTGCGAGTCGGTCGAGCCGCCCGCCGCCGGCCTGGTCACGAGCTCAATCGTGATCGCGGATCCTGTGTGTTTGCTGAGAGAAGGCTGGGAGATTCCCCTGGAACCGGCCAGCCCGTGGTGCGGTGAATGGCGCCTCCGCGGTCGACCAGCCGCCCCGGCAGCCCCGCAGCCTCCAGCCAGCCGGCCGCCGCGTCGCCCATGACGATGGCCGCGGTGGAGGCGATGTTGGCGTCGACGCAGGTGGCCGCGACCACGGTGGCGGTCCGCCAGGGACCTGACGCGGGCAGGCTGGTCGCGGGGTCGATTATGTGGTGCAGCACAACGCCGCCGCGCGTCCAGCGGCGAACGGTGGTGCTTGACGTTGCAAGCCCGCCGGCCGTGATCGCCACGACCTCCTCCCCCTCGGCGATGGGCGCGCCGCTGTCCTCCCTGACCTGGATCGGCCAGCCGCCTGCCGGAGGCTCGCCCGCGACCGCGATGTCTCCGCCCAGGCTCACCAGCACTCCCCCGCCGCCCGCCGCCTCCAGTCCGGCCGCTGCCGAAAGGTCGGAGGCGAGCGCCTTGGCGGTGGCGCCGAGATCAAGCTCCACACCTCGAGGCAGGCGGACCGCGCGCAGCCGGGGATCGAACCACACCGCCTGCCAGCCGGGCACTCGGCGCACGACGAGGTCGAGCGGCAGCCCTTCCGCCGCGACGCTCGCGAAGTCGCCGGCGTAGCCGGAGAGCTTCACCGCCTCGCCCACGGTCGGGTCGACCGCCCCTCCGCTGAGGCGCGCGCCGCGCAGTGCCTCGTCGATGGCACGGGCCAGCAGCGGGCTGACGCGCACCTCCATCTCGGGCCGGGCGTTGAGGCACGAGAGCTCGCTGTCCTCGCGGAAGCGGCTGGCGGCCAGGTCGATCTCGCGCAAGCAGCGATCGACCGCGGCCTTCGCCGCCGCCAGTTTTTCTGGCCGGGTGACGATCACGCGCACAGAGCCGCCCAGCGCGCGGTCATCGGCGACGGCCAGTGCGCTCATCCCTGCGCCCGCTTTGCGACCTGGCGCAGGGAGAGGGCGAGCACCGGGCAGGAGGCGACCGCCTTCTGCGCGTGCGACAGAAGGTGGTTCGGCAATGGGCTCGCCGCGATGATCGGATAGCCCCAGTCGTCGAGGCGAATGAGCTCGGGCACCAGCTCCGCACACAGCCCGCGCCCGTCGCAGCGGATGCGGTCGATCCCGATCTCCATCTGGTTGCTCAAGCGACGCCGCTGGCGCCGACATTCGCCCGCCAATGGGCGGGATGCATCGAGAACTCCGGCGCGAACGTTTGCAGAGCGGACTGCAGGAACATCACCGCGCCGTCAGGGTGACGGCACGCGCCTCGGCCGCGTACGTCTTTAGCCCAGCGGTGGAGCCGGGCGAGGTCGTCGGCGTTCGCGCCCTTGTCGGCGATGCGCCCGCAGGCGTCGGCCAGGGCGCGCAGGCCGAAGAAGCACGGGCCGCACTGTGCTGAGCTCTCGCCGGCGAGGTAGCGCATGATGCGCGCCGTCTCGCACACACCGCAGCCGCGCGACGAGATGACTCCGACCACTCCGCACCCGAGGCCCAGGCCATGCTCTCGCAGGGCGGCCGCCTCCAGCGCCAGGTCCTGGGCGACAGTGAAGTCGACCCACGCCCCGAAATAGCCGCCGATGAGGACGGCGCGGGCCGCCGGGCCGGCGCCACCCGCCATGTCGAGCACCTCGCGGACGGTGGTCCCGGCCTCGACCTCGACGACTCCCGGCGAGGGCACGGCGCCCGCGACCGTGATCAGCACGGTGCCCACCGCCCCGCGCCGTCCGGCGGACCTGAACCACTCCGCTCCATGGCGCGCGATGAGCGCGACCTGAGCGAGGCTCTCTACGTTCTGCACGAGCGTTGGAGCGCCGCCAACGCCCGACTCATGAGGATCCTGAGGCTTCGACGTCGGAGAAGCGACGGAGTTGTCCAGCAGATTGACCGCCGCGCTCGATTCGCCGGCGACGTAACGCGGCGGAGCTGCCACGAGTCGCGCCCGCCGGAGCTCAGGCTCGGGCCGCTCCGCCAGGGCGCCGGCCATCGCCGCCCACGCCTCGCGATGGTCCTCGCCCACATAGACGATGACTTGTGACGCCTTCAGGGTCCGGGCCGCGACGAGGGCGCCGTCGAGCACGAGGTGCGGCCGCGTGGACATCAGCACCCGGTCCTTCAGACTCTGCGGCTCGCCCTCCGCCCCGTTGACGATGATCACCGGGCTTTCGCCGTGGCGGGCCACCGAGCGCCACTTTCGTGCGACCGAGAACGAGGCTCCGCCCCGACCGGTGAGGCCGCTCTTCTCGAGCGAGTCGATGAGGGCGTGACCAGGCACCGGGGGTGGGCCGAGGCGCTCGACGTGGGCGCGCAAGCGCTCGGGACCGAGCGACAGGTCCGGTCCGGCCAGCAGTCGGAGACGGCTCACAGGTCGGACTTCCTCTCGACGCCTGAGCGGAAAGAAGCCCGCGGACCGGACAGCGGGTCGCGGGAGCCCGCCACGAGGCGGTAGACGACGGCGAAGCCGACCGCGGCCACGCACACGCACGTCAGTGTGAAGAACCACGCCGCCCAGGCGTCGGTGCCTATGCCCAGGCCGTGGACGACGGCGACCGGCCACGAGGCATACGTCAGCCAGTGGATGACGCGCCATGCCGCGTGCCCGATCTGCTCGCGCAGCAGGCTGGTCACCACGATGGCGGCCAGCAGCTCGAAGGCGATGGTGCCGAGGCCGAGCCAGAAGGTCCGGTAGTAAGACGAGAAGGGGACGATCGCGGTCAGCCAGCCCAGGTGGGTGAAAGGATCGACCACCGCCGTCACGATGTGAAGCGCAAGGAACACGAGCGTCACCAGGGCGAGGTTGCGGTGCAGCCCCGTGGTCAGGAAGCCGGGCCAGCCAGCCGCCTTGAAGCGCAGAGCGGACAGGACGCCCAGGATCACAACCGCCGTCAGCAGGACGAGCGAGAGCGCGCCCGCGGCGCGCGTGGTGTACCAGAGTAGCTGGTCGGTCACCGGCCTACGATCCGCCCGAGACCGCCACGCCCGAACTGGACGATGAGCTGACCGAGCCCGAGGAAGCCTGGACTGACGAGGTGGACGAGCTCGAGGTGGTCGTCGAGGTGGCGCTCGAAGTTGAGGTCGAGCCGGCGGACGAGCTTGTAGATCCCGGTACTGTCGCGGCGCTGACATAACCGAGGGCGCCGACTCCGGCGACAGCCAAGAGGGCGACGCCGGCGGTGAGGCGGTTCATCAGCTTCTGCGCCCGGTCGCGCGCGGAGATCCTGGACTGGACTTCGTCTGGGTGGCTCATGCGGGCCATGCTGCCGGGCCGCACTGAAACGCATCTGAGAGTTGGCTGGGAGATCGCTGTGAGTCCGAGCCGCCGTGACCCTCAGAGAGTTCTCAGCGTCCTCACACGGCACCCTGAGCTTGCCGGCCCAGTCTCTTCCTCAGCGTACGCAAATCACCACATAGATAAGGAGAGACAAACGATGAACCCTTTCAAGAGACCCCTGGCGGCGGCCGCGATCGCCGGCTCGATGCTGGTAGGCGGAGTCGCGGGGGCGATCCTCTACGCAGGGACCACGATCAGCGCCTCCGCCGCCGGCAACCCGACCAATGTCGCGACAGCGGCGTCACCTTCGCCCGGCACCGCGCCGAGCGGAAAGTTCGTACCGAACGAGGACGCCACCCACGAGGCGGGCGAGAGCGCCGCACGCGAGGCGCAGGAGAACGCCGGGCAGGTGCCCACCGTCCCGTAGCCGGCGAGAGTTCCATCCACCCCCGTGTTCGAGAGGCTCGCGAAATGCGGGCCTCTCTTTTGCTAGCCCAGCATCTGGCGGGCGACGAACAGCACGTTGGCCGGGCGCTCCGCCAGCCGCCGCACGTACCACGGGTACCAGGCCGACCCGTAAGCGATCAGGTCCGCGACGCGGTGACCTTCCGCGCCAAGCTTCGCCAGCTCCTCGGACCTGATGCCGTACAGCATGTTCACCTCGATCTTGTCGCGTTCGACGCCGACCGCCTGCGCGAACCTGGCGACGCGCCGCACCAGCACGACGTCGTGCGTGCCGAGCACCAGCCGCAGCTTCCCCCGCTTGACCTCAGGGAGCATGAGCACGCTGAGCGCCAGGTAGTTGGCGTCCACGTCACGTTTGGCCGGGAACGCGAGGTCCGGCGGCTCCGCGTACGCACCTTTCACGAGCCGGATCGCAGCCCCGCCTGGCAGCAGCCTCGCCACGTCTTTCACGGTGCGGTGCAGGTAGGCCTGGAGGCAAATGCCGACCTGGCGGTGAGCCCCCCGAACCCGCATGTACAGGTCGATCGTGGCGTCCGTGTACGCGCTCCCCTCCATATCGATCCAGAGGAACCCCTCGACGCCGGCGGCCGCGGCCGCCAGCCGGTTCACGTTGGCAAGCGCCGCGGCGGTGTCGATGTCCAGGCCGAGCTGGGTCGGCTTGACCGAGATCTCGGCGCCGACGCCGGCCGCAGCGGCGGCCGAGATCACCGACTCGTAGTGCTCGACTGTAGCCGTCGCCTCCGCGAGGTCGGTGATGTTCTCGCCCAGGCGCGTGAAGAGCACGCCGATGCCCCTGGCCTTGAACTCCACAGCCGCCTTCAGCGCGCTGTCGAAGTCCTCGCCAGGCATGAAACGGTGGACCGCCCGCCTCACGAAGCCCCACCGAGGTACGTGCGCGGCCAGCCAGGGGTTCGAGGCACACCAGAGCAGCAGCTGCCTCATACCGCCTGAACGTTAGCGCGGCCGGCCAGTAGGGCGCGAAATCGCGTCCCGGATGGCGGCGCCACGACGCCAAAACAGGCGCGCTTTGACGGGTATGACGGTTAAAAGGTGGCGCGCGATTCGCTCATGAACGGTTTCGACCTGACGGAGGTCAAAGTGACCGCCGTCTACTTCGCGACATGGCAGGCGGCCTCATGCGCGGGACGGAGCTGCCGCAGGAGAGGCGTCTCGACCGAGCACCGCTCGATCGCGTAAGGGCACCGAAACCGGAACCGGCAGCCCTCGCCCGGGTCGATGACGCGCGGAGGCTCGGCCACCTCGGAGGCCGCCGGCAGCGACACGGGCGCCCGCGGGTCCGGCACCGCCGAGAGCAGCAGCTGCGTGTACGGATGCTTCGGATGGGCGAGCACATCCTCGGTCGGGCCACTCTCGGCGATCTGACCGGCATACATGACGACCAGCCGGTCCGCCACGTAGCGTGCGCTCGCGATGTCGTGCGTGATGTAGAGAAACGAGATGCCCTCCTTGCGGCGCAGCTCGGCCATCAGGTTGAGCACGCCGATGCGCACCGACACGTCGAGCATCGACACCGGCTCGTCGGCCAGAATCAGCTCAGGGCGGCACGCGAGCGCGTGCGCGAAACCGATGCGCTGCCGCTGGCCGCCGCTCAGCTCAAAGGGGTACTTGTCCAGGAACTCCCGAGGCGGAGTGAGGCCGACCGAGCTCAGGATCCGCTGCGCCTCCTGGTCGCGGGCTTTGGCCGAGAGCTCGGGCCGGTGGAGCTTGAGCGCGCGCATGACACCGTGGGACACCCGATACACGGGGCTGAGCGAACCGTACGGGTCCTGGAACACCATCGGCACTCGGGCCGCGTAGTCGAGTCGCGCCTTCCGTGACCGCACCGCGGCCACCGTCCGCCCGCGATAGAGGATCTGCCCGCGGGTCGGCTTGTAGACGCGCGCCAGCAGCCGCGCCACGGTGCTCTTGCCGCTGCCGCTCTCCCCCACGAGCGCAACGATCTCGTTTGCCCCAATGGTCAGGTTGACGTCGTCGACCGCGTGCAGCGTGCGCCGCGAGAACTGCCCGCCGACGTGAAAGTGGCGGGTCAAGCCGACGGTGCGGATGATCGGCTCGGCTTGTGCTCCGACCGCGGCCGGCTCCACTATGGGAGCCTCGCGCTCAAGCGCCATCGGCGTAGAGATGGCAGCGGATGAGGACCTCGTCGCGCTCGAAGAACGGCGGCTCGATCGTCTTGCAGTGGGGCATCACCTTGGGGCAGCGCGGATGGAAGCGGCAGCCCGCCGGCGGGTGCGCGAGGTCCGGCGGGGCGCCCGGGATTCCCTGCAGGGGCTGAAGCGCACCGCGAATCGAGGGAAACGATCCGAGCAGACCGACCGAGTAGGGGTGCTTGGGGTTGGTGAAGAGCGTCCTGGTCGGGCCGATCTCCATCACCTGTCCCGCGTACATCACCGCGAGCCGGTCGGAGAAATGGCTTACCAGCGACATGTCGTGCGTCACGAAGATGGCCGCGAAGCCGATCTTTCGCTGCAGCTCCTTGATCTGCAGCATCAGCGAGCGCTGCGCGACCACATCGAGAGCCGAGGTCGGCTCGTCCATGATCACGAGGTCCGGGGTGAAGACCAGCGCCATCGCGATCATCGCCCGCTGCCGCATGCCGCCGCTCAGCTGGTGCGGGTAGCTCTTCAGGTGGATCGGGTCGATGCCGACCAGGCGCATGACCTCCTCTGAGCGCGCGCGCATCTTCCGGACCGGCATGTCCTCATGCGCTTCGATGGCATCGCGCAGCTGCGCGCCGACCGTCATCACCGGGTTGAGCGCGTTCATGGCGCTCTGCATCACCACCGAGTAGCGCCGCCAGCGCACGTGTCGCAGCTCGGCGTCGTCGAGCGACACCATGTCGTTGCCCTCGAACCGCACCTCGCCGGAGACGATCTCGGCCGGCGGGCTGAGCAGGCGCGCGATCGCGAAGAGCAGCGTCGACTTTCCGCATCCCGACTCGCCGACGATGCCTAGGAACTGGCCAGGCGCGAGCTCGAGCGAGACGCGGTCGACGGCGCGGACGGGGCCGGACTCCGACGCATATTCGACCACGAGGTCTTTGACCTCGAGCAGGGGCCTGGTCGCGATCACCGCGCCTTCTTCTTCATCGGTCGGAGCGCCGGGTTGCCGATCTCGTCGAAGGCATAGTTGATGAGCGCAAAGGCGCCGCCCAGGAGGGCGATGCAGAGGCCAGGGGCGAGGATCCACTGGGGCGAGCCGGCCAGCAGAGCGCCGTTGTGCTCGGCCCAGTACAGCATCGTGCCCCAGCTCAGGTCGCTCGAGTCCCCGAGCCCGATGAACTGGAGGACCGCGGCCGCGAGCACTGCGTAGACGGCGGCGCCAAGAAAGATCGCCACGATCAGCGAGGTCATGTTCGGCAGGACCTCGAACGCGATGATGTAGAGGCTGCGCTCTCCGCGCACGCGCGCTGCCTCCAGGAACTCCCGGTTGCGCAGGGCGAGCGCCTGTGACCGCAGCTGGCGCGCGCCGTAGGACCAGCCCGTGACGACGATCACCGCGATCAGGACGGCCACCCCGCGGTTGGACGCGTACGCGGCGATAACGATCATCAGCGGTAGGGTCGGAATGACGAGGAACACGTCGGTGAACAGGTTCAGGACGTGATCCCAAAAGCCGCCGAGATAGGCGGCTGTGACCCCGACCAGCACGGAGACGGTGGTGGCTATGACGCCGGCGATGACAGCAAGGGCAAGCGACTCTCGAGTGCTCCAGACGAGCTGTGAAAAGATGTCCTGACCGTTCTGGGTAGTGCCGAGCAGGTGCTGCAGCGACGGACGAAGGATCGGGTCGAACAGCAGCGCGTGCGGGTCGTACGGCGCGATCAGTGGAGCGAAGACGGCGATCAGTGTGAACACGCCCAGCAGCGCCGCCCCGGCGAGGGCCTTGCGGTTCGAGGCCAGGTTCGAGACGAGGCTGCGAAGCACGCCCGCGCGCGGTTCGGCAAGGGCCTCGATGACGTCCTGCCCGGCGATTATCGGAACGGCCATCAGGCCGACTCCCGGGTGCGCGGGTCGAGGATCGCTGTGAGGACGTCCGAGAGTAGGACGGCGACCAGCACAGCCACCGTGATCAGCAGGAAGAGCGCCTGCATCAGGGCGAAGTCCTCGTTGTCGACCGCGTTGAGGAGCATGAAGCCCAGGCCGGGGTAGTTGAAGACGATTTCGACGGCGATCGCCCCGCTGATGACGAAGCCGAGCGACATCGCAAACCCGGTCAAGTTCGGGAGGATCGCATTGCGGCCCGCGTACATGAGCATGATCCGCAGCGGCGACAGCCCCTTTGCGCGCGCCATCTTCACGTAGTCCTCGGCGAGCGTGGTGATCATCGTGTTCCGCATCGTCAGGATCCAGCCGCCGATCGACGTGACGACGATGGTCAGCGCTGGCAGGAACGCATGCCAGACGACCTCGCCGGCGAAGGACCAGGAGAAGTTGATGGTCGACGTCAGCTCGTAGCCGAAACCCAGCGGGAACCAGTTCAGCGTCAAGGAGAAGATCAGAAGGAGGATCAGGCCGAGCCAGAAGTACGGGAACGCCGAGATCACGATGAATGTCGGCGGCAGGATCGCGTCGAAGAGTCCGCCCCGTCGCCATGCGGCGAGCATTCCGATCAGGGTGCCGAGCACGAACGCGATCACGGTCGCGGTACCGACCAGCCCGATGCTCCACGGCAGGGCCAGCATCACCACCTTGCCCACGGGAGACGGGAAGAACGACAACGACGTCCCGAAATCGCCGTGCAGGGTGTTTCCGAGGTAGTCGAAGTACTGCTGGAAAATGTTCTCATCAGTGTGTAGACCGAACGCGACCTCCATCGTCTTCACCGCCTGCGGGCTGGCGCGCCCGTGAAACCGCACGAGCATTGCCTCGGCCGGGTTGCCGGGCATCAGGCGGGGCAGGATGAAGTTGACCGTCAGGGCGGCCCACAGCGTGATGACGAAGAACTCGAGCCGCCGGAGGAGATATCTCATCTGGTTGGTCTTTTCGCCGGTTGCGGACGGCCGGTGTGACGCCGGCCGCCCGTCAGAGAAGTCTCGTCAGCTGGACGTCTTGTAGAGATGGGTCAACACCACCTCCCAATCGGGTAGGTTCCACGGCGCCGGGGCGGCGTACGGGTCCTGCTGGGTGGGCCAGCCGGCAAAGTCTTTGGTGCTCCACTCGTACCAGGCGACGCCCTCGGTGACCGGGATGACGGGCACGTCGTTCAGCATGGCCGCCTCGATCTGCTTGATCAGGTCGTGCTGCTTGGCGGAGTCGGTGGTGGCGCCGAACTGGTCGAAGAGCGAGTCGACCGCGGAGTTCTTGTAGCGGCCGTAGTCGCCCGCGGCCGTCTGGCCGATGTCGGCGGTGGTCGCGCTGTCCAGGGTGTTGCGCAGCTCGTAATAAGGAGATGGTCCTGGAGATGTCGCGAGCGACCCATAGGCGAGCTGGAAGTTGCCGGTGAACAGGTTGTTGAAATAGTCGTTGCTCGACTGGTCCTGGACCTTCACCTCGACGCCGATCTGCTTCAGGTTGTCCTGGACCACCTGGAGCGACGCGTCCCAGTCCGTGTAGCCCGCGATGGTGATGATCGTGAACGACAGCTTCTTGCCTGAGCTGTCCTGGTAGATGCCGGAGCCGCCCTTCGTGTAACCGGCCGACTCGAGAAGGCTGGTCGCCTTGCCGGCGTTGAGCTTGTAGTCCGCCTTGCCCGCGGCCGAGGAGTCGTACCAGCTCGAGAAGGTGGGCAGCAGCACGCCGGTCTGATTGCCCGCGGGCTCATAGCCCGACTCGCCCTTCTGGGACACGCTGGCGCGGTCGATGCCATAGGCGAACGCCTGACGCACCGACTTGTTGTCGAAGGGCGGCTTGCTCAGGTTGAACCAGAGGTCGATGTTGTCGATCGGGGGGAACCAGTAGTGGTTGTGCGACGGGTCCTTGGCCACGTAGTAGGTGTCGATCGCGGGGATGTACTGGCCGCCCCACTGCGCCTGGCCGGCCGCCAGGTACTGGTTGGCCGGGTCGTTGTCGGTGAACGCCGGGTAGTTGACGGTCTGGAGGTAGGGCAGGCCGTTCTGCCAATAGCTGGCGTTGCGGGTATAAGCGACGTTCTGGGGCGTGCACTGCCCGACCGTGAACGGGCCGGTGCCGACGGGCTGCTGGTCGGCGTAACCGACCGGGTCTTTGATGGTCGACCAGACATGCTGCGGCACGATCGCGACCTGGTCGGCGATCTGGTAGAAGTACGGCACGGCCGACGACTGGAATGTCATCGTGACCTGGTCGCTGCCGCGGGCGGTGACGCCCGAGAGCACCGACCACACCGACTGCAGGTCCAGCGCCGAATTCTGCTTGAGCAGGTTGAACGTGTAGACGACGTCCGCCGCGGAGAACGGCTGGCCGTCGCTCCACGTCACGCCGGACCGGATCGTGAAGGTCAGCGACTTGTTGTCAGGGCTCCACTGGTATGCGCTGGCCAGCAGCGGCGTCTTCTTGTCCGAGAGCAGGTTGTCGTAGACCAGCGGCTCGTAGACGATGCCGAACGCAAGACTGTTGACCGACGCGTTGAACGGGTTGAACCCGCAGGTCCAGAGACCGCCGCTCTCGTTGTCGATGGTCAGCGCGCCTCCCACGGTTGGATGAGTGCTGGTGGTCCCCGTCGACGAGGTGCCGCACGCCGATACGAGGATGGCAAGCACGGCTGTGATGCCCGCCAGTACGCTGTGCCGTCGTTTCATGCGTCTACCTCCCGCGAGTCTTCTCGCTGCATGTTGGTGTTTGGCCTGCTCCTGAATGGCTCCACTTGCAATCCGGGTCACCCGGCCTCCTGGACCTGTCGCCCCGGCGAGCGGTGGAAGACCCTCTCCCGCGCGACCTCCAGGGCGGTCGCGATCGCTCCCTGCAGCACGGCCTCCTCGCCCAGCGCGGAGACGACCACCCGCGGCCGAAACGGCAGTAGGCGGCGGAGCTCCTGCTCGATCGGCTCCAGCAGCAGGTCGCCGTTGCGCCCGATGCCGCCGCCGAGGATCACGAGCTCGGGGTCGAGCAGCGGCGTGATGGTGGCGATGGCCATCGCCAGGCGCTGAGCCTCGGTCTGCACGACCTGCCGGGCGATCGCATCTCCCCGACGGGCCGAGGAGAAGATCCGCTCCGCCGTCGTCGGATTCGAGTGGCCGAGCTCCCTGGCGACACGCACGACGCCGCCCGCGGCGGCGGCCTCCTCGAACGCGCCGCGGCGCCGATTGGAAGGGTCGCGGGGATCGCCGACGCCGATCGGCAGGTAGGCGATCTCACCCGCGGCGCCGTGTGCGCCGCGGTACAGGTGGCCGTCGATGACCAGACCAAGGCCCACGCCAGTACCCACGGCGAGAAACACGAAGCTGTCCACGTTGCGGCCGTGGCCGTGCTCTCTCTCCGCCAGCGCAGCGAGGTTGACGTCGTTCTCGAAGGTGACGTTGGTGCCGAGCTCGCCACGCACGGCTTCGACCAGTCCATGCCGGCTCCAGCCCGGAAGGTTCGGCGCCATGGCCACGTAGTCGCGCGCGGGGTCGAAGACGCCCGGACTCCCCAGCACGGCGTGGGTCACCTGGGCCCACTCGACGCCCGCCTCGCCCGCCAGCCGGCGGGCCACCGACCCGATCTGTCCGATCAGGGTCTTCGCGCTGCCGACCTTGGCGCGCTCGTCCCGGCGCGCGACGATCGTGCCGGCGATGTCGGCGATCGCCGCCCGCACCCAGCGGCGCCCGACGTCGATGCCGACGACCCAGCCGGCCGCCGGGTTCAATTCGTAGAGCAGCGCGCTCGGGCCGCGCTCACCCCGCGAGCGGCCGACCTCGCGCACGAGCCGAGAGTCGAGAAGGCCGGTCAGGGCCAGCGACACGGTGGGCTTGGACAGGCCGCTGACCCGCGCCACCTGCGCTCGCGACAGCGGGCCGCGGCGGTGGATCAGCTCGAGCACGGAACGCTCGTTGATCGCGCGCAGGAGGCTTGGCGTTCCGGCCGTGACCCGGCCGTCCTCGCGACCACCTGTGCGGCCCCGGTGCGGCCTGGCTCTTGGTAGCACTTCCATAGTTAGGAAGAATTCCTTACGAAACAGTAATCCCACCAGCGGGCGCCGTCAAGGGGTTCGCTCACGGGGGGTTGGTACCTTACCCGCGGGCGAAGAAGCGCGGCAGATGCCGGCGGTTGGCGTCGAGCAGCGCGTCGAGCAGGGCGGTAGCCACGTTGTAGCGGCCGACCAGCGGGTTCGCGAGCAGCGCCTTCAGTGCCGCCTTGCGGTCTCCGTGAATCGCCGCCTCGACGGCGAGCCGCTCGTAGGCCTTGACCTGCTGCACCAGGCCGAGGAGCTCGGGCGCCAGCGGCTCGAATCTGCCGGCCGTGGCGCCCGACGAGTCTATGCGCGCCGGAATCTCGACCACCGCGTCGTCCGGCAGCCCGGGGATGGCCCCGTCGTTGCGTATGTCAACGACCTGCTGGTCACCGGTTCCCGCGTGCAGCGAGGCGATGAGCTGGGCCGCGGCCTCGCTGTAGAAGGCGCCACCACGCTGTTCCAGGAGCTTGGGCTTCTCGGCGAGCTCCGGATCGCGGTACATCTCGAGCAGCGTCTTCTCGATGGCCATTACCTCCTCGGCCCGCGACCTGTGAGCGCCCGACAGCTGGCCGGCCAGCACCGAGTCGGTGAAGTAGAAGTACCGCAGGTAGTAGGACGGGATCGCGCCGAGGAGCCGGATCAGCTCCGCCGGGCTCCCGATGTCAGCACCGATCTCGTCGGCCGCGCTTTCGATGAGCTGAGGCAATCGATCTTCGCCGTCCACGCGCACAGCCCGTTCCCACGTCAGATGGTTGAGGCCGACGTGCTCCAGAGCGACCCGGTCCGGCGACACGCCGAGCCGAGCCGCGAAACGGCGCTGAAAGCCGATCGCCACGTTGCACAACCCGATCGCTTTGTGCCCCTCGTCGAGCAGCGCCTGGCTCACGATGCCGACCGGGTTGGTGAAGTCGACCACCCACGCGTCTTTGGCGCCGCGGGTTGCCGTCGACTCCGCGATGTCCAGCACTACGGGCACGGTTCGCAAGGCCTTCGCAAACCCTCCCGGGCCCGTGGTCTCCTGGCCGATGCAGCCGAACTCGAGCGGCAGCGTCTCGTCGAGCAGCCTCGCCGCCTGGCCACCGACGCGCAGCTGGACGATGACGAACTGCGCGCCGTCGATGGCGCGGTCGCGCTCGGCGGTGAGGACCAGCTTTCCAGGCCACCCACGCCTGGTCATGATCCGGCGGGCAAGGCCGCCGACGACCTCGAGCCGCTGCGGATCGACGTCGTGGAGCACGAGCTCGTCGACCGGCAGGCGGTCGGTGTGGGCGAGAAATCCTTCCACCAGCTCGGGCGTGTAGGTGCTGCCGCCTCCGATCACGGCCACTTTCACCGCCACGACGCGGCATCGTACGCGAAAATAGGCGGGAATTGTTAAGGAAGTTTCCTGATGGCCGGCCCGCCATCCTGGCCGTGGACGGCGGCGCGTCAAAGATCGACGTGGCCTTGCTCACGCGCGGCGGCGACGTGCTGGGCGCGGCTCGCCACCCCGCGTACGCCAACTTCGGCCTCGACCACCAGCCGCCGCTGGACGCGCTGGACGCAGCCATCCGCCGAGCGTGCGTTGACGGCGGTCTCGACCCGGACGCGCGGCCGGTCGCCGGGGTTGGCGTGTTCTGCCTGGCCGGTGCGGACCTGCCCCTCGACGACAGGCGGATCGGGCGCCAGGTGAGCAGCCGGGACTGGGCGAAGAAGCTGATTGTTCGCAACGACACCTTCGCCGTGCTGCGCGCGGGCACCAGGCGGGGCTGGGGAGTTGCGGTGGTCTGCGGGAGCGGCCTCAACTGCGCCGGGGTCGGGCCGGACGGCCGCATCGTCCGCTTCCCGTCACTGGGCGAGCTGTCAGGCGACCTCGCGCACGGCGGCGGATGGCTCGGTCGCGCCGCGCTCGGCGCCGCGCTGCGCGCCCGCGACGGACGCGGGCCCCGCACCCTGCTGGAGAAGCTGGTGCCTGACCACTTTCACATGGCCCGGCCCGCATCGGTGATGGAGGCCCTGTACGTCGGCAAGCTCGATGGCCAGAGAATGCTCGAGGTGGCGCCGGTGGTCTTCCGAGCCGCGGCCCGCGGCGACGCGGTCGCGCGAGAACTGATCGAAAACGTGGCCGACGAGGTGGTGGCGACTGCGAACGCGGCCATCCGCAGACTTCACCTCACCACGCGCACCTTCGAGGTCATCCTCGGGGGCGGCATCTTCCGCAGCGGGGACGGCCGCCTGCTGGCCCGGGTCCGCGAGGGCATCGAAGAGGCGGCGCCCAATGCGGTGATGAAACGGCTCGACGCCCCGCCGGTCCTGGGCGCCGCGCTGATGGGCCTGGACGAGACCAGGTCCGGCGCCACGGCGAGACGGCGGGTGAGCGCGAGCCTCAGCGACAGGCGGCTGAAGTAATCAGGCCTGGTACTGCTCCAGCAGCTCGGCGAGCTGCAGCGCGTTGGTCGTTCCGTAGTTTCCCGAGCAGTTGTTCATCAACGCGTGCACCTGCTTCGCGCTCTTTGCCGCCTCGGCGATGCGCGGCGCCCAGTCCGCGAGCTCGTCCTCGTCGTACAGGTAGCGGAAGCGTTCGCTGGGCGGGATGTTCGGTTTCTCCCACGTCTCCGCGCGCCGGCCGTGAAACCGGAACACCGCGAGCTCCGGCGAGGTCACTGCGGCGACCGGCGGCACCGAGCTCTTGAACCCCTGCGGCTCGTCCACGATCACGTAGGGGATCTTGTTGTCTCCGAGGAAGCGCAGCGTGCGCTCCGCGTTCTTCTCGTTGAACCACGAGCCGTGTCTGAACTCCACGGTCAGCCGGATGTCGCCGAGGCGCGAGGCTGCGTCGAGGATCCTCTCGCGGGCCTCGTTCGACGGGAAGATCCAGCGCGGAAACTGCAGGAACACCGCCCCGAGCTTGCCGGCCTTGCGCAGTGGCTCGACCCCGCGCTTGAACGACTCCCACACCTCGTCGTTGAGGTCCTTGGGCAGGTCCTTTCCGTAGATGCGCGCCTTCTCCTTGTGGGGCGCCGGCAGTGCGTCGCGAATCTCTCGCGGCAGCCGCTTGACCTCGCTCGGCTGGCCTGTCATCAGCGCATGCGCCTTGACGTCGAGGACGAAGTCGCCAGGCGTGCGCTCCACCCAGAGCTTCGACTGCGCCTCGCGCGGAAGCGCGTAGTAGGTCGCATCGACCTCGACCAGGGAGAACCTCGTCGCGTAGTAGCGCAGCCTGTCCTCGGCGGTGGAGACGCCGCCGGGGTAGAACACGCCCTTAGCGGTCATGGTGGGGTCCGTCCACGACGCGGTGCCGGTGCGCACCTCGCCGCCCCCCGCGATCCGGACCGGGTGCGCGGCGGCATCCAGCAGGGGCTCCGCGAGCGAGCCCGAATGCGCGAAGCCAGGGTCGTGCAAGTTGGTCTTTGCGGTCACTTCAGCGGTTCGAAGGTCGCGCTGAAGTGGCGCAGGGCCGGTGGCTCGGACACGATCCGGTAGCCGCGCATCGAAGAACGCTTACGCGCCACCGCCTCCACCACCTCGATCACATAGTCGACGTGGCTCTGCGTGTACACGCGCCTTGGCAGCGCCAGGCGCACGAGGTCGTGCTCGCCGGGAACCTGCCGGCCGGTCGCGTCATCCGTGTGCCCGAACATCACAGTGCCGATCTCGACCGTGCGCACGCCGCCTTCGAGGTACAGCGCGCAGCTGAAGGCCTGGCCTGGCAGCTCCTCGGGCGGGATGTGCGGCAGCGCCGCCCGCGCATCGACGTACACCGCATGGCCGCCCGGCGGCTCTACGATCGGTATGCCGGCCCGGCGGATGCCCTCACCCAGGTACTCCGCGCTGCGCAGGCGGTAGCGCAGGTAGTCCTCGTGCAGCACCTCCTCCAGGCCCTGCGCGATCGCCTCGAGGTCGCGCCCCGCGAGCCCGCCATAGGTCGTGAACCCCTCGGTGAGGATGAGCAGCTGTCGCGCCGCCTGCGACCACTCGTCGCTGTTGAGGGCGAGGAATCCGCCGATGTTGGCGATCCCGTCCTTCTTCGCGCTCATCGTGCAGCCGTCTGCGTAGGAGAACTGCTCGCGCGCGATCTCCCTGGGGGTGCGACCTTCCTGGCCCGGCTCGCGCAGCTTCACGAACATCGCGTTCTCGGCGAAGCGCGCCGCGTCCAGCAGCAGCGGCACGCCGTGCCGCTTCAAGAGGCGGCGGGCCTCGCGCAGGTTCTTCAACGACACCGGCTGGCCTCCGCCGCTGTTGTCGGTCAGCGTGACGATGCAGAGCGGCACGTCGGCTCCGCGCGCCTCGAGCAGCGCCTCGAGCCGGCCAAGGTCGATGTTGCCCTTGAAAGGCGCCGGCCGGGCCGCTTGAGCGGACTCCTCGGAGGGGAGGTCGAGGGCCTCGGCGCCCGTGGCCTCGATGTTGGCCCGCGTGGTGTCGAAGTGATGGTTGCCGGGGATCACCTTTCCCTTTCCGGCCGTGACCGAGAACAGAATGCGTTCCGCTGCCCGACCCTGATGGGTGGGGATCACGTGCTTGTAACCGGTCAGCTCCCGGATCACGGACTCGAAGCGCGCGAAGCTGCTCGACCCCGCGTAAGCCTCGTCGCCGCGCATCATCCCCGCCCACTGCTCCGAGCTCATCGCGCCCGTTCCCGAATCCGTCAGCAGGTCGATGAGCACGTCCTCCGACGCCAGCCTGAACATGTTGTACCCGGCGGCCTCGAGGTGAGCCTCGCGCTGGCGTCGAGTGGTTATGCGGAGGGGCTCGACGGACTTGATCTTGAACGGCTCGATGATCGTGTGGAAGCCGTCCATTCGCCGCCCAATTTACGGCTTCGGCCAAACGTACAGAAACGCGCTCGATTCCGGCCGCAAACTGAGCTGCTCTAAAACTCCCAGCGCGTCGGCGACCCGGTGAAGTCGCCCTGCTCGATGCCGAACGCCCAGGTCGGCGTGACCCGGAAGCACGCGTTCAGGGCCGGGTCGAGCATGTCGATGGAGTAGTCGGTCTCGTATTTGGCGTTCTCCCACGCGAGCACCCTGGCCAGCGTCTTGGGATCGGTCACGAGGGCGGCGACTCCCTCGACCACGACCGGGGCGTCGGCGTCCTCGGTGGTCACCACGCAGCGTGGGTTGGCCATCAGGTTGCGGGTCTTGCGCGAGCGGTTGCTGCTGCTGAACCAGAACGCGCCCTCGCCCCACATGCCCCACACCGGCATCGCGTGCGGACGCCCGTCCGGCCACACGGTCGCCACCCAGTAGTTGCGCGACGTGACCAGGCGCTTCTCCGCCCAACCCCAGGGCAAAAGACCGCTCCCCTCGTTCTCGGGCAGCAGGCCGTACCCGGGCATGTACGGGCGTGCCGCCTTGGGCTCCACCATTCCACCCTAGACTCTGGAGGTGGCTCCGACGATCCGGCTGGGCAGCATCTTCGGGATCGAGATCGGGGCCAACTGGAGCCTGGTCTTCATCTTCGCGCTGATCGCCTGGACGCTCGCCACCGGAGTCCTGCCGAGTGACGTTCACAACCAGCCGGCAAGCGCCTACTGGCTGGCGGGCGCCGCCGGAGCTATCGCTTTCTACGGCTGCCTACTGGCCCATGAGCTCGCGCACGCGCTGGTGGCGCGGCGCAACGGGGTGAAGGTCGCGGGCATCACGCTGTGGTTGTTCGGCGGGGTCTCGCGGCTGGATGGCGAGCCCAAGAGCGCCGGCGCGGAAGCGCTGATCGCGGCTGTCGGCCCACTCACGAGCTTGGCCATCGCGGTGGTCGCGCTGGGCCTGTACTTCGCCACCTCGGCCACCGGCCTGGTGTCCGACCTGTTCGGCTGGCTCGCCTTCGTGAACGCCGCTCTCGCCGTGTTCAACCTGGTGCCCGCCTTCCCGCTGGACGGCGGCCGGCTGCTGAGCTCGATCTTCTGGTGGCGCTCGGGCAGCCGCCGGCAGGGCGTCCACAGTGCTGTGCGGATCGGCCGCCTGATCGCCTACCTCATGATCGGCCTGGGGGTGCTCGAGCTGTTCACCGGGGCGGTGATCAACGGCATCTGGCTCGCGTTCATCGGCTGGTTCCTGCTGTCGGCCGGGTCGTCCGAGGAGGCCGGCAGCACGATCAAGGAGGCCCTGAAGTCGGTGCCCGTGTCGGCCGCCATGACCTCGCCCGTGGTCACCATCCCCGACTGGATAACGGTCGACCAGTTCCTGGAGAGCGTGGCCCCCAGCCACCACTTCTCGACCTATCCCGTACACGATCCGTCCGGCAAGTTGACGGGGGTGGTCCGCCTGAACGACCTGGTCAAGATCGGCGGCGCGCAGCGCTCGGACCGGCGTTTGAGCAGCGCCGCCCGGCCTATCTCGGAGGTGCCGGCCACGCGGCCTGACGAGGACCTGGCCGCCCTCATCGAACGCGTCGGGCAGGCGCTCGAGAACCGGGTCCTCGTGTTCGACAAGGGCGAGCTCGTCGGCATTCTGTCGCCCGTCGACATCGCCCGCCTACTCACGGTGCGGCAGACTCTGGGGCGCTCGTAGACTGGTCCGGCGCCCGGCCGGGCCGCCCCGAAATCCTGAGCGCAGCGGGAGAAGAGATGAGCCAGAGAGTCAAGAAAACCGAAGCGGATTGGCGCCGGGAACTGACGCCGGAGCAGTACCACGTGCTGCGCGAGAAGGGCACCGAACGCCCGTTCACGGGCGAGTACTGGGACACCGAGACACCGGGCGTCTACCGGTGTGCCGGGTGCGGCGCCGTGCTGTTCGAGTCCGAGACCAAGTTCGACGCCCACTGCGGCTGGCCGAGCTTCTACGCCCCCGCCGAGGGCGCGCCGATCGACGAACACACCGACCGCAGCTTCCTCATGGTCCGGACTGAGGTGACCTGCGCCGAGTGCGGCGGGCATCTGGGCCACGTCTTCGACGACGGCCCCGAGCCGACCGGCCTGCGCTACTGCATCAACTCCGTTTCCATCCAGTTGGAGCCGCAGGCGCCCCAATTGGAGCCGCAGGCGCCGAAGTTGGACCCGGAGGGCGAGGCGGGGGATTAAGCTTCCCGGACCGCACCGAAAATGCAGATACGGAGCGAGCTGCCCGACCTCACGACGGCCGGCGCCCGGCGGGCCCTGTCAGGGCTGCCCCCGACGGGCTATGAGGTGGTGATCAAGCCGCTTCGGTACAGGACGGGCCCGCACCTGGCCGCGCTCTGCGACTTCGACGGGCGGCGGATCACCCTGCAGGTCCCCACGCCCTTCCGCCCGTTCAGGGAGATCGTCTACCACGGCGCCCGCCGCAAGCGCGGCCAAGGCATGCATTTTTCATGGCTCTCGGAGAACGTGATGTTTCGCTCCCGCCGAGACGTCCTGCGCTTCCTGTACTGCCATGAGTGGCTGCACTGGTACCTGCACGAACAGCTGAAGCGGGCGTCCTCTGCCGAGACCGCGTGCGATCGCTTCGCGCTGAACAACTTCCGCCGGCACCGAGTGACCACCGACGACGCCGACATGGCCCTGAGCCGCTCGCGACAGCGCGCCGCCTGACGCGATGGTTCGTTGAGGGGATTCCTCATCGGGCTGGTGCTGCTCGTGTTCCTGAGCATCACCATCCTCTCTCTGCGGCCCGGCGGCATCCGCCGCCAGCTGCGCTTCGCCGCGAGGCGGCTGCGCCTGGCCCTCGTGCTCGGCGGGATTTACGTCGTGGCGACGACCCTGGTGCGGATCTTCTTTCCCGACGGAGCGCTGGCGGACTGGGGACCGCCTGGCCTTGCCGTGGTGCTCGTTATCGCCTTCGCGATCCTGGGCCAGGACTCGTCAACGACGGCGCCAGAGGCCGCTAATCGACCTTGACTTCTGAGCCGTCCTGCGCCCAGCGCGTGTGATAGGCGCCCTCGCGATCGATGCGGTGGTAGGTGTGCGCGCCGAAATAGTCACGCAGGCCCTGGATGAGATTGGCGGGCCCGCGGGCTCGGCGGTAGCCGTCGTAGTACGCGAGCGATGACGCGAAGGCGGGCACCGGCACGCCCGCGTCGATCGCCTTCTTGACCACGCGCCGCCACGCCGGCTGCGCCGACGCGAGCGCCTGCTGGAAGAACGGGGCGAGCATGAGGTTCGGGAGGTCCGGCTGCTCCGCGTATGCGTCGCGAATGCGATTCAAGAACTGGGCGCGGATGATGCAGCCGCCACGCCAGATCGTCGCCAGCGCGCCGAGGTCGAGGTTCCAGCTGTACTCGCGCGAGCCGGCGGCCAGGTGCTCGAAGCCCTGCGCGTAAGCGATGATCTTCGCCGCGTACAGCGCGTCGCGCACATCGTCCACGAGCCCGTCGTCCTTCGACGCGGCAGCGCCTGACGCCTGCGGTCCGGCCAGCACCGAGGCAGCCTTGATACGGGCGCTCTTCTGGCTCGAGAGGACGCGCGCGAACACCGCCTCGGTAATCCCCGTGAGCGGCACGCCCAGGTCGAGCGCGGACTGGCTCGTCCAGCGGCCGGTCCCCTTCTGCTCCGCCTCATCCTCGATCACGTCGACCAGCGCAGCGTGATTCGCGCCGTCACGCTTGGCCAGCACGTTGGCGGTGATCTCGATCAGGTAGGACTGCAGCTCTCCCTGGTTCCACGTGCTGAAGATGTGGGCGAGCTGCCCCGCGTCGAGGCCGAGCGTTTGGCGCAGGAAGTCGTAGCTCTCCGCGATCAGCTGGATGTCCGCGTACTCGATGCCGTTGTGGACCATCTTCACGAAGTGGCCGGCGCCGTCGGGCCCGATATACGTGCAGCACGGAACACCGTCCACCTTGGCGGAGATCGCGGTCAGCATGCCCTCGACGCGCGCATAGGACTCCTTGGGGCCTCCGGGCATGATGCTCGGTCCGTGCAGCGCGCCCTCTTCCCCGCCCGAGACCCCGGTGCCCAGAAAGCCGAGCCCGAGCTTGTCCATGGTCGCGCTGCGGCGGCGCGTGTCGTGGAACAGCGAGTTGCCGCCGTCGATCAGCGTGTCGCCCCGCGCCAGCAGTCGCGACAGCGAGTCGATGGCCTCGTCCACCGGCGCGCCGGCCTTGACCATGATCAGGATCGCGCGCGGCGGCTTCAGCGCTGCGACCAGCTCCTCGAGCGATGCCGCGGGCATAAAGGCGCCTTCGGCGCCGAACTGCTCCATGAACTCGTCGGTGCGCTTGCGGGTGCGGTTGTAGACCGCGACTCTCGCTCCGTGCGACGCGAGATTGCGGGCGAGGTTCATGCCCATCGTCGCAAGCCCGACCACGCCCATCTCGTGCTCGCTCACAACGGGTAGTCTAGGTCGCCTGTTGGGGGTAACCAGGAGGCGTAAACCCACTCGCGCGCACATGACGTACAAGCCAGGCGACCGCGACGACTTCGATCGCCTGTACCGGGCGTGCTATCCACGACTGCTCCGCATCCTCTTCGCCGTCACCGGCGATTCAGCCTCGGCCGAGGACTGCGTGCAGGAGGCGTTCGTCCGCGCATTCGCCGCCTGGCCGCGATTTCGACCTGAGAAGCCTGCCGAAGCCTGGATCCACCAGATCGCCATCAACACGGCCATCTCGTATCGAAGGCGGGCCAGGCTGCGCGGGATCGGAGAGGTGATGCGCCGGCTCGGCCGTCCAGGGGCGGGTGCGGATCCGGCGGAGACCGCGACCCGGTCCGACCTCATCGAAGCCCTCGCCGCGCTGCCGCCGAGAGTCGCGGTCGACTTCGTGCTGCGGTATCACCACGGCTACAACAATCGCGAGATCGCCCGTTTTGACGGCGTATCCGAGCGCACCGTCGGCGCGCGCCTGGCTCAGGCGCGCGAGGAGCTGGCCCGCCGGCTCGGACCCGCCTGGCGCGGCGAGCTTCCGACTTCGCCCACCCACAGCGTTGTCATTCCGCGTGAACCCACAGGACTCGGCGATGCCTGATCGCGAGCTGGCGGAGGAACTGAAGGCCAGGCTCTCTGCCGAGCTGCGCTCGGGGGCGCCGCTGCGCACTCCGCTGGCCTCGCAGGCGCGGTACGCGACGGCGGCGGCGCCGGCCGTACCGCGGCGCAGCGTGCACGGTCGCCTGCTCGTGGTGGTGGTGGCTTCGCTTGCGGTTCTCGTCGTCGCGGCTCTGGCCGGCCCGCCCCAACCCCGGGCCTGGCTGGTGCAGTCCGTAGGGAACATCGCGGGCGATCGGGGAGCGCCGTCTCCCTCACCGGCGAACCAGACGCAGTCCACATCCAGCCCAAGCGATACGTCATCGGACCAGAGCCCTTCGCCTGCGACGGCGACCGTACCTCGGGAGTCGCCCGAGCCTGTCGAGTCGCCGGGATCGCACGAGTCTCCGGAGCCGACCCAGTCGCCCTCGGGCGGGGAGACGTCCGGAGGGGACGGCGATCACTCGAGCCCGACGCCATCGGCGAGCCCCACGGATGGCGGGTCAGGGGGTTAGGGGGTTAGCACTTCCGACTTCGGCGGACCACGGCGTTGTTTAGTTCGCATCCTCAGCTTGGCTGCGGGGGATGAGTATGCGGAAGGAGAGGAAATCGATGCGAAGACCCGTATTCAACCTGTTCACCGTCGCGGCGGGAGCCGTGCTGGTCGCCGCGCTCGGAATATCGGCGCACGCGCAGGGCGCGCACCTGTTCGGCAGCCCGGCGAGCGGTATCGTCGTCCACTCGGACTCATCGCCGTCGGCCGAACCGTCAGACAGCCCGGAGCCGACCGAGACGCCGGAGGCCAGCCCGTCGCCCGAGCCGGCCGAGGCGCCGGAGCCAAGCCCCACGGCGGAGCCCACCGAGCAGCCGGAGGCGCCGGATGAGAACGACAACGACCAGGGTGACAACGACCAGGGCGACACCCAGGACTCAGGGGGGAGCAGCGATTCGGGTGGCGGCGACTGACGGGATCGCCTGAACGGGCGACTTGCCACCAAATCCTGGGGGATCGGGCCCGGCCCGATCCCCCAGCCGTTTCCGGAGAACGCCGGAGCGACGCGTTCACATCGATATGGAACGTCCCATGGTCAAGGCCGCCGGCATCACCGCCGGCGCCATGTTCATCGCGATCGGACTATCCGCGCAGTTCGGCGGCGGGCACCTGTTCGGCGCTGGGCACGAGCCGACCGTAGTAAGCCACTCGCCCTCGACGCCGCCTGCCCCGTCGCCGTCGCCGGCGGTCAGCCCCTCCCCACTACCGAACATCGAGGAGGACTCGATGTCGGCGGCCGGCACCATCTACGCCGGGGGCGGCGGCAAGAAGAAGCACGGCAAAGGCTGAGCCCAGGCGCCGGCCAGGGACATCAAGCCGGGTAGATGCTCACGTCCGTCGCCTTGAACGAGATCCACACCTCGCTGCCTTCGACGAGCTTCAGGTCGGACAGCGCCGCGGGCGTCACCTCCGCGACGAGCGGCAGCCGGCCCAGCACGCGCACTCGGGCGCGGTCGCCGATCAGCTCGATCGCGTCCGCGCGGCCGGCCCACACGTTGCGCGGGCTGCCCTCCGGCATCTGGCGGTGCAGTGCCACCGCTCGCGGGTGGATCACTGCGAAGACGTCGCCGGTCGCCGCGCCGGCGGCGGCCAGCGCCTGGCCGCCGGCCACCTTTACCGAGCCATGATCCGCCTCGCCTCGGAAGAGGTTCACGCCCACCAGGTCGGCCACGTAGCTGGAACGCGGGTGCTCGGCGATCTCGGCGGGAGTCCCCGCCTGCACGATGCGTCCCCGCTCCATCACGACCAGCCGGTCGGCGAGCGCGACCGCCTCCAGCGGGTCGTGCGTGATGATCAGCCGCGTGCCGCGGAACGACGAGAGGTGGCGCTTCAGGTCGCGCCTCACCTCAGTACGAGCGGTGACGTCGAGCGCCGCCAGCGGCTCGTCGAGGAGCAGGAGGCGCGGGTTGGTCGCCAGCGCGCGCGCGAGCGCCACGCGCTGCTTCTCTCCTCCCGAGAGCTGAGCCGGCCGCGACTGGGCGTGGGCCGCGACCCCGACCCTTTCGAGCCAGTCCATGGCCGTCGCGCGGGCCTCCCGCGAACTTCTGCCGCGGGAGGTGAGGCCAAAGGCGACGTTGTCGCGCACCGTCATGTGCGGAAACAAAAGGTAGTCCTGGAAGACGACGCCGATGGGGCGCCGCTCGGTGGGCACGTACCGTCCCGATTCCGTGTCCTCGAGCACCACGCCGTCGAGGCGCACGTGTCCACGCCCCAGGGGCACCAGGCCGGCGACCGCCTTGAGCAGCGTGGTCTTGCCGGCGCCGTTGGGCCCGAGGAGCGCGACGACCTCACCGTCGCGGATGGACAGGTCGACGTCGAGGTCGAGGCCGCCAAGGCCAAGGGCGACCGTGGCCTCTAGAGGCACGGACGAGGTCCCTCGGCGAGAGATTCGGCGATCCGCCGAGGGCGGCTCGGCCGGGCCTCGGTCATGCCGACCCCAGCCATCGGTGGCGCAGGGCGACCAGCACGCCGACCGACACGCATAGAAGGACGAGGCTCAGGACGTACGACGCCTCTGGGTTTGTTGTCTCCAGCAGCAGGTACACGGCCAGCGGCATGGTCTGCGTCACGCCGGGAAAGTTGCCGGCGAATGTGATGGTCGCTCCGAACTCTCCGAGCGCGCGCGCCCAGCACAGTACCGCGCCGGCCAGCAGCGACGGGGCGATGAGTGGGATCGTGACGCGGCTGAAGACAGTCCATCTGCCGGCGCCGAGCGTGCGCGCGGCCTCCTCGTAGCGGCGGTCCATCGAGCGCAATCCCGCCTCCACCGTCAAGACGAGGAAGGGCATCGCCACGAAGGTCTCCGCCATCACGGCGCCCGCCGTGGTGAACGGAATCGTGATCCCGAAGGCACTGTCGAGCCAGGCGCCGACCAGCCCCCTGCGTCCGAAGGCCAGGAAGAGCGCGACGCCGCCGACCACCGGCGGCAGGACCATCGGCAGGGTGGTCAGGGCCCTGAGCAGGCTGCGGCCTGGAAACTCGACGCGGGCGTACACCCATGCCAGCGGCACTCCCAGCAGCAGCGCGATGGCGGTGGCGCTCAACGACGCTACGAGCGAAAGCCGCAGCGCCTCGACGGTCTCGGGCGCCGTCAGCTGGGCGAGCGCGTCGCTCCACGGGGTGCGAACCACCAGACCGACGAGCGGCACAATGAAGAACGCCGCGCCCATGGCGGCGAGGACGCCGATGACGACTGGGACTCTTTCAGGGCGCACGGCCGGCCTCAGGCCGGGAGGAAGCCGAAGCTCTCGAGCACCGCCTGGCCTTGCGCCGAGGTCACGAAGCTGATGAAGCCTTCGTCGGCCGCGGCGTTCGACGACGACTTCAGCGTGACGATCGGGTAGTCCGCGACCACGTTGTCCGACACGGGAATCAGGACGCCGGACACCCTGGACCCGGCCGCCTTCACGTCCGTCGTGTAGACGATGCCCGCATCCGCCTCGCCCAGCTCGATCTTGCTGATCACCGACTTGACGTCCGTCTCCAGGCTCTTCGGAGTGACGTTGACGCCCGCTTTCGCGAGCGCCTGGGCGGCGTACTTTCCCGCCGGAACCGTGGGACCAGCCGAGATGTAGATGACGCCGGGCCTGGCCAGGTCCTCGAGGCCGCTGATGCCTTTCGGGTTGCCCGGCGCGACGACGATCTCGAGCTGGTTGTGGGCGAAGATCTTCGGGCTGCCCGCGGCCAGGCCGTCCGACTGCACCTTGCTCATGTTGGCGGTGTCGGCCGAGGCGAAGACGTCGGCCGGCGCGCCCTGCTCGATCTGGGCGACCAGCGTCGGCGTGCCCTCGAAGTTGTACAGAAACTGGACGCCGGGGTACTGCTGGTGAAACGACGCGCCCAGCGCCTTGAACGAATCCGTGAGCGAGGCCGCGGCAAACAACGAGAGCGTGCCGCTCAGCGGCTGAGGCGATCCCTGGCCCTGCGCGGGGGTCGTGGAGCCGCAAGCGACAGCCGCCAGGCTCACCGCGACCATCGAGATCGCGCGTCTCATTCGCGCGGGAGCTCGATCACGACGTTGGTCGACTTGACCGACGCGATCGCCATCACCCCGGGCTTGAGCCCCAGCTCGTCCGCGGACTCGCGCGAGATGAGCGAGACGATGCGGTACGGGCCGGCCTGCATCTCGACCTGGGCCATGACGACGTCCCTGGTCACCTTGGTGACGATCCCGGCGAAACGGTTGCGCGCCGACTCGCGATTGAGGGCCGGCGTCGCGGGCCGAGGCTGCGCGGCCATGTATCTGGCCAGCGCCGCGCTGTCGATCAGCCTCTGGCCGCCGGAGGAGCGCACCGTCTTGACCTCGCCGGAGTCGACGAGGCGCCTGACCGTGTCAGGGCTGACCCGCAGCAGCTCTGCTGCCTGGCCAATGCGCAAGCGCGGCATTTGCTGACTTTAGCAAATGCGAGAAATCTGGTGTGGCAGCTCGCATTTGCGGGCTGCAGGCGTTACTTCTTGTAAGGCTCTACCAGGCGGGCCAGCTCGTCCAGCTTGGTCAGCGCGGGCGCCCGCCCATCCGCGGGCACGTAGAAGATGCACCGCTCCACGCCGATCTCGCCGGCACGCTCGATGTCGGCGGCGGTGTCCCTCGGATAGAAGCTGACCGGGATGTGTCCGCGCCCGGCGGCCTGCTCCATCTCGCGCAGCTCCGGGATCCGCTGCAGGGCCGCGCCGCGGTTGGGCATCCACTCGTCCGCATACGCGATGACGCGCTTGAGGGTGTTCGGGCCGTTGCCGCCGAGCAGCACGGGGGGATGCGGCTTCTGCACCGGCTTTGGCCAGCACCACATCGGGCCGAAGTCGACGAGCTCCCCGTGGTACTCGGCCTCGTCCTGTGTCCAGATCGCCTTGACGGCCTCCATGCGCTCGCGGAGCAGCTTCCACCGCGTCTCGTACGCCGTGCCGTGGTCGGCCATCTCCTCGCGGTTCCACCCGCCGCCGATGCCGAACAAGAGCCGGCCGTTCGAAATGACGTCCAGGCTGGCCGCTTGCTTGGCGGTGTGGATTGGGTCGCGCTGTATCAGCAGGCAGATCCCGGTCCCGATCTTCAGCGTCTTCGAGGCCAGCGCGGCCGCGGTCAGGGCGACGAAGGGATCCATGGTGTGCATGTACATCCGCGGGAGCTCGCCGCCGGCTGGATATGGGGTCGCGCGGCTGGTCGGAATGTGCGAGTGCTCTGCAACCCACAGCGATTCGAATCCCGCCGCCTCGACGGCCGGCGCCAGCTCGGTCATGGAGATCGCGTAGTCGGTGGGAAAGATGGCGATGCCGAATTTCATGCGGCTAATCGTGACCCAAACGAAAAGAGCCGGACGCGTCCGGCCTCTTCGAACGGTCAATGCCTTACATCAGCTTGGCTTGGCAGACGGCGAGCTGCCGCCGCCACCGCTGCTCGGCGACGCCGCCGGCGACGTGACGACGGGCGTGTTGGGCTGAACGCTGGGCGGGGCGCCGAACCAGTTCCAGCGGGCGAAGCCGAAGAACAGCAGGATCAACACGACGAGCGCAATCAGCGCCGCGGCGATGCCCGCCCCGGCGCCGGTCGTGTCTCCGCTCGTCTCCACGACCTCGGTGCCGCCCGGGCTCCAGTACCTGCGCACGCTGTAGCCCCCGGCGCCGAGCAGCGCCGCGAGGACGATGACGACCAGGATGATGAAGAGCAGTACTCCCAACGGATTTCCCTCCTGTCAGGTTCGTTCACTGAAGAAACGCCCTGCCTGGAGGGCTGTACGCGCGAGGGTCGGAAACGCCTCGGAGGTGTCTCTAGCGCGAGATGCGGTCGGCCGCCGCCCGGATAGAGGACAGCGGGCGCTCGATGCGCGAGCTGACCGAGTCGGGCAGCGCGTCGTGCAGCCGCATGCTCAGCGGCCGGTGCCGCCGGCGTTGCGCGACGATCAACGCCACGCCTACCGCGGCCACGACCGCCACACCGATCACGAGAGCGGTCCTGCCGTAGCGGTCGAGCAGCGGACCTCCGTACTCCTCCAGCACGTCGATCCCGCCCTGGACCCTTTCCCGCACCATCTGCGCCTGATCCTCGAAAGTCGCTGTTGGCGCACTCATATCAAGTGTTGAACGCTTAGGCGCAAGGGATTACCGAGTGGCCTTCGCAAGCCCATCGTGCCCTGGGTAACCGTCCGCGCTCACGGGTTACCGAGGTAGAAGCGATCCCGCGCCCCTGGGCCCAGGCCCGCGGGAGCGAAAGGAGGTAAGTGCGAATGCTGGTTGCGCTCATTGTGTTGGTCCTGCTCCTCCTGCTCTTTGGAGGCGGCGGTCTGGTTTCCGCGACGCTCAGCTTCCTCTGGTGGGTCTTGATCATCGGCCTCGTTCTGTGGCTGCTGGGCTTCTTCTTCCGCGCCGCCGAGGGCGGCGGACGCTGGTACTACTGGTAACCAGCGCCTAGACACCCCGACAAGCGCCTGGCGCCTCGCGCGCGGGCGCTTCCGCCGCACACGGCTAGTTCTGTCTCCACTCCAGGCGCGGGCCGAGCCGGCGCTCGACCTCGGCCGAAACCTCTCCAGGGTTGGCGTGCCTGCCAGTCGCGGCCTTGCTGAAGATCAGCTCGCCGTCGACTCTGACCTCGAAGCGGCCTTTCGTCCCGCTAGCCAGCTCCACGCCACGCAGGATCGGAGCCCATCCGCTGAGCAGCTCGTCCGCCAGGCTCACGGCCCGGTCCAGGTAGTCTCAAGGGACGCAGAACTCGATCACGACGTCGTGCTTCGGGTCGATCATTCAGCACGGACTACTCCACCGCGAGTGAAGCTATTCCGAAGTGCACGCGCATCCTCCTACCCCGCACGAGCAGCAGGACCGCGAGCGGCAGGGCCAGGTTGACGAGCAGCGACACTGGCCCTCGATTGGCGCCGATCGGCGCCGCCACGAGCACAAGCGAGCCGGCAAGGCAGATCGATTCGAGCACCATCACCCAGCGGCGGGCCGCGCGCCGGCGACGCACAACGCCGATCGCGAGCACGCATGCGCAGGCGGCCAGCAGTAGGCTCGCGGCGCCGAAGGCGACCATGAACACCTCGCCTCCGAGCACGAACGGGAACGCTGAGAGGCCCGCCCCAACCCAGAAGGTCGACTGGAGAATGAGCAGGACGAACGCTGCCTCGGGACGGCTGCTCATGAGCGGTCGATCCGAGCGACGACGGCCGGGTCGATGTCGACAGCGAACCGACCGCCGGCGGGGTTGTCGACGATCCAGACGTGGAGCATCGGCGGGACGCTGATGTCGATGGCGCCCAGCGGGCAGACGGCGAAGGGCGTCATCAGGCTGAACTCGAGGCCGAGCGGCGCGATGCAGATGTTCTCGTGCTGGTGCCACGCAGTGAGCGGGCCTCCAGGGTCCGGCCCGAACTGGCCGAGGCTGCGCATCTGGAACATCGCGCCCAGCAGGACGGGGCCGTGGCGTGTGTTCGCATACACGAGCCCCTGCGGATGGCGCAGGTCCATGACCGCGCCGCTCTTGACGTAAGCCTGGTTGATCCAGTGCGTCGACGGCAGCGCCTGCGACCCCTGCGGGCGGTAGCCGGCCGCCAACGCCGCGTGCCAGTCTTCGAAGGGAAGGATGGCCAGTCTGGTCTGGTCGTAAATGCGAGCGGCCGCCGCGACCTGCTCAGGGGTTGCGACCGCGTTGGTCGACTGCAGCACCGCGCCCGCGTGCACGTGCTGCGCGTCGGGACGCTTCAGGTCCACTGCCCAGACCGTGGTGCCCATGAGCAGCGTGAGCGCGGGCAGGCCCGCCGCCATCAGCGCCCAGTAAGGCGCTCGATCGGGCCGGCCGCCGAAGCCGCGTACCGGCACCAGCAGCAGGCCGAGAGCCGTTAGCTCGAGCAGCTTGGTCCAGACCGCCACCTGGTCAGGCGCGTCAAAGCCGAGGACGATGAACACGAGATATCCGAGCACCGTTGCCGACACCAATGTCAACGACGCGAGCTGCCAGTGGCGCCACGTGAAGGCGGCGGAAAGGCCGATGTACGCGAAGCCGTTGATGACGAACAGCACGGCGGTGATGGGTTCGCCCACGTGGCTCGGCGCGAGTCCGAGATGGATCGCGCCGCACACCGCCATCAACACCGCCGCCGCCTGCGCCGTTCCCGGAATCAAGTGGCGCGCCGGCCTCAGCCTCAGCGCGACAAGGGCGACAGGAAGGGCGAGAAGCCCGGCATAGAGGCCGGCGACGTGATCCGGTGCGATGTCCCACATGAGGGCAGCATCGCGAACGCGTTTAAGGGGGCGATAAGAGCGGAAGGTCGGCGAAGAACGCGGCCCCGCCGTCCGGCCCGGCCCCTGCGAGAATGCGACCGCGATGCTGGTCCGTGATCCAGCGCGCGATGGCAAGCCCGAGCCCGGCGCCTCCCCCGGCGCGCGCCTGGTCGCCCTTGTAGAAGCGGCCGAAGATGAGCTCGCGCTCGACAGCGGAAACGCCGGCACCATCATCCGAGACGACCAGGCGAGCCCAGCCCGCCTCCGCGCGCAGAGTCACGAAGACCGAGCTCCGCGCGTGGCGCGTGGCGTTGTCGAGCAGGATCACCAGCATCTGCCGGAGGGCGTCCGCGTCACCCGAGACGGACAGCTCTTCCGCCTCGACCGAGATCGTAGTGTCGGGATGGATCGCGGCGGCCTGGCGCGCCGCCTCGGCGACCAGCGAGCGGAGATCCACCGGCGCCAGCTGAAGCTGGATGCCCGAGTCGGCGCGCGCGAGCGTCAGCAGGCGGTCGGTCAGCCTGGCCATGCGCTCGCTCTCACCCGCGATGTCGGCGGCGGCCGCCAGGCGCACGTCGTCGGTGACGTCGGGACGATGCGCGAGCAGGCCGGCATTGCCTTGAATGGTGGCGAGCGGTGTCCGCAGCTCGTGCGACGCGTCGGCCACGAACCTCCGTTGAGACTCGAGCGCGGCGGCGGTGGCGCGGTACGCGTCCTCGAGCGCCTCGAGCATCCGGTTGAAGCTCGTCGAGAGCATGGAGACCTCGTCGCGGCTTCGCCTGGTCACCAGCCGGCGGCCGAAGTCGCGCGTCCTGCCGATCTCATCGGCGGTCGCGGCGACCGAGCGCAGCGGCCGGAGCGCGCGGCCCGCCACCAGCCACGACGCCGCCAGCGCCGCCAGGAGCGTGGGCACGGCCGAGACGATCAGGAAGACCAGCACGCCCGAGAGATTCGATGCGGGCACCCGCGTCGACTGGCCGGCCACCACCACGTCACCCGCCGAGCGCAGCGCGTAGAGCCGCAGCTGGGTGCCGCGCGAGGCGTCGCCGACGGTGACGAACGCTCCGCCGGCAGCACCTTCTGCCGTGGAACGCAGCCCGTCGGGCACGACGGGAGGCGCGCCATCCAGTGTCGCGGTGGAGTACAGGACGGTGCCGTCCTGGCCCAGGACCTCGAGGAAGATCTCGGTGCTGGTGCGCAGGTCGTCGGGGGCTACCGGCGCGCGTGGCGCTGGCTCGACGGCCAACGACACGGCCGCCTGCGTTGCACGCACCCTGAGCGCGTCGTCCTGGTTGGTGGCGACGCTGCGGGCGAGCAGCACATAGAGGAGGCTGCCGAACAGCAGAAGCGTGATCGCGACCACCGCAGCTCCAAAGAGCGCCAGCCTTAAGCGAAGCGGCAAGCCTAGACCTCGCGCAGGGCGTAGCCCACGCCGCGCACGGTATGCAGAAGGCGCGGCTCGCCGGACTGCTCCAGCTTCTGCCGGACGTATCCGACGTAGACGGCGACCACGTTGTCGGTTTCCGGCAGGTCGGGCCAGACCGACTCGAGCAGCTGCTCGCGTGTCAACACCTGCCGCGGGTGCCTGAGAAAGAAGTTGAGCAGCTCGAACTCCGTGGCGGTCAGGGAAAGCTGGCGGGAGCCGCGCCAGGCGGTGTGCGATCCCGGCTCGAGCACCACGTCGGCGAAGCGGAGCCGGTCGGCGGGGCGCGTCCGCCGCAGCAGCGCCCGCACTCGCGCTAGGAGCTCTTGATACGCGAACGGCTTGATCAGGTAGTCGTCGGCGCCGCTGTCCAGCCCGCGGACCCGTTCCTCGGTGCCGCTCAGGGCAGTCAGCATCAGGATCGGAAACTGGGCCGTTTCGCGAAGCCTCCGGCACACGGTCACACCGTCCGCGCCCGGCAGCATGACGTCGAGCACGACGAGGTCCGGCGTCCTCAGCCTCGCCAGGCGAAGCGCGTCGAGGCCATCCCCCGCCACCTCTACATCGTGGCCTTCCGCCATCAGCACCCTTTGCAGGGTCGCCGCCAGCCGCGGGTCGTCCTCGACGACGAGCACGCGTGGATGCATCCCTGCGGGCATGGACGGATTTATACGGCCGGTGATGAGGATTCGATAAGAGAGACCGCGAAGAGGGTCAGGCGGTCTCTGCGGCCACTCTCTCCGTGACGGCGGGTGCGGCGAGGTCCGTTCGGGTTGCCGCCATTGCATCCTTGAGCTGCTCCAGCGCTCCCTCTGTGTCGCCGCGCCTCTCCAGCACTCGCGAGCGTTTCACGAGGCAGGTGACGAGCTTGTCGGTGAGTCCCGCCTGGCGCAGGGTGGACACCGCGATCGAAAACTCGCGGTCGGCGGCCCCCCGTTGACCCATGGCTTCCGCGGCCTGCCCCATGATCTCGTGCGCATCGGCGATGTTGCCGTTCTCCTGGTTGCCCTCGGCCATCTCGAGCGCTTCCAACGCGCGGCGGCGCGCCCCATCGGGGTCGCCTCCGCTCAGCTCCAGCTCGGCGAGGCTGAGCAGCACATGGGACTTCCCCACCGCCACGCCCACCTCGTCGCAGATGCTCAGTGAACGGTTGAGGTGCTCGCGCGCCTCTTCCAGGTCGCCCTGCCGCAAGAAAACCAGCCCGAGGTTGTTCTCCGCGCGGGCGACGGCCAGGCGGTCGTGAAGCAGCTCGTGGATGGTGATCGCCTTTTGCGCGTAGGCGCGCGACCTAGCAAGGTCGCCCAGGTGCTCGTAGGCGATGCCCAGGTCGTTGTACATCTTGCCGACGCGGCTCAGGTCCTTGAGCTCGCCCGCGACCTCGACGGCCTGCGTGTAGTAATCGACCGCCTTCGGCCAGCGGTGCTGGGCGACGTGGATCGACCCGAGCCGGCCCAGGATGCGGGCCTCGAGAGACCGGTTGGCCGGCTTGAGCTGTCTGGAGGCGTCCAGCGCCGCCTCGGCGGCGGGAAGCGCCCTTCGGTCGTCGAGGAGGTGCAGCCCGACGCTTTCCAGGTCGAGGCATTCGACCACCATCCACTTGTCCCCGGCGGCCTCGAAAGCCGCTTTGGCTTTCGCCAATTCGGGAAAGGCCGTATACGGGTTGGCCCGGTGCAGCTGGCTCTGGGCGAAGTAAAAGCCCGCCCAGGCCCGGTCCAGCGGATTGACGGCGTCGGCCATCGCCTTCTGGGCCAGTTCGAGCAGCTCGTCGTAGCTCTCTCTGACGGCGAGCTCGCGGAACTTGTCCAGGTCCGGACGCTGTCCCAGGCCGGCGAGGCCCTCGGGGTCGATGAAGTACTCGATCGGCTTTCCGGTCCGGGCGGCGATCAGCTGGATGGTCGGCAGAGTCGGGTGTGTCTTGCCGGTCTCGGCCAGGAACACGGCCGTGCGGCTGATCTCGCCTGAAGCCACCTGGCCCAGGGAAAGACCAGCTTCCATTCGGGCCTGGCGAATCGATCCAGGCCGAACGGCCAATCCGGGAAGCCGGCGGCGCTTGCCAGCCGGTAGTGAGCTGACTACCACACCGGTGGACAGCCTACCACTGCATAACGGCAAGCGCGCCGGGTTTCCACGTTTGTCGATGGCTCCCTTAACAGCAGCCCGACGGCCAGTTGCTGGCACCGACCGTGACGGCGGTGGCGGCGAGGGCGGAGACGGCCAGGATCATCGAGACCAGGAAACGGCGCATTGCGGCACTCCTTGCTCAGCTCCCCCGAAAGGGGGAGAAGGCCACAGTGAAGCGCTTATCCGGGCTGCTGTCAAGTGAGACATAACAACGGACTCGCGCAGGTCTCCGAACCTTGACCGTGAACCTGAGCTGAAGGCGGCGGGCGCTACCTATACTTAACAGAGGCCAGGTCGCTTTACAGACAGGAGGTCGGCATGGAGTCGCGGCCCGGTGGGCCTCGGTGATCAAGCTCGCCGAACTCGACCTGGAAGACCTCCCCGGGGCCCTGGTCGTCTACGGGCCGGACGGGCGGGTCGAGGACGCCACGGCCGCCGCCTGCGAGATCCTCGGGGAGGATCGGGAGAGGCTCATCGGCTCTGACGCCGCCGCCAGCCGCTGGGTCGCCGTCGAGCGGCCGGGCCAGCTGGCGTCTGAAAGCATCCACCCGGCCCTGCAGGCGGCGTGGTCGCGGCGCCCCCAGCGGGGCGTCCTCTTCCGGATCGAGCGGCCAGACCGCTCCACGGTCTGGGTGCAGGTGGACGCGGTGCCCACCCTCGCCGCCGACGGGTCTGTGAACCGGGTCGTGGCCGCTCTCGCGGACGTCACACAGCTGGTCGGCGAGACCTCCTTCGCCGCCCCCGAGTACGCCATCCGCGGGCTGACGGACTTGACCCAGCAGATGGCCAACGCGCGGCTCGGGCCGGAGGCGATACTCAGCACGGTCACCAGAAGCCTGAGCCGGATGCGGCCCGGCACGTGGGTCGCCTCGCTCATCAACAAGGACCCTCGGACGATGCGTGTGGTGGCCGCCAACGACAGCTACCCACTGCTGGCCCGGTACGTCGAGGACATGAGCATGCTGGGGGAGGCCAGCGCCTCCTCGATCGCCATGCAGGTGATCGAGACAGGCCGTCCGCTACTCATTCCGAGCGTCCCGTTCGCCGCCCTCATGGAGATGCTCAGGACGGACGTCCGCGATTACATCGCCCGCAACCGCCTGCCGGTCAGCTCGCCGGCCACGGTGATTGGCGTTCTGATCGTGCCGATGCGGGCGAGGGGCGCTACGGTCGGGACCCTCGGCGTGTTCAGCGGCGCGCCGGCCAACGCCTTCTCGCAGGACGACGTGGCCTGGCTGCAGGCGATCGCCGACCGCACCGGGCTGGCCGCGGAGAACTCGCAGCTGTACGCCGATTCGGTGCGCAGGCTGGAGCGGCTGATGGCGCTGCGCAACATCGGCCTCGCCATCGCGAGCAGCCCCGACCTCCGGCTCACGCTGCAGGTGATCCTCGACCAGGTGATCGCCGGCTTGAGGGTGGACGCGGCCGACCTGATGCTGCTCGACGACGCCGGGACGACCCTGGTGATGGCGGCCCAGACCGGGTTCCTGTCCACGTCCGTGCCGGACTACCGGCTGCCGGTCGACGAGAAGCTTCCAGGACGGATCCTCGCCCGTCCCCACGTCGAGTCGGTGACCGAGGGGTCGGCCCTGTCAAGGTTCCGGCGCCGCACGTTGTTCGCCCGCGAAGGCTTCCGCGCTTACTGCGTGGCGCCGCTGGTGGCGCGAAGCCGTCCGAGCGGCGTGCTGGAGGTCTTCAGCCGCGTCGCCCTCGACCCCGATGACGAGTGGCTGGGCTTCCTGGAGGCCCTGGCCAGCTATGCGGCGGTCGCCATCGACGGCGCGACGATGTCGGAAAGGCTGGACAAGGCTTCGGCGCCACGGCGCGCGGCCGCCGGCGCGCCGCGGCTGAACCCGATGGAGCGCCAGATCCTCGGCCTGCTCGTCGAGGGCACCACCAATGGGGACATCGCACAGGCGGTCCACCTGAGCCAGAGCACGGTCAAATTCCACGTTCGCCAGATCCTCCAGCGCGTCGGCGCGGGCAACCGCACCGAGCTGGCGCGCAAGGCGACCCGTGAGGGCTGGCTCTGAGCCGCCTGTCTCCCGGTTAGCCAAGTGGTCAATGTTAATTAGCCGCTTGACGCTGATTTACACCTTTGGAGAGAGGCGCAGCCCACCCGCCCGGACATAGGTTGAGATTCGCCGCCGCGCGCGGCGATCCAAGTCATGGCCGCCCCCCTTCGAGTCACCGGCTACCAGGCCTGGGCGATGAACGCCCGGGCGGCGGCTAGCGGGCCGCGCCCGCCTGAGGAGACTGAAGGGCTTCGCCCAGGCGGTGCGGCGGCGGCGATCGCGATCGTGGCCGCCGCCGTCGCGCTGGCGGCGGCGCCGGCGCTGGTCGCGCTGGTCGCCGTGGTCAGCCCGGGCGAGCTCGCCCGGATGCCGGCTTGGTTGTTTGGGGGTGCTGCGGCGTTCTCTGTCGTGGCCGCCGGTCGGGTCCCGGCGGCCGCGATCCTCGCCGTCCTGCTGGCCAGGCGGCGAGCTGGGCGATGAGCTCGGTCGCCGCTTCCGACCCAGAGCCCGCCTTTAGGGGAGCTCAGTTCGTGGGGCATGCAACTAACATCCAGACTCAGAAGGACGGAACTAGATTTGTTGCGGACGGGGGCGAGCCGGAGGCTGGCTGCACGACGGCGGAGGACGTCGTTCGCCTGCGCGAAACGCGTGTGAGCGCACATCATCCGCGCCCGTCGTCGCATGGAGCCCCGATCGTCCTGGTCGTCGACGACGGCGAGACCAACCGCGCCCTGGTCCACGCCTACCTCGCCGACCTCGACTGCAGCCTTCGCCAGGCGGAGGACGGTCCTAGCGCCCTGGCCGCGATCGAGGCCGAGCCTCCGGACCTGGTCCTGCTCGACGTGCAGATGCCCGGGATGGACGGGTACGAGGTCTGCCGCCGGATCAAGGCGCGGCCGCGCGGTCGCCTGCTTCCGGTCGTGATGCTCACGGCGCTCAACCACGCCAACGACCGCGTGCTCGCGCTCGAGTCGGGAGCCGATGACTTCATGACGAAGCCCGTCGACCGCGTCGAGCTTGTGGCACGCGTTCGTTCGGCCCTCCGCCTGAAAGCCGTCTACGACAACCTCGACAGCGCTGAGCAGGTGATCTTCTCGCTGGCCGCGGCGGTCGAGGCCAAGGACGCCTACACCGAGAAGCACACGCATCGCGTCGCCGAATCGGCGCGTCATGTGGGCATGAAGATGGGCCTGCCCGAGCGCGCGCTGGAAGCCCTCTACCGCGGCGGGATCATCCACGACATCGGCAAGATCGGCGTTCCAGACTCGATCCTGCTCAAGCCCGGCCCGCTCAACGCCGAAGAGCTCGCGCGCATGCGGCAGCACCCGGTGATCGGCGAAAGCATCGTCAAGCCGCTTCGCTCGGGAGCCTCGCTGCTGCCGATCATCAGGCACCATCACGAGCACTTCGACGGCACGGGCTACCCGGACGGCCTCGCCGGGCGGGCCATCCCGCACCTCGCGCGCATCGTCGCGGTCTGCGACGCCTATGACGCGCTGGTAACGGACCGGCCTTACCGCCCGGCCAAATCGATGGACGAGGCGGTCGCAGTGCTGGTCGACGGCGCGGGCAAGCAGTGGGACGCCGAGGCGGTCGACGTGCTTGTGAGCGACATGTCAAATATCACAGCGCTCGGGGTGGCCTGACTTGCAGGATGTGGTGACCTTCATGGCCAACCTCGACGCGGTGGCGTTCCTTCTGCTCGGCGTTGCGGTCGGAGCGACCTGGCTGCGCAATCGCGACCGGTCCACGGGCTGGCTCGCGCTGGCGATCGTGCTGCTTTCGCTGGTGACATTGCTGGGGCGAGTGCCGGCGCTGCTGGGCTTCACGCCGCCGCTGATGTCGCAGTTGAGCCTGGTCGTGTTCGTCGGCTCGGGCTACGCCCTGCTGCGCTATCGCAGCTCCCTCATCCCGCTGCCGAGGGCCTGGCACGTCGCGGCCCTCGTCGCGATGACGGCCGCCATCGTCGCCTACATCGCCGCGTCGGCGGCCCGCGCTTCGACCACCGTTCAGCTGTGGATCGCGGTGGCGCTGATCCTCGTCTGGTCGGCAGCGGTGATCGAGCCGATCGTCCGCTTCTGGCTCGTCGCCCGCGGCCTGCCGGCCGTTCAGGCGTGGCGGCTGCGCTCGCTCAGCATCGGCTTCGCCGGATTCGTCGCGATCCTTCTCTTTCTGGTCGCGCTGCTCGGCGCGGGCGCGAGGACAACCTCCCCGGCGGTGCAGCTCGGCGTCCAGCTGGTCGTCCTTGCGATCGTGCCCCTGCTCTACGTCAGCTTCTCTCCGCCCAGCTGGCTTCGCCGCGAGTGGCGGGCGGCCGAGGAAGAAGGCCTGCGCGCCTACATGGAAGGCCTGTTGATGGTCGACGAGGACACCGCCACCCTCAACCAGCGCGCGCTGCAGTGGGCGACGCGGATCACCGGCGCCGCCGCGGCCGCGTCGTTCGACTTTCGCGGCGACGCGCGGACGTCGGTGGGCCTCGACGCCGCGGCGTTGTCGGACCTCGAGGCCCAGCTGCCGCGCCTGCCCGAGGGCGTCGGCTACCACGAGCTGGACGGGCAAGGGACGACGCTGGCCCTGATCCCGATCGTCAGCCCCGAAGGGAATGGGCGCCTGGCGCTGGTGTCTGGACCTTTCTCGCCGGCTTTCGGAAGCGACGAGCTGAGCCGCGTGAAGCAGTTCATGACCGCCGTGACCGCGGGCCTCGACCGCAAGCGTCTGATCGCGGAGCTGAAGGACGCGAACGCCCAGCTCAGGGACGCCAGCGAGCACAAGAGCGTCTTCCTCGCCAACATGAGCCACGAGCTCCGTACTCCGCTCAACGCGATCATCGGCTTCTCGGAGCTCATGCTCGACGCCAAGGAGTCGCAGTTCGACAGTGCGACCCAGAAGCGATTCCTGAGCCAGATCCACGACAGCGGCAAGCACCTGCTCGGCTTGATCAACGACATCCTCGACCTGTCGAAGGTAGAGGCGGGCCAGATGGAGCTCCGGCTGCAGATGGTCGCCATCGAGCCCGTCGTCGGGCAGGTGCTCAGCATCGTGGAACCTCTTGCGGGCCAGAAGAGCATCAAGGTCGAATCCGACGTCGTGGCCGCGGGCGAGGTGATGGCCGATGCGGGGAAGCTGAAGCAGATGCTCTTGAACCTGGTTTCCAACGCCATCAAGTTCACGCCCGACGGTGGGACGGTCACCATCTCCAGCCAGCGCCTGAGGTCCGCCGTGGAGATCTCGGTGGCCGACACGGGCATCGGGATCTCGGATGCCGACCAGGCTCAGATCTTCCACGAGTTCCACCAGGTCGACCCCGGTCCCGGCCGGCGCCAGCAGGGCACGGGGCTGGGCCTCGCGCTGACCCGCCGTTTCGCGCTCCTACACGGAGGCGAGGTGAGGGTTCGCAGCAAGGTCGGCGAAGGCAGCGTCTTCACGCTCCGCCTCCCGATCCAGGCCGTGCCCGAACAGGCAGCGACGCCTGAGCGCGGGGCTCCCGCCAAGCCGCTGGTGGACCCGTCGCGCCCGCTGGTGCTGGTCATCGAGGACGACCCAGGAGCAGCCGAGCTGCTGACGCGCCAGCTCCAGGCCGGCGGCTTCCGCACCGAGGTGGCCCGGACCGGCACCGAAGCGGTCGCCAAGGCTCGCGCGCTGCGGCCCGCCGCCATCACGCTCGACATCCTGCTGCCGGAGCTCGACGGCTGGGAGGTCATCACCCGCCTCAAGCGCGAGGAGGAGTCAAGCGACATCCCGGTGGTGATCGTCAGCGTGGTCGACAACCCCGAGCTGGGCAAGGCGCTGGGCGCGCTCGACTACTTCGTCAAGCCGGTGGACGGACGCGAGCTGGTCGACCGGCTGGCACGCTTCAAGCTGGCGTCCAAGAAGAACAACGGCGGCACGACGGTCCTGGTGGTCGACGACGAGGCGGCCAACCGCCACTGGCTGACTCGCATACTCGAGCCGGCTGGATTCGAGGTGCTGATCGCCACCGGCGGCCGCGAGGCCATCGAGCTGGCGAAGGCGAGCCCGCCGGACCTGGTGCTCCTAGACCTCATGATGCCCGACGTCACCGGATTCGACGTGGTCGAAGCCCTGCGCGCCGACCCGCGGACGCAGGACACGCCGATCATGATCCTCACCGCACGACACCTGACCGAAGCCGACAAGCGCCATCTCAACGGGCACGTCTCGTCGATTCTGAGCCGCGGTTCGGTGGGCGCCTCGGACCTGCTCGGCCTCCTGCACCAGGTGGTGGAAAAGCGCGGCCCTAATCCGGCATGACCCTGCCGTACGTACTGCTCGTCGAGGACAACGAGACCAACCAGATGCTCACGATGGCCGTGCTGCAGCGGGACGGCTACCGCGTCGAGGTCGCCGGGACCGCCGATGAGGCGCTGGCCGTCCTGAAGGCCGGCAGGCCCGACCTCATCCTCATGGACGTGCAGCTCCCGGGCAAGGACGGCCTGGCGCTGACCCGCGCCCTGAAGAAGAACCCGGACACCGCTTCGATACCCGTGGTCGCGATGACAGCGCACGCGATGAGCGGAGACGAGGCGCTGGCGCTGGCCGCCGGCTGCGCCGGCTACATCGCCAAGCCGATCGATACGAGAAGCCTCGGCGACGAGGTGCGTCGCCACCTCGGCGTCACCCGGTGAACGGCCGCGTCCTCATCGTCGACGACGAGCCTGCGAACGTGGAGCTGCTCGAATCGATGCTGTCCGGTCATCCGGACCTCGAGGTCAAGAGCGTCAGCGACTCGCGCCTCGTGGAACGCGCCTTCATGGACTTCGAGCCCGACCTCGTGCTTCTCGACCTGCACATGCCCGGGCCCGACGGGCTCGAGATCCTGAGCCGCCTGAGGAGCGCCCGCACCAGCCTTGGATTTCTTCCCGTCATAGTCATGAGCGCGGACGACAGCCGGCTGGCCCGCAACAGCGCGCTGGGGCTCGGCGCGGATGAGTTCCTGACCAAGCCCTTCGACCACGCGGAGGTGCTGCTGCGGGTCCGCAACCTCCTGCATACACGCCAGCTCTACGTCGAGCTCGCGAGCGCCAAGGAGGCTCTGGAGCAGCGCCAGCGGCCGAGGCGGCAAACTCCCTAGCGGCGGGAATGCGTAAATCCGATGATTAATATGCAGCCCTAAGCCCTACGCACACCAGCCCATGAACGATCCAGCCCTGATCCTGATCGTCGAAGACAACCCCGGCAGCCTGATGCTCGCCACGGTCGCGCTCGAGATCGAGGGTTTCAGGGTGGCCGGCGCCGAGTCGGCCGCGCAGGCGCGGGCCCTGCTGGCGCGGTCGACTCCCGACCTCGTCCTGATGGACATCCAGCTCCCCGACACCGACGGGCTCGAGTTCACCAAGGAGCTGAAGGCAGACCCCGCGACCGCGGCCATCCCCGTGATCGCGCTGACGGCGCACGCCATGCCGCTTCACGAGCGGGCGGCGCGGGCGGCGGGCTGTGTCGGCTTCATCGCGAAGCCGTGGACCCCCGAGGCTCTGAGCCGCGACGTCCGCGCGATTCTGGCCACCACCGCCACTCCTTCGTGACCACTGTGCAGAAGCCTCAGCAAGAAGTCGAAGTCTCAGCATCCGAGCTCAAGGACAGGCTCGCGCTGCTGCAGGGCATCTCGGTCTTCTTCACTCTCCCCGACCGCGACCTCCGGAGGCTCGCGCACAAGCTGTACAAGCGCACCATGTCCAAAGGCACCGTGGTCGTCCGCCAGGGCGTTGTGGCCGAGGCCATGTACGTGATCGCACGCGGCCGCTGCGAGGTGCGAGCGACCTGGCCGCCGAAGCACAGCGTGACGGTCGCCCTGCTGGCGCCCGGCGACTTCTTCGGCATCAGCGCGATGAAAGGCGGCGCCGCCCAGCCCGCGTCGGTCACCGCCCTCGAGGAGACCGAGCTGCTGGAGCTCCTCACCGCTGACATCGACACCGTGCTGACTCCCGGCTCGCCGGCCCGCGCGGAGATGGAAAAGCTGGTCGAGCAGCGCCAGGGCACCATTGACGAGCTAGTCGGGCGCGCGAACGCGACGGTGAGCGGCCACCAGGGGCGAGTCATCGCCGTCTATTCGGTCAAAGGCGGTGCGGGCAAGACGACGCTCGCGGTCAACCTGGCGGCGGCGCTCGGCCGGCGGCATCGCGGTGAATGCATCCTCCTCGACCTCGGCCTGCCCTTCAACCACGCGGCGCTCACGGCGAACCTCGTGCCCACCGGCAGCCTCGCGTTCCTGGAACGGGTGGCCGACGATGAGCTGGAGGAGATGCTCCTGAGTGCGTGCATCCACCACCCGGTCGGCATGATGGTGCTGCCGGGCGCGCTGAGGGTGGAGCAGTCCGAGCTCATCACGCCCGCGCTCGTCGAGCGCGCGCTCACCGCCCTGACGCGGACGTTCACGTACCTCGTCGTCGACCTCGGCGTGGCCCTGTCGGAGTCGGCCCTGACCGTGCTCGAGCGGGCGAGCCAGATCGTCCTTATCGTCACCCCAGAGCTGACCGCGATGAAGGACACCAAGGACCTGATCGAAGTCTTTCGCAACGTTTTGAACATCCCGGATGGCAACATGCAGCTCGTGTTGAACCGACCCCGGCCCACGTCGATGGTCGAGCGCGCCGACGTCGAGCGGACCCTTGGCCGGGCGGTCGACTTCGTGCTCGACCACGACGGGGACCGCTGCGACCGCGCGGCCGTGACCGGCGAGCTGCTCGTGGTCGCGGCCCCGACCAGCCCGCTCGCCAAGAAGATCACCGCCCTTGCGGCGGCGGTCGACGCCGAGAGTGCGGCGACGGAGAAGCCCGGACGCAGGCTCCGGCTGGCCAGATGAGCGCAGCGACCGTCAGCCCCTGGCCTCTCGACTCACCGGTCGTCGCGAGCCGGCCGAAGTCGCGCCTCGGCACCCGCGCCGGGCGCCGGTTCATCGGCTCCGCGATCGCGGTCACCGTCCTCAGCGCCGTGTTCATCGCCTGGACGGCGGCGAGGATCGGCGGCGACACGGTCACGATCGCCGTCGACGACATCGGCGAGGCGATCGCCGCGGCGATCGCGGCGGTGAGCTGCGGCTATGCCGCGTGGCGGAACGCCGGCCGCATGCGCCTCGCCTGGGCACTGCTTGGGGCGTCGGCGGCGACCTGGTTCGCGGGGGAGGTCGTGTGGAGCGTGTACGAGGTGGGGCTCGGCGTCGCCGTGCCGTTCCCCTCAGCCGCGGACGCCGGCTACCTGCTCGCCATCCCGCTGGCGGTCGCGGGCCTGCTTGCCTTTCCGTCTGCGCCCAGCCGGGTGACGACCCGGAGCCAGGCGCTCGTGGATGGCGCCATCGTCGCCCTCTCGCTCGTGTTCGTCAGCTGGGCGTTCGGGCTGGCCAAGGTGTACGAGACCTCGTCGGACCAGCCGGTGGCACAGCTGATCGGCGCCGCCTATCCGGTGAGCGACGTCGTGATCATCACCGTGCTGTTGCTCGTCATGCGCAGGGCCGGCCCGCAGCAGCGCGGCGCGATGGTCTTCCTGCTGGCCGGGCTGGCGGCGAACGCGGTCGCCGACAGCGCCTTCGCGTTTCTCACCGCCGCAGGCACCTACGGCGCGATCGGCAGCGTGCTCGACGCGGGCTGGGTCGTGGGCTACCTGCTGATAGCTCTCGCGCCCCTGTGGCCCGCGCCGTTCGCGGAAGCCGTCGGCGAAGAGGGACCGATCGACCTCTGGCAGATGTCCGTGCCCTGGATCTCCCTCTTTGGCGCGGCCGCCGTGACCCTCGGCCTGGCTGTGACGGGTCGCGGTCTCGACCTCTTTCTGACCGCGGTCGGCGGCGGGCTGGGCATGCTGCTGGTGGCAAGCATGGTGCTCCTGCACAGGGACACCAACTCGCTGCTGGCGCTGCGCGACCGCGCCGAGGCTCAGCTCGGGCAGCGCACCGAGATGCTGAACCAGGTGATCACGCATGCGCCGCTCGGAGTCGCGAGGGTCAGCGTAGACCTGAGGATCCTCGACGCCAACCCGCGCCTCGGCTCTCTGCTTCACGCGCCGGCCAAGATCATGGTCGGCTCGATGGTCGCCGACTATCTCTCGAGCGAGGAGCTGAGCCGATTGGTCGAGAGAACGAAACCGCTGTGGGAAGGCGAGGTCGACACCGTCGAAGGCGACAGCCCGGCGATCCGAGCCGACGGCAGCGAGGTCTGGCTGCACTGGAGCGTGACCTCCGTGCGCAAGCCGAACGGCAGGATCGACTACTTCCTGGCCATGTTCGAGGACATCACGTCGAAGCACGAGGCCGAGGAGGCCGCGATGGCGAACCTGGCCGGCCTCGAACGTCTGAACGAGCTCAAGAGCGAGTTCGTCTCGATGGTCAGCCACGAGTTCCGGACCGCGCTCGTCGGCATCCAGGGCTTCAGCGAGATCCTGCGCGACGAGAGCGTCGGCGCGGACGAGGTCAAAGGGCTGGCCACCGACATCAACAAGGACGCGCAGCGCCTCAACCGGATGATCGGCGAGATGCTGGACCTCGACCGCATGGAGGCGGGCAAGATCCGGCTCAACCCGAAACCGGTGGACCTGAACGCGCTGATCCGGGAGGTGATCGATCGGGCTCAGGTGGCCAGCGCCAGGCATACGATCAAGACCGACCTGGACCGCGCCCTGCCCATCGTCACCGCCGACGGCGACCGGCTGGTCCAGGTCGTGAGCAACCTTTTGAGCAACGCGATCAAGTACTCGCCGGACGGCGGAGAGGTCGGCATCGCGACCCGCGCTGAGGACGGCATGGTCCACGTGTCGGTCAGGGACCATGGGCTCGGGATCGCACCCGAGTTCGTGAACAGGCTGTTCGGCCGCTACGAGAGGTTCGAGAGCAACCGGACGAGCAAGGTGGTGGGCACGGGTCTGGGCCTGGCGATCAGCCGGCAGATCGTCGAGCTCCACGGCGGCAGGATCTGGGTCGACAGCCAGGTCGGGTCGGGTTCGAACTTCCAGTTCACCGTGCCCATCGGACCGGCCGCTGCCTTGAGCTAGAAGAGAAAGTCGGCGATCCGCCTGTCGAACAGGTCGGGATGCGCCTGCAAGGCACCGAAGGTCGTCTTCCCGTCGAAATGCCTCACGTCGTACTGGCAAAGGGTCATGACGGGGAAACGCTTGCAGACACTGTCGTAAGCGACCTCGTAGTCGAGCATTTCCTCGGCCGTCGAAAAACCCACGTAGGTGGCCATCTCCCCGACCACGCGAATGGCGCTCGAGCCGGAGCGGAGGGCCTCCGACCAGAGGTCCTGCCAGGCGGCGATCGCTTCGCGACTGGTCGAGCCGGCGCCGGCCCGGGTGACCAGCTCACCCCTCTCGATCGCCCCCGCCAGGTCCGTGACGTTCTCGTCGCCGAGGGCCTGAAGGTACTCGTCGGCGATGGTCTTCGACGAGACGAGGAAGCACCGCTGCCCAGCCGCCAGGCCGTCACGAAGGAACGGCAGGCTGAGGCGGAGGCGGCCCGCGTCGCTGTCGTAGAAGGTCGCGAAGTGGTCGTGGACCTCGACGCGGGGCTGGCCGGCCGGCGTCCGCGCCATCGCATGGTCGGCCGCGGGAGTGCTCAGCCTGCCCTGGAGCCGGCGGAGGTCGGCTTCGGCAAACCGGCGAGCTCGGCGCCGGCCGAGCCTCTGCACGGGCAGCAGCCCGGCGTCGCTCCACCGCCGGATCGAGGCCTCGCTGACCCCGAGCAGGAGCGCCGCGGTCTTGGTGGTATACAAATCACTCATTACAATCTATCTACCTATCTTTCGTACAATGATATTCATCACAGCCGTATAACACAAGGTTTGTTCAGCATTGCTCTCTGCAAGACGGATGCCGGTGAGAGTTACAACTCCAGACGCGAAGCAGCTCCAAAGGTTGCTGCCTGGCCTGCCACCGGGGGCCGTGGAAGAGCTGGCCGCCACGGCCAGGCAGGTCACCTACAACGCAGGCGAGACGGTGATGGGCGAGCGTGAGCGCTGGTCGCCGGCGGTGGTCATGGACGGCACTGTAAGGCTGGCGATCCGCTCGCACGACGGCCGTGAGGCCACCCTCAGGCTCTTCGGCCGGGGCGTCGTCGTGGGCCTGGTCGCGCTGTTCAATCCCGACTACTCGAGCCCGATCCACGACCGAAGCCTGGTCGCGGTCGAGCGCAGCACGGTCGTCTTTCTCGACCTGTCGCTCCTCGCGAGGCTGAGCCACCAACACCCCGCGTTCACGGTACATCTGCTTCGCGGGACGGTCGAGTGGGGCGGCGCGCTGTCCGACGCGGCCGGCCAGTATGCCTTCATGTCCGTCCTGCAGCGGGTGGCCGGCTACCTGCTCAACATCGCCACACCGGACGGCTCCGATGAGCTGGTCGCGAAGATCACGCAGCAGCAGCTCGCCAACTCCGTGGGGTCGGTCCGCGAGGTGGTGGCGCGCACTCTGCACGACCTGCGCTCCGACGGCATGATCGAGGTTTCGCGGGCGCGGATCGCCATCCTGGACCGCGACAGGCTCATGCGCAGCGCGTTCGATGTGACTTAAGTAGCGGGCAGCAGAAGGCCTTTAGCCGACAATTAACGCGGCACGGGTTGGGGAGATAGCACCATGACGACCCCCAGGATCCGCGTGATGTTGGCCGACGACGACCCAAGACTCCTTGAAGCCCTCGCGGATACGGTTCGCTCGGCTCCGGACCTCGAGGTCGCGGGTACCGCACGGAATGCCGGCGAGCTCGTTGAAAGAGCCCAGGCCAACCGGCCTGACGTGATCCTGATGGACGTGCGAATGCCCGGCGGGGGCGGCGTGGCAGCGGCCCGTGAGCTCGCGACCCTGCTTCCGGAGATCAAGGTGGTAGCGCTGTCCGCCCACGAGGACAGCGCGACCGCCCTCCAGATGCTGGACACCGGCGCGGTCGCATACGTCGTCAAGGGCGCGCCCGAGCCGGAGATCCTCGAGGCCATCCGCCGCGCCCACCGCGGGCAGATGAGCCTCTCCACCGAGCTCGGCTCCTCCACCGTCAAGGAGCTCCTGCGCGAGGTCCGGGAGCGGATGGAGACGGAGTCAGTCCTGCGCAAGAGCGAGCAGCGAGGGGCGGCCATTCTCGAATCGGTGCCGGACGCGATGGTGATCGTCGGCGCCACCGGGGTCATCGAGCAGGTCAACACTCAGACGGAAAAGCTCTTCGGATACCAGCGCGGCGAGCTGGTCAGCCAGACGGTCGAGGTCCTGGTCCCCGACCGCTTCAGGCACGTGCACGAGAGCCAGCGCGCGCGGATCGCGTCCGGGCCATACGCCCGCCCGATGGACGCCGGGCTCCACTTCGCGGGACGGCGCAAGGATGGGACGGAGTTCCCGATCGACATCAGCCTCGCGCCGCTCGAGACCGAAGAAGGGGTCAAGACCATCGCCGCCATCCGCGACATCGCGCGCCGCGCGCTGGCGGAGGAGGCCATGCGCAAGAGCGAGCAGCTGTTTCGCGGCCTGCTGGACTCGGCGCCGGACGCGATGGTCATAGTCGATACCAACGGCATCATCCAGGTGGTCAACGCCCAGACCGAGCGCCTTTTCGGATACAGCCGGGCCGAGTTGCGCGACGTGTCCGTCGACGTCCTCCTGCCCGAACGCTTCCGGACCGCCCATCTGGGCCACCGGGTCGGCTACCTGAGCATGCCCCTGGCCCGCCCGATGGGGGCGGACCTCGAGCTGTACGGACGGCGCAAGGACGGGACCGAGTTCCCGGTCGACATCAGCCTCAGTCCGATGGAGGCGGAGTCAGGTCTGCTCGTGATCGCGGCGGTGCGGGACGTGACCGAGCGCCGCGAGGCCAAGAAGAAGCTGGACGCGGGCTTCGAGACCGTCCAGCGACAGCGGCTGTTCGCCAGGCTGATCGCCGCCCAGGAGGAGGAGCGGCTTCGCATCGCCTCCGACATCCACGACGACACCATCCAGGCGATGACGGCCACCAGCCTGCGCATGCAGCAGCTGCGCCGCCACCTCAGCGAACCGGACCAGATCGAGATGCTGTCCAGGCTGGAGGAGGCGGTCCGCGAGTCGATCGTCCGCCTCCGGCGGCTGATGTTCGACCTTCGGCCCGCGTCGCTCGACCGGTCCGGACTCGCCGCGGCGCTGCGCGAGCTGCTCGAGCGGCTGCACGAGGAGACGCACCTCACCTTCACGCTGGAGAACCACGTCAGCAGCGAGCCGGTGGGGGGCATCCGCACCGCCCTGTACAGAATCGCGCAGGAGGCGTTGGTCAACGTCAAGAAGCACGCCGCCGCGACAAGGGTCAACATCGAGCTCTGCTCGGTGGGCGCCGGGTGCCGCGTGCGCATCCAGGACGACGGCCGGGGCTTCGACGTCGAAGCGACCGGCTCCAGGCCCGGTCACCTCGGCCTCGTGTCGATGCGCGAGCGGGCCCAGATCGCGGGCGGCTGGTGGTTGGTCAGAAGCCCCGCCGAAGGCGGCACCGTGGTCGAGTTCTGGCTTCCTTTCGAGGTCGAAGCGTCAGCGCCTGACGGGCTCGCGGTCGAGCAGGCCTGAGGTGCCGGGAAGGATCAACGTCCTGCTGGTGGAAGACCACCGCCTGATGTTCGAGGGACTCTCTTCCCTGCTCGCGGAGTACCCCGACATCAACGTGCTCGGAGTCGCGACCACAGTCGCCGACGCCGTCGCCAAGGCCACGCTGCTGAAGCCCGACCTCGTGCTCATGGACTTCCGGCTGCCTGATGGGGACGGCGCCCAGGCCGGCGAGCGCATCCGCGCCAAGCTGCCCGACACGGCGATCCTGTTTCTGTCCGCCGACCCGTCCGAGTCGGCCATGATGCGGGCGGTCGAGGCCGGCGCGTCCGGCTATGTGTCCAAAGCGGCGTCCGCCGAGGAGCTGGTCGGCAGCATTCGCAAGGCGGCGGAGGGCGAGTTCCTGCTCGAGGCGGCGACGATGGCCCGGCTGCTCGAGCAGCGCCGCCAGTCCCAGCAGAAGGCCGGCGAACAGCAACGGCTGATCGGTGTGCTCACGCAGCGTGAGCGTGACGTGCTCCGGCTCATGGCCGGCGGCCTCGACAACTACGAGATCGCGGACGAGCTTGGCATCGGCTACGGCACCGTGAGGGGCCACATCCACGGGGTCCTCGAAAAGCTTGCCGCGCACTCGCGCCTACAGGCGGTGGCAGAGGCCCGCAAGGCCGGGTTGGTCGAGGGTTGAGGACAGGAGGCCCGGCCGGACAAGCCCTCGACGGATCTTCGGCGCCCATGCGGCCCATCTTCGGGTTCAGCTCCTCCGCTGCTCGCTCACGCATGCCCGCGCAGTCGATCCTCGACTCTTTGAAGGCAAAGCGATGATCGTGGCCGATCGCCGCGAAGGCGGGATCCAGCCCGAAGTCGACAGCCGCAGCGCCTACGCTCCGCTGTGGCGGACCCTGGACCGCAACCTGCCGCTCGGTCCCAAGCTCATCTTCCCCGTCGTCCTGGTCACACTTCTGGGCACGGGCGCATTCGGGCTCCTCCAGGTCCAGGGGGCCAATAATCAGGTCGAAGCCTCCTACCAGGCATCGGCCACCGCGGCGGCGCAGGCCTCCTCGAGCGCGTTCTACAGCAGCATCACCGACCCGAGCGAGGCCAATCCGTTCCTGACCGACGTGGCGAGCGCCGAGCCCAACGTCCGCGGGATCTGGATCGTCGACGTCGGGCTTCCCGGGCACCCCGTCGTCGCGAGCTCGCGATGGTCAGACGTCGGCCACCCCGGGCCCATCGACCAGCAGGACGTCGCGGAGGTCTCATCCGGCCGGGCGACGCACAGCAAGCGAACCGTCGCCGGCGAGCCCATGCTCGAGACGATCGTGCCGGTCCCGGGCAACGCCTACGCCGTCGTGGTGTGGACGTCGCTCAAGGCCGAGAACCAGGCCGTCACCACGACTTTGATCTCTGCCGCGATCGTCGCTCTGATCATCTGCCTGCTCGAGACCGCGGCCATGGCGGCCATCCTCGAGACAGGCGTGCTCCGCAGGATCCGGCGTGTCGGCGGCGCCGTCAACACGTTCGGCCGCGGTCGCCAGAACCGGCTCTCGGAAGGCCTCGAGCCGCCAGGTCGAGACGCCCTGTTCAACCTGGCCCGAAACATCGACCAGAAGCTGAGCGAGCTGAGCGAGCGCGAGCGAGCCGGAACCGTGGTCAGCGAGCTCGGACTCCTGGCCCTTCAAGGCGCGCAGCCATCCGATCTGATACGCAAGGCGCTGGACATCACGCGGCAGGCGGGCGACCTGGAGCGCTGTTTCCTGGTCGACGCCACGGGAGCCGTGACCATCGTCGAGGGCGCTGGGCAGGCGACTGGTGAGATGACTGAGGCCAAGCTGCCGATCTGGCTTGGTGCGCTCGTGCGCTCGGCCACGCAGGCGCGCCGCCCGATCCTGACTGACGGCCTCGGACAGGACAGCCGTTACTGGGAGGCGGGCTCGGCGAACGCATCGGCGGCGGCCGCGTTCGTGCCGCTGGCGGGCACCCCCAGCCCGATCGGCGTCATGGTCGGCGTGGCCCGACTCGGCGGCCAGATCTCGGCTGTGACCGTGTCGATGATGGAAGCGGTCGCCACCGCGCTGGGCGAATCACTTCAGCGCAGCGAGGTCGAGAAGGCGCGGCACGAGAGCGAGGCGAAGTCCAACGCCCTCTCGACCGTCAGCCACGAGATGCGCAACCCCCTCAACGCGATGCTCGGCTTCAGCAGCCTGCTGCTGACCGGCGCAGCGGGGCCGTTGAACGAGAAGCAGCAGAGCTACGTGCGCAGGGTCGACGACGCTTCGAACCATCTGCTCCGACTGGTCAACGACTACCTGGACCTGGCGCGCGTCATCAACGGATCGCTGCCGGTCCAGCCCGAGGCCGTCGAGGTCGGACCCGAGGTCCAGAACGTCCTCGAAATGCTCGGCCCCACGGCCGAAGCCAAGAACGTATCTCTCCACTCGGAGGTGCCCCGCGGCGCCACGGCGCGGGCCGACCGGCTGCGCCTGCGCCAGGTGCTGATGAACCTCGTCTCCAACGGCATCAAGTTCACGCCTGCGCGCGGCCATGTGCGGGTGGAGGTGGCGGGCGGGTCGAACGGCGTGCGCATCTCGGTCATCGACACCGGGATCGGCATCCCGGCGGACCGCCAGCACCTCGTGTTCACGGAGTTCGCGCAGCTGCAGTCGAGCTCCCGCGGCGAGGGTACAGGCCTGGGCCTCGCGCTCACCAAGCGATTCGTCGAGGCCATGGGTGGCTTCATCCGCTTCACCAGCTCGGAGGGCGCGGGCACCATCTTCGACCTCTGGCTCCCAGGCGAGCAGTCCCCGCGGCAGAACGGGTCCGAACCCGTAAAGACCCCCGAGCGTTCCGGCGGAGCCGGTTAGAGCCTCACCTCAGTTTTCGACCAGCTCCAGGCAGCGGATTCCCGACATGTCGATCCAGTAGCGTCCGCGGCCGTGCACGATACGCATCAGCACCTGGCCGCAGGCGGGGCAGCGGACGACCGCTCCAGGCGCGTTCATGTAGACGTCGACGCGACCCACCGCGTTGACCGTGCCGCAGCCCCCGCACGTGCCCTCGGCGGAGGTCATCTCCAGGTTGAAGATCTCACCGAGGAGGCCGCCGATCGCGTTGCCGTCGAGCTTGAGGTCGGACATCTCGGACATGCCGCTCATCCTCCTGTGGCGCCGAAGCGCTCGGTCTTGATCCAGCCGGGTTCGTAGCCGTGGTCGACGAGCAGGCCGGCTGCCGCCTCGACGAACGACGTCGGGCCGCAGATGAACACCTGCGGGTGGTCGCTCGCGGGCCAGGCCACCTCCTCGACCATGGCGCCGTCAAGGCGCCGTGCGTAGCCGGTCCAGCCCGGGGCCTGGGAGCGCGTGAGCGTGTGCGCCACCGTCAGCGTCTGGTTGGCGCCCGCGAGGCGCTCGAGCTCGTGCCTGTAGATGACGTCCTCGAACGTTCGCGAAGAGTAGAGGAGGCGGACCGGGGTCTGGTCCCCCACGGCGGCGCGGTGACGGATCATGGCCATCAGCGGCACGATGCCGGACCCGCCCGCGACGAGCAGCAGCCGGCGAGGGTCGCCGGCCCTCCACACGAAGAAGCCGCCGATCGGGCCGCGCAGCTCGACCTTGTCTTTCGGCCGAAGCTCGCCGACCAGGTAGGGCGAGACCTCACCGTCCTCGAGCCGCTCGACGGTGATCGCAAGCCGCGACTCCTCCGGCGGCGACGCGATCGAGTAGCTGCGCTGGGCCTGGTAGCCGTCGTCCGCCGTCAGCCGCACGTCCACGTGCTGGCCCGCGAGGTGGCCCGACCAGGCCGGCACATCGATGGTCAGTGTCGCGACCCTCGGCGTCTCCCGGACGATGTCGGTGACCTCGCCGATCTGCCAGCTCAGCTTGGTGGGGACGATCAATCTCCCCAATAGCGCTCTTCCTTCCACGGGTCGCCGTGGTTGTTGTAGCCGTTCGACTCCCAGAACCCGGGCTCGTCCTCTTTGTTCAACGTGATTCCGCGGACCCACTTGGCGCTCTTCCACAGATAAAGGTGTGGGACGAGCAGTCGCGCGGGCCCGCCGTGCTCCGGGTGAAGCGGCTGCCCGTCGTACTCGTAGACGACCCAGGCCTTGTGCCCGGTGATCTCGTCCAGCGGCATGTTGGTCGTGTACCCGCCGTCGCTGAACGCCACCGCGTATTCGGCGGCGGTGTCGACGCCTTCCAGGAGAGTGTCGACGGAGACCCCCTTCCACGAGGTGTCGAGCTTCGTCCATTTGGTGACGCAGTGGATGTCGACGGTGACAGTCTCCGTGGGCAGCTTTCGAAAGTCGTCCCAGCTCCACGTCTTCGGTGCGTCGACCTCGCCGTTGATGGTGAAGCTCCACCGGGCGAGGTCTGGGCGGGGTGTCGGGCCCGCGGAAAGCACCGGAAAGTCGTTTACGACATGCTGGCCCGGCGGGACGCGCGAGCTGCTCGCGGTATCGCGGCGCTTGCCGCGGAATCCTCGTGAGATGAACGCCATCAGGAGACCTCCTTGGGAGCGGTGGGAGCCCGCCAGAAACAATAAGAGTTGCCGGCGAGTGCCGGCTCCCGGACGTGTCCCCGGTCGATCCGGGGGTCCGGGTGCCGGCTCTCAGACTTTGGGCGAACCGTTACACCTGGGGCTTACCTGACCCTGCGCGCCAATCCTTGAAAGCGTTCATCAACTCCTGTTGAAGCGCTTCTGGAACTGGTTCGCTCGCGAGGCTGCCGGCAACCCTCCTGGTCGCGCGCAGCTGCTCGAGGTAGGCGCGACAGCCGTCGCATCCGGAGATGTGGTCTTCGAACCGCGCGCGCTCCGCCGCCGACATCGCGCCTTCCAGGTAATCGGTCATCAGCTCGACGACGTCGCGGCACTTCATGAGAGGTAGTCCTCGAGCATCTTACGAACGGCCGCCCTGGCCCGATGCAGCCTGACGCGCTGATTCTCGGGACTGATCGACAGCAGGCCGCACACCTCGTCCGCGTCGAAGCCCGCTACGTCGCGCAGCACGATCACTTCGCGATGCTTCGCGGGCAGCGCGTCGATGGCCTCGCGGACGCGAGTCATCGCCTCCTGGCCGAGAACGCGCGCCTCGGGCAGGTTGCTCCAGCCTTCGGGCAGCGTCTTCCACATGCCGTCGGCGCCGAACCGCTCCGGGTCCACGGTCGGTCCTGACGTGCCGTCCTCGCGCCGAAACAGGGAAGCGAACGGAAGGATGCGTCGCTCTTTTCGGCCGCGGCTGCGGGCGATATTCAGCGCGATGCCGAAGATCCAGGTCTTCAGGCTCGAGCGCCCCTCGAAGCGGTCCAGGCTGCGAATGCACGTAAGCCACGTCTCCTGGACCACGTCCTCCGCGATCGCCCGGTCTTTGACGTAGCCCATGGCCAGCTGGATCAGCGATCCGTGGAATCGCTGAACGAGCGCGCTGAAGGCGTCCTCGTCGCCCGCCTTGAGCGCTCGTAACTCCGAGTCGTGAAGCTGTTCGCCCACCCCCCGCCAAAGAATAGACATGCACACGGACACGAGTCTTGGTGTCGCGCCTAAGTGCCGCGTTACAGCCTCACCTCACCGCACGAATGCGGGAGACGAACGCGGTGCCCAGGACGAACCACACCACCGCGCCCGCGAACACGAGCCGGAAGCCGAGGAAGTCTCCGGTCGCGAGCCCCAGCAGGTGATGTCCGGGCTGGTTGAAGGCGTGCAGGATGGGCGCGAAGATGGCGGGCGCGAGCGCCGGGGGCAGCGTGAAGGCGATGTGCCACAGCCCCATGTCGCGGCCCGACGAGCGCTCGCGATCGGGGAGCACGTCGCACGCGAGCGCCCAGTCCACCGCCACGTACAGGCCGTATCCGGCGCCGAACACCACCCCCAGGGCGAAGATCACGAAGAGCGACTTGACTAGGCCGAAGAGGAGCACCGACGCCACCAGGGCCTGCAGGGCACCCGCGGCGTAGACAAACGGCTTTCTTTGGCCCACGCGGTCGGACAGGTGGCCGCCGACGACCGCCGGCACGATGGCGCCGGCCAGCAGGGCGAGGCCCCACAGGCCCGCGAGGGTTCCGGGATGTTCCACCCTGATGACGACGCGAAAGTACAGGGCGAGGAAAGGCGTGATCGTGGCGATGCCCATCATCACGAGCGCGCGCGTGGCGAACGTCCAGAAGAAGTCGCGATTGCGAAAGGCCACGAAGAAGCCGCGGATGGCAGGCTCTCTCAACGCCGTCACGGCAGCCACCAGGGCCGCCGCGGCGGCGACGATCGCCGTCGGAACGCCGAGGGGACCGAGGGGAGCCAGCAGCAGCGCGAGCCACGCCGCGATCGCCACCCCGCCCGCGGATCCGGCGATGGCGGCCGACGCGCTGAGCCGCATGGGATCGCGCGCGGGAGGGTTCGCGGGCTCGTCCACAGCGATCACCGTGACGACGGTCGTCGCCAGCACCACGACGGCGACGGCGGCGTATCCGACGACCAGCCCGGCCCTCGATTCGTGAAAGACGGCGAGGGTGCCGGTTACCGCGGCCAGGCCGACGACCGCGCCGAGCGCGTTCATCATGCCGAGCAGGCCCGAGGCGCGGCCCCGGTCGGCGGCCGGGACCACGTCGGGTATGACCGCCGCGTAGGCGCCGCCGGCGAGGTTGAAGGCGAGCTGCACCAGCATGTACGCGAACGCGAGGGTCAGCGTGCTGCCGGCCGCCGCGAGCAAGCCGATGCCGAGCAGGTTGACGGCCGTGCCCGCCACGATCCAGGGGCGCCGGCGTCCCCAACGCGTGCTCGTTCGGTCGCTCAGCCACCCGGCGAGGATCGGTGCGATCAGCGCGAACAGGTTGCCGGCCGCGCTCACGCGCCCGATCAATAGATCGGCGGACCCGCCCGCGATCATGAAAGCGGCCACGGGCAGCAGCTGGAAGGTGATCGGCGGCCAGTGCGCACCCTGACCCAGCCACATCGCGTTGACGGCCAGGAGGCGCCGCGTGCCCATGCGCGCCGCCGGCCCCGTGGCCTGCCGCTCTGAGGTGGGTGCGGTCGCGCTCATCGCACTCAAGCTTGCGCGCAAGCTGGCGGCGCAGCGCACGCGTCGGCACCGGGATGGCAAAGCCGAGCGTCCCGACCGAGACTTAAGGCGATTTGAGGGTTATGGTTCCCGGCGTGAAGACCACCCGCGGCTTCATCGACAACCCGCGGCTGTTCGACCCCGTGGTCGTCACCCTCGTCGGCCTCATCGTCCTGGGCGCATACGTCACCGCCTACGCCTACGTCATTGCTCCGAACCACATCGAGCAGCCGACCGCCAGCATCGGGCAGGGCATCGTCCTGGTCGCGTGGCTGGCCCTGATCGGCCTGCTGTTCGCGGCCTTCGCGGCGGGCCTTCGCGCCGGACGGCCCTGGCACCAGGCGTTGCCCGACGGCTACGTCGGTTCGCTGGCGGCTGCCCTGGTCTTCGGCGCCGCCTGGATCGTCGACACCGCCTTCTGGGGAAGCCTGCTCCCGGCGAACGCGCTGGGCCTCGACGTTCTCTTCACGCCGCCGCGGCTGGTTGAGATAGCGGCCACCGCCGTGATGGTCAGCGGCCCGCTGCGGGCCGCCGCACGCCGCGGGGAGACCGAGGCGGGCTTCGTGACCCTGATCTCCGCCGCGCTGCTCCTGTCGGTCATCACCTTCGCCACCCAGTTCATTCATCCGCTGATCGACCCTTGGGCCTGGTCTCACTACGAGTTCCTCCACGAGGGCCCCGACTGGATGGGCGAGAACATCGGCGTGGCCGCCCTGCTGGCCCAGGCCCTGATCCTGGCCGGCACAGCACTGTTGCTGAACAGCGGGTTCAAGCTCCGCCTCGGCTCGCTGACCTTCGTCTTCATCATCAACGGCCTCCTGGTGACGATCACGAAGCTGCATTTCGAGTTCGTGCCGGTCGCGGTCCTGACCGGAGTTGCCGGCGACGCCTGGCTGGCGTGGTCGGCTCGCCGGCCCGGGCGGCCGTCAGCCTCGCTCTGCGCGGTCGTCGGCGGAGCCTTCGCCGTCTCCTACATGCTGGAGATGGTCCTGCTCGGAACCGTGTGGAGCCCTTCTTTGTGGTCGGGCGCGATCCTCGCCACCACAATGCTGTGCTGGCTGATGGGCCGGCTTCTCCGCGCGGGCCTTCCCGCGGCGATCGTTGCACCCCTGGTTCCGCCGCAGTCCGCCCCCGTGGAGATCCGCAATGAGGTCCGCTGGACCCGCGACCCTGAGAGCACAGTGCGGCCGCAGCTCGTGCGAGCGGCGCTCGACGACCTGGGGACCCCAGAGGCGTTGGGACGAAGCCCGCTTGGAACGATCCCTGGCATCTCTCAGGGTGGCTCGACCGCGTCCGACCTGCGCGCGCTGCTGGTGGACGTGATCAGCGAGCTCGCGGCATCAGGCCAGCCTCGCGACGCCGAGGCGGGCCACCTGCTCCTGGACTACTACGTGAAGCGAGTGGGCAGCCACGAGGTGATCATGGAGCGCCTACACCTGTCGCGGCCCACCTTTTACCGGCGCCTGCAGCGGGGCTTCCAGCTGGTGGCCGAGCGCCTCGACGAGATGAGCGAGTTCGCGAGCAGGGTGCCGGTCACCCGCTAGCGGGACGATGTTCTCGGTCGAGCACGTCATCACGGTGGCCGTCATCGTGATCGCGATCACGGTCCTCCTGACCGCTGCGAGACTGCGCCCCGGGCGGTGGACCGAAATCGCCGCTCACGCGCTGGCCCTGCTGATCGTCATCAACGAGGTCGGCTGGTGGGTGTGGGCATGGCAGATGAATGCCCTCAGCCTGCAGAACAACCTGCCACTGTTCCTGTGCGACATCGCCGCCTTTGTCTCTGCTGCTGCGCTCATCACCCGCGCTCCGATTCTGGTGGAGGTGGCGTACTTCTGGGGAATCGCAGGCACCGCTAACGGCATCATCTCGCCGGACATCGGCGACCATTTCCCGTCCTATCCGTTCTTCCAGTACTTCATCCAGCACGGGGCGATCCCGGCAGCGGCGCTGTTCCTGGTGGTCGGGCTGAGGATCTACCCCCGGCCTTGGGCGGTGGTTCGCGTCTTTGCGCTGAGCGTCGCGCTGGTGGTGGTCGACGCCCTGGCCAACCTGCTCACGAACGGCAACTACATGTTCCTGCGCAGCGTGCCTCCGGGCACGAACCTGCTCGACCTGTTCGGACCGTGGCCCTGGTACATCTTCGGCGGGGCGCTCCTGACGGTGATCTTCTTTGCAGCCCTCGACGCGCCGTTCAGAATCTCCGCCCTCGCACGTGCTCGATCGAGAACTTCGCCGTATCCGCGACCAGCATCACCGCCATCACCCCCGCTTCCACCGGGTCGCTGACCACCAGGTCGGCGGCGTCCGGGACCGACCCGGCCATGTTGGTGCAGACCACGATGATGCCCGCCTCCCGGATCTCGCGCACGGCGGCCGTAATGTCGCCGCCCATGAGCGCGCCCGCGAGCACGAGCACCCGCGCGCGGTGCAGGCGCGCGACCGCCCGCACGGCGTCCGCGAGCTGCTCCTCGCCGACCAGGGGGATGGTGTCGACCGAGATGCGCTCGCCTCGGATGTTGTGGCGGTCGGCCTCGGAGACCGCGCCCTGGGCGACCATGCCGACCTGGGCGCCGCCGCCGATCACGATCACGCGCTTGCCAAAGATGCGCTGAAACGTCGGCACCACGCTTACCTTGGTCACCCCCAAGAGGCGCTCGAGATCCGATACGAGCTCGGTTTCGTCGCTCGCTCCGGAGACCTCGAGCTGAAGCTCGGCCACGCCCTCGGTCCGGGCTCCACCGGCGATGTACTCGATGTTCGCGCCGTGGCGGAAAATCACCTCGGCGACGCGGTAGAGCACGCCCGGCTCGTCGCGCGAGGCGACCAGCATCCCGAGCAGGCGACCTTCCGACATGGGAAGACCATAGCCTGTCGCGGCGGCACTAACCGCGAGCTCCATCTTTGGTGGCCGAAACCATGACGCGGCCGCGCGGGGTGCGCTAATCTGCGGGCTCCATGGTTCAGCGCAACGACGCGATCGCGATCGGTATTAAGAGGGGAGGCCCCCCGACGTAGCGCGCAAGCCGCTCATGTCGCGGGACCTCCCAGCCAGAAGGCCGGGAGGTTTTTTTATGGCCGGCGTATCAGCAAAAAATGGCCGCTCCGCAAGGCGGATCGTGGTCTATGACACGACACTGCGCGACGGGGCGCAGGGCTCGGGCGTGTCCTTCTCGGTCGCCGACAAGTTGCTGATCGCGCGTGCCCTCGACCGCATCGCGGTCGACTACGTCGAGGGCGGGTTTCCCGGCTCGAATCCCAAGGACGAAGAGTTCTTCGCCGCGCTCGCGCAGGCTCCGCTGAAAAAGGCCAGGCTGGCGGCCTTCGGCGCCACCCGGCGGGCGGGCGGGACGTGCGCAGGCGACGCCAACCTGGCGGCGCTGGCGCAGAGCTGCGCGCCGACGTGGACGCTCGTCGGCAAAAGCGACACCTGGCAGGTTCGCAAGGTGCTGCAGACCACCCTTGACGAGAACCTCGCCATGATCCGCGACTCGGTCGCCTACGGTGTGGCCGGCGGCCACGAGCTGATCTTCGACGCGGAGCATTTCTTCGACGGGTTCGCCCGCGACCCCGACTACGCGCTCGAGGTGTGCGCCGCCGCGGCGGCGGCCGGCGCGAGGTGGGTCGTCCTGTGCGATACGAACGGCGGCAGCCTGCCCGCGCAGATTCGCGCCGGCGTGGATGCGGTGCGGGGGCGGCTGTCCGGGACCGGGGTCGGCATCCACTGCCACAACGACTGCGAGCTCGCCGTGGCCAACACGCTCGACGGCGTGGCCGCCGGCGCGGACATGGTCCAGGGCACCATCAACGGCTACGGCGAGCGGTGCGGCAACGCCAACCTGATCTCGGTCGTGGCCAACCTCGTCCTGAAGCAGGGGCTCGAGGCGATGCCCGCCGGCGCCGTCGCGCGCTTCACCGACCTCTCGCGCACGGTGGCCGAGATCGCCAACCTGGCCCTCCCCACCCAGCAGCCCTTCGTCGGCCAGGGTGCGTTCGCGCACAAGGGCGGGCAGCATGTCGCCGCCGTGCTGAAGGACGCGGACGCTTACCAGCACATCGATCCGCGGCTCGTCGGCAACCACCAGCGCGTCCTCGTGTCGGAGCTGTCGGGCCGCGGCAACGTGCTGTCGAAGGCCCGCGAGTTCGGGCTCGAGCTCGAGCGCGACGACCCGTCGACGCGCCGCCTAGTGCAGCACCTGAAGGAACTCGAGCATCGCGGCTACTCGTACGAGGCGGCCGATGCGTCGTTCGAGCTGCTGCTGCGCCGGCTGCAGCCCGACTACAAGGCCCCCTGGCGGGTGGTCGACTTCACGACGCTTGTGCGCAAGCACGGCGCCACCGTCCAGGCCGAGGCCACAGTGAAGGTCGAGGTCGGCGACGACGTCTACCACACGGCGGCGTCGGGCAACGGACCGGTCAACGCGCTCGATGCGGCGCTGCGCAAAGCGCTGATCCCGCGCTTCCCCGCGCTCAAGGGCGTGCGCCTCCTCGACTACAAGGTGCGCATCCTCGATGGGGGCACGGGCACGGCCGCGACCACGCGCGTGCTGGTCGAGTCGGGCAAGGGCTCGCGGCGCTGGTCGACCGTGGGCTGCTCGAGCAACATCATCGAGGCGTCGCTCGAGGCGCTCGTCGACTCGCTGGAGTTCGCCCGCCTCGGCTGACCGCCGGACGCGTCCACCCGCCCGCGAGGCCGCGCGCAGGGAGATCCCGGAACCCCTCCGGCGGGACGTCGGCCTGCTCGGGAGGCTGCTCGGGCAGGTCATAGCCGAGCAGGGAGGCTCCGCGCTCCTGCGCGACGTCGAGCGGCTCCGCCGGCTGGTCATCGCGGCGCGCGGCTCGCCGCGTCATGAGCGCCTGGCGGAGCGCCTGGTCGCTTCGTGGTCGGTCGAGCGGGCGGAGCAGGTGGCGCGCGCCTTCACGTGCTACTTCCACCTCGCGAACCTGGCCGAGGAGCATCACCGCGCCAGGGTGCTGCGCGAGCGCGATCGCGGAAATCAGCCCTCGAGCGAGTCGCTGGCGGCCACGGTCGCCGACCTGCGCCGGCAGCTCGGCCCGCACCGCCTCCGCGAGCTGGTGGCGGAGCTCGAGGTGCAGCCCGTGTTCACCGCGCATCCCACCGAAGCCCGGCGGCGGGCGGTGGTGACGGCGATCCGGCGCGTGGGCGACCAGCTCGAGCGTCTGGAGGACCCGCGCGCATCCTCCGCCGAGCGCCAGGACGCGACGCGCCGGCTGCTGGAGGAGATCGACATCTTGTGGCGCACGGGCCAGCTGAGGTCGACCCAGCCGCAGCCGCTCGACGAGGTGCGGGCGGTGACCTCGGTGTTCGACGAGACGCTATTTCGGGCCGTGCCGGAGATCTATCGCGCGCTCGACCGCGCCCTGGATGCGCGCGGCAGCGGCCGCCGGCCGCCCCTGAACCCGGCCTTCCTTCGGTTCGGCAGCTGGGTCGGCGGGGATCGCGACGGCAACCCGTCCGTCACCGCGAAGGTCACCGCGGAGGCGATGGTGATCCAGGCCGAGCACGTCCGGATCGCGCTGGGCAACGCGGCGACCAGGATCGGGCGCTCGATCACCGCCGACGCCGCGACCACTCCCGCCAGTGCGGCCCTGCGCCGCCGCCTCGCCGCCGTGCGCCGCGCCGAATCAATCAGGATGGCCGAGCTGGAGAAGCGTTCGCCGGCCGAGCCTCACCGCCAGTTCCTGCTCATCGTCGCGGACCGCCTGCAGGCCAGCTCGTACCGAGGACCCGACGAGCTCGTCGACGACCTGCGGGTGCTGCAGTCCTCGCTGGCCGCGTCAGGCGCGGACCGGCTCGCCTACGGCGAGCTGCAGCACCTGCTCTGGCAGGCGGAGACGTTCGGTCTCCACCTCGCCGAGCTCGAGATCCGGCAGCACAGCACGCAGTTGACCGCCGGCGACGACATGCTCGAGACCTTCCGAACCATCGCGAACATCCAGCAGCGGTACGGAATCGATGCGTGCCGGCGGTTCGTCGTGAGCTTCACACGCAGTGCTTCGGACGTCGCGAGGGTGTATGAGCTGGCCGATCTCGCGACCGCTGCGTCACCGCCCGTCCTCGACGTGGTTCCCCTGTTCGAGACCCAGGCCGACCTGGAGCGCGCGGTGGCGGTGCTCGACGAGGTCGTCGAGCTCGCTCCCGTGCGCAAGCGCCTGGCCGAAACCGGCCGCCGCCTCGAGGTCATGCTCGGGTATTCGGACTCGGCCAAGGAGGTCGGCCCGGTCTCGGCGAGCCTCGCGCTGTACGACGCGCAGGCGGCGCTGGCGAAATGGGCGGCCGCTCGGCGTATCCGGCTGACCATCTTCCACGGTCGAGGGGGTGCGCTCGGACGCGGCGGCGGCCCGGCCAACCGCGCCGTGCGGGCCCAGGCCCCGGGCTCTGTCGCCGGCCGCTTCAAGGTCACCGAGCAGGGCGAGGTGATCTTCGCGCGCTACGGGAACCCGGCGATCGCGCGGCGCCACATCGAGCAGGTCACGTCGGCGGTGCTCGAAGCCTCGACCCGGCCCGTGCAGCAGCGAGCGGAACGCGCGGCCCGGCGGTTTCGCGCCGTCGCCGCCGAGGTGGGCCGGGCGGCGCGGGCGGAGTACCGGGCGCTGATCGAGGCGCCGGGTTTCGACGGATGGTTCGCCCGCGTCAGCCCGATCGACGAGCTCGGCCGCATGCGCATCGGCTCTAGGCCGGCGAGGCGGACGGGTGATCGCCGTCTGGAGGACCTGCGCGCGATCCCGTGGGTCTTCGCCTGGTCGCAAATGCGGCTGAACCTTCCCGGCTGGTACGGGCTGGGCAGCGGCCTCGCGGCGGCGCGGCTGTCCGACCTCACCGATGCCTACAGGTCTTGGCCGCTGTTCAACGTGCTGGTGGACAACGCCGAGATGAGCCTGGCCAAAACGGACCGCCAGATCGCTGAGCACTACCTCGCGCTGGGCGGCCGGCCCAAGCTGTCCGAGCGACTGCTGCGCGAGTACGACCTCACCAAGGCGAAGGTGCTTGCGGTGACCGGGCACCGGCGATTGCTCGAGGACCGGCGGGTGCTCTCGTGGGCGATCGAGCTGCGCAACCCCTACGTGGACGCTCTCTCCCACCTGCAGCTCAGAGCGCTGCGCGCGATCCGGGAAGGCCGCGGGGGGACGCGCGCCGAGCGCCTGCTCCTGCTGACGGTCAACGGCGTCGCCGCCGGCCTACAGAACACGGGCTAGGCGCGTCAGGCAACAGATAGATAGGACGGGCGCGAGCCCAGCGCCCTGACCAGGGCGTCCACCACCAGAGGGTCGAGGTGCGGCCCGGCCTCGTGCTGGATCCGGCGCAGCGCCTCGGCGCGCTCGAAGGCCAGGCGGTAGGGCCGGTCGGAGGTCAGCCCGTCGTACGTGTCGGCGACGGCGACGATCCGGGCTTCGATCGGGATCTCTGCCGAGACCAGCCCATGCGGATAGCCGCCGCCGTCCATGCGCTCGTGGTGGTACAGGACCGCGAGCAGCTCCCGAGAGAAGCGGCCGGTTCCGCCGAGGATCGTGAGCCCGAGCTCGGGATGGGTCCGCATCACGCGCCACTCCGGCTCGGACAGCGCGCCTTGCTTGTCCAGGATCGATTGTGGGATGCCGAGCTTGCCGACATCGTGCAGGAGGCCCGCCCGGCCAAGGACACCGAGCCTCGGCCCGGACATCCCGAGCTCGCGCCCGATCTCGACCGAAAGCTGCGCGACCCGGCGGTCGTGCGGGTGTCGTGCGAAGAGCGACGCGTTCGCGCTCATTTCCAACTCCCCTGTGGCGGGCTGTACCCGCCTCGGTTACGTGGCTTTCCTTGCATACTCCCCAACGCTTCGGCAGCGGCCGCGGGTCGCCAAAAAAGAGAGCCGCCACGAGGACGGCTCTCCAGACCGGGATCTCCTGAGTCACACCGCCACCGCCACCCGACCCGCGGTTTCATCAGACAAAACCTTGCCGTGAGAAAAGGGTCCGCTGAGAGAGTTCGTGGAGCCAGTCGCGCGCGTAACGACCTTGGGCTGAGCGGGGTCAGGCGCAGGCCTGACAAATGTCGGGCGGGTCTCAGCCGCGAACCTTGGTTTAGGGCGGGACCGCCTGCAGCACGTTGTCGCCGGCGCCGACCAGCTGCCATCGGCCTTCGTGCACGCATCGATGGTGGCGGCGGCAGAGGGCCTGTTGCCGAAAGGGTCTTGTGAAACGTCGAGGGCTGACTTGACGGCCTGAGCTAGGTCGCAAGTAGATTTCGCCGTCCGGCCGCCTG
>Ga0207646_10000332_pt1 | contig 64190 bp, 53 predicted proteins | sample KBSK5502metaG_FD_184343 | JGI IMG/M metagenome (GOLD analysis project Ga0207646, IMG submission 184343) | Corn, switchgrass and miscanthus rhizosphere microbial communities from Kellogg Biological Station, Michigan, USA - KBS K5-50-2 metaG... | ecosystem: Host-associated > Plants > Roots >... | reverse complement strand
TTTCATGACAGCGTCCTTGGCTACTTCGAGTCCCGGGTATTGAAACACGGCCTTTTAACAAAAATGTCAAGGGAGTGTCAAAACGCCGTCAACCGGGGCCAACTCAGTACAGCATTCACCGTATTGACTTCAATTCGAGATCGCTCTTCAGGAATTCCCGAAAGCACCCATAGCGATTACAGCTTATCGTTACATCATCGTCACATGAAGAATGACACTCGCCGCGCCGCCCGCACTTCGCCCGGAAACGACATCTCCGAACCCGGACGACGATCTACAGAGGAATTCGAGCATTCGCCAAACGAGCTCGAGCACAACACGGACGCCTTCGTCGGCATGCAGGATATCGGCGCTCTCGGCGGCCCTGAGAGCGGCGCATTCGGGGTTAATAAGGACGGCTCGGTGATCGTGGGCACTTCGCTCACGTCCGGCTCGACCGGATCCAATCACAGCTTTGTTTGGACGTCCACAAGCGGAATGCAGGACCTCAAGAACATTCTGGACGCATCCGGCGTGCACACGGCCGACAATTGGGTCACCCTGGACGCGCTCGTCGGGGTCTCCGCGGACGGCAAAGTCATGACCGGGTACGGCCTAAATCCACGGAGTAAAGCGTTCCCCTTCGGGGTGTGGACGCCGTTTCGGGTGGTGCTTCCCGTGCCATGATGCAGGAATTCGTGACCCGAAGGCACGCGAGGTGTATCGGCTCACTTGACCGGGGCCGTGCCTTTTGCCGCGAGCTCCTCTTCAGGCTCGACGTGAACGAGCACCTCGGATATTTGTGGCAATTCCCGCAGCACCGAGTCCTCCACCAGATGAGCAACGCGGTGTCCTTCGCGCACTGAGAGTCCTCCGTTAACGATGATGTGCAGGTCGACATAGAAATTAAATCCCATTTTCCTCACGAAGCACAAGAATATGTTTTGCTGTGGGCGATTTCCGGAAACGGCAAAGTTGTTGCCGGTGGTCGAATTCGAGACGCCGATCCCGCCCGTCTTTTCCCAAGTGAAGTTCACAATTCCGGGATTCAATGTGAGGAGCAAGTCGTAGCTGCGTCCGTTCAGCGGCAGATCCTTAACTTGCCTTTCGCCGACTAGACCCGAGATATCTTGTGTTGTCAGGCTCACAAGCGGGGCGTCTTCAGTCACTTTAACTTGCTCACTCACTTGTCCAACGCGGAGACCCAAATCGACGGTTGCATCTTGCCTGACTACGAGGCGGATTCCCGATCGGACCTCTTCGCCAAATCCCTCTTTTGTCACCCTGACCTCGTAGGGCCCAACAAGCAGGGCAAAGAACCTATACCGGCCCCTTTGGTCTGTCGGAATGGTGCGAGAAGTTCCGGTATCAAGATTCTTGGCGGTGACCGACGCCGCGGATACCGCGGCACCAGACGGGTCCGTAATCAGTCCGGACAAGCTAGCCGATACCTGGGCCGCAGAAAATGGCACGCATAGGCAAGAGAAAAGCACGGCCAAGATCGAGAGGTTAACAATCCAGGTTTCGCCAAGTACGCTTGGGGCAATAATGTGCGGTCCGAGTCGCACAGTCCGTAGGCCTGGAAGTTGTGTAGAGTAATGCATTCTTTCCTCTCCGCAGAAAAAGTGATTCGAAGAACCCAAGAAGTGTATATTACAGACAGTTGCGACGTCGAATACGATGCGAGTATGGACGACTCCAAGAGTGGTTCGGTTGGCAAATCGGGTGGCCCGGCTTGTTTGACCGAGGTTGCTTTTCAACTGTAGGATTCGATTCCAAATGGGCAGAAAGCCCCAACCTCAACCAGATGAAGCCGTTAACGAAGAATTTCTGAAGCCGCGCGAAGCGGCCTTGGAGCTTCGCATTAGCTTCCCAACGATCAAACAGTGGATCTACAAGCGGAAGATCCGGAGTATTCGAACCGCGGGAGGACATCATCGTATTCCGCAGAGCGAAGTGGATCGATTCCTATTCCGGACAAGAGCCAAGACTGCACCCGAGCGAACTCTCACTATGCGTCGTCTGAGCGGCCGGAATCAGCTAGTTGGTCGGATCGAGAGTGTGCGCGTCAGCGGGCTTATGGCGGAGGTGGTCATTTCCATCGGCGAGCAACATATCACCTCGATCATCACCGCACGTTCAGCTCGCGAAATGAGTCTGAAAGTGGGTCAGACTGCAGCGGCCCTCATCAAGTCAACAGAGGTAATGATTCTTCGAGTGTGAGATGAAAAGACGAGTTTTGTTCTCGGCGCTGGTGTTCGCACTGGTCTTCAGCAGCCTGGCCCTCCAGTGTCAGCAGTTGACCGTTCAAACTGATTCCGGGAAACAGGTGGTTCTGAACCGCTCGGACCTCGAAACGTTGCCTCATATCAAGGTGACCGCGGCCGAGCATTCGTCTGGTCCCGTGAACTTTGAAGGGGTGACGCTCAAGAGCGTCCTGGAAAAGGCGGGTGTCGCCTTTGGCGAAGCAATGAAGGGCAAGCGGCTCACGAACTGCCTGCTCGTGGAAGCGGCTGATGGCTATCGGGCTGTCATTGCGCTACCTGAGTTGGACCCGGCATTCAGCGATAAACAGGCCTTGCTGGCTTTCTTGCGGCATGGGAAACCGCTTGGCGAGAAAGAAGGGCCATACCGAATTGTCATCCCGGATGAAAAACGAAAGGCCCGATGGGTCAGGCAGGTGACGACGCTGAAAATTGTGGATGTTCAGTGAGAGATCAATCTTTCTGAATCATCACCTCGGTGGCTTTGACGACAGCGGAGACGGTGTCACCTTTCTTGAGCTTGAGTTCGTCAGCGCTGCGGCGCGTGATGACGCTTTCAATGAGACTGTCCCCGACCCGAACGACAACGTGAGCCATGACATCGCCGAGCTGAATCTCTTCAATTGTTCCGCGCAGTTTGTTTCGAGCTGATATAGGCATGTGGTCATTATAGAGCGGCCGGAGCCACTGTATGAATCGTCGAAGACTAACCGTACTCGCAATTTTCGGGATTACATTGATTTGTCAGCGGTGCGCGGCGCAAGAGATAACCGTGGCAGCTGCAGCAGACCTGCAATCTGCGATGCAAGATGTGCCCGGGCGTTTTGAGCGGGAAACAGGCAAAAAGGTCAAGGTCATTTTCGGCTCGTCCGGAAACATCTTCCAGCAGATCCAGAACGGCGCTCCCCTTAGACATGTTCTTCTCCGCGAATCTCGATTACCCCAAAAAACTGGAGGCTGCCGGGCTGATCGAAAACGGGAGCTATTACCAGTACGCAAAGGGTAAAATCGTGGTTTGGGTTCCCAATGATTCCAAAATAAACCTGAATTCCGGCCTGAGAGCTCTTATCGACCCGAATGTAAAGAAGATTGCTATCGCCAATCCGCTACAGGCTCCGTACGGCCAGGCAGCTGTCTCAGCAATGCAGAAGGAAGGCATTTACGACAAGGCAAAAGACAAATTCGTTCTGGGCGAGAATATCTCGCAGACGGCATCATTCGTCTTATCGGGCTCAGCTGATATTGGAGTAGCGGCTGTTTCCCTGGCCTTGTCTCCAAACATGAAAGACAAGGGGCGCTACAAGGAGATCCCTACGGATGAGTACCCGCCAATTGAACAGGCCTGTGTGATCCTGAACTCGTCGAAGAACCAGGGGATCGCGCAACAGTTCCTCTCCTATTTTCAAGAGTCCTGCTGTCGCTGCGCTGCTCGTAGGTTACGGCTTCGACGTGAGCAGGCGAACTAACAACTAAACAATTTACGGTTTATGCATCTCTACATCGTCGTCGACTGCAAAACGCACAATTGCAGAACAGTTCACGTACTCATGCATCTTGGCGAAAAAGGAAAAATGCCATCGAAGGCCAGGCTGACGCGGTGGTTTTCTTCCTCCAAACCCACCTTCAGCACTTGCGCCATGTCCTTTTCGTCTTCGAGAATCAAAACACGCATGACAGCCCATCAATTTCACAGGAATGTTAAGCCGTGAACCTGAAATTTTGACGAAAACATTGCTTTTCGACAAATCTTCATCTTGCGAGGCTATTCTGCTGTCCTGAACATCGGAATGAGATTCTCTCTCACGGAGTCACCACCACGCAGAACTTGTCTGCTCCTCGTGCCCCTTCTGGTCGCTTGGTCGCCCTTCTTCGGGCAGGCACGGACGCCTTCACAAGCGCCCCAGCGACAAGTAGGGGCGCAAGAACCGCTCCGAACAGCGCAGGCAAGCCGGGTTGATCGAGCTCCGAGGTTGAACGGCACGCTCGACGATCCACTCTGGTTGCAAGCCGCTCCGATTTCGAACTTCTTGCAACGCGAGCCTTACGAAGGACAGGTTCCAACTGAACGAACCGAAGTCCGTATCCTATATACCAAGCATGAGGTCTATTTCGGTATCACCTGTTTCGACTCCGACCCAGGTGGAATCGTTGCGACCGAGTTGCGCAGGGACGTCAGTCAGGAATTGGACGACTACTTTGAAATCATCATCGACTCGGCTCACGATCGGCGCAACGCTTACGTGTTTCAAATCAATCCATTGGGGACACAACGCGATGCGCTGATCACGGAAGAGCAGCGCACGGACTCGGGCACTGGCGATGGTGATCCCGGCTGGGACGGCGTGTGGACCTCGGAGGCTCATATCACCGTACGAGGCTGGACAGCTACGATCGGGATTCCGTTTTCGACCTTGAACTTCATGCAGTCGAGCGATGTGATCTGGGGGATCAACTTCAAGCGTTTCATCCGCCGCAAGAATGAAGAGGATCTATGGTCGGCCTGGCGGCGCGTCGATGGTGCCTCGCGGATCAGCCGTGCTGGAGAATTACAAGGAATTTCCGATATCGGCAGTGCACGCCTGTTCATCGTCAAGCCTTACGGACTGGCGGGATTCAGCCATTTTCCGCCAAGCGCTGCGGGCACCGGCTTTACGCCCGGAACGAGCTCGCTCTACACCGGTGGGGTCGACGTCAAGCTCGGTCTGCGCTCGAATCTGGTGGCCAATTTCACCGCCAACACGGACTTCGCCGATGTCGATGTCGACACGCAGAAGTTTAATCTCACGCCCTACAAGCTCTTCTTTCCAGAAAAGCGGCAATTCTTTCTGGAGAATGCCGGGGTATTCAATTTCCCCCTGGGCGGCGATGTCGATTCGCTCTTTTTCAGCCGCCAGATTGGTATTGATCCCATTACCGGCCAGGAAGTTCCCATCAACGGTGGTGGCAAGGTTACGGGTTCGCTGGGCAAGTTCGAACTCGGCATCATGGATGTGGACACTCGCCATTCAGGGCCCAATCCCTACGCCAACTATGCCGTCATGCGCGTGAAGCGCGCACTGTGGGGAGGATCCTACGTTGGGGCGATGGGCATTGATAAGCGCTCCGGCAATCCTCTGGACAGTTTCAACCAGACCGCAGGTGCCGACACCAGGCTAGTCTTCTTCAAAGACTTGGCGGTGAACATGTTCGCCGCCCAGACGCGGACGCCGGGCTTCGCCTCAGGCCAGACCGATTTTGGAGGTGGCTTCCACTACCAGAGCAACTGGCTGGAGTTGATCGGTGCCCATCGAAAAATTGGGCCGCACTTTAATCCCGAGGTGGGATTCCTCGAACGCCAGGACTGCATTTGCGACTATCTCGATGCCAACTTCAAAGTTCGGCCCCGAATCGAGCGCGTGCGTGAGCTGAACTTTGAAGGATTCATCTTTCATGCCCCCGATACTCACCATGTGCTGCAAACGCAAGAGTGGCAGAACACGTTTCGCATCGAGTTCAATAATGGCTCCTATAGCGACGACGACATTGTGGATGTCTTCACCCAGCGCTTGATCATTCCGTTCAACATCTACAAGAATGTTTCCATTCCCGTTGGCGAATATCATTGGACACGCCATCAGTTGACCTACGGATCACCTCAGGACCGGCGCTTGACACTCAATTTCTACGAGCGTTTCGGCAGCTACTACAACGGGCACTTGAATGAAGCGCGAGTACGGGCAACGTACCGGGCCAGCGAGCGTCTGTCGTTCAATTTTGCCGAACAATGGAACCGCTTCCGCCTGGGAGCAACGAGCGATCCCGCGGGGAATCCGCTGCCGCCGCAGTCCGGAGAGTTCTCGGTTGTCTTCGGCAGTTTCCAGACGAATTATTCCTTTTCCCGTTTCCTGACGCTTTCGACGCTGCTGCAAATGGACACCGCCAACAATCAGGGCGCCAGCGCGAACATTCGCTTGCGCTGGAACTACCGTCCGGACAGTGACCTGTATGTGATCTACACCGCCGGCCAGCGCTTCGCCAGTTTAGTGGCAGTGAACCCGCCGCAGTTTTACGAGAACCGTTTCGCCATCAAGTTCACATATTCATGGCGGCCGTGAGGTCAAGATGAAGCAATCGCAAGTCCACCAACTATGATCGTTTTAGCAGAAAGATAACCTGAACTCGTCCCCTGGAGGCATCCAATGTCAACACGAGCGGTCCATATGAATAAGGTTTGGACGCTAGCATTTTTGATCTTAGCAATAGGCCTGGAGGCTGCCCACCCGTCCAACGCCGCCTCCGAAAATACAAAACATGTCCCTCTCAAGAAGGTCGCGGATATTCCCATGCCGGGCCCAGCAGTCCGCTTCGATTACCAGAGCCTTGACCCCTCCCAAGGACGGCTTTACATCGCTCACATGAATGCCGACCAGCTCGTTGTCTTCGATACCAAGAAACGAGAAGTCGTCGCAAACCTCGACGGCTTTTCTCGTGTACACGGGGTGTGGGCGGTTCCGGAACTGGGCAGAGTCTATGCATCGGTGACGGGAGAGCACAAGGTAGCGGTTGTGGACATGAAAACACTGCAAACGCTCGCCCGCGTGGGCCCCATTGATTATCCAGACGGTATCGCTTACGCACCGGGCACCCAGCGTGTCTTCGTATCCGATGAACACGGCAACGTGGATGCAGTAATTGATACGAAAACGAGTTCGCTCGTGGCTGGCATCGCGCTCGGAGGCGGCGCCGGCAACACGGTCTACGATTCCGGTTCCGGCCACATCTTGGTCGCCGTTCACCAGAAGAACGAAGTTGTAGCCATCGATCCGGCAACCCTGCGAATCATTGGCCGCTACCCCATGACCGGCGTTCAAAGCCCGCACGGAATCGCATTGGATCAGTCGGGACGGCTCGCGTTTGTCGCGGGAGAAGAGAACCACATGCTCGCCGTCGTAGACTTGAATACCATGAAGGTCTTGGCGACACAGCCTGTCGGAGAGGACCCTGACGTGCTGGCCTTTGATCCTGGACTCAAGAGACTGTATGTGTCCGCCGAATCCGGCAACGTTTTCGTCTTTCGTGAAGACCGAAAGGCACTTGTTTATGAAGGGGACATCTCAATCCCGCATGCCCATACAGTGTGTGTTGACCCGAATACTCATCTTGTCTATTTTCCATTGGAGAATATCGATGGGCATCCGCTCCTGCGAATAATGGAGCCAACCACAAAGCAGTGACATTAGAGTAAGCAACATCCTTTTTATTTATAGAAAGCCGGGATATTTTCGCTCGTCAGTGGTTGTCGGAGTCCCGACTATGAGGCTTCCTCGGGCGGTCGGAGGCTTACAAACTCCCTGTAGAGCAAGAGGTCGTAAATGATTTTCAGCGTTCCCGCGATAAAGAATGGCGCGTTGATCAGAGAAGGCCGAGCAAACATCAATCCCACAAACAATGGGCTAATCGCCGCACCGGTGGTTCGGGCGACGCCGGTGATACCCGCGGCTGCGGATCGTTCTTCCGCGCTGACCACAGCCATGGTGTAGGACTGCCTAGTCGGTACGTCCATTTGACTGATACTGAAACGCACCAGCAGAACCATGACAGCCAGAGAAAGATTCGGCATCAGCGGCACAAGAATCAGCAGAATGTTCGAGGGAAGGTGCGTGATAACCATGGTGTTGATGAGGCCGAAGCGAGAAGCAAGGCGCGAGGCCAGTAGTGCCGAGATTCCGGCAAAAATATTCGCCCAAAAGAAAATGACGCCGAGTGTCGCTGGGTCTACACCGAAACGCAAGTAGAACCAATAAGCAGCGAAGCTCTGCACCACGAAGCCTCCTGCAAAGGAGTCGAGGGCGAACAAACTTGCGAGCTTAGCCACCACATGACGTGAGTGACTGATTCCCAAAATACTTTTCAGAGTCCCAGGAAAAGCAGAGTCTTCTCCCGGTGAATTTACTTCCGCAGCGGACGAAAGGCGCGTGAAAAGGAAGGCCAACAAAATGCCCAGCGCGGCATACAGAATAACTACAACCCGGTAGCTGGCCACAGGCCTCATCGCGGTCTTCTGTAGCGCGTGCGCGAGAGTCCCACCACATAGCGCACCGAGGGCGGTCGCCAACGAGCCAGCCAGCGTGTACCAGGCAAACACCTCTGTCCTGGTCCGGCCAGGAATAACATGAGAAAGGGCGGCTTGCTCAATCGACAGAAACGGCCCCACTTCATTGCCACTTGGGCTTATAACACCAATCGTGCCAGCGAGAATCAGAAGCAAGAAATTGTGGGTGAAGGCGAAAGCTAGACCGGCGGCAGCCATCAGAATGGCGCCGACGATGAGCATGCGCCGCCGCCCGATTCGGTCGGCGCGAGTAGTGAGATAAAGGGAGACGATCGTATCCCCGACAAGCGTCAGCGTAAGCAGCAGGCCAGTTTGGGAATCGCTAAGTCCGAGGCTAATCAGGTAGAAAACCAACACTACAGATAACGAGCCATACGCGAACAGTCGTATGAATCGCGTAAAGAATAGGAGCCACCCATCACGTGTCAGAGTTCTGAGCGCGGTGGGCAATGAGTCGGTGGTCAGCATCGTTATCTATGCGCAGCGCGCCAATGTGTGTGCAGATCGAATGTTGAGAAACTTCTCACAACGCCTGAGCGGTCCTAACTGGAACCGATCCGAAGGCCGCAACTTTTGCTAGCCCAATGTTCAGGCTGGCCGCAGCAATAGTCCTGCCATGGCCGCGCAGCCTATGACGACTGGTTCAGGTATTTTCCAGCGAAAGAGCACAGCGAGACTGACAATCGCAATCGCCAATGTGGGCAGGTCATAAATTGAACGGCGAGCGAGCACAATCACAGCCCCTGCAATGGCTCCTGTCGCAGCCGCCGTGACCCCCCGCACAAAAGCATTCAACTGCGGGTTCTTGGCCCAACGTTTGTATGAGGGTGCCAGCAGAACAACGACCAGATAGACCGGGAGAAATATTCCGAGCGCCGCGGCTGTCGCACCTGGAACTCCAGCCACTATGAAGCCAATGAATGCCACGGTGATTACGATCGGCCCCGGCGTGATCATCGCAACGGCAACCGCATCGACGAATTGATGGTCGGTTAGCCAATGATGTCCTTGCACTACCCCGCCGTAGAGAAATGGCACGACTGCGAGGCCGCTCCCGAACACGAACATTCCCGCTTTCGCAAAATAGAGTAATAGTTCCGACAGAGTGCCGTTTACCCCGAAACTTACAAGTGCAAACAAGAGCGGGACATCGCTTCGTGTTTGCATGCGCATTGGATAAGCCTTGACCAGCACAGAAACTACGCCACCGAGCAGGAATAGCCAGATGATTTCATGCGAAGTCCATGCTGTGGAGACGGCTAGTATCGTGAAGATTCCCCACAGCAATTTATCTTTTCCAAGTGTGAGCTTGGTGAGTTTGAACGCCGACCGAGTAATGATCCCGATCACGGCTGCGCCGATTCCGTAGAACATACCCTGCATCCACGGCAAGCCGCCGAAGCGGACGTAAGCTGCCGACAAAGCGAGCACCATCAGGAAGGAAGGCAGCACAAACGCCACTCCCACTGCAGTAGCTCCTAGGACGCCGGCCCGTATGTAGCCGAGGTAAATCGCCAGCTGAGCGGCCAAGGGACCCGGGGCTAGTTGTGCCAGAGCTAATCCTTCAAGGTAGTCTTCTTTGCTGATCCAGCCACGCTCGTCAACGAGATCCTCCTGCATGTGACCCGCGAGCGCTATGGGTCCGCCGAATCCCACGGTTCCTAGCCACAAGAAGTAGCCAACGAACCGAGGGAAGGACACCTTGGTCGGCGGTTGCGTCTCCGGATTGTTTTCTTGGCTCACTTCGCTGAGTTTGTATTGTCCAGTGCCGCTCGTAGGCCTTTCGCGAGCTTCACCGCATCGTCATTTGCCCAAAAGTGCGCAAAGAATAGGCGCGGCTCTTCCTGGAGCATGTGATTGTGAAGCGCGGTGACCTGAATTCCATTCTGCCGTAGAACCTTGATCACCGGATTGACCTCACTACCTACAAGGACGAAGTCGCCGGTGATTGCCGCTTTGCCCCCACCCGTCGGCTGAAAGTTCAAAGCCGTTGCCAGTCCCATTGAGCCAGGAACAGTCATTCCTGCCTCGGTTATCTTCTCGGCTCTGGGAACCCCAACCTGATACACGCCTCCGTTGACCTTTCCTTTGTGTCCGAGAACCTGGTCGATGGCGGCAGTGTCCATTTCGAACGCCGGTGGAGCACTCGGGGGTTGTGCAGGAGCGGGGGTCTTCGTCAAGGCAACCACCTTCTTTACTGCGTCAGCCAATTTGACGGCATCGCCGTGCCCGGCAATGTGCATGTACATTACGCGCGGCGTCTCATGAAGAATGTGATTGTGCAGGGCAGTGATTTGCAGACCGTTTTCTTGCAATGCCAACATCACAGGCGACACCTCGTCTTCGGCCAGCACAAGGTCGCCCATGAGCATTGCGTCCTGGCCGGGGCTGCTGAACGCGACCCACGATCCGAGCGCCAGTGTAGGTTTCACCTGCACGGCATCGACAGTAACCTTGAGGTCGCCCCGTGGAAGTCCGAATTTGTAAGCTCCATCACCTTGCAGCTGGCCCGATCGCCCGAGAGCCTGTTCGACTGCTTTCCAATCACTCGCAGCCGGAGCCGTTTGCGCCACTACCACGCAGCTCAGGACCAGAAGTTGAAGTAGCGCCAACACAGCAATTTTCCTAGTCATGATTCCTCCTTTTATTTACCGGATTCCGTTGTAAAGCCCTTCGATCATTTCCACGCCTCTGCGCAAAACCTCTTCATTCGCCACCCCTTGTTTGTTCCATCCGTCTAATATTCGATCTATCCCCAGTGCTTCGGTCCTTCCAAAGTGTTCATCCGCCAAGTCCGCGTCATGAATCGCCTGCGCGACAAGCCTCAACCTAGAATCCTTGATACTGAAGCTCTTCACGAGTGTTTCAAAGGTGCAGTCGTTGCCCACGTGACCGAAACCGCCAGCGCTGAACATGTCGAAAGGAATTGCGTCGGGATGGTGCCGGGGGTCTTTGTCGAAAACGAACTTCGCGTGAGGATCGATGTAACGCAAAACCAGCCACGCAGAAGAAACGCGGTCGATCCCAGGCTGGGGGCGAGTGATCCAAGTTCGCCCGACGTAATCTTTAGGACTCTTTTTTCCTTCTCTCGCTTTTTCTTTGCCGTTCTCGCTTTCGAGTCGGTGCACAGCCTCTTCTATTCGAGCACGTATAGGAGACCCGAAGAAGTCAATTTCAACGATTTGCTGTAAGCGCCTCTTTAGACGCAAAATGCTGGGATCCGACCGGTCATGGTTTCGCGGTTTCGCGAACTTCTTCAATTCCTTTTCGAGAAGTTGATAGTCGCAGGTTCGGGCCTCGTTGAACATGTGCTCGATCTGCTCGTTTCTAAGCTCGTCGAAGGAACACACATGCGCAACGGCGGCCTGTCCCTTCGAGCTGCGAATGGACGTGGCCAGCCACTCGAAGCGCTCCTGGTTCATGGAATTATTGGGAAGGACATAGCCCGAGGCGGGAAGGGCGACTCCGCCATATCTCCGAAGCTTTCTCCACACGCCGACACGCTCGCTTGCCTTTGCCGTAGGCAAGGTGAAGACAAGCAAGAGCCAAGCGGTGGGTGTCTGCTTAACGGATATGCTCATACCGCTATGTGATACAGTTATAACATACCGTGAGTTGTTCATCGGTGGCCGCGCTGTGTCCCTTGACACTTGAATGTGCTCCGGAAGGCGCTACCGATACACGTCGACGATATTTCAACCCGAGATTGACGATGTTTAGTCGCTTACGTCGATGGACTCCCCGAAGGAGAATCAAGTGAAATCGCAACACCTGTTGAAATGCCCAGATGGGGTTCTGCTGATCTGGGGTCAGTTGGTCAGACGTATTGAAATGGCCAGCCCACGTCGCAAGCGCCTGATGGAAACTTCCCTGTACGAGTCTCCGATGGGAGGTCTGAGGGGCTTTCAGGGGGAACTAACCCTCCGTAAAAAAGAGGCGAACGCCACTGCATTTCGGCAGTGGCGTTCATGGTTGCGGGGGCCCGATATGTACCGAATAGACAATTTTTGAGCATACCGTTCCGCAGCGAACTGATTCATTGCGCTGTGTAAGCCATATGTTTTCAATCGGCAAGGACCGAAAGAGTGCGCAGCGTCAACGGTGATACCACAAACCAAGATTCGAACCCGCGCGGCCTCTGCTGTGACAGCGCTGCGTGAATCGGTTTTACAACAACTTACAGATACGCGGGGACCGCCAAACGCAGCGCAAATCATACAAGGCTACACGATTTGTGGGTCAGGTTGTGGGGTGGAAATTTGCTCTGCCCCTGATACCTCTGTAGCTCATTTTTTCCTTGCCTCTTTCTTGGGACATCTCCATAGAGAAATCCGATGTAGAAATTGTCCCCCAAGTGAACGAAGTCCCTTTCCGGGTCCACTTTCATGATTTCGCCGCCGAGGACATCACAATAGAATTTACGAACGTTGTCCCGATCTTGCCGCGGAACCAGAACCGACGAATGATTTCCAAACAATGACCTTTGCCATAATTCCTCCCCATCGTGATCCTCCTTAACTAGCTCACCGCTTGTCGTACTCATCGTGGCGACGCCACCAGTGCCCCGTCTCATTTCGCCCCTTGGGAGCGCGGTCGAGCCATTGCCACATGCCCCAAAGGGCGTCCACTCCGCGAGCATAGGTCGAATAGGTGTGGTAGACGACACCGTCCTCGAGAACGAAGGCGCTCATGCCCGGCCTTTCGCGCACGAACGTGGCCCGATCGACTCCGGTCCCCCATACGTTCTGGTCAGAGGGGCTGGAAGGCTTCAACGCGTCCTCGCGATGATAGTTGTATTCGACGTCGCCCTCACGCTGCTGCTTCTCAGTGAAACCGACGCTGTAGTCAAAGTTGAAATCGCCGCCGAACGACGAGGCCCACGGGAAGGTCCAGCCCATCCGCCGCTGGTACCCCTGGAGTTTGGCGAGCGGCGCTCGCGATACCGCCCAGAGCATCACGTCGTGGTTGGCCAAATGAATCTGGAAGCCATTGAACCCGTCCGCTATCGCCGAGCAGGATGGACAGGCGGCGGTGTAGTCGGGGCCGAACATCAGGTGGTAAATAAGCAGCTGCGAGCGCCCTCGAAAGAGGTCCGAAACAGAAGCCTTCCCCTCGTCGGTCTCAAATCGATAGTCTTTGTCAACCCAGCGGCTTACGGCTACGCTGCCGAAGCGCGGAAGTCAGCGGCAGAGGCCTTGAATCTTGCTCCTACGAGTCCGGCCGTCGGGAGTGAAGCGGCACTTGCGTTTGCCATGGCGGGCGATACGGCGCGAGCCGAGTCCTTGGCACGAGACCTAGGGAAACGCTTCCCGCTGGACACCCAGATGCAGTCGCTTTGGCTGCCAGCGATTCAGGCGCAATTGCTGCTGGACAAGAAGAACCCGGCTTCCGCCCTCAATACCCTGCAAGCTGCTTCACCAATCGAGTTGGGGGAAATTCTGTTCGTCATAAATATTTCCTGCCTCTATCCGGTGTATGTGCGCGGAGAGGCATACTTGGCAGCCGGACAGGGGAGTGCTGCCGCCGCCGAGTTTCAGAAGATTCTCGATCACAGCGGCATCGTCTGGAACTGCTGGACGGGAGCGTTGGCGCATGTGGGAAGGGCTCGCGCGAATGCCCTGCAGTCGAGAACCTCGCAGGGCGCGGATGCCGATGCCGCCCGCGTCCGGGCGCTCGCCGCCTACAAAGACTTCCTCACCCTCTGGAAAGACGCCGATCCCGACATCCCCATCCTGAAGGAAGCCAAGGCGGAGTACGCGAAGCTGCACTGAGCGGAACTAAACTGCCGGGGTGGAGGTCTTGTTAGGCACCCTTGATTTAAGCTTATGACAATACCTGCCGCCAAGGCTGGGAGTTGGCCCTGCTATTGCGTTGCCTTCTCCAGCCATTGCAAATAGGGAAGACTTCCGTCTTCGATTTCGAGCACGATGCACTCGGGAACCTCGTAGCTATGGAGTTCACGAATCGCGTCACACACGGCGGGAAATTTGTCTGCCCTGGTTTTGATGAGCAACAACCATTCCTGGGCGGACTCTATTTCCCCTTTCCAACGATAAATCGATTGGACTTGGGGAAGGATATTAACGCAGGCCGCTAGTCGGCGTTTGACCAGAAAGTGCGCGATCTTGTGGGCTTCTTGTTCCGAGCCGGCCGTGCTGAGGACGATTCGTTTGTCAGTCATATAAAATCAGGCGTCAGCCATCAGTGAGCAGCTTTCAGCTCTCGACCGAGAGCTTAACACTTCGCAGATCATGAGAGCGACGTATGGCAACAGCAATCAAATTTGGAACGTCGGGTTGGCGGGCGGTGATGGCGGAGGAGTTCACCTTCGCCAACGTGCGTCGCGCAGTGGACGGCATTGCGCGTTACCTGGTCTCCGAGAAGCCGCAGGGTGCGCGAGTGATTCTCGGGCGCGATCCGCGGTTCCTGGGAGAGACATTTTGCGAGGTGGCGGCGGAGATCTTGATGGGGCACGGAATCACTCCAGTGGTTCTCGGCGAAGCCGCTCCGACTCCGGCGATCGCCTATGCAGTGATTCAGACTAAGGCCGACGGGGCGATCAATTTTACAGCGTCGCACAATCCGCCGGAATACAACGGAATCAAGTTCTCGACGCCCGACGGTTGTCCAGCTCTGCCTGAGGTTACAAAAAAAATTGAAGCGGAAATTGCGGCGGGAGACAACCAAGGGCAGCAAGCAAGTCGCTCCATCACCAGTCGCCAGAGCGGACCTGTCAAAGAATCGCTGGACGCCAGGCCCGCATATCTGAAGCGTTTGGGTGAAATCGTGGATCTCGGCGTGATCCACAAAGCTAACTTGCGCATAGCATTCGACCCCATGTGGGGCGCGGCGCGAGGATATTCAGATGCGTTGCTGCGCAGTGCGGGCATCCAGGTCACCACCGTTCACGATTACCGCGACGTGCTGTTTGGTGGGCACGCTCCAGAACCGGATGACCATCTGCTGGAAGACTTACGGGGAAAGATGCTTGAGACAAAGGCGAATATTGGCATCGCCACAGACGGGGATGCCGACCGCTTCGGTATTGTCGATGCCGATGGCACATTCCTGCAGCCCAACTATGTGATTGCCCTGCTTTTCGACTATCTGGTGGAGAGCCGGGGCTGGAAAAATGGCGTGGCCAAGTCGGTGGCGACCACCAACCTGGTCAACGCCCTCGCTAAGGCGCATGGTGTCGAGCTGCACGAAACGCCGGTGGGATTCAAGTACATCGGCGAACTCATCATGCGGGACAAGATTGCGATTGGTGGCGAAGAGAGCGCGGGGCTGTCGATTCGGCATCATCTGCCGGAAAAGGACGGTGTGCTGGCGGGCCTATTGTGTTGCGAGATGGTGGCGCGGAGAGGGAAGTCTCTGGGAGAGCAATTGAAGGAGCTATTTGTCAAAGTTGGTTCCTTTTATCCCCGGCGCGAAAACTTCCGCTTGACGCCCGAGGTGAAAGACAAGTTCACTAAGAAGTTGAGGTCGGATCCGCCGGAATTCTCCGGCCGCAATGTGACAGAGGTGGTGCGAACCGACGGGCTGAAGCTGGTTTTAGACGACGGTTCATGGGTATGTTACCGGCTCTCGGGAACCGAACCGGTGGTGCGGGTCTATTCCGAGGCCCGGGATGAGCAGGGGCTCGAAAGATTGAGCGCGGCAGCGAAACAATGGATTTTCGAGTAAACAATTTGGCCAAGATGCGGAGTTTCCCACGGCCGGAAGACGGCCTGCGCGCGATGGCCGAGAGGGCTCCCCACGCGGAGGCGCTTGTGGCCTCGTGGATCGAGTGGGCCCGGCCGACCGGGTTGCGGATCTATGCCTTGCGAAGGCGCGTCGCCACTGCGGCGGTGTTTGCGCTGACGTTCTGGCTATTTGTCCACATCACGTTTGGCGCGAACGGGATGGTTGTGTACCGTCAGAAGCGGGCGGAACACAAGGAGCTGGAAAAACAAATCGAGCAACTGCAGCAGGAAAACGGCAGATATGGGCAACGGATCCAGGCGCTGAAGAGCGACCAAAGTGCCATTGAGAAAGAAGCGCGTGAGCAACTGCACTACGCGCGCCCCGGAGAGTATGTATACGTCAACCCGGTTGCCCAAAATCCCGCGCCGCCCGCCAATCACTCTGCGAAGAAATAGTTGTCTGCGGTTGCCATCTCAAAGAAGAACTTCGAGCTGAAATTTTACAACTGCGATACATCGTGTCCATTTCGTTGTGGTATAGTCCGGACACCTCACTTCCAGTCAGTCAGGGATTCGTGATTCCTGAGTGCTCGGTCAGGCTGCTGCCGGCCGGGAGGCAAGGATGAGGACGATATCGGTTATCAACCCGCGGCTTGCCGCCGCCTAAACTTTCAAAAGGAGAAATCGGCCATGAGAAAAGTACTGCTGCTGTGTTTAGCGATGTGCCTCGTATTCGCCATGACGGCCCTGGCGTTTGATGATATGGATAAGTCGACCACCGTGAATGGCTGGGTTAGCGACTCGAAATGCGGCGCCAAGGGGGCGAATGCCAAGGCTGAAGCCTGCACCAAGAAGTGTCTGGCTGCGGGCGCCGACATGGTCGTGGTGACAGACGCTGATCAAAAAGTATTGATGGTCAAGAATCCCGAGGCGCTGAAGGGACATGAGGGCCATCATGTGGCTGTGACTGGGCATGTGGAGGCCGATAGCATCCACGTCGAGAGTGCGAAGATGCTCTGAGTTAGAGATATCAATTCGAAGGGCGGCCTAACCATTGGCCGCCTTTTTTTAATTGTAATTGCGCGAGTGTGTGGCCGGCGAGACCTTCGAAGCAACGTCTCGAGGGAAAGATCACGCGGTCGAGAGCACCCTCACCGCAGGCGTAGACTAGCGTACGACGCCTTCGAGCGGCGAGCTGGCGGTGGCGTACAGCTTTCTCGGCATGCGGCCGGCTAGATACGCCTGCCGTCCGGCTAACACGGCGTGATGCATGGCCTCAGCCATCACAACCGGGTCTTGTGCATTGGCGATGCCGGTGTTCATCAGCACGGCATCGGCTCCCAGTTCCATGGCGATGGCGGCATCGGAAGCGGTGCCGACACCGGCGTCCACGATGAGCGCGGTGCCGGTGATCATCTCGCGCAGGATGCGGATGTGAGCCTGGTTCTGAATGCCCATGCCGCTGCCGATAGGGGCGCCCAGGGGCATAACCGCTGCCGCCCCTGCATCTACCAGGCGCTTTGCAAAAACCACATCATCAGAAGTATAGGGGAGAACAGTAAAGCCCTCCTTTACGAGAACCCGGGTGGCTTCAAGGGTTGCTTGAACGTCTGGATAGAGCGTCGCCTGGTCGCCAATGACCTCCAGTTTTACCCAGTCCGATAGACCCACCTCGCGGCCGAGACGCGCGGCGCGGATAGCTTCGTCGGCGGTGTAGCAACCGGCTGTGTTGGGGAGCAAAAAATATTTCTTCGGATCGATGTAGTCAAGCAGCGATTCTTTGTCGCGATCGAGATTCACGCGGCGCACTGCGACCGTGACCATTTCCGCGCCGCTGGCTTCAAGAGCGCGCGCAGTCTCCTGGAAGGATTTGTATTTACCGGTCCCTACGATGAGGCGGGAGCGGAAAGGGCGGCCAGCGATGATCAGGGAGTCGGACATGTTTCTATTGTAATGAAAGGGGAGACAGAAACAGAGAGGTGCAGACGCCGTTCACCATTTTTGCAGCCGGGCCGAACGGGACCTGAACCTTTTATCGCAGAGAACGCTGAGAACGGCCGCAGAGGACGCGGAGACACGGGACGTCACAGAGCTGCGGAGAGGGGACTGGGTTGTGCCCGTTGGAATCAGGAAATCGAGGTGGACTCCGCCTGTGCGTAGAGGTCGTCAATTTGCTGGCGATAGCGGTCTTCGATGACTCGGCGGCGCAGCTTCAAGGTGGGGGTGAGGGCTCCGTTGTCGGCTGAGAATTCGTCGGCGACCAGCATGACTCGTTTTAGCTTCTCGAAGCGTGCCAAGTTTTGATTCACCCCATCGACGACCTGCTCATAGAGAGCCTGGACTTTCTGGTGGGCAACAAGTTCAGCGCGGGAAGCAAAGGGAATATGGTTGGTGCGCGCCCAATCCTCTAGCTGAGGAAAGTTGGGCGAGAGGATGACAACAGCGAACTTGCGCTTGTCACCGACGATCGCGGCCGTCCCGACCAAGGGGTTGAGCTTGAGCGAATTCTCGATGGGCTGAGGCGCGATGAATTTCCCGCCCGAGGTCTTGATGAGATCTTTCTTGCGGTCGGTGACCGAGAGATATCCGTCTGCGTCGATGTTCCCAATGTCGCCGGTCTTGAACCAGCCCTCCACGAAAGCGTTCTGAGTTTCCTCCGGTCGGTTCCAGTAGCCCTTGAATACCGATGGGCCTCGCACCAGAATTTCGCCATCTTCAGCTATGCGGACTTCGAGATTAGGCAAGGTTTTGCCCACTGTTCCAATCCTGTGATTGATCGGCGTGTTGACGGCAATAACAGGCGAAGTCTCGGTAAGGCCGTAGCCTTCATGAATGCGAATGCCGACGGTGGCATACCACTCGGCCAGTTCGCGACCGAGAGGTGCGCCGCCGGAGACAAAAGTTTCGACGCGGTCTCCGAGGCCCAGCCGGATTTTGGAGAAAACCAGTTTGTTCGCCAACCGCCAGCTCAGGGACGCAGGTGTCCGGCCAGCCAGGATCTCAGGTTTGTGGGCGCGGCCTATGCCCACCGCCCAGGAGTAAACCGCGTGTTTAGGAAACCCTTTCGCTTTCTGCTGCGTCTGGGCATAGATTTTTTCGTACACCCGCGGCACGGCGACGAAGAAAGTGGGGCGCAGCTCGAGCAATGCTTGTGGAAGCATCTCGAGGAACGAGCAGTAAGCCAGCGTCACGCCGTGATAGAGCATGGCAAAATCCACGTGGCGCGCGGTAACGTGCGATAGGGGCAAAAACGATATGCTGCTTTGGCCGGGCCCGATGTCGAAACCTTCGAGCGAACAGGCAATATTTGTGGCCATGTTGCCATGCGTGAGCATGACGCCTTTAGCGATGCCGGTGGTGCCTGAGGTGTAGATGACAGTTGCCAGATCGTCGGGCTGGATGGCGCGGGCTGTTTCTTCGAATGGGACGCTGCGCCCGGTCAGAGGCGGCGGGTCAAGGCGGTCCCAAGCCACGGCGCCGGCAGCCTCAATGTCATCCATAACGACAATTCGCTCGACTGGCACCCGGTCCCGAACAGCGAGCACTTTATCAAGTTGCGGTTTCGTGGAGACAAAGATCACGCGAGCGACGGAATCGCGCAGGACGTAGGCAGTTTGCTCCCCTGTCAGCGTCGAATAGATCGGAACTGTAACCGCGCCGAGAAGAAGAGTTGCGAAGTCGGCCATCGCCCACTCAGGCCGGTTCTCGCTGAGGATGGCCACGCGGTCCCCTTTGCGGATGCCCCAATTCGTGAGAGCACCAGCAACGGATATCACGTTACGGTAGAAATCTCCTGACGAGAGTGCGGTCCACGAGTCATTTTTCCGGTACAGCACGAGTCGTGGTTCGTCACGGTCGACGACCGTGAAGAAGATGTCATTGAGCGTGCTGAGACCCTTTAGCACAGTTTCGAGTTCCCTCGCAGAATCTACCGGTTAAGGGCCAGTTTAGGCAACGTCAAAGCACGTCGAGGTGTTTACTCTCGTTTTCGGGTGGAGTAAGCTGGGTGTTCTTCAGTGGAGGAGGAGTGCAATGCGAAAGAGAAATTCCAATGTCTTTGCGGTGTCGATATTGGCCGGTGTGATGGCGGTAACGAGCGCGGTTCCGCTGCTGGCTCAGAGCAAGAAACCTGCGCCCCCGGCGAACATGCCGAAAGTGGGCGATGTGGCGCCTGACTTGAAGCTGCAATATTTCGATGGCAAGGATCTGAAGGATGTGACATTGAGCCAGTATCGCGGCAAGAAGAATGTCGTGCTGGCATTTTATGTTTTTGCCTTTACCGGGGGTTGAACGGAGCAAATGAAAAACTTCCAGCAGAATTTGCAGAAGCTGGAAGCAGCCGACACCCAGGTCCTGGGTGTGAGCATGGATAGCCCGTTCGCCAATAAAGCGTTCGCCGACCAAATCGGAGTTACGTTTCCTTTGCTCAGTGATTGGGGTGGCGAAACGACCCGTAAGTATGGGGTTTACTTCGACCAGTACAAAGCCGCCCGGCGAGTGAATTTTCTGATCGGCAAGGATGGCAAGGTCATGGAGGAGCAGTTAGACGACGCCGCGATCGATCCCAGCAAGATCGTGGATGCGTGCCAGCGTCCGAAGCTGAAAAATTAGTGCTGAAAGATTCCTACTGATTGTGAGTTCAGCGAAAGACAACAACCCGAGTCGGCGCCCACGTCGATTTGTTCGTAATGGTGACATCGGATTGTCGCTGTGAGCCCAGCAACGAGAACCACTTCATCTTCCCAGGAAACTAAACCGGGCTTACAGGGTTTACCCCGGTGTGGCTGCACAATTGTCGGCCCAAAGGCGCATTCGTCGAGGGACGACTATGAAAACACGCAAGCAGTGGTTGGCCTGGACGATAGTTCTAGCAATCTTTGCTTTCATGCTGCGAGCGCCCGCGAAGGCTAGGGCGCAAGATCAAGATCAGAATCAGGATCCGAATCAACCCGCCCAAGATCAGGCGCAGCCGGCTCAAGATCAGAGCCAAGTCCAGGGCCAAGGTCAGGATCACAATGACCAAGATCCTCCGGGCCGCGTGGCCCGCCTAAATTATTCGCAAGGATCGGTATCGTTTCAGCCGGGCGGCGAAAACGATTGGGTGACAGCGGTGCCCAACCGTCCCATGGTCACTAGCGACAATCTGTGGGCTGATGAGAATTCGCGCGCTGAGGCGCACATTGGCTCGACCGCTATCCGTCTCGGACCCAAGACCGGGATCACATTTCTGGAGATAACGGATCGCACCACACAGATCCGGCTGGCACAAGGATCGTTGATCATGCGCGTGCGGCATGTGGACGACGAAGACACGTACGAGATCGACACTCCGAATTTGTCATTGGCGCTGCTGCAGCCGGGCGAATATCGCATCGATGTCAGCGAGGATGGCAAACAGACGGTGACCACTGTGTGGCAGGGGCGCGGCGAAGTGACCGGTGCGGGATTCACTTACACCGTGGTGGCCGGCCAAAGCGCCACCTTCACTGGCAGCGATCACCTGGACTATGACCTCGGGCAGATTCCTCAAGCTGACAGCTTCGACCGCTGGGCTTTTGATCGCGACGACCGCGAGGACCGCGCCGACTCTGCCAACTATGTCTCACGTGAGACAACAGGATATGAAGACCTCGACGAATACGGCGATTGGAGCTATGTGGCCGGCTACGGCCCATGCTGGAGACCGCGAGCAGTGGTCGTAGGATGGGCCCCCTATCGCTTCGGGCACTGGGTGTGGATTGCGCCGTGGGGATGGACATGGGTGGAAGACGAGCCTTGGGGGTTTGCTCCATTTCACTATGGTCGCTGGGCATTTGTCACGGGCGGGTGGTTCTGGGTTCCTGGGCCAGTTGTGGTGCGGCCGATTTGGGCGCCAGCCTTCGTTGCTTTCGTGGGCGGTGGCGCGGGCTTCCAATTCTCAGTCGGTATTGGGGGCGGCGCCGTGGCATGGTTCCCACTGGCTCCGGGAGAAGTGTTTGTGCCGGGATACCGTGTGAGCAGAACCTACGTGAACAATGTGAACATCACCAACACCAGGGTGAACCTCACCAAGGTCACGAACGTGTACGACACGATGGTCGTCAACAACCAAACGAACGTAAACCGGGTCACGTATGTGAACCAGCACGTGAATGGTGGAGTGACCATCGTTTCTCGTGAGGCCTTCGTGAATGCGAAGCCGGTGGCGAAGAATATCGTGCAGGTTCCGCAACGAGAAATCGAAACCGCGCCGGTAACGCATCGAGTAGCCGTTGAGCCGTCACGCGCCAGTGTGCTGGGTCCGGGACGACCGGCTTCGGTCAAACCGCCGGCAGCGGTCATGAGTCGGCCGGTGGTGGCGCGCAGAGCACCAGCGACACCGCCGCAATCGTTCACCGTGCGGCAATCCCAAGCTGGAGGACGCCTGAACGAGCCCGCGGCGCGCCCTGGCGTGCAGCCCCAGCGGCCTAATCAACCCAACCAGACAGCTCGCCCCACACAGTCGCAAGAGGGCTTCCGTCCCTTTACGCCGCCGAGTCGCGAGAACCCGCAGGCGCAGAACAGGGTAAACCCGCAACCTCAGCCCGAGAATCGCGGGAATGAGCGGCCGATTCCGCAGGGATGGTCGCATCCGCTGGCGAGACCGGCGCCACCAGTGCAGGAAAAGAGCCCGCAACAACAGCGGGAGGACGAATCGAAGTTTCGTAATTGGCAACAGCAGCGACCAGCGCAGCCGCCGGCCAGGCAGAGTCCGCCGCCGAGGCAGGAAAGGCCATCCCAGCCTGAGAAACATTGACGGGAAGCTGTTACCTGCGGTTTGATAGGTTCGCATGACATTTGAGCGCGAACCGAAACACAGAAACGAAAACAGCAGCGCCGGGAGCGTCAGTCCTCTCCCGGCGCAGTTGTTTTGGGCGTGGATGCGATGAGCGACGGAAGGGATTCCAAACTTAACTGGCTAGATCTTCTGTGGCTGCTGTTGCTCGCCGGACTGGCCATCCTGCCACCGATTCAGGAGTACCACAAGCAGCTCATCCTGCTTGCCTTCGGCATTCTCCAACTGAGCGAGGGCTGGCTTATCGCGCGCCTGTCCAGCCGCGGTCCGGCCTATATTGTTCTGCTGAAGATCGCCCTAGCCACGGCCCTCATCGATCACACCAATGAAATCGCCATCAACAGCTATTACTATCCGATCTACTACCTGCCCATTGTCACGGCGGCGGAGTATTTTAGCCCCTTGGCTACGTTGCTGTGGACGGCGGCGGCCTCGGCCGCGTACTGTTCCTATCTCTATCCCGCAGGGCAGGAATTCGAAATTGGGGCCGAGAACTACGAACTGCTGGCGATCCGCATTCTGTTCTTCTTTCTTGCCGCAATGCTGGTGAACCGATTCGTGGTCGAAAACCGGCGCCAGACTAAGCGTTATCAGGAGTTGGCGGAGGCGCTGGCAGAGACCAACCGCAAGCTGGAGCAGGCGCAGGCCGAGGCACGACGTTCGGAACGATTGGCGGCGCTGGGGCAGCTTTCTGCCGGTCTGGCGCATGAAATTCGAAATCCTCTGGGCGTGATTAAAGGATCGGCAGAGATGCTGAACCAGAAGTTGCAGGAATCGAATCCGCTGGCCAGCGAGCTCGCCGGTTATATCTCAACAGAAGTGAACCGTTTGAGCGCGCTGGTGAGTCGCTTCCTCGATTTCGCGCGGCCTTTGCACACCGAATTAACCCCGCAGGATATAACTCCGGTGCTCGACCGGTCGCTGCAACTGGTCGCTACAATGTGGAAGGGTGGGCCGGTTGCTGTAGAGAGACACTATCCGGAAGACCTCCCAACCGTCCCGCTGGATGAGAGCTTATGCGAGCAGGCGTTCGTGAACATTATTCAAAACGCCTACGACGCCATGGGCAGCGAGGGCGGCAGGTTGAGCGTTGCCGCTGAAATCTCGCGGTCCCTTGGCCGGGATGGGATCGAAGTACGTTTATGCGACAGTGGCCCCGGCGTTCCCGAGGACTTGCGGGAACAGATATTCAATCCATTTGTCACCACAAAAAAGACCGGGGTGGGATTGGGCTTGTCGATCGTTTCAAAAATAATCGACGGCCATCAGGGCTGGATTAAGGTGGAAAGCGGCCATTCGCCGGATAACACGCAGTTACAAGGAGCTTGCTTTGTGATGTTCTTTCCTTTAGCTGTTGAGACCGTCAATTCCAGATCCCTATCGGAGTTAGTGATTTCGTGAATTTGCAGCGCTGATCAAGAAGAAGAAAAATGCCGGCAATTTTGATTGTCGAAGATGAGGCCAAGATGCGCCGCCTGCTCGAGCTCAACCTCGGGGAGGAGGGGTTTTCCACCCTGTCCGCGGGAGATGCCGAGACCGGATTGAAATTGCTGAGGGAAAACTCCGTCGACCTTGTGGTAACGGACCTCAAGCTGCCAGGTATGAATGGCCTGGACTTCCTGCAGGCGGTTAAGCACCAGAATGCGGTGCTGCCGGTGATCGTGATGACGGCCTTCGGCACTGTGGAGACGGCGGTCGAAGCCATGAAGGCCGGAGCCAGCGATTACGTGCTCAAGCCGTTTTCGCTGGCCGAGATGCGGATGGTGATTCATAAGGAGCTGGATGTTCACAAGCTGCGCGAGGAGAATCGATCCCTTCGCGAGGCATTGGGCAAACGCTATGCGCATCCTAACGTGGTGGCGCGCAGCCCGAAGATGCAGGAAGTGCTGGCTACGGTGGAACGGGTGGCACCGACGAACTCAACAGTTCTCTTGGGTGGCGAAAGCGGCGTTGGCAAAGACCTGATCGCACGCGCGATTCATGAGAAGTCGCGAAGAGCACGCGGCCCATTCACCAAGATAAACAGCTCAGCCATTCCCGAGAATCTTCTCGAGAGCGAACTGTTTGGCTACGAAAAAGGAGCATTCACGGGAGCGAACGCCAGCAAGCCGGGGAAATTTGAACTGGCTGACAAAGGAACCTTGTTCCTCGATGAAATTGGCGATGTGCCACCGGCCATACAGGTCAAACTGCTTCGCGTCTTGCAGGAGCGCGAGTTTGAACGTTTGGGCGGCACGCGAACCGTCAAAGTGGATGTACGTCTGATTGCTGCCACCAACCGCGATTTACGGGCAGCGCTCGAGGAAGGAACATTTCGCGAGGACCTCTACTACCGCTTAAACGTTGTGCCCATCGACATTGCGCCCTTGCGCGAGCGCAAGGAAGATATTCCCGATCTAGCCGGTCTTTTTATGGAGCGGTTTTGCGGCGGTTCAGGCAAGCCTGTGAAAGGCATTGCGCCAGAGGCGGTGCGAATTCTGGTGAATTATCACTGGCCGGGGAACGTGCGCGAACTGCAAAACATCATCGAGCGCGCCTGCGCGCTGGCCAAGGGTGATGTGATCGAGCCCGCGGACATACACCTTGATACTCGTCCTGTCCGGGCCGGAACCCCAGAAAATCACTTCCTGCCTGAAGGCATGACGCTCGAGCACTGGGAGGACGAGATGATTCACGAAGCCTTGCGTCGTGCCAGTGGAAACAAGAGTCAGGCCGCGCGACTGCTGGGGCTGTCGCGGAATGCGTTGCGCTATCGGTTGTCAAAGATTGGCATTCCGGATGAGGGAGAGAAGGAAGCATAGCCTGCCCTTGCTTGACCACACTGCGCAACCCGCTATGGTTGAAGTGAAGGACAGCGTTTGCTACCCAGATTTCATCCACAGCCGCGAGTGATTATCGGGGCTGTTAAGTTTTGGCGGATCGTTTACCAACCTCACCCGTGCATCAGCTGTGGGTGCTCCGGGTGGCTGAAAACCACCACTCTTGGTTGAGGGCAGCCAGAGATCCTTAATTTCAACAATAAGCCTCCAGTTCCATCGACGTTTCTCATTGAAAATACAAGGGTTGCGTGACGGGGGATCCTTCACCTTTGGCATGGCACTTGCCATCACTTTGTGTAATGGAATCCTGCCCCGCCGGGGCTGGGTTTGGGTGATGGAGAGGTGGGTTATGAAAAACGCATTTATAGCAAAGTTCGCAGTTATAGCCCTGGCGCTGACCAGTGCATTCAGTATGGGCGCTGCCGCCCAAACCACGGAAGAAAGTCCGGCACCATCGGATCAACCGAGCGCGCCGATGGAGATGGGACAGCCCGAGGAGTCCGCTCAACCGGCACCGCTCGAAGATGCTACGCAACCCAACGCAACGCAAACGGATCAGGGCGTTGCCCGCATCAGCATGCTCCGCGGAGATGTGTCGACGCAGCGCGGCGACTCCGGCGACTGGTCGGCGGCGACTTTGAACGCGCCCGTGATGACCGGTGACCGCGTATCGACCGCAGATAATGCTCGGATGGAACTTCAACTCGACTACGCCAATGTGTTGCGTCTCGGACCGAACTCGCAAGCCAATATCACCAGCCTTTCAAAAAATCAGATTCAGGTGCAGCTAGGGCAGGGTGTCGCTACGTACGTCGTTTTTAAGAACAGCGAGGCCGAGCCTGAGATTGACACGCCGAACGTCTCAATCCACCCCGCCCATCAGGATGGCAGCTTCCGCATTGAGGTGCGACCTGACGGCGACACAGTGATCATCGCCCGCAACGGCGACGCGCAAGTCACGACAGAGCAGGGCAGCGCCGAAATCCGCAGGGGCGACATGATTACGGTGCGCGGCACGGCCACGGATGCGCAGTACAAAATATCGGGCGCGCCCGAGAGTGACGATTGGGATCGCTGGAACAGCGATCGTGACCACATGATTCAGAGTGCGGAATCTTGGAACCACACCAATCATTACTACGTTGGAGCGCAAGATCTTGATGCTCACGGCCGCTGGAGAGAGGTGCCGGACTACGGTTCAGTGTGGGAACCGTCTGAGCCCGAGGACTGGGCGCCTTATCGCGATGGCAACTGGGTTTGGGAGCCTGACTACGGCTGGACCTGGGTAGGTTATGAGCCGTGGGGCTGGGCGCCTTATCACTATGGCCGCTGGATGTATTACGACACCTCGTGGGTATGGTGGCCTGGACCGGTAGGCTTCGGCTACCGTCCACTGTGGGCGCCGGCCTATGTCTCGTTCTTTGGATTCGGAGGTGGCTTTGGAGTCGGATTCGGATACGGCGGATGGGGCGGCTTCGGCTGGTTGCCCATCGGTCCATGCGATACGTTTTTCCCCTGGTGGGGTGGGTACGGTGGCAGGTTTGGAGTGGTGAATATCACTAACATCAATATAACTAATATCAATCGCTACGGCGGGATCGCACCCCTGCACAACGGTCTGCGATATTCGAACCTGGCGCGAATCAACGATCCTCATGTTGGCCGCGCGCTCTCGACCGTGGGGGCAAATGCCTTCGGTGCAGGTCGAATTCGAGCCGTCGCAGCAAACCGCAATCAATTGCACAACGCACGCTTGATGACGGGCAATCTGCCTGTAGTCCCATCGCGTGCGAGCCTGTCAGCCAGCGGGCGCCCAGCGGCGCCGGGCACGGTGCATGGCACGGCACAGCGTTTCTTCGGTAACGGGCGTGCTGCGTCTCGTCCGGCATCGTTTGAACGGCAAACTGCCCGATTGCAGCAGGCCATGCAGCGGAACCACATTACGCCGCTGCAGGCTGGTGGACGAGTAGGTGCGAGTACAGGAGTTGCGGCGAGAGGCACGATGCAAAAACCCAGTGCGGGCACACCTGCGTCCCGAGAGATGAATAATCCGGCAACGCGAAGTGCGGCCAACCGTCCGGCTGGCGGCAACCGTCCGCCTGCTGGCAACCGTCCGGCGGCCGCTAACCGTCCATCTGCGGCGGGCGGATTTGACCGGCCAATGACTCGAACCCAGGGCAACCAGTCCACGGCGGGACAGAATCGTGGCGGATTCCGCCCATTCACTCCGCCAAACAACAGCAATACGCGCCCAGCCCCGGGCAATATGCAGGCTGCCAGGAGCCCGAGTTCCTCTTTCTCGATGCAGAACGGAAAGCGCGGAGGGTTCCGGCCATTTACTCCGCCGAGCAACAGCAATACGCGACCGGAGAATGCGGGACGTCCGTACGCCGCGGCAGCTTCGGCAAACCGGCCACCCATGTCGTCTCCGAGCAATAGCGGGTCTTACCGCGGGGCGGACAGACCCTTCACCCCGCCCTCGCGTAGCGCGTCGCCGCCTAGCCGCAGCAACGGTGGAAGCTATTGGAACCGGACTGCGCCGAGCCCAAGTGAATCGCGCAGCTCAGTTCCTCCGAGAAGTAGCTACAGAGGCGAATCGTCGTCCGATCGTCCACCACTCAATATGCGGCAGCCGATCGTGCAACCGCGTTCTTCGGGCGGATATTCTAACGGCTCTCGCCCGGCACCAGCTTACGGTAACGGAAACCGAGGCAGCTACGCTCCACCGAGCTACGGTGGCGGTCGTGGATACTCAGCACCACCCAGCGGCGGAGGCTATCACAGCGCGCCTAGTTACAGTGGTGGCGGAGGTCGCAGCTACAGTGCCCCCAGTGGTGGTCACGGTGGCGGCTACAGCGCACCCAGCAGCCATGGTGGCGGCTATGGCGGCGGTGGGGGTGGCGGACACTCTTCTGGAGGCGGAGGCGGCAGCCCTTCTTCCAGCGGCGGTGGTCATCCCTCTGGAGGAAATCACGGCGGCCATCAATAAGAAAGCTACGGCCGACTGCTGATCAACAGAAGCGCCACAGGTTGATGTAAACCAGGGTTGATGTAAACCAAGTGAAGGTCAGAGGCGAAGCAGGGCGTGCTAACCGGCACGCCCTTCTTGCTTCTTGCTTAATACATGCGATCCGACTCAGGTAACCGCGTCTTCAGGGTCTGGCGTAGGCAGGGCTCTCCGGGTCGGGACGATCGTAATCGCGGCCATACTTGTTCATGTGGGCGTGCGCGATGTTCGATTCTTCGAGGCGAAACGTTCCGATGAACGAATCGCCGGGGGTGATAGTGATCTCCCGGGTCAGAGCCTGGAGCTCTTCCGGCGATGCGGAGGAGTGGAAAACTTGTAGTTCGTAGCGCCCCGGCGGCACATTCGGAATGCCGATGTCTCCATGTGCATTAGAGATTCCGTAGTATGGCGTGTTCAGAGCGATGATCACTGCGCTCATCTGCGCGTGAATATTACAGAAAATATAAGAGATCCCAGGTTTGTCGAACTGGACGTAGCGAGTGGTGCCACTTTCATACAATCCGAGATCGAAACGTTTACCGTCAAACAGCGAGAACACGTTGTGGAAGAATGGATCGTGGTTCGGAAACTCGACCTTCCCTCCCACCGGAATTACCAGAAGCGACGGCCGGAAACTCTTATTGGTCTGCACCAGTTGCGGAATTTCGGATGCTTTCTGCGGTGCTACGGGAGGTGCCGGAGTAGTGCCCAAAGGCGTGAGCCAGATGACTGCTTTCGAAGCATCCTTTGCGCGGTGGCCCTCTCGCGTGAGTTGCAATTGGGCCTTGAGTGCGACCTGCTGGGCCGACGCGGACAAGCAGCCGCACAGCATTGTCCAAACTACGACCCGGCATTGGATAGAGCGGATCATGTTCAGAACAGTATTCCCATAGCGAGATTTACCTGATTCGTGACACGGCTGTTGCTATAGACGGGGAAGCTGCGCAACCGTCTGAATTCAGCGGAGAAAAGCAGGTCGGATCGCGGACGATAGACGATGTTGCCCAGCCCACCCCGATTCCGCCCCAGAATCGTGATGAAGTTATTCTGATCGGTGGCAAAACCGCGGACGTCACCGGCAAACGCATTGTCCTCGGCGAAAACGCCGTTGATCTCCACCTTCGACGTAAGCTGAAGCTTGAGCTGGCTCCATCCTCCGGCGGAATCGAGACCGCGTATAGGCGTTGTTGCAGAACCTGGGTCACCGCCGAAAACAACAGCGCGGCCGATTCCCGCGCCCAGCCCTCCAATTCCACGCCCTCGATAGAATTCGCCCGAGAGCGTCAGGCGCCGAAGCAAAGGGATTTGCCAGTCAGTCATGCCCGCCCAAGAGTCTACATAGCGATCCCAAGTCCAATTCTGGCGACCATAGTAGCCGGCAACACCAATACTGAGCGGGTGGTCGAATACCGGGCGCGACCAGCTGGTTCGAATGCCGTAGGCCGGCTGGCCGGATCGTTCCCCAGCTTGGAGGGTGCGGTAGAACTGATCGTAGGGCGGCTCCCAATTGAGGTTGTCGAGGATTCCTGCCTGCACAGTCACGGTTTGCTGGTCAGAAAAATTGAAACGATGCTCTACGCGAAGTTGCGGAGTCCAACCCCACAGGTTTCCGGCGTAGGCAAATGCTGGGGTCGCTAGAGAAGCAAATGAAGTGGGCGAAAGCGGGGAGACGAACAAAGTATCCTGTCCGGCCACTACGGAAGTGTGCTGCCAATCGAGCCGGAAACTGCCGGTCTGCAGCCGCGCAATTCCGAAATTGACTCCATTGGGGGTGGAAGGAAATCCTCCCGCGAAATCAAGTTGGATATTGGCGGAACTTTTAGCACCTGCCAGAGTCGGACCAAAGATTTCCAGCCCGATTTCCGATTGCCGCAAGGTTGCGCCAAAACTGCTCCTTGGACTGCCGGGAGGGTTGGGCTGTGCGAAATCGGGAAAATCCAGGTCGTTGGAAGCACCGTGATTCCGGAAGGCATTCATCAGCACGATGCCAGAAAGTCGCGCATGATACTTCGAGGCGGTTTCGACCTTGGTTTGATATTGTTCGTCAACCTTTGATCCAAGAAGTTGAGTTGCTTCTTCCAGTTTTTGAACTCGACTGTCCAGTCGGGAAGTATTTTGCGTGGAGGGGGCAGAGTCGTCCGCACCTGCCGACTCTGTTTGAGGCTCTGGCCCAGGGGCTTGCTTCGGTTCGGCGGCAGCAGCCGAGAGCTCACCACTCCGCCTGACCGCGGTTGAGGATATCAATAGTTCGCGCGTGCTGCGCAATTCCTGACGGAGTTTCTGCATTTCGCTGTGCGACTCGGCGTTTTCGCTGCGCACTTCTTCCACTAACGTTCGCAGTTGGCGGACTTGTTCCTGCAAATCCTCCAGCGCAGTGATGGGCGCTTCATTCTGCGGCGATGGACGGGTCGAGGCCGATTCCTGGGCCGGAGCGGGCGCGCCCACGAGGATGAGAGCGGTCACCGCCGCGGCTGTTCGACGAAAAGCAAAAGTCCTAGGGCTTATCACACCTTCCTCCTGTCCGACACGCGATAAGTACGAAGTAAAGGATAGGGAAGCCGAAGCCGATCTATACATCCGGACGTCGAATCGAGTCGTTCACCATGTCCCCGGCTTCACGGGTCAGAGATGGGGCGCCGCGGGGGCTTTCGCTGCGTTGCTGAAAGTCTCCGCGACACGCCCAGGCAGAACGACCCGAAAAACTGTTTTAGCGTCTGGTGTGCGTTCGACTGAAACCTCGCCGCCGTGATCCTGCACGATTTTCTGCACCACAGTCAGTCCAAGGCCCGTACCGTTTTCCTTACCGTGACTCACAAATGGATGAAAGAGCTTGTCCCGAAGGGACTCCGGAATGCCCGACCCATTGTCCGCTATCGTAATAATGGACGATTCGCCCTGGTGATCGACTACCACTTCGACCCTTCCATTCGCCGAAGGGGCGGCCTCACACGCATTCAGCAGCAGGTTGTAGAGGGCACGCTCCAGTTTCCGGGGGTCGAACCATGCGGTGGAAGAGCCGTTACAGGTTACCGCGATCGAAGTGCCCTGATGACGAGGATGCAAACGCACGGCTTGCACCGAACGCTGCACGGTGTCACCTAAGTCGCCATAAGTCGGGCTCAAGGACTCCCGCGTTCGGGCGAATTCAAGAAGAGAATCGATAAGGTCGGTCATCTGATTAACGCCTCCGCGGACTTCCTGGTACAACTCCTCGCGTTGTACCGGAGTGAGATGACTGTCACAGAGGAACTCGGAGTTGGCGACGATTGCCGCCAAAGAATGGCGAAGATCGTGCGAGATTGAGCTGGCCATTCGGCCGATGGTGGCGAGCTGCTCAGACTCGAGCAGGTCGTGCTGGGTCTTGAGCAGGCTGGCTCTCATGCGGTCGAAGGCACGGGTAAGCTCGACGACTTCGTCGCCCCCGGAAGGATCTACCGGATGGTGGAAGTCGCCGCGTTCCAGGGCGCCAACCCCCGCCACCAGGCTTCCAAGAGGCCGCGTGAACGTGTGGCAGATAAAAAACACCAATGCGCTGCCGACCAGGACGGCTGCCAGGCCAAGCAGCAGAAGGAGCCGGTTGAGTTGGTCGAGGAACCTCGTGGCCTCATCATACGATCCCAGAACGCTGAGACGGACAGGGATGGATTGCTGGCCTGACAAATCCAGGGAAGTGGCCAGGAAGTGCTCGTTCCCCACTTTCACATCCCGGGGCTCGCCGTGTGCGGAGCTTGGAACCAGCTCGCGCAGAGCCGCACTATCTTTCTCTTTCTGCGCAGCGGCCAGAGTGCTGGCTACCACTTCGTTGCCGTACAAAAACGCCACCTGGCTGGCCGAGACCTTGCTTACCTCTTGGGCAAGACGGTCATCGATTTCATAACCAATGACGAGAAAACCGAGAAGCCGGCCTTCGGTCTTAGCACCGAAGTAAATGGGTTGTACGAAGGCCTGATAGAGATGGTGGGCTCCCAGCCACCAGTGACGGGAATCTTCCTCATCGAGCGATTGATGAAAATACTTCTGCGCCGTCTCGCGGGTAAAGCCTGGCGATTTTGTGTGCAAGCCGACCACTGAGCCGTTGCGATCGACCAGCACAAAAAGATCGCTGTCGGCCAGCTGCCACACGTCCGCAGATGCATCCTGAATTGTTGCCGGGTCATGCGAGGTCATCAGGGCGCGAGTAATGGGAAGGTCGGCCAGCAGTTCTGCCGAGCGAGTCAGCATTTTTTCCCGCTCATGCTGGAAATTTTCAAAGGTGCTGACCGAGTTGCGCAGATCTACGCGGAGGCCTTCTCGGACGTGACTCTGAACACTGCGCTGCACGAAAAACAGGCTGGTAGTTGTGAGCCCCGCCGAAATCAGCAGCATGGAAAGCAGAAAGCGCGTGCGCAATCGAAGCCTGGGTACGAATGCCTTTTCAGGTTCGGCTTGGTGCGTATCCCGCACGGTTTCTGTGGAAAGGTTCAAGACAATTCAGCGAACGAACTTATAGCCCATTCCGTGTACCGTGCGGAAGTGTACTGGACTGGCTGGGTCTTTTTCCAGTTTCTGGCGAAGTTTCAGGATGTGATTGTCAACCGTACGGGTGGAAGGGTAGTTTTGATAACCCCATACTTCGTTTAGCAACTCGTCCCGGCCGATAACCCGGTCGGCATTCTGCACCAGGAATTGGAATGTCTTGAATTCCTGAGCGGTCAGAATCACGGGCTTGCCATCGCGCGTGACGTCCATTTTCTTAAAATCCGCCGAAATACCGTCAAAGCTGATCACGTTGACGCTTGACGTCTGGACGGTATGGCGAAGCGCAGCGCGCACTCGCGCCAGCAACTCCCTGGGGCTAAAGGGCTTGGTTACATAATCGTCGGCACCTAGTTCAAGCAGCAATACTTTGTCGGAAACATCGCTGGCCGCGCTGAGCACTACGATGGGCAACGTGGGCGCCTGAGCTTTAATCTCTTTGCAAAGGTCTCTGCCTGAAAGCTGGGGCAGGCGCAAATCCAAAATGATGGCCAAAGGACGGGCCGACTGGAAACTCTCCAAGGCTGACTGGCCATTCGATTGGATTTCGACCGTGAATCCTTCTGTCTCGAATAACCGCTTCAAAGCTTTTTGAACTGCAGGATCGTCCTCCACGACAAGGATCCGGCCTATCGGCCTTGTCCCGTTCGCCGGATCAGGAAATCTGGTCGTGCCCACTGGCATAGCTAGGTTACCCATGAAAAACCGTCCTTGGGCATCGGAGGGCGGGCGCTTCCAGCTTGCAGCCACACCCAACCGAAACCAATTGTAACTCTCAAATTGTAACCCTCAGCCTGTACCAAATAGCCCTGATTGACACTCCGATGACAGAGGTTTGACAATTTTTTTACAAACCGGATTCGTGGCGGCAGGGTAGCTGCTTGTGGGGACGGCCCTGCGGAAGAAATCGTTGCTCCGATTGGTTTGGCAGTTGCGGCAGGCCACTTTTTGCTACCCTGATCTCACCGACCCGCAGGAACGTCCTGGCTACGCCAACGCTGTTGCCCTAGCGGACAGCGATAAGATCTGGACAAGAGGCGCTCCAGTGCGTTTCTTCGACCGCCAATTGACCGATGGAATTCCGCTACGCGCCAAGGATTTCTCACAGTCTTGAGACGATGGCCCGCGCATGTTTCCTTCCCTGTAAGCTAATCGAGGACAGCGCGTGCCGCTAGAACCATGCACCCATTTCCCGCAACTTGGGCACATTTTTGCGATCCATCTTTTTCCCTGGTTTCCAGGCTTTCGAAAATCCGCATACCCCAAAAAAACAAATAGTCGGGTCGGGCGCCGATGCCCCCGGTCTGGCTGGATTGGGGAGGATTCGACTACTGATTGCGGGCTCGAAGCAAACGATGGTTGGGGTCATCCCATGCCTTTGCGCGGGATACAGCCTCATCCCATCTCCCACGCAACGCTTTTGCGTTAGAGCGCGGAATCCTCGGCTCAAACTTAATCTCCGGGCAGGGGATTTCAACAATCTCCTTTAAGGACTGCCAGAACCCAACCGCGATTCCGGCCAAATATGCAGCTCCGAGCGCAGTGGTCTCGGTGACCGCAGGCCGAGCTACGGGTATGCCCAAAATGTCAGACTGGAACTGCATAAGAGCGTCGTTTGCCGATGCGCCACCATCGACGCGCAACTCGAGCAGCGGAGTTCCAGCGTCGCACCGTACGGCATCGAACAGATCCGCCACCTGGTAGGCAATACTCTCAAGCGCGGCTCGCGCAATGTGCCCCGCGTTTGTACCGCGGGTCAGCCCGAATATCGAACCTCTGGCGTACTGGTCCCAATGCGGAGCGCCCAGTCCTACGAAGGCAGGAACGAAATAAACACCTCCGTTGTCGGCAACGGATGCCGCCAGGGGCTCGACATCACCCGAGGTACGAATCAAACCCAAACCGTCTCGTAACCATTGAATGACCGCGCCCCCAATGAAGACGCTGCCCTCCAGCGCATACTCGACTGTGTCGCCGATTTTCCAGGCCACCGTTGTCAGCAGGCGATTGGAAGAGGGAGCGGCGCGAGTCCCGGTGTTTTGCAACATGAAGCATCCGGTTCCGTAGGTATTCTTTGTCAGGCCAGGCGTGGTGCACCTTTGACCTAATAAGGATGCCTGCTGATCGCCTGCGATACCAGCAATGGCGACGCTGCCCAGCCCTAAAGTGGTCGTGACCTCCGCATAAACCTCGCTAGAAGAACGGACTTCAGGCATCAAAGCGACGGGGATGCGGAACAGGCGCAGGAGATCGTCGTCCCAACCGCCGGTGTGAATGTTAAAGAGCATAGTTCGCGAGGCGTTTGTAGCATCAGTCGCATGCACGCGGCCGCTGGTCAACTTCCAAACCAGCCAACTGTCAACCGTTCCGAAGGCGAGTTGCCCGCCTTCCGCCAATTCGCGGGCGTGCGGGACGTTGTCCAGGATCCATGTGATCTTGCTGGCGGAGAAATACGAGTCGATGATGAGCCCCGTACGCTGCTGGATCAGAGTTTCATGACCCGCTACCTTGAGCTGATCGCAAAATGCGGCGGTACGACGATCCTGCCACACGATGGCATTGCACACCGGCCTTCCAGTCTCCCGATTCCATACAATCGTAGTCTCGCGTTGATTTGTAATACCGATGGCGGCGACGTCGCGCGGCCGAGCCTCCGCGCGGCTCAAAGCTTCTACCGCAACGCTAATTTGCGATGCCCAGATTTCCTCCGGATCGTGTTCGACCCATCCCGGTTGCGGAAAAATTTGCTCGAACTCACGTTGCGCCACCGACTTGATGGCACCTTCATGATCGAACAATATTGCTCGCGAACTGGTGGTGCCCTGATCCAGCGCCAGTATGTATGGCAAAGAGACTCCTCTATCTTTCTTCAGTTCCTTTGTGAATTGCTGAGCGCTTAAGGAAGCGCCGAATGCCGAAATCATAAACAGCTGCGCCCACCAGCCCACCCACCAGAGGCGCCACCACCGGCACCCACCACACCCGGCTTCCGTCTGTGATGCCATTGTTGCGAAAACCCGCGACCACCGTGAATAGGCGCGGCCCGAGATCTCGCGCTGGATTGATGGGGTACCCGTGCATTCCCCCAAAGCTCATGCCGATCGCTACGACCACGAGTCCGATCATCAAGGGCACCAGGTTCGCGCCCGGAGGGGAATTAAATTCGTCCGTGATGGCCAATATAAGAAGGAGAAGCAAAGCGGTACCAATCACCTGATCCAGGAACCCAGCCTGCAGCAATCCCGGAAAGGCAGGGAAGGTCGTAAAGACTCCAGCGGTTTTTTCCAGCTGCGGATCTACCAGGCGAAAAGCCGGCAAATAATTCCGATACACCAGCGCCGCAGCCATGAAAGCTCCTGCGGTTTGAGCCATGGAGTAAGGCAGGACCTTGCTCCAGGAAAAGCCTCGAAATACGGCGAGCGTCAAGGTGACGGCCGGGTTCAAGTGCGCCCCTGAAATTTTGCCGGCAATATAGATGCCCATGGTTACCGCAAGTCCCCAGCCCAGTGTGATGTTGGTGTAGCCACCGTGAACAATTCCACCACCTGAGCCCGATGGAAACAGCACAACCATGGCAACGACACCGGTACCAAAGAGAATTAAGACAAATGTTCCGAGGAATTCTGACATGAGCTCCGCGGCCAGGCCGGGCTTGGCGTTCATTACTTCTCTCCTGTTTTGAGTTGAGAGCGTTTCAACGACGCCATAGTCTAGCAACGAATGAGATCTTCAGATGGGAAATGATACTGGCGAATACACCAATAAATCGACCTGCGAACTCGGTTGTGTCCTATGTGTTCCTTCAACGGTCGGAAGTCGTTAATGGGCTGCAGGGGAGGGAATAATGTTGGTGCCGGATTTCTTGAACTGGAATTGCAGGATCCATTCGCTCGGAACAGGTTGGCCATTGTTCTGCGCTGGCCTGAATTTCCATTGCTGGGCGGCTTCCATAGCCTTGCGGGCAAAATACTTGCTCGGTCCCGGAGATTCGAACCTTGCATCTGCCACGCTGCCCGACGAATCTACCGTGACTCGCACTCTTACCCTCACCGTGCCCTGGATCGTGTTCCTGGCCGTTTTCGAGACCTCCGGCAAAACTTGCTGGAGCACTTCATCCTGAGCCACCGCACCCGCAGGTGGGGCGGGTTCAGCAGTTGTGGCTGAGGACTTGGCCCTCGAATTTCTTGCCGTGCGGCCTTCCGAGTTAGGCGCGCTGCCTTCAATGGGTGTTCCCGGCTCGGGCTTGGGCTTTGTCTTCGTCTGTTCTGCCGCAGCGGGAGTATTCGGTTGAGACCCGGGGCGATGACCGAACAGAACCCAGATGGCCAGCACCACCACAAGGGCGAGCGCGATCGCCATCACCGGCCTGGCCAAAGTCGACTTTGCGGACGCCTTTGGCGCAACCGTGGGCGCTTGCTTTGCGGAACTCGATGTGCTGGGCTTAAGCCGAGCCGCGATGTCAGCAAGAGTCCAACGCTGGTTCGGTTCTCGACGCAGGCAATGAAACGCAATATCACGAAACGGCTCTGGCAATGTCGCGGGCAATACCGGATCGGCGGATCCCGCTCCGTCCCACACGGGAAGACGTTGCGTCAATGCCTCGACCAGCGTCACCCCAAGCGACCAAACATCTCCAGCCGGAGAGACGAGCCCGCGAGCGATCTCGGGCGCGTCGTACGCACTCGGTTTGGTTGAGCCAGGAATCGCTCCACCCTCTTCGCGGATGCTGTCGCTTGAAAGCTTCAGTCGCTCATGGACCGCCACAATGTTTCGCGGTCTCAGCCGACTGTGGACGAAGCCCTGGCGATGAAGGTACGAAAGCGCGTCCAAAACGGGCGGAAGCATGTCGAGACCTTCTGCTTGGGTCAAGGGACGCAGCGGGAGCACTTGCGACAAATCTTCGTCGGCGTACTCTAAAACGATATAGAACAGTTTCGTTTCGCGCAGCTGGCACGATCCAGTCTGATGAATCTTCAGCAAGTGGGGATGGGATAATCTCGCGGCGGCCTTCAACCGGGCGAGTTGTATTTCTGCCCCTTCCGAGTCAGCCGGAATTAATTTGATAGCCGCCCTTTTCGTACCACCGAGTTCGGTGAGAAATACCGCGCTGTGGTTAGACGCACCCAAATAACGTTGCAGGGGGAATTTTCCATTCACGATCTGGCCTTCCCACTGTTTCCCAACTTCGTTCATTTTGTTCACTCGCCCGCCAGCCTCCAGTGTGATTGTATGCGAGCACATGCTACCTGAGGGCATTCCCCGTTTTGTGATTTTTTGGCAGGTGGTACCATTACGCGCGATTTAGAGAGTAGAGCAGACTTTTTGGCGATCGCGGACAGCGTACCTGAATTGACGATCTTGTTTCTGACGACAGGCTTTGGTCCTCTCCGAAGGGAGAACGTATGCAGTGGATTCAGATTTACGACCCATTTGGCCATTGGTGGCTCTCTACACTGGTTGCGGCTCTTCCGATTATGGTGCTTTTGGGACTGCTGGCCGGCTTCAAAGTGAAACCGCATTGGTGCGCGATCGCGGGCGCTCTGACAGCGGTCACAGTCGCGATTCTTTTTTTCAAAATGCCATTGATGCTGGCTGCCATGAGCTTCGGATATGGGGTCGCCTTCGGGTTGCTGAAAATTGCCTGGATCGTTCTTGCAGCAGTTTACCTCTACGACATTTCTGTCGAAACTGGCCAATTTGAAATCATGAAAGAATCGGTTGCCGCAATCACGGCCGACCGTCGTCTGCAAGTCCTGCTGGTGGCCTTTTGTTTTGGCGCATTCATTGAGGGCGCGGCTGGTTTTGGCGCTCCGGTAGCCATCGCGGGAGCATTCATGATCGGTCTTGGTTTCAAGCCCTTCCACGCGGCTGCACTGAATTTGATCGCCAACACTGCGCCGGTGGCTTGGGGAGCCATCGGAACGCCGGTGCACACACTCGCGGCCGTAACCGCTCTGCCGGAATCCGACCTCAACGCCATGATCGGGCGAATTCTGCCTTTCACTGCAGTCATCGTGCCCTTTTGGCTGGTGCGAACCATGGTGAACTGGAGAGGAACCTTGGAGGTATTGCCCGCCATTCTGGTGGTTGGCGTTTCCTTTGCTTTGACTCAGTTCTTCTGGTCGAACTACGTGGACAGCAATCTCGTGGACATCATGGGGGGCGTGGTTTCCATTGGGGCGGCAGTAATTTTTCTCCGTTTCTGGAAACCCAAAAAAATATGGCGCTTCGATTATGACCAGGAGGCAACTCTTGGTTCAGGTGCCGGAGAGATAACCGATCAGGTGGGCGGCGAATGGTCCGCGGAAAGGTTTGATGGATCTACGAAAGTGCGGACCTACGGTGCTGGGCAGGTCTTGAAAGCTTGGATGCCCTTCGCGATCCTGTCACTCTTTGTGCTCGTGTGGGGGCTGCCATCGATAAAACTGGCTATGAACCGAGCCACCACGCCGTCGTTTCGGGTTGTCCTGGCCGACGGCAAAGTTCGACCCGGCCCGCCGGGGTGGAACGTCCCCTACTTGCACAATGCCGTCTATCGCAGTGCACCGGTTGTAGCCAAGCCCACTCCCGAGCCCGCAAGGTACGATTTCAATTGGCTCTCGGCCACCGGCACGGGCTGTTTCTTTGCAGCGCTTGCCTCCGGATTGCTGCTCGGGATGAGCCCTCGTCGTTTGCTTAAGACCTTCTTTCGCACGCTGGTCCGCATGCGACTGGCGGTCATTGCGATCTCGTTCATGTTAGGACTGGGTTACGTGACACGCTACTCGGGCCTGGATGCCGTGTTAGGCCTCGCCTTCACCCGGACCGGATGGCTCTATCCATTCTTCGGCACCTTCCTCGGCTGGTTGGGCGTTGCGCTGACTGGAAGCGATACATCGTCAAACGCGCTTTTTGGAAGTCTGCAGCGAATCACGTCGCAGCAGCTCGGAATTGATCCCATTCTCATGTGCGCGGCAAATAGTGCTGGCGGAGTTATGGGCAAAATGGTCGACGCCCAATCCATCACGATTGCCACTGCCGCGACGGAGCAAGTGGGCAACGAGGGAATCATTTTCCGCTTTGTCGCGTGGCACTCGGTGGCCCTCGGCGCTATCGTCGGAATCATCGTGCTGCTTTACGCATATGTCTTCGGCTTTGCCGTGCCTCATGGATTGCAGTTCGTAAAATGATGGTTCTTGTCCCTCGGGATGTGCTCAAACCATTTGGTGCTGGATAAGCCGCGCCGACCTCGAAGTGTGACACGCTACTCGGGCCGGGGATAGCTTAGCTATAGAGAGTGGGAAAATCCGGCCAGGCGTTTGCATTTCAGAACCCGATTGTTGGTGTAATTGATGTTTCACCACTTCAGACGATTGCGCCAGGTGGCGGCTCCTATAACTTCCGGTTGGCCGACCACCCACCGTAACCTTGTCCGCGTGTCCTCCTAAGTGTCGTTTCGCACAGCACCGTAGCGATGATGCGTAAGATGCCCAGCGGTGATCGAACGCGAGGGCTGACGGCACTCGCAACACACGGATGGGCAACGGTCACATGCACTTCTGAGTCCGCTGTCTCTCCCCGGCTATGTGAGAATCGGGCTAATTCGGCCCTTTTCAATTCTCAACATTGAGGTGCCAAAGTCCTGATGCTTCATAAACACATGCATGTATCGCGGATCGTAGTGGCGGGAGTCCTCCTGGGGCTGGCGGGCTGCGGCTCGGGCTCGCGAATGATGGACTCCGGCAATTTCTCCGGGACTGTTGCCACCCGGAGTGGACGCGCCACCGGCACGCTTATAAGCCGTCCCGGAGTAGCCAACGTAACGCTGAGCCCCGCCCACCTCATGGGCGGCGCTTCCACGGAAATCACCGTTAACCTGACACAGCCTGCTCCGGGCGGCGGCATAGACGTGCAACTGAAAAGTTCTGACGCGAGCCTCATCGCAACTCCCGCGACCGTAAGAATTCCTTCCGGCCAAACCAAAGCCACGGTCGCGGCTTCGACATCACCAGTCAGGGACGCTACTACAGTTGCTATCAGCGCGCTCTACGGGGACACCGTCGCGGGAACCTCGCTCAGTATCGCTCCCGCGACAACGTCCGCATTTACGGTCGCGGTACAGCCATCCACCGTCACCATAGCCCCCGGGCAATCCGGATCGGCCACAGTTACAACCAAGGTGACGACCGGATACAATCACGCACTGCAGCTGACCGTCTCGAATGTGCCAGCCGGGGTCTCGGTGACCCTTATTCCTCCGGTGATTCCTGCTCCCGGAGTCGGAACTTCCAAGGCACACATCACTGTTCTAAGTAGTGTGGCGCCTGGAACCTATTCCATTCGGGTGACAGCCAGCGATGGCAAGACTTCCCGGAACGCCATATTGACGCTGAAGGTGGTCTCCTCAGATCCCGGGGCGACGTTTCAGGGATGCTGGTACAAGAACAACGGTCATCGCTACCAGGGGGTTCGGATCTCGGTTGCCAACCCGGGCACGTATCCGTTCGACGCGGTCCTGTATCACGGCGCGACCTGCGATCCCGGCAAATTTGCTGATGAGTTTGGGTTCGGAACTCCCTTGAACTTTGGCGGTTTTGACTACATCTTCTGGTTTGCCGATTTCGCCGATCAGAGTGACCTGTCCGCGTTTTGGCACGTGGGGAGGGATAGGTCGCAATGCGTGAGCTACGCCGTTGCTCCCGACTGCTAGCACCGGGTAGTGGCGCCACCAGCTGATAGTTCAGACATGAGAAGCGTTGAGTGACAGGAGCCTTCCGCCTTCGTCACCGGTAATCAAGGAGATCAAGCGCCTTGGGCTTGGCCGTATGCCTGAAGGAGTTTTGGTTGCTCCCGATGGGCCTAAAGCCTGTGCCTACCGGTTCCGGTGCAGATGGAATGGCTTGGGCATAGAGGAAATAGCCCGGCGGACCATACATTCCTGTTTGCCGACAAACCAACCAGGACGCGATCTTTTGCCGCTACATGATCGCTTGTGGGAGTCCGGAAGAGTACAAATGCAGTACACCGCCTTGCATGCCGAAATACTCGGCCGAGCGTTGATGCAGCGAGATTTGTCAACAGCTAAATTCTCAACAGAATCCGCGTCATGCCGCCATGTACGTTTATGTGCAGCTCGTATACCGAGTGGGGCGACGATCGCCCGCCCGCACGGCCACCGGGTTAGCGCTTGCGCGCTTGCCTTGTTGTTCGCTTGCCCTTCGACCGTGCAGCAACGCGGTTGCTGGTGATGTTGTGCCACGCGAGTGTCATCGCCTCTCCAAGGGTGTCTTCCTCGACCAAATCCAAACGCACGCTGGTACATCCCGCCCGTCCCCATGCACCTTTCTCGGGCACGAACGTTGCAGGATTCTCTAGTGCGAACTTCTGCTGCTGGTCTGGAGTGAGCTTGACCATTCCGCACTGGAGATCAGGATGTAGCGTCGCGAAAATCCCGCCGTCGACTCGAAAGTCAGGATGCCCCATGTGTGCGCTCTCCACCGCGCCATCCGTGCCCAGTGCGATACGGCGGAAATCCTCGTGGCTTAGCATATCTTCATTGGACGAGCTCTTGGTGCGACGTCCGCTTGTGGGCTATGTAAACAAAATTCTGCAGTCTTAGCAAGCGGGTGCAGCAGAAACAGGGAGTGCCGTTGCTTACCCCGTCAAACGCAGACCTCGGAGTTGCTGGGTCTGACGATTTAGATCGCGGAATCTTCAAGGTGGGATCGATCTTCACCTTCGCGGCCGCCGCCTACAACTTAGTCCGCATGCCGATCTGGCAATTCAAGCGACGTAGGCCAAGGTCGCAGTGTGTTCGCGGGCCCGCAAAAAGATCCGCGGGCCACAAGCGGATCCAACCAAAACTCTTTCCTGAGTCACAAAATCGCGGAGCCTGGAGAGAATCTAAGTCGCGACATCCCTTTTTCCGCAGCCTGCCAGGCGAGCATCGCCAGAGTAGTGGTACATTTGCAGCGTGCGCACGCTCATTCCCGGCATTGTGGCGTTGCTGCTTTCGGGGGACGCCGCCGCGCAAAAGACCGTGTCGTTTCCTACCGAGGACGGAGGCGTAATCTACGCTGATGTTTACGGAGAAGGCGACAGAGGTGTCGTGCTGGCCCACGGTGGGCGTTTCAACAAGAAGAGCTGGGAGAAACAGGCTCGAACGCTCGCGGCGGCAGAATTTCGAGTGTTGGCGCTCGACTTCCGCGGCTACGGTGAATCACGAGGCCCGGGCCAGTCCGACCCTATGAGCGCGCCGCTTCTCTTGGATGTTCTCGCTGCCGTCCGCTATCTGCGAAAGACGGGCGCGAAGAGCGTGTCGGTAGTCGGGGGCAGCATGGGAGGAGGGGCTGCCGGCGATGCATCTATCGCTTCTCGGCCGGGTGAGATCGATCGCTTGGTATTACTCGGCGCGGCGCCGAACGGCCCGGCCGACAAGCTCAAGTCTTCCACCCTGTTCATCGTGGCACGCGACGATGCAAGCGAGGATGGACCCCGTCTTCCCAAGATTCACGAGCAATACGAGAAAGCCCCCGGACCAAAAGATCTGATCATTCTGGATGGATCGGCGCACGCCCAGTCTCTCTTCCAAACGGATCAAGGAGACCGCGTGATGGGCGAGATCCTCCGCTTTCTCTCCGCGAAGTGAACTAACTCCGCATGGACTGGATGGATGAGGAGTAGTCGAAGCCGGGCCGTCTATCACGGGAGCATCACGGGCTACCCTGACCTTACCGTCGCGGTACGACTCTGATCATTGATTGGTGGCACGGAGGCCACCGGTCATGAAGCAGAAGTCAACTTCCAGAAGAAGACACAGTAGCACCAGATCAATCCTACGTTTGCCCGACCTGGAACACGCCAAGGCCGCGGTGTTGAACAACCTCAACTGCGCAGACGCAAAGCGGGGTTATCGTCACGCCACCGATGAGTTCGTTGACTGGTATTGCTCGGAACCTCGCTTGGCCTTCAATAGGATCGTGGTCTTGTGTTATCCCTCTCATCTTGAATCTGGTGAACTCGCACCCGCCACCATCAATCTGCCTCTTGGAGCGGTGCGCCTGCTCGCATACGAAGCGGCCGACTGCGGTCTTCTCAGCACCGATTGGCTGCCAGTATTCGTCGCGTCAAAGGCGTGGAGAAGCTGGGCATGCCGCTTTGGGAACTGGTTAACCGCAGAGCAAGGCCATGCGCTTTGGCCCCGATTGGGTGAGAACCGAGCCGAGCGGCTGGCCGCAGCCGCAATTTGATCGAGGAAAGGTGTTCCGCCGGGTCAATGAGGTAGGAAGGACGTGGGGAGATGGGATGACGGTAAAGGCGGTTTGGCACATCGTGAAGGAGTCCGCCAAGAGCATCGGAGTGGCGAAGTTGGCGCCCCACGATCTGCGACGGACTTGTCTCGGCTCTGCCACGCATCGGGAGGCGAGTTGGAGCAGATCCAATTCCTTTTAGGGCACGTTTCGGTGCAAACGACTGAACGCTACCTTGGCGGCAAGCAGCGGATTCGATCAGCCGCCCAATGACCGCATTGGCATCAAGCCGAATCCGTGAGCTGGGTGCGCGGTTGTGGAAGGCTGGCCGACCACCCGCCCTGAATCGCCGCATCCTCCGCAACATGCTGCGCAGGCTATAATTGCACCCACGCATGGCGCTTACCTCCGGCACGAAACTTGGTCCCTATGAAATTCAATCGCCAGGCGTAATGGCTCAGATTGCCAAGGTCGTGCGCGTTGTCCTGGCAGTGCTCCTTTGGGGTACGATGCTGGCCGGGCAGAAGCAGAAGCCGTTCCCGGTGACTTCGGTTGTGGATCAGCCCACCATCGCGGGTCATCCGGTGCAGTTGGACGGACAGGGAAAACTGCTGCCGTGGCCGATGCCGGACGACATCGGATATTCGTATTCGTCGCACTTCCTCACCCAGTGGACAATCCTGTGGGACCAGCACAATCGGCAGCGGTTACATTATTTTTATTGCTGTTTCGATTTTGACCGCACCACCTTCGAACTGGCGCCGGACCCGCACTGGGCGAACTCGACTGGCTATCTGCGAGCCATGATGCAGGGTTTCATAGAACGCCTTTATCCCTACACCGGGGACGCTCGGACCCTTACCTTCCTGCAGAGCTTCGTAGACTACGAACTGGAAAACGGACTCACGCCGGAAGGCTATGCCTGGTCGCAGGTGCCGTACGCATCCGCGAATCCGGGCGCGAAACGATACACCGGCTGGAGCCAGCTTGGGGAGGACTACGTTGAGCCGCATGTTGTTGGTGAGGATGGGTACGGCTATCTCCGCCTGTACGAGATGACGGGCAATACCAAGTACTTGCGCGCCGCGATTCACTGTGCCGACGCTCTTGTCAAGAATTACAAACCCGGAGATGAGGATCATTCGCCCTGGCCGGTGCGGCTTTGGGCACGCGATGGAAAAGCCGAAGGCAGGCCCATGGGCTCATATTCTGCCAACGTGATTGAGCCCATCATGCTGTTCGATGAACTCATACGCCTGAGGCAGGGCGATGTTGCCGGTTACACGCGAGTGCGGGCCGCTGCCTGGGACTGGTTTCAGAAATATCCGTTAGCCAATAACGTATGGGTTGGCTATTTCGAGGATACCGTGCCCAGCATGGGCAACGTGAACCAGGTCATCCCCCTGGAGTTTGCCCGCTACGTCCTGCTTCATCCGGAGAAAGACCCGCAGTGGCGCGAGCATGCTAGGCAACTTATCGAGTGGGTCAAGACCACTCCCAAATGGCCCAAGTACCTGGTACACGGTGCTACGGTCACAACCGAGCAGGGGAATGGCCTAAACTTCTGCTGCAATGAGCCGAATCAATGCTGCGATAGCCACACCTCCCGGCTCGCCGCGGCGGAGGCGCTCTACTTTGCAAAATCCGGCGACGTCACCTATCGAGACGTTGCGTTCCGTTCGTACAATTGGGTCACTTATTTCCAGGGCCTTTCCCTCAACGCTCATTCCCCGTTCTCGACGCAGTGGTGGTTCACCGACGAATATGCGGACGGTCCACGAAGAATGATGGATGCTTTCTGGGCGGTGCCGGAATGGGCGCCGGCGGATGAGTCCCATTTGCTCGGCTCTAGTTCCGTGGTTACGAAGATCAGCTACGGCAAGGGCTCCGTCACCTATTCCACCTTCGATCCCCAGTCCTCGGACGTCCTTCGCCTGGATTTCGTGCCCCAATTCATTACGGCAGACGGGAAGCCCCTCAGCCGACGCGAAGAACTCGATCAGCCCGGGTTCATGTTCCACGATTCGACCCACGTGCTGCGTATCCGGCACGACGACGCGCATGACATTGACGTTCAAGGCAAGGGCGGAAACGTTCCTCCACAGTATGTTTCTTTCGACGATCCCCATCTCCTGGCGGGTACGGTATTGCAGGGCCAGTATCCTTTGGGTGTGATCGACTGGGGCGCCGGCCCGTGGCGGATCAACGTGCCAGAGGGCGGCTTCGGTACCTTCAATCTTGCGCTGGTTGCCTCCAAAGCAACGACCGCGGAATTCCGCTTCTGTTGGCCTCGCATTTTTGTGGGCGTGGATGTCTACAACCGGGGAGCATCGGATGCGACGATCACGATCCATTCTCCGGAGATTCGCGAGATCTCGTTTACCATTAAGCCCGGACAATTGCAGCGCCTGCGGACAGGATGGCGAGACGTTAGTTCCAGCGTCATCTTCGAGCTGAAAAATGGAGAAGACCTTCGGTTCGACAATCTGGCGTACTTGCCCGAGTGACGTCCGAGGGAAACTCTGAGCGCAACCCTTCCACAATCCCGGGAAGGGAAGGGTTGCCGACAATCCGGGAGTCATCGCGTGCTGGCTCGAATCTAATTGCCGAGTGCGGCCACTTTTGCGGATTTGCGGATAGCCCCCTGTACCTCCCAGTGAGTGACGCCTGTCGATGGGACTATAACGTCGCGCGGATGGCCCTCACCTCGGGCACGAAACTCGGGCCGTATGAGATTGTCTCTCCGCTCGGCGCGGGCGGATGCGCGAGGTTTGTCGCGCCCGCGACACGCGGCTCGGCCGCACGGTCGCCCTCGAGGTTTGATCTGCTGGTGCTGAGATCCAAGCCCCCAACCGTCGCGACGATATCGGTGCTTTTGCTGATTGCGCTGGTTCCTGCAAGTTCTGCTCAGCGCGATCCCGAACTGGAGAGGCAAGATAGATCGTTTTACGGAGCTATTCGATGCGCCGACCACACCGAAGTTGACGGCCGCTGTTTTATTCGCAGCATCCTTTTCTGACACAATTTAATCAGTATTTTCGCTGGGTCGCCGCCGCGGAGGAAAGGGAAAATTGCGGAAATCGAAAGTCCGTGCGATGAAATTACACGAACTGACACCGAACCCAGAGCGAGAGCGCGGAGTAAAGTCTTTGCTACCGATAGCTTCTTTGGCCCTTGCCGGATGCTTGTGGGGTACTGGGTTTCTCTTCGGCAAGATTGCTCTGCGAGAGACAACAGTTTCGGAAAATGTTGCTTTCCGTTTTCTTTGCGGTTCGATCGTGCTTTTGCCTGGTTTGTTGTGGAAGGGAATCCGCCTCCGCGGGAAGGATCTGTGGCTGCTGGTGCTGGCGAGCGTCATCGGAGTCCCGCTGCAGTTTTTAGTGCAATTTGCGGGACTCCGGTTGACCACCGTTTCTCATGCCTCGCTGATTGTAGGCACCTTGCCAATGTTGCTCGCCCTCAGTTCAGCCCTGTCTTTGCACGAGCGGCTCAACGTTGTGGAATTCGGAGCTCTGCTTGGGTCCGGATTTGGCGGCTCCTAATTGCTTTGTCAAAAACAAACGTCATAAGCGGTCCACAGCCAACATCAAGAGGAGACCTGTTGGTTTTTGTCTCAATGTTGGCGGCGGTAGTGTCGATCCCTTATCACGAAACGCCTGATGGAGAAATATGATTCGCTTCAGATTACTGCGTCGATGATTGTTCTGGGCACGATCTTTCTGGTGTTGTGGGTGATGTTGTCACAGCCCTGGCGATTTCCCTTCTCGCCGGAAACATGGACAGCACTAGCGGCTCAAGGGCTATTTGCAACCGCTGGCGCCTACCTGCTTTGGAATTGGGGATTGGCTCGAGTGCCAGCTTCCCGCGCGGGAGTCTTTCTAAACCTGGAGCCGCTGACCGGAGCACTGCTTGGAGTATTCGTCTTGCACGAGACGCTCGGGATTACGGCGATCCTCGGCGGAGCGATGATCATTGGTTCCGCGGTCTACTTCAGTTGGCCTCCCAAGGCGGGGTAATTGCCTGACAGTCACCATGCGCCGCTTTAAGCGCCGGGGCTACATCACAGGCGGCACGGTGATTCCCATTACCGCCAGGGTACGAATCAATTCGCGGCGCACCACTGCGACCGTAGACAGCAGGAACTGCCTGCGGGCTTCGTCCGGCTCGCTGAGGATGGGATGGCGGTGGTAGAAGGTATTGAAAAATTGTGCCAGTTGGAACGCGTGCTTGGCCAGGTAGGCCGGCTCGGTGGTGGCGATGCATTGGTCTACGATGTACGAAGTTTTGGCGGCAGTCAGCCAAAGCTCCCAGATTTCGTTGGCGGCTTCGGCGGTCAAATACTGGGCGAACGCGGAGGAGACGTTGCCGGCAACGTCTCTACAGCATGCATCGGGATCAATGCCCGCCTTGCGGAAGATGCTGGTGGCGCGCACGACAGCGTATTGGGCGTAAGGGCCAGTTTCGCCTTCGAAGCTGAGCGCTTCCTTGAAGTCGAAAGCGATCACTGACTGCTTGGTGTACTTAAGCATGAAGTAGCGCAACGCGCCGATCGCGATTTGCGTGGCGATGGTGAGCCGTTCAGCATCGCTGAGTTGTGGATGTCGAGAATCAACTTCTTTCTTTGCGGATGTGATCAGCGCCTCGATCAGGTCATCCGCTTTCACGCCGAATCCTTTGCGTCCGCTAACTTCGATGTACGAACGAGCCTTGTCTTGCTCGCTGAGGGCGTAGCCGAGTTCGGCGGCACAGCGCGGAGTCAGTGCGACCATCTCGTAAGAGAAATGAGTGCAGTGCTCGGCTGCTTCTGTGTGCCCCAAGCCGCGCAATGCTTCGATCACGGCGTTTTGCGCTTCCGACTGGCGAGCGTCAATCACGTTGTAAATTTCATCAACATCCCCGAAGTGGGGATGATTCTTCTCGCCTTCGGTCGCGGAAATCCAGCAATCGTGTCCGTTGGGATAGTGGTAGAACTTGCGGTAGCCGAAGTCCCGCCCCAGCAGCCCGAACTTCCACATGTGATAAGCGATGTCTTTGCCGACGTATCCGACGGTGCCGTTCGATCGGACAATGACTTTTTGATCGTCCTCTGAGATCTCGTCTTTCTCGGCGCTCTCTGCGCCAGCCTCAGCGCCTTCGGCGATTCCAGATTTTGATGTCCCCGCCCGCCGCATCACCCAGCAGCCCTGGTTCTTGCCCTGGGTCTCAAAGAACAGAACGCCCGCCTCTTTCAGTTTGGCGAATGCGGCATCCCAGAAGTGAAGATGCAATATTTCACTCTCACGCGGCAGGAAGTCATATTCGATCTCGAGACGATTCATCGTCTCGAGATGACGGCGAAGAACAGCCACAGAAATCAGATCAGCAATTGCCGCAGTTTCACTGGTTGCATCTTCAATGGCATGCAAAGTCTGGGCGCGAACTTGCACATTCTGCTTGTCCTGCTCGTACCACTGCGAGACGCGGGCGTAGAGGTCCCAGCAGTAGTAATCAAAGCGCGGTTGGCGTGACAGTTGTTCGATTTCGGCGCCTGATTTTTTCTCGATGTGGGTGAAGCCCACAACCACGTCCGCTACTTGCACGCCGGTGTTGTCGATGTAGTTTTGCACATCCACTTCCCGGCCCGCATATTCGAGAAGGCGCACGAAAGTGTCGCCGAGGATGGCGTTGCGCAGATGTCCAATGTGCGCAGCCTTGTTGGGATTGATGCTGGAGTGTTCGACCAGGATCTTGCCTTTGGAAACGTCACTTTTGGGTTTTTCATCAGAGGCGAGCGCCACCGCAACCGCCGCCCGATCGACGCGGGCGTTGATGTAGCCGGTGCCCGCGACCTCGAATTTCTCAAAACCTTCGACGGGACCCAATCCGCCGACAATTTCATCTGCGATCTTGCGCGGAGCCTTGCGCAATTTCTTGGCTAAATCGAATGCCAGAGGCAACGCGTACTCGCCCAACTCCACTTTGGGTGGCTGCTCGATAACGACGGTTTCGAACTCGAGGCCATACGCGCGGCGCAGAAATTCGCGCACCGCGCCGGCCAAACGACGCTGCAGATAGCGATACAAGGATTCCCTCTAAGCTCTTGAAGAAAAAGTGATTCTAGCAGAGGAAAGCGGGGAAGGTTTGACGCAACGGGAAAACGTTCCCTATGATGAAAATTCGACGTAAGGCGAGTGCAACCGCCAACCACAGAGGACCCAGAGGGCCAGGGAAGAATCCAGGTGCCTTTCTGCCAAGGTGTCCGGTGATCCTCTGTGTCCTCTGTGGTTAGAAATTGATCTATGCGCATAGCCTACCTTGAATGTTTTTCCGGCATCAGCGGCGACATGTTTATGGGTGCGCTCGTGGACGCCGGAGTTCCGCAGCGGCTATTGGAAGAGACGGTAGCGGCCCTGAATCTGGCGGCGCACCTCGAAATATCGCGCGTGGTGCGCAGCGGGATTTCGGCCACCAAGGTGGACGTCTACGTTGACGGCGAGAAGGATATGCCTCGGGACGAATTTTGGGGAAGCCAGATTGCGGGCTCTCAACCGGAAGCGGTGAACCAGCATCACGAGCATCCTCATCATGATGAAGACCATGAGCATACTGCGCGTGAGCAGCCGGGCGGTCATGGCCACGAGCATTCGCCGGTGACTGACACTCCGCGGGCGGGGGCGGCCGCGCCGCACGTGCATGGACACTCGCACGAGCACATTCATGAAGATGCTCATGGGCGTGGCCGTGGGCTCAAAGAGATTCGCGAGATCATTGGCAAAGCTGCGATCAGCGAGAACGCAAAGAACACGGCGGTCACGATTTTTGAGGCGCTGGGCGCGGCGGAGGCGAAGATTCACAATACTTCGATCGACGCCGTACATTTTCATGAAGTGGGCGCGGTCGATGCCATGGTCGATATCGTCTGCGCTGCCGTGGGCGCTGAAGCCTTGACCGTGGATGAGATCGTGTCCTCGCCGTTAAATCTTGGTGGGGGTGCAGTCAAATGCGCCCACGGAACTTTTCCAGTGCCTGCGCCGGCTACGTTGGAGTTATTGAAAGATGCGCCAGTATATTCGTCGGGATTGCAGGCGGAGCTGGTCACACCGACGGGAGCGGCGATTGTGAAGACGTTGGTCACGCGCTTTGCTGCCTTTCCCGAGATGAGGATTGAGAAAAGTGCCTACGGTGCGGGCACACGCGATTTTCCCGGACATCCCAATGTGGTGCGCCTGACCATCGGCGAGGCTGCATCCTCGGTGCTGGCGGCTAATACGGCCTCGGACACAGTTACGGTTTTGGAAGCGAATCTTGACGATATGAATCCGCAGGTCTTCGGGTACGTGATGGATCGCCTGCTCGAAGAAGGCGCGCTCGATGTCTTCGGCATGCCGGTGCAAATGAAAAAAAACCGCCCGGGGGCAGTGTTGACGGTTCTCGCCAAGCCTGACGACGCTGCACGATTGACACACATAATCTTCACCGAAACCACCACGCTGGGCGTCAGGCAGCGAGATGAGCGGCGACAGACGCTGGCGCGGAAGTGGCAGAGCGTTAACACAACCTGGGGCGGGGTGCGAATCAAGATTGCCAGCATGAATGGAACGGTCACCCATTATGCTCCGGAATACGAGGACTGCCGTCGAATCGCAGTCGAGCATCGCGTGCCTTTGAAGGAAGTGATGAGCGAGGCGGTTGAGGCTTACTTGAAGGGGTCCAGTGGCTAATCTCAGACAGATCGGCGACTAAAATCTGGAATCGCCAAGTACGCGGAGAAGGGCAGCGAGGGCCGCGGAGAGAGTTTATTGTGGAATAGTTGGAACGGGAGTGAGCTGCGCGGAAGGAACAGAATGAACAGGAAGTTCTACATTACGACGCCGATTTATTACGTGAACGCTCGTCCGCACATAGGACATGCCTATACAACGATTGCGTGTGACACCATTGCGCGGCGGCAGCGCATGTTGGGCGCGGACACGTTTTTTCTCACCGGCACAGACGAACACGGGCAGAAGATCGAGCGGGCGGCACAGGCCGCTGGTAAAACTCCACAGCAGTATGCGGACGAGATCTCCGCGGAATTCCGTAAATTGTGGCAGCGCATGGGTATCTCGAACGACGACTTCATCCGCACCACAGAAGACCGGCATAAGAAGCGCGTGCAGGAATTGTTTCGCCGCATTCGCGACAACGGTTACATCTACAAAGGCACTTACACCGGACAGTATTGCGTCTCCGACGAGCTCTATGTCGATAGTGCGGAACCGGGCGCTCCCTGTCCGAACTGCGGACGGCCGACCGAGACCGTGCAGGAAGAGAATTATTTCTTCAAGCTGTCGGCTTTTCAGGATCAACTGCTCAAACTTTATGCCAACCCGGACTTCATCCGTCCCGAGACACGGCGCAACGAAGTGATTTCGTTCGTGCGTAGCGGCCTGCGCGATCTCTCTATCAGCCGATCGACTTTTTCATGGGGCATTCCGGTACCTGACGATCCCAAGCATGTGATCTACGTGTGGCTGGACGCGCTAGCGAATTACATTACGGCCATCGGATTTGCCTCGTCCCACCAGGGCGCGCAGGAGGCCTTCAAGAAATACTGGCCCGCAGACGTGCAGATGATCGGCAAGGAGATTGTCCGCTTCCATTGCGTGTACTGGCCAGCGTTTCTTCTGGCTGCCGGCCTCGCTGTGCCCAAGGGGATCGTAGCCCACGGCTGGCTGCTGTTTGAAGAAGACAAGATGTCGAAGTCGCGCGGCAACATTGTCCGCACAGAGACAATTCTGGACGTGTTGGGCGCGGATGCGCTGCGCTACTTTTTGCTGCGGGAGATTGTCTTCGGGCAGGACGGATCATTCTCATTCGACGCGCTGGTGCAGCGTTACAACTCCGACCTGGCGAACGGATTGGGCAATCTGGCCAGCCGCACGCTGACCATGATCACGCGCTATTTCAAAGGCGAGGTGCCTTATCCCTCGCATTCGGCGTCGCGTACCGGGGCCGATGACGCCGTCGTCGCAACAGCCCGTAAGACGATCGTGGAATTCGGTGCACTATTTGACCAATTTCAGTTCTCGCGGGCGCTGGAAACGGCGTGGGGATTGGTGGCAGTCGTGGACAAGTACATTGTGGAGAACGAGCCCTGGTCGCTGGGGGAGAAGCAGGACGACGGAAGCAGGGCGCGACTAGCGACCGTGCTCTATACCGCCGCAGAGGCCTTGCGTATCGTGACCGCTCTGGCGCATCCCGTGATTCCGGATGCGACAACGAAAATTTGGGCGCAGCTTGGGCTGGGCGACATTAAGAAGGTGGCGCTCAACGAACTGGCTTGGGGACAGCTGCGTTTGGGAACGAAGCTGAGCGAAGTGCAACCGGTTTTCCCGCGCGCGGATAAGAGCGCGATTGAAAGGATGCAGAAGATGGAAGAGCAGCAGCGAAGCGCATCGACGCTGATGGCCAAGGAATCCGTGACAACCCAGTCCGTGCAGCGGGAGGTGGCGCAGCCGCAAACGACGCAACCATCAACAGGGGCTGTCCCTGCGCGGTCTTCTGTCGCTGCCGACGGCAAGATTTCCATCGATGATTTTGCCAAGGTGGAACTGCGGGTGGGCCAGGTGAAGGTCGCCGAGAGAGTGCCCAAGGCAGATAAGCTGCTGCGTTTGGAAGTGGATCTCGGCACGGAGGTGCGCCAGGTCGTGGCCGGGATCGCAGAGTCGTACACGCCTGAGAGTTTGATTGGACGCAAAGTAGTGATCGTCGCCAATCTTGCACCACGCAAATTGCGCGGGCTGGAGTCGAATGGGATGATCGTGGCCGCCTCCCCGGAAGGGGGAAAAGCTATTCTTGCCAGCTTCCTGGAGGATGTGCCGGTAGGCACCAGACTGAAGTAGAAGACGTGCCCAGGCTGCCGACGGCGATTGATCGTGGCGCGAAATACTTCCGACAAGCGACCGACTCCATGTTTGTAGATTCCCACGCACATCTCGAGATGGAGCAGTTTGATGCCGACCGCGAACAGGTAATCTCGAGGGCGCGGCAAGCTGGCATTCAAACCATTGTCGCGATCGGAAGCGGTACCGGTCCAGGATCGCTCGACTGTGGGATTCAGTTGGCCGACAGATATGAGTTCATCCACGCCACCATCGGCATTCATCCTCATGAAGCGAAGTTGGCCGGCGATACGGATTTCGTGCAGCTAGAACAACTGGCGAAGCATCCCAAGGTAATTGCTTGGGGCGAAGTCGGACTCGACTACTACTACGACCATTCGCCGCGCGAAATTCAGAAGCAAGTTTTCCTGAAGCAGATGGAACTGGCGCGTGCCGCCAAGCTGCCCATCGTAATCCATTGCCGGCCCTCGGAAGGCAGCGACAACGCCTGGGAAGATAGTCTCGACCTGATCGAGCAGCACTGGGCGAGCAGCGGTTTGGGCGGAATCCTGCATTGCTTTACGGGAGTCGGGCCACAAGCAAAGCGTGCTCTCGACATGGGATTCATGATTTCTTTCGCGGGCAATGTCACCTTTCCCAAGGCACAGCAGATTCGCGACGCTGTCGTCGAGGTCCCGCTGGATCGCATGCTGATCGAGACCGATTCCCCATTTCTCGCACCCGTGCCCAATCGTGGAAAGCGGAACGAGCCAGCGTTCGTCAAGGAAACAGCGCGCAAACTCGGCGAATTGCTCGGGCTGAGCATGGAAGAGATAGGCGAGCAGACCTCAAGGAATTTCTACAATTTCTTCAAAATCTCCGAAACGGTTGAAAACAAAATTCAAGGGCGCTAACCCTGCCGCCAGGCTGTTTCTTCTGATACCCTCAATGGTTATATTTCATCCAATATCTAGGTTTCATTTTCAGAAAGATTCGCAGGCTATGCCCGACAACAGTTTCGACATCGTAAGCAAGATCGACTTGGCGGAAGCGTCGAATGCGATCCAGCAGGCGCTGAAGGAGATCCACACGCGCTTCGACTTGAAGGACTCAAAGTCATCGATAGAACTCGAAGGCAAGGACGCGATTATTCTGCGCTCGGCGGACGAGTACAAGCTGAAGGCGGTGAATGACGTACTCCAGCAGAAGCTGGTGAAGCGAGGGGTGTCGCTTAAGGGATTGACCTATGGTCCCATAGAGCCGGCAGCGGGGGCGACGGCCAAGCAGAAGATCACGCTGCAGCAAGGCATCCCGATCGAGAAGGCGCGCGCCATCGTGAAACTGATCAAAGACTCGAAGAAGAAAGCGCAGGCTTCGATCCAGGGCGATCTGGTGCGGATCAGCGGCAAAGATCGCGACACGCTGCAGGAAGTCATTGCCTTGCTGAAGCAGCAAGACTTTGGGATTGACTTGCAATTCACCAATTACAGAACGAACTGACAAAATCTTAAATCGCAGAGTACGCAGAGAAGTGCCGTAGAAAAGAAAATACGGCAACCTGAGACCGGATTGAGCGCTCCAGCCACCATTCACGGTAAAGAGGTTTTCGAGTTGCTGCGGGATGATCTCGCAGCGATAGAGCGCGAGTTTGGGCGCGATACCGTCTCGAACGTCCAGGCCATTACGGAAATCGGTGAGTACCTGCGTGCGGGCGGGGGCAAGCGAATTCGTCCGGCGTTACTGCTGCTTTCGGCCAGACTGTTCGACTATCAGGGGCGAGGCGCGGTGCGCTTGGGAGCGGTGGTAGAGATCATCCACACTGCCACCCTGGTTCATGACGACATCATTGACGAGGCGCGCACTCGACGCGGCCGGCCCGCGGCCAACACGCAGTGGGGCAATTCGAAGTGCGTGCTGGCGGGCGACTGGCTCTACATGCAGGCCTTCAAGGTCGCGGTGCAGGAGCGCAACTTCCGCATCCTCGATACGCTGATCGAGCTCACACAGCAGATGGTCGAGGGCGAGCTGCTGCAAATGGAGAAGCTCGGCAAGCTAATCACGCTCGACGAGCACTTCGATCTCATCTACCGCAAGACCGCTTGTTTGTTTTCCGTCTGCATGCGGATGGGAGCGATTCTTGGCGGGGCAACGCCGGAACAGGAAGATGCTCTCGGGCAATATGGGCGCAATCTCGGCATGGCATTTCAGATCGTCGACGATGTTCTCGATCTGACAGCGTCGGAGGGCGTTCTCGGAAAGCCCGTTGCCAGTGATCTGCGTGAGGGCAAAGTGACCATGGCGGTCATCCATGCCCTTGAGCGTTGCACGCCCGCGGAGCGCACAAAGATTGAGACTATTCTCCGCGACCGCGGATTCAACGGCGTAACCCACGCGCAGGTTCTCGACATCGTGCAGCGCTACGGATCGCTGGATGCGGCCACCAATCATGCAACCCAGTATGCCGAGTCTGCCCGAAGGGCGATCTGCCATTTCCCGGACTCGGAGAACAAGCGGGCGCTGTTGTGGGCTCCTGACTTTGTCGTGGCACGTGAGAAATGAGTCACGCGATTTCCTTCGCGCCCTCTGGGATTAAGTTTTTTCAACACCTAACTGGCGAAGCTCTTCACAAACTCCACCAAACTCCGCAGAGCAATTCCCGAGGGCCCTTTCGCGATCCAAGGTTTCTGCTCTTCCATCCAGGCCGTCCCGGCAATGTCGAGATGGATCCAAGGAGTATCTTCCGCAAACTCCTTCAGGAACATGGCCGCGTTAATGGCGCCGCCCCAGCGCCCCCCGGAGTTGACCATGTCCGCGATATTAGAGCGAATGTTCTCCTTGTATTCGTCATCCAGCGGAAGCCGCCACATTTTTTCCCCGGCTTTCGCCTGCGCTTTTTCAAGGCGCTCGTACATGGCGTCATCGTTGGCAAAAACGCCAGCATTGGTGTAGCCCAGCGCCACCACGACCGCGCCGGTTAAAGTGGCCGCGTCGACCAGATGGGTGCAGCCGAGTTGCCGCGCATAGCAGAGTCCGTCAGCCAGCACCAGGCGCCCTTCAGCATCGGTATTGATGATCTCGATGGACTTGCCAGACATGGCAATCTGAACGTCGCCCGGCTTTTGTGCTTTGCCGGATGGCATGTTTTCCGTAGCGCAGATAATGGCCGTGACCTTAACCTTTGGTTTAAGCATTGCGATGGCGCGCATAGCCCCGATCATGGTGGCGCCGCCGGCCATATCGTATTTCATCTTCTCCATGCCGTCGGCTGGTTTGATCGAAATGCCGCCGGTGTCGAACGTGATACCTTTGCCCACGAGGCCAAGCATGGGTTTTTCTGGCGCCCCGGCTGGCTCGTATTTCATCACGATCAGGGCAGGCGGCTCATCGGACCCTTGCGCGACGCTCCAGAAGGCTCCCATCTTCAATTCTTTGATCTTATCTGCGCCGTAGACTTCACATTTCAAACCTACTTCCTGCGCCACTTTCTTGGCCCGTTCGCCCAGCATGGTGGGTGTCATGCGATTCGAAGGTTCGTTTACCAGGTCGCGTGTGAAGTTCTGCGACTCGCCAATCACTTGAGCCTCGTCCAGAGCTCTCTCGAGCATTGACTTGTCACCTGAAGCAATGACCGTAACCGCTTCAATCTTCTGGTCCTTACGGTCGCTTTTGTAATAGTCGGGATCAAAGTTGCCGACGAATGTGCCCTCAACAATCGCCTTCACTGCTTCCTCGCCGCCGATGCCGGAAGGAGCGACGAAAGCAAAGCTGTGCACACCACGCGCTTTTAGGGCACGCGCCGCAGCTCCGGCAACACGCCGCAAATCGTAGCTCGTGAACTTTTTGGCTACGCCGCCGCTAACCAGCAAAAGGCGCTTGGCCTTTAGTTGAGTAGGCTTATGCAGCAGGTTGATTTCAAATGGCTTGCAAGTGACCTCACCACTGGACAGCAAATCCGCAGCCGCGGCCTGGACGGCGGCGTCACTGGTTTCAACTTTCAGTTGCTGCTTTTCTTGCGAGTTTTTGTTCTTGGCGGTTTGCGAGGAATCGCAGTAGTCGAGCACAACGGCAACAAGGGCTTCGGTTGCGAGTTCGGCGGGCGCAGCAGACGAGAGCGTGGTTTTCATAAGTTGTGTGTGCAGGCGTCAGGAAACACTCTAGTATCGTCGGCGAACCGGGAATTAGGCAAGAGGCCAGGTCAGTTCACTTGCACGGGGAGACTTATGAGACGACTTACCGCGGGCGCCGACCGAACCAGACGAGCCAAAAGTCCTTCGTAAACCGCGGTTGCTGCCGAGTGGCGTGAAACCCTGGGCAGGTCAAGAAATGGTATCGAGAGTTTTGGCCAAGAAAAGCGGCACCATCGTTCTTCCGGCGGAGTGACGGCATTTCCATCTCTGGCGTATGATTCGTATCCGCAACAGAGTAGCCGAGGTTCTTGATATGCCCATGCGCGGGATCTATGTTTCTTCGCTCGCTAGCGTTGCTCTGGCGCTGTCATTTTTGTCAACCGGACACCCAGCAACTGCCGCATCAGCTGCTCAGGGGATGAAGCCGGCGCCAGCCGCGTCTGCAGCGAAAGTGGCAAAGACAGGAAACCAAGCACGTTCCATCCAAGGAAGCGCCGGAGCTCTGTCGATCCCTGGCACAACCTTGGCCGTTAATTCGACTCAACCACTGTCGCAGCGGATTGTGCATTACGAGATGGATGCCCGCTACGATGCCGCCAAGCATACGATCGACGCCACCGAGGTGCTTACCTATCACAACTTGACGGGACAGCCGCTCGATCATTTTCCATTCCACCTTTATCTGAATGGGTTTCAGCCCAAATCCACGTGGGTACGCGAGTCGAAGCGCGACGGCAGCCGCGACACGATCTACGACAAGTGGGAGGACAAGCAGTATGGCGCGGAAGAAATTAAGAGCTTCGAAGTGGTTGGGCAAGGAGATCTGACGTCGCAACTACAGTTCATCCAGCCCGACGATGGCAACAAGGATGACAAAACTGTCGTCGACGCGCACCTACCCAAGGCCATCGCTCCCGGGGCGTACGTGCAGTTCAAAATTGCATTCCACGACCAAATGCCAGAGACGCAAGCCCGCTCGGGCTGGAAGCGCGATTTCGTCCTGGGCGGGCAATGGTTTCCCAAAGTCGGCGTGTGGTGGCATGGCGCGTGGAATTGCCATCAGTACCATGCCATGACGGAATTCTTCGCTGACTTTGGCGTCTACGACGTCAAGCTGACCCTGCCACAGTATGAAGTCGTGGGCGCGAGCGGCGTCGAAATCAGCCGTGTCGACAATCCCGATAAGACCAAGACCGTGACTTACCATGGCGATGACATCCACGATTTCGCCTGGACTGCCAGTCCGCGCTACAAAGTCAAAGACGATGGCGTGTTCCAGGGGCAGACGGGGCCAGTGAAGTTGCAAATCCTGATGCAGCCCGCGCACTGGAGCCAGGTTGAGCGGCACGAGGAAATCTTGAAAGAAACTCTGGACCACTTCGAGAGCTGGTACGGGCCATATCCCTACAAGACTTTGACCCTGGTGGATCCTGAGCCCGATTCGGCGGCGGGCGGGATGGAATATCCCACGTTCATCACCGGTGGCACCAGCTGGTTTGCGTCGAAGGGCTTGCTTCTCGAACCGGAAGCAGTCGTCGAGCACGAATTCGGACATCAATATTGGTACGGCATGGTGGCGACCAACGAATTTGAAGATGCTTGGATGGACGAAGGCATCAACAGTTACACCGAAGTGAAGGTACTGGACTCGATTTTTGGCCCTTACACGTCAACCATCAATGAGGCTGGCCTGACCGCGGGAGAACGAAAGCTTCAGCGGTTAGGCTACATTGGCGTTGCCGACCTCGATCCCATCGCGCAGAAAGCGTACGAGTATTACAGTTTCGATTCGTACGGCGGGATCACGTACGGCAAAACGGCGTGTGTGTTGCTTACGCTTGAAGGCATCATCGGCGAAGATACTATGCAAAAGGCTCTGCACGCCTACTTCATGCGTTACCGATTCACGCACCCTACTGAGGAAGATTTCCTGAAGACGATTGAGGAAGTTTCGGGCAAGGACTTGCGCTGGTACTTCAGCCAGGCGATTTATGGATCCCCGGTTCTGGACTATGAGGTTATCAAGATGACCTCCGATCCCGTGGACTGGTACCAAGAGAAAAAACGAGGGAAGAAAGAAGATGACAAGAACGTTGTGTACCAGTCCTATGTCTCGCTGCACCGCAAGGAAGATTTCGTAATGCCGGTGGAACTGGAAGTCAAGTTCGACAACGGAGATATGGTTCGCGAACACTGGGACGGGCGAGGCCGCTGGACGAGATTCGGGTACGAGAAGAAAGCCAAGATCATGTCAGCTGAGATTGATCCTGATCACAAGATTCAACTCGACCGCAACAATTTCAACAACAGCCACACCATGGAAGCCAACACGAAGCCGGCGCGCAAAGTCGGGAACTACTGGCTCTTTCTAACCCAATGGCTGAGCCAGTTCCTGACCTGGTGGGCAATCTAACCAATAGGTCGAAAAGGATCGAACCAGCACGGAGAAGAAAATGGCAGAAAACAAAAGCCTGCTTGGCCGTGGCGCCGGTATGGTAGCGCGTAACAAACGCTACATCATCTGGTTCTATCTGCTAAACCTGCTTCTTGGATTGTTCGGCACCGTCAGCTTCGTCACGCAGGCCCGGACCGTGCTGGACCACAGCTTGTATGCCGACCGGCTGCTGCATGGTTTCGACCTGGCTGTCTTGGGAGAAATGTTTGCGCGGCCGGAGTTTGGGCCAACGGCATCTTCCGGGTTGTCGGCTTTGCTTTTCTCGGTTGCGTTTTTTCTGGCGACCGCGCTGTTTTTGCCGGGCGTGCTGCAGGGATATGCGTCGCCATACGGGCTGGCGCGCGAGGGCGCCTTTAACTCCGGCGTCTTGGACAGATACACGTCTGAAGCCCGGCTGTCACGGGATGAATTTTTCCGCGCCTGCGGCCGTAACTTATGGCGCTTCCTCCGGCTGCTGATCATCTTTGCAATCGTCGCGGGCATCGTGTCGGGACTCTTGTTCGCTGCCCGGGCTGCGCTGGTGAAGAAGGCCGCGGAGAGCACGATTGAAGTGCTGTCATTTTCCGTTTCCATGGCAACCTTGTTCGTCATCTTTCTGGTCATGACCGTCATCCGCATCTGGTTTGATCTGGCGCAGACCGATGTAGTCTTAAGTGATCAGGGCGCCGTTCGCAAGTCCATTGCCGCGGGCTTTCGGCACACCTGGCGCGGCCTGTTTCGCTTGTTGATGAGTTATTTTGTAATTTCTGTTGTGGCTGGTCTGGTGCTGTTCGCGGGGCTTTGGGTTTGGCAGCGGTTCGTGCCGACAGAAAGCGTCTTCCAGGCATTTCTCGCCGGTCAGGCGACACTGCTGCTATTGCTGATCCCGCGATTCTGGCAGCGCGCTGTCGCTGTTGCCTATTACGAGGAGAATATGGTGCCGGGGGTCGCGCTGCAGCCCATCATCCCCGAGCCTCCTCCGGTTGCTGTTGTGCCTGAGCCGTTGGTGCCTCCTCTGATTCCGCCTACGCCGATTGCGCCGCAAGAATCGTAGGTCACAGCGGTCCGCTACGCGAAATCTCAAGCGCAGAGAGCGCGGAGAACAGCCGCAGAGAACGCTGAAATGAGGCTCGGGTCGTTTTTAACGTTAAACGAGTCTAGTGGCCGGACTCCGTTGCGGTGCCATCCTTGCGGCTTTCGGCTTTATGGTGAAAGTCGAGGCCGAAGTGAGGCTCCGACCGAGTGCCGGTGACTTTGAAAGGTACTTGAGTGCCCGCGCCGTGCTTGCTGAAAAACGGATCGACAGCTTTCAGCAGGATTGATTTCCAGCCAGTTGTCATCTGCGAGAGCTTCGCGTCCAGCCGCAACCTTCCGTGGAAATCGAATACGCTGCCGTCGAGAGTGTACTGGCCGGTCATATCGGCGTGAGTTCCGGGTATCTGAAAATGGAGAAAAGAGAAATCCAACACGCCGTTGCGTAAGCGAAAGACGCCGCGCAGGTCTGAGGAGACATCTTGCCGGAGGTGCTCTCGAGCCAGTTTCGGTTTGCCCCGACTCAGCAGGCTGAGATCGTCGATTCGTCCTTGCAGCTTTTCGTTGGTGAAATTGCCGTCGGGAACGTGGAAATTGCCGCGAAGTTGCAAGCGGTTGGCTACGTCGTTGGGCCCTGGCAAAAGGCTCATTTTCGTTTGCATCTCCACTGCGCCATTCATGACAGGCGGATCCGTGCGTACCCCTAACTGCAGCAGGTCTTCCATCCGCGCACCCGTCAAGACGACATTTAGCTCAATGTCATGACCGACATTACCCATCAGTCGAATCACCTTGCCCCTGGCGGTGAAAGAAGAATGCAGGAACGCCGCTTTGACCGGTTCGAGATAGGTATCTCCGCTCGTGCCATCGACGATGGCATGGAAATCAGTGTGAAGTGGAAGCCGATGGCCACTTACCGCGACGCAAAAATCGGGAGTATCGGTTTTGCCTTCGACGACGATCCGGCCCAGCGTTCCTGAGTACGCACCGGTTGACGAGAGAATTCCCTTGATGCCCTTGAGCGTGCTGAGATCCGCTTGGCTGAAGGAATATTGTCCCTGAACCGCCGTGTTGCGGGGACTGTCTTCGCGCAACGGCCCGAACAGCCCTGTCGACTGAATATTTCCGACCGGTTTCGGATTCACCAAGGTCGCATCAAAGTGAAACGGTTGGTGCGGACCAATGTCCTTGAGCGTTAAGTCGCTGATGTCGAATTCGAGGGGTGGCCTGCCGGGCTTCAAGGTGTTGATGAGCAGCTTCGCTTCCTTGCACACGAATTGATCGACCGCAATACTCATTTTTCCGGTGCGCGACCGCATGGCGCGCATTTCCTGACGATTTTCTCTGGGTGGAATGTTGAGGACTAATCCTTTTACATAAACTGTCTCGACGCGCATCGGCTCGCGAAACAGATTGCGCAGCCCGGTATGAAAACGGAATTCCTCAACGTCGAGCAACGATTGCACGCCCGGCTCGTGGGGGTTGGGGTCTGTGGCGCCGTAAACCTGCAGCCCTTCGCCGGATACTTCCAGTCCGTTGATGATCGAGACGTGAATGCCAGCCAGTTCGACTCGGCTCTTGAAGCGCGTGGACAGGGTCTCAATGACGCGAGTACGGAGAATGGGTTCGGCACGGGCAATCACAAAGCGCACACACAGCGCCACGAGAATCAGAAGAAATAGCAGAATTCCTAAGATCCAGCGCCATCTTCGGGATGGGCGGCCGCGGGGAACGATCTTGAGCTGTGAATGGGCGGGCTTCGAACCTCCAGGCGGAGTTAGAGCGGGGGCGGCCACTTGACCATTAGAGCAGGGAAGTCATGGCGGTCAATGAGGTGTTTGCTGCAGATGCCGCCGGTCGATCCGTTAGTCCTGAGGCATCGCAGGACATGCTTGTCCACCCGCAATCGCTTCCATCCCGCAGGGTTCACAGCAGCACGATCGTGATTCCGCGGTTTGCTCGCCCAACATCGGAGTCGCTCTTCAGATCCGGGTGTTCTTGCAGCAACTTCCAAGCTTCTTCATTCGACTTCGACCAGTTTTCCCCATAGATGCAGGCGCGGATCTGGCCATCCTGCGCCATCTCGTACAAGCGCTTTTGCACCGCGATGCGAATGTCTCCTCCGGCGCCAGTCGAGCCATATCCGTGGATAAGTTTCAAAACTGTGCATCTTTGCTGGCGGGCCAGCGCAAGTTCGCCATCCAGGCGTTGCAGAGCTTCATGGACTAGCGGCATGTCGGTTTTGAGGTTAACGGTTCTAATGAGGACCTCAATTTGGCTGGAGCGCGCGGAATCTTGCCATGCGAATGTTCTCTGGCTGTCTATGGTACGCGCGTAGTGATGAGAGCAGCCG